>Ga0065711_1041505_pt1 | contig 16097 bp, 6 predicted proteins | sample Hoacrofraction12_FD_59098 | JGI IMG/M metagenome (GOLD analysis project Ga0065711, IMG submission 59098) | Hoatzin crop microbial communities from Cojedes, Venezuela - Epithelial fraction 12 v2 (version 2) | ecosystem: Host-associated > Birds > Digestive system > Esophagus > Crop | place...
CCCCCACACACACACACACACACAGAGCTTGGGAATGTCTGTCAGAGCCTGTAATGCCAAGTGCTGTAGCATGCCAGCAGGCAGAGGCACCAAACGCAGTGAGTCAGGCAGGAGCGGTCTGCGATTGCCAGGGAGTGCTGTCTCTGCATACTCTATCAACAGGAACCTCTCAATATTATTCTGCTGCTCCGTTTGTCTCATTTCCAGAACCGTTGCCTTGGCTGGGTGCGTAGGGCAAAGCTAGCGAGGAGGAACCCTTGGCAGGATGCTCCACATTGCTATGTTACAAATGTGGTTTCTTTCGAGCAGCAAGAAATTTAAATGGAGAGGAGCAAGTGTTTGTATGGGGTGTCATTCTCCTACAGATGCCAGAATGTCTTGGTATGGTCCTGACAGCTGATTGATTCATTTGATTCATTGCCTGTATAAGCAAACATATGAGAGATGACAGGCTGTATAGGTTTTGAAGACTTCTCCCATTTTGTTGCTTGCTGTAGGCTTGGAGTTAAATATCGTTAAAGATTTGGAATTGGCCAAGAGAGGGAACTAATGGTGAAGAGTAAGCAGTCAAATATCAGTGTGACAAGATTATCTCCAGAGGATATTATTTTTTCTGTTCAGGGGAAAAAAAAAATGTTGTATTTATTCACATGACACAGGGACAGCAGAAAGATGATGACATTTGTGCTTTGCAAAGGTGTTTAGGAATAGAAATTACTGTAAGTCCCTGAAAGGAGACAAAGCGAGTTAGGTAAATGAGCGACATAATTATGACAAAATTCATGTTTAGGTAGCTAAAACAAACAAGAGAAGTAGTCTAGGCTACTTATTGCATTAAACAATTCTAATTTCATTGTAACTAATAAGGAATGCAATTTTGAACATGGCTAAAATACAGTAGCTCAAAAAGCATACGGTAGAAATAGAAAGGAGTGAACATGTTTAAATGCATGGAGGAACATTCACAGGAAGAACACTGGACTAGAGCTCTCTGGGCTCTTGTCAAACGAGGGTTGGACATGGCTAGAAAGCACTTCTATTTACTGTCTTGTGCATCAGGCTGAAGACCTACAGTTAAAGTAAGAAAAGTTTGAACTAAAAATATTTTCTGTGCAATTCATGATTTGTCTGTTAAAATTGTTGTTTTAAATAACTGATTGTAAGAGCATAGCAAAATTCCAGAAAGGGAACGGACAGTAAACAGAAATAACCCTTGTATTTTTACCCTGTAGTCAGGGTTCCATAAAGAGTCTTGAATGTTGCAACTCAGTAAGTAAGTGTAAACAAAGGTACACAATTGTAAAGCTTACTCCTGTCATAATTTCCTAGTATATTTTTAGTCTTCGTATTGTTATTTTTTATATGTCAGGTTTGGTGGAGCATATGTTTCAAGTGATACATGAAGCATGACTTCTAGTACTCTGGAATAATTTGAGATTGTAATTTTAATAATTAGTGGAATGAGTGAGTGATGGGCAGTAAAGCTCTAAACACTTAGCTGTTTAACTGATTTTCAAGTTTCTCGCAGCTCACTGAGATAAAATGGTTTAGTTCCAGCTATTTAACGCTTTTTCAGGATCCTCCCAGTTGGAAGAAACAGCAAGAGACATGGGTTCATGTTTTCAAAGTTTTTTCATAACTGTTAGGAACAGACATGTGGAAATAAATGAATAATGGGATGAAGGCATCCATGTCAGTTCTAAGCACGAGTTCAATAAAAGGTGGTCAGCTCCAGAGCTGTTTAGAGTAGGCACAGTTTACACAAGTAACATTGGAATAAACAAAACATTGGATAAAAGTTTAAAATCTTCATTTTCTTTCAGTTAGAGATTGGGGGTAACGGATAAATCTTTGTTTCTTTTAGAGTTCTTAATTTAATAAAATACAGGCTTTCTAGTGAGATGTCCCGTCCTCCTGTGGCCCCTGAGTGGAACTTGCTGCACTGAGATCTTCACCACTGCCACCAGTAGAGACAGAAGTGAACTAACTGTGAACAATACTGAAAATCCTGGTTTTTAGAACCCGCTCTTTCCTCTGTAGGATTCAATATTAGCTGTTGGTCAGGGATGGATGTAGCTGGATCTGTTACCTGCTCCAGAATGGCAGCTCAGTGTTCTGCAAAGACCTGTGGTACATTTCCAGACCGTCGTGAAGAAACACAGCTTCCCACTGCTTGTGATAATTGCGGAGCCCTGGGAAGCCAGCACAAATCTGAAACGGCATGACTAGATCAGCTGTGTGTGAATGTGACTATATTCCGTCCAAGAGCTTGAGGGTACTCTAGGTGCCTTTAAGCCGCTGCAAATCTGAGCTGATAAACCCTGCCATGGCTGAGCTGGCACCATGTAAAGTTAGCTTAGGTGTGTCTGTCTTGGTGTTTCCTGACCTAAGCTTATATAGTGGTATTAGAGTACAAAGTCAGTGAAGGTTGGTCAGGATTTAATACATGTGCCTCAGGGCTACTCCTGCTGTATCCAGGCTGGCACTGGTGGTGCTCCTGTGGTGTCTTTGCTTGATCATCGAGATTCAGCGGGCTCATCAGTTCAAACAGGGCACTTGCCAGTTGAGAAAGTCCGTGAGCAGTGCTGCATCTGGGCGAGTAAGACCTACCAGAAACAGCATGCGGTAGCCTGGGCTGAACCCAGTGAACCCCAATGGATTGTGTGCTTTGGTGTGTCACACTGCGTGCTCAGTAATAACTGGCTGCAAAGGTTTCTTCCTCCGTTATCTGAGGTATTCTTTTACTTTTGATAATGGATAGTTGTGTGTGAAAAGAAAACTGTATGGTTAGTGGTTGCTTTTTAAACAAGTCGTAGGATTTATCATAATGCACTTTGTTTTTCTTGACCACTTCCACTATTGTTTTTATTTGTATTTTCTAGTTAGAGTTGAAAATTTCTCCTTAAAGTGTTTCTATTTCAAAACAGTATATTTTGTAATTCCCCTTGTTTTACAGAGGCTTAAGACTGCTAGTACAAAAAAGTTTTCTTAAAGAAAATACTTACGTTTTGGGCAAAGAGGAATTGTCCTATTTTTAAGGTTCATTGCAGGCACTTTTGATAATACTGTGTTTCTCACTTTCATAAAGAATTTTGACATAAACTATCAAGAATTCATAGTCAGTGAATTGAAATTTGTAAACATATAGATATCATTTACTTCATAAAAACTGAACTTGGGGAAAAGTAGTTAATGTGAAATAGTGAAATACTGTTTAGATGGTAAGGTACTTATAAGAAATATAGGAGTAGTTTTATTAAATTTTATTTTTAATTCATATCCTCATTTTACATGATAATACTGATTTATTCAAAGATTTAATCTTCTAATGATTAAAGAGAATAGCTTAAAGATTGCTCTGCATGAATGGGCATCCTTATACCCAATAGTTAGCTACAGGTGAATTTTAATCTCAACATCTTTTCATCATCTCTGCAACCGGAAGAAAATAACGCCTTTTACAGCTGACTATGGTGCTTGCAGGGCCTCAGTTCAGAGCTTTGCTTATAGAGCTGTTGCCCCCCCCCCAAACTTATTTCCAATTAAAGTAACAAGGGTCCAAAGGAAGCATGCCATCATGCATTTAGTATTCATAGCTTTAAGGATTTTTTTTAACTGGATACAAAAAATTAGAAGTATTGATAATGCTACATCTCAAAAAATTTGAATGTCCTTAATGGCTTTATGTTTTTCTTACGCAGCTCACCTGATCACTGCAGTGGTTACACTGACGGTGTAATTGAGTTGAAACTCAAGCTTGTCCAAATATTAAATTAAAACCCAGTACATAATTTGTAGCCCAAGGTCACACAAATATTCAAAAATATAAATTATAAATCATTTGAAAGAGGCCTAACCCACTAGACTAATAGATACACAGAAAAAACGGTTCGTTTAAATGCTGTGAGAAACCTTGGGGGGGGCTAGAAGTTCATAGCCTTCAGAGAAGCTCTAACGTAAAATTTACAGCATTAGCAACTGTGGCACAGGCAGCCTCCTGCATTCAAGAGCAACTCCTGTGTCATTTAATCTATTCTTAAATCTGTCAAGAACTGGCCTGTGCACTTTTCTTGCCCTCTCTGTTCTTACAGAAAGGCTATTTGTGAGGTTTCACCCCTCTAGCTCTTGGAAAATTTGTTCTATTTCTTATGATTTTCTCACAGTAGTTTTTCTTCTGTAGCACTATTCTTTATCTCTTCCCCCTCTGTTTATTTTGCTGGTGCGTTTATATAAACACACCAGCAGCAATCATATAATGCTTTCTTTTTGCTAAACTAATCAAAAAGCTCTTTTCACCTGCTCTAAGATGTCTTACTTTTCTTTATAATTGCGATAGCCCTCCTTTACATCTGGCTTACAGGTGACATAAAACACACGAACACACTTCCCTGCATTTTCTGGAAAAAAGAAGATTTACATGTCTAAATTGTATTTCTGGTTTATGATCACCCCATTTTTCACTTGGTCACCTGAACTTCTCTCTTCTCCTGTTTCTCCTGTGGATTAGTTTGTTTTCTATAGTAGTAATTCTTTGTCAGTCTTTGAGGGTGCTATTCTGGCACCTTGTAGCATTGCGTCTGAAGGGAAAGGGAGAGAAGTCTTGCTCTGCTCTGAGATGCAGTAAAGCACAGTTTGAAGAGCTTGCTGTAGGACGTTCTTAAAGGTGGATGTTAAATTTTGTTGTCCTGAAAAAATATACTTAGAATTTCCCTGTATTTTAGTATATGACAAAAACTGTGTGAAAAACAAAGCGGATGACAGAAACATTCATCAGGTGTGAGGGGCAGATGTATACAGGGAGTCAAAGTAATCACTGCACCCTTGTCTTTAAAATCTGTGGAGCTGCTGTTGATAGGCTGTCTGCTGTGTCAACCTTTACCTCGTCAGAGAAAATAGGGACAGATACATTGTACTGGTGGTTACTGATGTGGCAGAGAAAGCACAAGAACGCTCTTGCTAGTGGGTGAGGAAGAGGCCACTTAGGGATTTTGCTGAATTGAAATAACCGAAATAAAATAAATGCGCTCTTGCTCTTGTCTTCTGAAAACTTCTGTTTGGGAGTGAATTTTAATACATGAATTGAAACTACAGCTAGTCTTGATACTATGACTAGTTCCGAATGGCCAGTGAAAATAAATTTTGTTGAGTAAGTTGAAGTTACTGACTTGCTCATTTGTTTCAAACAGGTTAATCTCAGCAGCGTGCTTTCTTTGATCTGCAGGCTTCATCTGATAGCTTGCAGAAGCAGCCTCTGTTTTCCTTTGTTTTCCTATCAGACTTTCACATTGCTTCTTACAATAAAAATTCCCACCAGTGGATACATTCTGTAACTTGTTCCAAACTGTTGCACCTTTGCCTTTGTATTTGTGATGACAAACTTTTCAAAGAGAAAAGGGAAAATGAGCTCAAACTGGTGTGACCAGGACCTTCTCATCCATTTTCACTTCTCTGGAGCTGTTGCTGTTCATGATACATGGCAGTAGAAGTTGAGTGGTTATGTAAATGGAGAGGATAAAACACGGACTTGAGATGGCCCTGCTTATTTTTGGAATGCAATTTTTTTTACTCTCATGGGGTAAAAAAAATCATTTGCATCTGGACTTGTATGAAGAGCACTAACCATCTCTGACACTGTGTATCCTGTACATCTGAATTTCACCAGCACAATGTTTCGAGCTCATTAGTCTTATTTTTCACTAATTCAATGAGTTTTATACTTAAAAAAAGAAGAAACACAACTCCACACGAAAGAGAAACTCCTTCATGTGTCTATTTTAGCTCTTTTAGTGCTCTGTTTAAATAAAATGTTTTGTTACCTTTTTTACTTAGTTCTCAGGTCAGAATATGTGAACCTGTGGAGGGGTTGGTATGTTTTCTGTTGCCTGACCCTGCTCACACCTAAGCAAATCTGAGTGCTGTTTATTTGTGTGCTGTAAATACCACTGTGCTTTAACTCCATTTTAAAAATTGTTTTCCAACGTGACGTGTTTGCCCAGATACTGTGCAACTTAACTATGTCAAGGTGCTGCAGCTACTTTTGTTGTTAAATAGTTGATTAAAACTGTTGCCGTTTTATGATTTCATTCTCTTATGCCCATAGTTAGCAGAATGAAGTTTAAAATGGAAATTAAAAGGGAAGGAAACTTGATATTTTGTGTGCATCAGCATCTTGCAATTTTGAAAGTAGGTTTTTAGATTATCTGTTGTGGGAAAACAAAGCTTACATAATCAAAAGATAGACAATGTCATCCTTAAGTCTTTCCGTTGGTCTTTCAGGTCCCCCATTTATAAGTGTTTAACCCACGTATGAAAAAATAGTGATAGCAGGACAACAGAAAAGTAACCGCAATGTAACAAAAAGAGAATTTTTTAGGATACTGTTATCTGTAGATTAAGTGAAAATTAGCAGATGGGCAAAGAGGAGACAGATTATTACCCCCACTGAGGAGAATGCAGGTTGGTGTCAACTGGTGCTGTACGTGCATGGCTTTGTGTTAGCTCTAGCTCTCTTCCTTGTATGGATACCAAAAGGAATCTGGATTTATTACGGTGATAGCAAATGTGGCATATAGAGAACAAAGCTCACAAGTTCTTAGGAAACCAACCTGCATTATTTCTGCTACTCACACACAACATATTTTCTTAGCAGTTACAAGCATTTGCAATTTGCATGCAAGGTAATAGTTCTTTTTATTCTGTAAATGCATCAGAAAAATTTGTGTGCAGATATGCAAATAGTGTAAGTTCTCTTCTTACTATTAATTTGCTGTCTTCTGTAATAGATCTGGTGAAGGTGCTACAAGATTTCTGTGGTATGCCATCTGTTTTATATATGTTTTCTGGTTGACATGCAGTCACTTGAAAAGTATGGCAACAGCGGGGAAAAGTGGCAGGATATTTATCTCTGATGTTGCTGTTCATGGGACAGGCAAAATACCTTAAAACCATTTTAACAGTAAGAGAATCAATCTTCACATTCTGGTACTATCCATTTCCTTTGCCTTCTTTAAAGTATGCCTGTAGGACAGGAATTCAGTGTCTGCAGGAGAATAAGCTTTAGAAGAGAGGTTTTGAGGTCTGAGAAAAAATTCTGTTACCTTCTTATATCCAAAACCTAGGCTTCCTTAGCAGTGTTTGTTATGTCTGGACGTCAACAATATATACAATTACAATAGGTAAAAGTGGATGCTTTCTAAAGTGTGTATAAAGTTGGGCTTATAAAAGCAAAATACTTGAATCCTGCTAGATTTCCATGCAGTGCATGGAACAGAACCACCTGAATCTGAAATGAGACTTGGGAGTAATACTTTACTGCAAGCAAACCCAGACTAGAATACAGTGCTGTTCCAGACTAGTACTTTCCAGAACATCCCAAGTGTGTTAAATATTTTTTTTATATTTATCAGCTGCTGAATCAATCTGGTATAAAATCCTAAACGTATAAATGATTCTATGAAAAGAGGGGTAAGGAAGAGAGATCTGCCATGGGAAATCTGCCAAAAATACTACAGACGGATGAAGTCTTGAGAAAAAGAACTGAATTTAGGAGATGTTACCACCAAAAGACAAAAATGTAAGAAATTGGTATCTTATACTTCAGTGCATACTGTTCAATGTTGTAGTACTCCACGTATTTTCAAAGTAATAATGCATCACAGTTATCAATGTCTGAGTGTAGCATTTTTGTTGTGAGGATGGTTTTTGTTGATAGGTAACCACAACTAGTCTAAAAACAGTTGTGTATTCTGAGAACCAAGAGGAAAATCTGGCAGGTAATAGTTTTCAGTTTTCTGGAATTGCGTGTTTTGATATTGGGGAGATAAACATTGTTATTAATTTGCTTTACCAAACTGTAGATAGCCCTTCATTTTTTGAAGGCAATGATTGCATCTTTTCTAATGCATATGATATGAAAATGACCATTAACAGCTGTGGGACTGGAAGTGCTTTGATCTGAAGAGGGCTGTTGTTTACTGGGAATACACTGTGTAAAATAAAAGATTAAGTGACAGTTTTAAAGGGCTATATTTTTTAAAAAATTATAGGATTATAGGACATTAAGAAAAAAAAAAAGATAAAGTTCACAACAGACTATATCATGCCTCCACTTGAAGAAAATACTAGTTTCTTCAGAGTCGAAGAACTTCCCTTCTACTTCTCATTTTGGAAATCAGGAGGCTAATAATCCGTTTTAGTTCAGTGTGGTCTCATTTAAAACTCTGTTAAAGAACGCAAAGAAAAAAGAAAATCCTATGGACAGATTTAGAAGTTCAAAAATGCCAAGTGGGAAGGCTTCACAACTGCTGTAAACTGGATTTTTGTACATTAGAGTGTGAATGCTGATTTTAACCTTTTCATATGGAATTTTGTATGCTGTGTAATTGATAGGTGAGAACTATATTCTCTTATTGGCTTCTCATCTCTGTTACTTACTAGGCACAAGACTAGACAGGGGTCAGAAACAGAACATCAGTAATACAAATCAGGAGCTGCAGGTAGGACAAATGTTGGGAGAATTGGAGCTACTGCTAAAACCACCTCACTTTTAATAGATGTAACAGCTCACTTGGAAGTCAAACTGTTTCGTGGATATTTAGGGGTTTCTCATTACTGGTGTTTTTCAGACTACGTGTTTCCATGGTAGGATTGGGCTCAGTCTATGCCCGTGATATTTGTGCCAATATTTAATTTCTTAAAAACCATTTCTAGTACCTTATAGACTGTCATTGTATGTACAATACTCCATGGAGCAAATGCATTCTAGGGAGCTTTTTTGTTGTGATTCTCCTTATCTGTAAGGAAGTATATGTGGGGGCTGTAATAGAGGTCAGAGGGCCAGTCACTTGGTGTATATGCAGAGGGGAGCAGCTAAAAATTCTGTATCTCTCCATAAAACTTGCACTCAACACTGCTTAAAATACTAGCTTTTATGAATTTTAGGGGGGGTAGAAAAAGAAAAACTAAATTTTGAAACAAGACAATAAAATCCTGTGTGAGGAGTGTGTTCATATAAATGTCCTATGCAAAAGTCTCCCCTGGTTGGACTTTAAAGAGAAAATGTTAGGGATTGCCTTTGTGTACGTAGTACAATTCATGGCTGAGATGCAGTTTTCTTCTGCCTTTTCTTCCCTCAAACCTTAAAGCACCATTGATCATCCTGATTTTTCTGCCATACCATCAAACATAATTTCACCCCATGTCCTGTTTAAAATAAATAGCTTGCATTTCAATAAGAGTGTACCATTTTTAAAAATACGTGCAGTGTTGATTTATGGCTTTCTAAGCCATGAGAGATTTCGTACCTACTCTGCTTGATTGCTTCCAGCTCGTATTTACTGCTGAACATTTGTTTTCTTTCCTGGGCTAGGGTTTGCAAGGATGTGAGGGAGCGTGGCTGTGCTTGTGTGCAGGTCAGTAAAGAGTGCTGAAGTCTTCCTGTAAGAGGGCCTCTTCCAGCCCATTCCACTGAATTACTTCCTCTCAGTGGAAGCTCTGCTGTTGCTATCAATGCCAGTAATTTAACTGGCAATTATAGTCAAATGTTACTTTTCAGAAATTTTATTTTGGTGAATATTAAGTAAACTGTTGGAATTCTTAATTGTTAGAACTGTGTTTGAAATTCTTCACACTTAACTGTGGCATCTGTGTTTTCTGATATGGGCTAGAACAGTAACCTAAGAAGAGGCTTGCTTGCAAATATGCAGCTTCCCAGTGTTCTGACTCTCCTACAATCAAGAAAAAAAGGGGGAGATGAGGTTGATACCTTTTTTTAAATTTTGTGAATATTGGACTGATGTTGAGTTAGTAATTTTAGAAAAAGCTTGTATTGCCCAGCTCTGCTATCCAGAGGGAAGGTTTGCAGTTTTCAACTCCATTCGTAACAAGAGTATTGTAATATTAGAGTTATGTTGAGATGGGTAAGACAGTCTGTGGCAAATCTAGGCTTTCATTTTAAACGTTTATTTCAAACACATGTTGCTTAATAGACTTCATGAGTTATTGTCGTGGTTTAACCTGACAGCAGGCAACTAAGCACCAGACAACCACTTGCTCATCCCTCCCCTGTGGGATGGGGAGGAGAAACAGACAAAAGGTAAAACTCCTGGGTTCAGATAAAGACAGTTTAATAAGACAGCAAAGAAAATACTAACAACAATAATAATAATGATAATGAATATGCAAAACAAATAATACACAATGCAGTTTTTCTCACCCCCTCATGACCAATTGCATAGCCAGTCCCCGAGCAGCAATTGCAGAACCTGCAGGTTTCCCAGAGCTCATGAATTTCACGGATTTTGCCAAACTTCAGAATTTCACATAACTAGCCAAACTCACAGAAAAAAGACTGAACTCATGGAAAAGTTTGGATTCGTGGAAAAGAGGATTCCTGCTCCCCGGCCAACTCCATTCCTAAACTGAGCATGACATCTATGGTATGGAATATTTCCGTTGACCAGCTTGGCTAGCTACCTGGCTACGTTCCCTCCCAGCTCCTGCACACCTGCTCATTAGCTGAATAAGAGAAACTGGAAAAAAGTCTTTGATTTCTTAGCAACAACTAAAACCTTCAGTGTATTATCAATATTCTTTTTGTACTAAATCCAAAACACAGCTAATGGGAGGAAAATTAACTCTAGCCCAGCCAAAACCAGGACAGTTATACAGACAAATAATGGTCAGTTTTACTGATAAAATCATTTTATGTTGTTATTTTTCATTTTCCCTTTTAAAAAGTTTTTGAACAGTTGCAATAGTTTCTTCAATTATAATTGTGATTACTTTTGATGAGGAGATTGGAGGAAACAGTAGAAAAAATACAGCATATTTAGATTAGATGTTTAATACTTAAGAAATGTTTGATTTGTCAGTAGTGAAAAAAATCGTTTTTATTCATGATGTATAGTGTTGGCATAGGAGATCTGTTGATACATCACTAGTGTGGGATTTATGACAAGACAGTAGGTAACATGTTCTGTTTACTGTTTTGTTGCCAAACTTCAGGAGAAGCAAATACAAACTCTCAGATATCAACTTAGCTGGGAATTTTTTTCTCCCATAAAATCTAGAGCGTCGGTTGTTTGTGAGTCTGCTGATCTTGGAATTGCTCCTTTAGCTCAGGAGTGAGAGACTTTGTAAGTCAAGGGTCTTGAATTCAGTGCAAGAGATGTCTATGGAGATGAAAAATTTCTGAAGGCCCAGGGTGGTCAAGGTGAGCTTCCCCTGGCGAGGTAGATAGTTCTTCCAAACATTTAAATTTCAGTGTAGTATTGAGAGGAACAAGCCAGGAGTTGTGGACTTTTTAAGCATGAGTAGCTGCTGTTTAATCTGAAGATCCGTGGCAATCACCTCAAAGACAAGAGGCTCCTTGTGATATACTGCCTGGCTTTCAGGGGTCGCGTGTGACGAGCAGCTGTTAGGTAGTGTTTTCAGAGATGGTGGATAAGGGAAGCTTAGGATAGCAACTGGTTATTACAATGTTGAGGTGAAAGTGGGTGAACTTCTTAATGTTATCAACACTTGACAAATACTGCTGTTATTGTCATGTACTGTTAGCTGTCAGGCTTTGTGTGAGAGCCAGGCCCATCAGCTACCCCAGCCCCTTCTTCTGGGACCCTTTCTTCAGTACTTCTCTTTCCCAGCAGTGTAACAGGCTTCATGCTCAGGAGATGTATTGGCAACAAGGGTTGATAGCGAAATGCTTTGCAGTTTTGTAGTGTGTTAGCTAGGTCTGTCACAGTATGTGTCATAATCTGTGAAAATAGCATATTATGGGAATGATTTGCATTTTTTTCGATGCTGGTGATGCACATGAGTACTCATCAATGTAAATTGAAAAGAGTATCTTGCATTTAGAGAGAAAGTAGTAGGAACTTTTGCAGATGATTTTAAACACATCCACTTTCACCACATGCGAGGCGGTGTTCCGTGTCAGAAGATGAGCAGTAATTCATACTTCTTCAAAAGCTCTCTTCTGTCTGGCAGATTACCTGGCTAGTTGTGGCAAATTGATCCTTACACTGATTTTGCCATATCACAACCTCTGTGTCCTTCAGAAAGTTTGCTGTAGCCAGAAATAACTAATTCCTTGAACTGATGCTGATTTTTTAAAAGCATTTCTGTCACTACTTTTTTTTTTTTCACCTCTCAAATTGACTGTGGCGTTGTTTCAGAGAAATGAGCCTGCTTGTGGGAATGGGGTACATGTGCTGAGAGAATTAGCCAGATGGATTTGGAGTTTCAGGTTTAAGTCATGTCTTTTCCTTTTTTTCAGTGTCATGAAGAAAATGACAGCACACTAATACTCTTTTAAACTTCAGTGAAATTTAGTGTTGTAATTTCAATTATTACAGTAACTAGCTGCTTTACATGAGCTTTATAGGTTAATTATAAGCGGTTCAAATAAAATTTTGCTCATAATTGTTTGTTTTGGCTATTACTAATGTTAACAACTGTGAACTTCAACACATAGCAACTCTCAGTGTTTCTGATCAGGTGAAGAGCGCTGGCTGGTGCCTGATTAAAGCCTCTGCTGTTAAGTGTATGGATATCTGTGTATACTTGCACATCCAGTGTTTGTGTTTGAGACTTCCTGTTGCCACAGGTGGAGAAGTAGTAAGGACACCAGCTGAAACGGACTGTTTCGCCGTAATCTGTGACACAGTGTTTATCACTTTCCATTGAGTTTACTTATCTATAAATTAGGTGAAACCTCAATGAAAATCAGGCTGTATATATGAACTGTCAAATTACACCCAACAGCAAAAAGCGTTTCTAGTTAATCAAAAGAACAGCATTCTGTTCTTAAATTTCCACCTCTTTTGTTTCACTGCTTTTGTTTTGTTATGTTTTAATTTTATTTCTATTTTTTTTAGTGAGTGACAGTTGCTTCAGGAACCTTGCCGAGGATCGTAGTGGGATAAACCTTAAAGATCTGGTCCAAGACCCTTCTTTGTGAGTATCTGGCTCTTATTGCTAAGCAAAGAATAGCTTCTTCATGATATCCTTGTGAGTAGTTCTGTGATTATGTAAACAAGTAGTACGATGAAGTACAGTTGGTACTTTAGTGGTAATATGCTTGCCGAGTTGTTAGTCATTAATACCGATAAATATTATTAAAACCGCGTTGTTTTTTACTTACTGCTGTTCATGAACTAATATCCAATATACGCATATGGTAACGGGTACAAGAGCAGTCATCAGAGGTAACAGGTTGTGCATGCTGGAATTTCTATGGAGGGGTTGTATACACATTGTCGCCCCTCTTTGTGTAAGGAGGAATTGCATATTAATTAGGAGATTACTGGATAATTATGTTATCATCAGTTATCTTAGCACATAGGATCTTTTTCCTTTGTATCTTATTTCATAAAGCTGATACTTACTTCTTCCTCTACTACCTTTTTTAAATCAAGTATATGACTAGATGATCTAATTTTTACCTCATGGCAAGACTAGTGGTCTGCATCTCAGTGTTCTATTTCCTCTAAAATAAAGTTTAACCTCATGAGCTCTGAGCCAGAGTTCAAGTTGTATCAAACCTTTTGGTTTGGATTTTTTTTTCCTCTTAAGTTAACTTTAGTGCTAGCTGAAAATGGTCACAGAAGTGTGCACAAGTGTACTACTTGTTATAAGGGAAGGGAAAGAGGGGAAAAATTCACATCTTTTTGACACAAATGATAGTGCATTCCACAGTGGGTCCTAACATGATGAGCCTTTACACTGGCAGAGCACATTTTTCAGTGCTGGTTGTGAAGTACTGGAAAATAAGGTGTATTTGACACTTTATTTCAATTATAGGTGATTTTTAGTAATAAAGTAGGTGCAGAATTTTTTTTGTGATGTTGCTATATGCATATATACATGTGTTTTGGGGAAATTTTGACATAATGCATGTAATATTCCATAATTTATACTTCTGAAATGATAGAGGTACAGGGGACAAATGTGATTGTTGTTTGAGATTCACAGAATGAATGCAATATGTAAATTTTTAATAATTACTATGTAAGTGTTGGAAGTCAAGGCTCTTTCAAAGGTCTTAATTTTGCACCAAAACTTACCTTTTGAGTGTTTGTTTTGTTTTGTTTTTGTTTTGTTTTTTTTTTCTTTTTGAGAGTTGTATGTGGCTTTTTGAGCTGCAGGTATGCTCACGTGCTACAGATAGTTTGGGGTTTGCACCTCTGGAGTATACTTTCAGAAAGGAGGAGCTGTCTTTGTAGAATGATCATTTTCCTTGCTGTTTACCAAAAGTGATGAAATCTTTTAGTTTCCTTCCCTGACTGTAACTTACATGAAGTTTGTAACAAATTATTGCAAGCTGCAAAATAAATGAAATGGATTTCTGTTGCTTATAGCAGAAGACGCGTGACTGCAATGTAGCCTTTTTTTATCACTTTGAAAGAGTGAATGAAGTCTCAAAACATGTTAGGTCTCAAGGACTGTTCATGACACTTCTATTGTAGGACAGATTATAGCACAAGAAAGGTCTGCTGCTTCTTGCCTAATGATAGGAATGTATAGACTTTCTTTTGTCTTTCCAAATTTATATTCTTGCAGTTTTATGACTGAGTGCCTATTAGGAGTTCTTGAAAAAAATGTAGTAGTGTGAGTGAATCTCCAAAATGAAGAAATGATGTAAGGCTTTATTGTTCAGCCCAGCCTTTTATAGGTGACTTTAAGGTCCCATGACATCTGAATTCTTTGTTATTCAAAGAGAAATGCAAAGGACAGCGCAGGGCCGAAGCATGAGACTGCCAGCCAAAGAGGTGTTTTAATCTTTTTTGAAATAAGAACAAAGGTTAATTAACATCTTTAGAGCATTTGGCTAAGATTTTCACCTATACTGATGCCTGAAACAGCAAAATAACATTTGATTCATCCTCTTAACAGTTTACAGTTTAGGATTTCTTTGGTGCTGATTTACTCTAACTGCAGACGAACAGCCTCTTTTCTTTGTAATCTAATACCAGATACCAACATCAGATTTACATAAAAAATTCTAATGCTTTCTCTGCGAGTGGCCCTGTCACTCTAAAGGTTTGCAGCACATTTGTAATGTGTGACACTAATAAAACCATTTAACAAAGAATGCAAGAGATTTTAGGCTCATTAGCATATAAATAGATAATCAGTGCATACTTTTAACAGGAGTTCACATTACTAGCATGATGGGTTAGCAGCAGAGATAGAAACACAGTGTAATACGTCAAGAGGATAGCATAAAAAGAAGTTTAAGTGGTTTTAGATTAGGATAGTTTGATATATCATGTAAAATGCATTTTGTATTGTGTCCATTTCTTGTGAGACTTAGCTACTTCATACAGTTTTCGAAGCTACGCTGACATGTCCCTTATGTTTGCCTCTCAGCTCCATCACAGCCAACTTTTTTGTTATTGCAGAAGGCTTTTTCTGGAGGGCTGAAAGTGTGTCTTTACATTGAAATGAAACGCTAAAGATAGCATTGCAGGGTTTTTTGGTTAGTGTCTGATTTTGTGTCAAGCGTGCCTAACTGTCAGGGTAGTCTTCTTTCCTCAATGGATTTCCCAGCTAGAGCAGTCTGGACTCTGTAAACCTGATCTGCTTTCAGTTCTCTCATCATTAGTAATAAAAGCTCTGCTGCTCAGATCAGGAGTTTGGTCGTCTGTTTTTGTTTGTATGTGCTTTACTCTGTCAGTAAAAATAGAAATGCTGCTTAAGAAAAAAACCACGCATATCAAATAAACATAAAGTGGGGAGTTACTGACTGGAAGAAGGAAGCATGCAACACCTTTACAATTAAATCTAATTTTTTAGTGAATTAAAGAAAAGTAGAATTTGAATAAAAAGTTCTTTAGAAGTTCGACTAAAACAGTGGTTTGAGAATTAACTGCTGTTCTTTATTCATTGCAGCTGATCATAGAATTATAGAATGGTTTGGGTTGGAAGGGACCTTTAAAGGTCATCTAGTCACAGAATCACAGAATCAGAGAATGGTAGGGGTTGGAAGGGACCTCTGTGGGTCATCTAGTCCAACCCTCCTGCCGAAGCAGGGTCACCTACAGTAGGCTGCAAAGGACCTTGTCCAGGCGGGTCTTGAATATCTCCAGAGAAGGAGA
>Ga0065711_1006933_pt1 | contig 16096 bp, 7 predicted proteins | sample Hoacrofraction12_FD_59098 | JGI IMG/M metagenome (GOLD analysis project Ga0065711, IMG submission 59098) | Hoatzin crop microbial communities from Cojedes, Venezuela - Epithelial fraction 12 v2 (version 2) | ecosystem: Host-associated > Birds > Digestive system > Esophagus > Crop | place...
AAAAAAAAAAAAAAAAAAAAGGTAAATGCTTCAATCTTACTTCTACAAACAGGGCACCTCCTAAAACATCTCTTTAATACTGCCGATGGTCACTACCTTGTTGTTGCCAAAATCCAGCCACGTCTGCAGATACACCACAAGCCTCCCTTCTCCTCTCTTACCTGCTTAAACACGCTCTGGGAATTTTTGGTTTATTTTGTTGTCCATTACTACACTAGTTTAACTATTTATGTTGAAATGTTAATAAGCATCCAGAAAGACACAGAAAATGGACTTCAGCTTAGAAAGAACTTTCAGACTCCAGACGTAGTAAAGCATTAGGCCAGTATGTCTCCAATAATGGACATCTTTAAAGGCATAAATATCTACACATGGGTAGCTACAGCAGAAGACTGATGAGATAGCTTTCAGAGTTCACTTCCCACTCCACAATTTGCTAACTAGCTATGATAAATACTGACTAGTTACCCCCTGGAAGCAACAAACTATCAACACTTGGAGATACATCCTTAGCTATTTTATAAATCGCAGTTAACCGCATTTCTCATTCTCAGACACTCTGTTGAGTTGCTCTGGTTTACCGAGCTACTGCATATCAGCTGAGCTACATAAATCTCTGCCTTGCACAGATAAGAAGGAAAATGTGAGCTGTAAGCACTGTTAAGCCAGCGTAACTTGACTAATGTCTAAAGCCCCTGACTGAGTACATCAAAATTGAAACAGGCTGGAACAAATCCATTGAACATTGTGCAGGTAAGAGTCAGGGGGCAATTCCTCCAATCCATCTTAAACACTTCTCTTCACATGGGACCCAGTCAAAGTGCTTATCTTTCTCTGCTGACTACAGAAGGAATTTGTCTTAAACACTGATTTTTAAAAGGCAGTAATCAGACAGTATGAAATGCAGAAAAAGAATCTTCAGCACTAAAAAAAGCCCAGCATCACTGCCCACCTCTCTGCTCATAAAGAAGGCTTATTACTGCAGACTACAGTGATCACAAGAACCAAGTGGCTTCTGGGTTCGACAGAGCCTGTGCCTGTGGACCAAGTTCGGTCTCTTCTCATCTGGTTAACAACTAGTTTAGCATAACCACTGCTCTCAGCACTGCAACTGTGCAGGGAGGTTTGCATTTTACAGCAGCGTTGGGAGAGCTGCTCAAGGTATATCTGTCCAGCAGTTGCCCACGCTGAAACCTTAATCCTGAAACTTCGCATGAAAAGTGCCTCTTTTCACTGGGTCTAGTGCATGTGCCAATGGATGCTGTGCAAGAAGACACTGAAATATGAGTGTGAAGCATTCATTTCCCCATGCTCACAATATTATATCCAAAGATCATTTTAGAGCAAGGAAAAAGTAAAGCACACAATGAGATACACTGATGTGGCTTGGTAGAATTTGCCAGAGTAAAATATAGATCACTTACCCTTCCTTGTCCCCTAGCTGTTTTGATTGCCAGTATCTGCCCAACATCCTGCCCTGTTCCAGGCAGGAGAAAGTTCTCTGTCTACCTCTGCCTACTGGCAGTCCATCCTCTCCAAAGGTAGTACAGACACTTTCTTAAAACAATCATTTTTCAGTGCATTACTTCTCCTTTACCTATGCTCACAGAAAACAACTCTCAAGCTCAAAATTCATCACAAGTTAAAAGCATTGGAAATTGTGTTGGAAAGAGGTGGATTAGTGCGGTTCAGTGCTGCAGAGAGCAAACTGGATGTCAGAACCCAGAGCTGTGGTCACAGCAAGCATCACCACACCACAATGGGATGTGGTCCTCGGCAACTAGCACACAAAGTGCCTCTGGGCAGCAGCTGCTGCTCTGCAGCTGGCGCAGAGCTGGCTCTCAGCTCCCTACGTTCCCAAGCGTGCAGCTGCTGAGAGCGTGTTTTGGCATTGTGTGTGGCTGACAGGCATACTAAGGTTGGTCACAGTGCGGGTGCAAAAGAAATAGGAGTGATTGCAAGAAGCAGCCTTTTTTCTTTCCACCTCCAGCCTCTGTGTATCAACGTGAAGAACAAAAGCATCACCTTAATACAAGACTCTTCTTTAAACAGAGAAAACTCACTTGTCCTTAGGCAGGACAACGCTGTCGGATAAGGCTGACAATAGCCAGCAAGAAAATAGACTGGTTCTGGCTGAGGTCCTCAAAGTAACACAGTCACACGAAGGACTCCCACTTTGATCTGATCTCATGCATTTTCCAAAAGAGTGAAAGTCTGCTGGACAAGGGACATTTTTGTCTACAGGTACAAACGTTCTTCAGAGACTAAAATTCATTACAAGCTTCCAGAAATACTGAGCTAACATGCTAAACCGCTTGTAGTGAGAACATCCAATAAAGGGAATGTGTACACCACAGGGGTAGAAGATGGAGCAGGAGATCATGAAGTTTTCCTCATCATCTGGGAACAAGACACAGGCTAAGGCAGTCTGAAGAAAACATTTTTAACTTCCACTTAGATCCTTAGGAAAGGGTACAAACTGACAAACGCTTTCTCCTCCCGTCCACACTTAAGTAAGGAGAGAAGATCAAGTTGTAAATACAATTCTATGTTGAACGTCACAAGTCTGCACTCCCGGCTCCAAATCTAGCCACTGGCAAAAGTCCCACTGATTCCAGTGAGGCCAGAGATTGACCCCAAGATGGTCACACCTGGGGTTTTATTCATTCCATGATAAAGATTTGTTAAACTTGGAACCCAATTATGCATCAGCTTCCAAACAACACCCAAGTCTGGGGTGGCTGGAGCTGGAGTTTCAGTGCTGGCCCTTCTCCAGGGAACTGAAAGCTGGAATTATGATGACGATAATAAATATTCAGCACTTCGTCTTCAGAGGGTTGGGTAGATGGTTCAGTCATTAGCTAGCTGATCACTGGCACAATATGAACCATGCCATCAATTATTCACACAATATCTTTGCAAGCTACCTATGAAGATAGTCAATGGGGTTGATAAGTATATTTTTATTTATTTTGCCCTAAAGAGTCTATTATTGCTAGATTCCCAAAACACTATATTGGTGGTTATAAAAACTTTTTTAAAAGGGGTGTTGTTATGACCTAGAGGCAAGCAGGAGGGGAAGTGCAAATGTATACTCCTAAAGAGATCACTTCTTATTTTGCATGTGGCTTTCTGAGCAAGTCCATGTCTCTTTTTTCCCTCCTGCTAAGGGGTTTGGCTAGAAACTTCCTCATCAGCTGCACTGCCTTCTTGGCTACTTGAGATATTTTCTTGGCGACCAGAATGTGGCACAGAGCGATAATTGAACGCGAACCCTTTAAAGGTCAGGCACACTCCCAGTAAATGAGCTACCAGAAAAGCCACACTGAGCGGCCCGTGAGAGTAACAAGCGCTCTGCAAAGCAACCAGGCTATGGGAGCTTATGTTCTGGTTCTTTTAAGTCTGAAGTTTCTCATCCAGAGAATCAAACTAGGTACACAGAGAAATACAGAATGAGTGTCTTGGAGAACAAGAGATGCCTGAAGAAGATGCTTGCTTTCCTTAGCTCAGGCAGGGGAAGTTTGCCTGACACACACCACTACTCTTACTAAGGAACTGATCTTGCTGTGTGCTGGAGAGCTTTGGCTTTCACACTCATCAGTGACTTGAGGACATCCAGTATTTTGCAGGAACAGATCCCCTGGCAGGGTCAGGCTCCAAAGCATTTGATGTCCAGTCCTTCCTTTGCTTTTAAGCGTGTCACACATCTCTCTGAAAAAGTATCAAGCTCATTCCAGGGCAAAACAGCCTCAGGCCTTTTTCTGCTCAGTGCAGAGAGCTATGCTTCGCATTTACTCTTCATTGCACCCCTGTGGATCACCTACTAGACTGTTGACTTGATTGGAGCAATCTCAAAGTGCCCCTTGCACTCTCTGCAGCTCAAGACCAACAGGAGGCTATTCTACTTATGTCAGAGCCTAGTTTAGATGACTCGAAATAGCCTCCTGAATCTCAGTAAAATCTAGCTTAATCCATCTCCTTTCCTTCCTTTCAGTTTGCATTGATTTCTTGAGCTGTAGTCAATTCATGACCATCTCCTCTTTGAAACTCTGCTGGTGTTTTCTGTCTGAACTCCTCCCCCTGAATGGATGTGCAGTGTAAAATGGTCATGTTCTAGTTGAGCCCTGAGCGCTTTGGCTGGGGGCAGAGGGATGTCAAGGCTTCGTGGCAATTAGTATAATCAGAAAGACATCCCATCATTTCTGGTAATCTAAATTAAGACTCTGCTTTTAAAAGATATCCTCATAGCTCCCACACGAATAGAGGACTTACTCCAGGAATTTTTGGATGTGATTCTCTGGCCTATGTTATGCAGGTCAGAGGATTTGGTCATAATGGTCACTTCTTGCCTTAACATCTAATAATCTATGAATCGCTTCATTTAGTCCTGTGATCTGGTCTCCATTATGTCACTAGCTCTTTTCTAAACAAAGCAAGAGGCCCATCTTCTCTTGCAGATGGAAGGAACAGAAAATCAAGAAGACCATGAAATAGTGCAGAGGCATTCACAAGCCTGTTATCAAGCACACCTCATTATCCAAAGACAGCTAGTGATTTTTTTCCAGTACTGGATGAAGTGAATTTATTCAGCTCAAGTGTCAGTTTGTAGTTAATGTAGCTTCCTGAATAGCCGCAACCTTGCAGCAATGTTGGGTTGATCTGTCTAAATGATAGACTTGGAGGAAGTCTGTTGTATACATTGAGGCCTGCAGCTGTGGATTACAATAAGGCATGTCAAATATATCATAATTAACTCTCTGTGGACACAGCCATGAGCTCTGGTGACAAATCACAAGGAATGGGAGCTCACAGGCACTCGTACTTGCTTGATACTGAAGCTCTATGGGGCTTCTTATACCTGAACGTGTAAAGTATATCATGGATGGATGCATATATATTGAGTCTCTTACTCTAGCACCAGTCAGTAAGATTCTCCCTGGCATTCTGTCAGGACGCCCTTTTAACAGGGTACTTCAAGAAGACAAAGTCATTCATTGGGGGTGATTAATCTGGTCACCGCCCCACAATGCAAAGCATGTCTTCCCTTACATATCCTCAGGGACATGAAAATCTGGCTTTGAAGCTGGAGTCACACACAGGTATTCCTGTTTAATGCCTTCCTTTTGCGATCTTGCCTCAATCAACAAATATTAGGTAACGAAGCTTTACAATACTACAGTAAGGTAGGTCATAATGATCAAGAACTTGAAGAGAAGCAAAGAAACTCACTTTGGACACCTTCTTATTTGCTGGTGCTTTCACACACCAAATGATTTGGGACCCTGCAGTAAAAACACAGAGCACAGGTAGTTCTGGGCATGTTCCTGAGCTGCCCACACTCCTGGACATCACTTCTCCTCCAATGGTTCTGTGCCTTGCAAAGGGATTAGGCATGCCAGTGTCTATGGACAGAAATAAGTGAACTGTTTTCCCATCCTTGTGCCACAGGGCAGGGAGTATTAGTTCTGGCACTGCGCTCTGCTAATATTACCTACACGGCACCTGGACCAGGACCAGCTTGCGTCTGGCCAGCTCGGAGATCAGGAAGCAGAGCTTAGCTCTGCCTTGTTCCCAGCTGCACAGATATGCACTGGAAACATAAGGGAGGAGGCCAAGAATTACAACAGAGACCCTGTGATGTGCACATCATCCCATGTGAAATGCTTTAGCTCTCTTCTGCATGGAGTGCCCTTCTCCCTCCCTGAACCAGCGAGCAGAAACCAGTACCAGTGAAGGCTCTCAGAGCTTCTCAGCTACGTATAAAGTCATGCTGACCATATCCAGGTCAGGAAAACCACCTCACTAGGGAGTTCATTAAATCCTGGGAGCCTTCTGGAGGTCTCCTAAACCTTTTCAAATATCGTGAAACACAAGAAACTTAACCAAAATCCTAAATACTGATTATCCAGGTTGTGTCACAACTCCAGTCCAGCTCTAGGAAAGTCATGCTTTGCCTGCTCTACAGAGATATCTCAGAGGTGCTCCTCTGGAGGCTCGTGCACTAAGAAGCATGAAATAAGACACCTACCAGTGGTAATAATTCCATCTTCATCAGTAACGGGGAATTAATGGCTAATGGTATTTTACCTAACAGTAATTACATATTTAGTAATGAAGCTGAGAAACATGATAGACTGCTTCTGCAAAATTATACAAATTACTCAGTCCTTTTGGTTTCCTAAAGAATCAATCAGCAACCTCATGAAAAAGGCTTGTAATACAAGGGATTTCTGCATTTTACTGCTTCTGCAGATATACCAAGAAAGGCAGCATGCTTTCTCCAGAAGTTCAGGGGTTTCATTTGAAGCCCAGTTTATGTTTTTGCAGCTGATTCAGCTGTCTGGGTCAATAGCTGGGATAACCTGTCACATCAAAGGGTAAGAAACTTGAAGTTTAAGCTTAGAAATGACTGATAAAAAAAAAATTTCTTCTTCTACTCACATCATCAATGTAAGCTGAGGTTTAAACAGGGTGTGCATTGTAAGCTTATATTAAATTTCATTAGCATTGAAACGAACAGCAGTCAACCCAACATATTTCTTCAGGTAAACCGACCAGACAATGAGCACTATAAACAACATTGAAAGTGTATTAAGTTTGCAGAACATTAAGTTAGTGCTGATTAATGTTCATCAGGAGTATCTCTCAGTGTAGCAGTCCTCCTTCTGCTATCCCCAGAGAGATACCTATACCGCCGAGAACAACCAACCTGTTTACCTCCTAACCCATTCACCACGTCCTCTCAAAGGTTGTGCTGGCAGGATATCACCTCTCTGTACCCATGATTAATGGGTGTGGGAGCATAATGTGGATATATGCCTTTTCTGGAGAGATTCACAGGCCTGACACCTGCAAACAGGACTGTAGGTTCTACTAAGTGTCACAGCGCAATTCAGGAATCCCTTCTCTGTAGAGACAGCAATAAGCCCTTGGAAACTCTCCCACTACTGCTGCTTTCCTAGCAGCAAAACATAGCATTAATCAGAACATAGTTAATTTTCCATGACCAGCATTGTGGCCCAAAGCATGGTCTCACCTACACTCTCCAGGAATAGCTAGAGAACAACCCAATTAATTGAAACACAGGGTGGATCACAGGGTGGTAAGAAAGGAATTGGGTGGGTTGGTCCCAAGTTCTCAAATTCCAGACTAGTTTGAGTGGTAGCACCAGGAAGGTGGAGCTCAGCAGGTGGAGAGAAAGACAAGAACAAAGCATTTGACTATGTCCAACAAGTAGCTGCAACTCGACAACTCTCATTAGTGCCACTGAAGGAAAATGAGAGCCCCTGTGCACTCGCACATGTCTCTCCTTGTTGACACGATTTTCACATACCACAGGTTCCCCTTCCCGCTTCAAGGGGTGGTTTACATCATTCCTCGCAGACTTGCTTGTGCCTGTATCAGACATACTCCCTCTCTCCATCCTCATTTCACACCCACTCCTCCATTTCCTTTCACAACACCTCTCTGCCACGCTATTTTGCAGCACCATCTGGCCAGGGTGGACTTGTCTGTTTTTTCTCAAACCAAATTCTTACTGAGAAGGAAGTGCACAGTTTTAGCCAGTCTCAAATCAAAAACCAAGCTAATGATAAAAGGAAATGTATCTTTCTTTCCAACTGCCCCTGGTTTAGAGTTCCCACCTGGCAGACTTTTTCAACACACTGCCAGAGGATTGTTTCATCTGCTGGATATACATTTCACTCCACAAGCCAGTCTTCCCCAGGTATCTTTCGGACCTTCCATGCCAAATGACAGCCTGCTGCCTTTATGCAAGATGGTAGCAGCGGTTCAGAGAGAACAAGCTTGGAAGCAGCAGGTTAGAAAGGAAAAAAGCAGGGAGAGGTTTAAGATCGGAAGAGACTTGTTTGAATCCCTGCCATCAAACTCCAAATGTTTCTAGTGATGAGGGGGAAAAAGAAAGAAAAGAAAAAAGATAAATATTCTGCATGCCAGCTCTACAGCCAGTGCAAGTCAGCAGAGCTCCACTGCCATCTGGCTGGCTTCAACCACAGACCTCCACCCCTTCCATGAGGAAAGTCCTACAAAGCACAGGCCTACAGAACACCTATCCCAAATGTAGAGCAAAAAAGATCCCTGCTGCATAAAATCAATGTTCGGCTCCAGTGACGCAGTGTAAATTTGCACCTGCTTTAAACTTGCATTAGCAAGCATGTATAATACAAAGAAAAATCTCCAGAAAGGGAAATTCAGACATAAAAATCAAGCTGAGTTACAGCCAGCTTCTCAATTCCCTCAGCGCCCTTTATTTAGGCAACTTTCCAATTAGTGACAATGGAAGTTTTGCCTGAGTAGCAATCAAGTAAAAATAGACTCAGAATATCAGGATTTGACCCAGAGTCTTTAATATACAGAAATAGACAGACCCACACACAAACACACACACAGAGGGCAAACCTCAGGAGTGATAATGAGCTTTGATTTTTCATCAGCCACAAAAATGTCAGCTATGCTACCAGTACATTCCGCTATAGACCAATATTCATGTGCAATCTCTGCAGTCATTTCACGCTGCATGTTACATAAGCCAGTCATTCCCCATACAGTAATGGAAACATGGCATTTACCATGGTTTATTTTTTGCATCAGGCATTCTTTGGCAGATACTCATGGGAAACAATATGGCCAGGGAATGGCATTAGACTTCCCCTGTGCAAACACCAGGAAGGCTGTGAACAAGCCGCACAGGACTTTCGCTCTTTTTTTGGAACTGTTGCAAGAACTAATGGCTCATCTTGCCCACTTTGTATACCTAGAAGGTCTCAAGTGTTATGAGACCAGATTCACTAACAGAACAAATTTGGCCCCGGTGTCCAGCAAATAGCAGTCCGTGCAGTGAGCTCCTCTCCTTTTCCAATGCAGAAAGCCGCCAACAGTTTTGCTCTGCTCCTTCTACCTGTGTGAGTGGGATTCAAACAATCCATAGAGTGAAATCACCATTCCCACAAGTGCCATTATTTCCCTGGGATCTTTACCAGAAGAACGCCATCCTGCAGAGAACAAGCCTGAGGATGGGTTGACTTCTTCACTAAGCCATAGACCTTGAAATAAGGCAGAGTTAAAGGAGAGTTCAATGTTAATACAGAGGACTGACCAGTTACTATTGACACCAGCACTAACTATACAAAACAGCTACTCAGTAACTTATTGCTGCTCAGCCTGTGTCAGTCTGTCCACCACCACACTCAGGTTATATAAACACAGGACTCCCAAAGAAAACTTGAATCCGGAGTGGAAATGCCACTACAAACTTGGTTTCAGTCTTGGTTTTTGACCCATTATAGGCATGAAATCATCCAGCAGCTCTGCTTGGCCTCTGCTGGTTTTGTTTCTATGCTTCAGGTTGAGGTTTGAATAGGTTATTTCCTACTGTGAGACACCCTTAGAGGAAATACCAAGAACTTCATGGAGCTGGTAGTATTGTTACTTGAGCCTTTTGGAAGCAGGCTGAAAGAAAAGAAGCTGCCTAAGCCATCCCTCCCATACTAAAGTAAGATCACACAAGCCTGGAGTAAAAAACTCTCTTGTCAGATTTGAGTAAGCCACTCTGTGCACCAGCTACTGAATATGTTGAATCTCACTAGCAGCACCAAGAAGCCAGGAGCATTTAGCATTTGACAGGCTGGCCCCCAAGCTTGTGATTACACACAACATCTCTCCCTGTCTCTCACACCACGTTTGCCCAGGGCCAAGAGCCTTACAGAGGGCTTGGCATCCAGGGGACACAGTGCTCCGCAAGTTGCAAGTCCTGCCCCACACTGCCCAGGCACATTACTAACACTTAATTCTGCAGCAACAGGGTCAGTGGAAAAACAGTGATGGAAGAGCTCAGAATATGCCCCTCAGCAAGCTAGCAAGAGCTGCAAGCAGCCTTTGCAGGTTTTATTGGCAGGGATCAGAAGATAGCCATGGGCTTTAAATCTGCCTCTTCTCTCCAACCCACGGTAAGCTGTTTTTCTTGATGCGTAGTTGCTTACGAATGCTGAAGGAACATAACAGCTGGAGTTCTAGCATGTCTTTTGCTTCCAGCAAACATGCGTGATTATTTTTTGCATCCTTGCTGGAAAGGACAGAGCAGACTGTACTCCAGGACTTTGTCACCTTAGGACATATGATCAACATTCGCATGTGTCACACTCAACTGAACGTCAGCCTGTTAGCAGAGAAGGAATAGTAAAGGCAGCAAGACAACCTGCATTTCCACAATCCTCCAGCTGTCAAGAGGAGCAGAGACTGACAGAAATAAGCTGCATGGAGGAGACAGGCCAAACCAGAAATAATCCATCATGTGCCACAGTTCCCAGATTCCTGAGGATGTTTTCTGAGGAATCTGATGTCAGGCACTGAGCATGTCAGTACGACTTGCACTTTGGTGATTTTCCATCTGTAGCTGCTGTTTCTGATATTACATGCAGGGTTACCACTGACACGTATCACTTTATGAACAGCTGGAGGAGCAGTGGCCAACCTTCCTTTGCATACTAAATATTTTGTGCAGCCAAAGCCCACAAGACACACCACATCACTCTCTGAGCCTGGGATTACGTCACACAGGCAAGGATAACAGCTCCACTGGGGTCTTGCTGCTCCAGTGTGTGCTGGCATCAGGCTGTGCATGCAGTGATAGCAGGCTTAGCCCCCTCCTGGCTTACTTCCAGATAGATCCAAAGTCACAGAGAAGCCTCCAGATCCCACAGGCCCTCGCTGTTGGTTTTGTGACATAGTCAGTGGTGAGGAGTTGTAATTCTGAGGCAGCTGTGGCTTCAGAGCCACACCACCACCTTGAGAAATATTAAGACATTAATGAGGGGAGTCAAGAAAGCATCCAGAAAGAGGCAGATCTATACTTCCTTAGTCCAAGCGCAACATCTGGGCCATTTTTGAGGGGAGAGTACCTCAGAGTTTTCAGTATCTGGTTTGACCAGCAAAACAGACCTCAGAGAAAGCACTAGCACAAGAGGACAAGGATGCTACACAAACCTCCTCCCCACTGTGCCTGCTACAACTCTCTAGAGAGTCACACAAGATGGGACACTCAGCATTGCTACCTTCCTCCCTCCATCACATCAGCATTGCATTTAGCTGCCAATGTAGCCAGCCACTTGTACAACTCCCAGCTTTGCAGGAATGTCCAAATACCTCTCAAAGAGTTTAAACCTATCCTATGGGTGTACAAAGGATAGGGACATCCATCACACTAACCATGTTCAATGGCACAGAGACCAGTCTAGCATGGATGGACCCAGCTCGTCCTCTTTACCTATCTCTGCCATCAGCTCCTCTGCATTGGAGCAAGTTCTCCTAGAAGATCCCTTTGTCAAGAGTCTTTGGAAGCAATAAAACCCCAAAACCCACACAGATTCCTCCATCAGTAAACAGTAGAGACAACACTTCTCCCCCAGACCTGGTCCATCAGACTTGTCCTGCTCATCCAGCCTAAGGCAGATGCCAAATCCTGGAAGATCTTCCATGGTACTGCTCTCTGCTGCCAGACAGTCCTGGCTAGACATAAAAATGGATGAGGAACCCAGAGTACGCCCTTGCCCTGGAGACACTAGTCAACAAAACAATTTCACAGAAACTGAAGTCTGGATCACCCTCACCGCACACACATTTTACCATCTCTCTTCCACACACCCTTCATCGCCATTTCAATCTATTCACAACTATGGTAGACATTTAAACTAGTTATGAGGAGAAAAGGTTCCATGTAAAGGATGAAGTTAAAAATTAACTAAATTGGTACAGCTAAGATTACTTTGGAAGGCAGAATGCCATCAGGAAAAAATAGTATTAATGGCTAGCTGGTTTCATCTCATTTCTGTTTGCCATACAGTTGGAGCTACAGCCCCACAAGCATTAGAAGGTGTGGAAAGATGCAACTCATGTTGAGAATTAGACTCAAGGTCAGCTGAGTAGTCACTAAACAATATGCTGAACAAGAAATTAAAAGGTACTCAAGAAACATCAGCCAACTGAAGAAAACATAATCACATCTCAGCCACATGCTCCAGCTGAATTTTGTTCCCTTCTGTCATGTAATCCCAGCTTTTCCCAAGTGATCAGAGTGCTTCAAAGGAGACTATTCACCAGAATGCCCAGAAGCTGCACAGCCCTCCTGTTCCAAATTCAACACCGCCTGCGCTACTGCCTTTGTACCATTAAAAGGGTCTTATGGGCATATTTCAGGGGCTAAGCAGTCCTTTGCAGCATTCACTGCAACAAGTTTGCTGCTTCTCCGGTTCTTGTCTTTATCCAGGGAACTTTGTTTCTTATTTTAAAAACCTTCTGCTCTTTTCAAATGGTTTTCCTTCCCTTGCCCACTCCCTCACTGATGTTTAATGTTCTTCCAAAGTCACACTGCCCTCCTCTGCTGCTCGTTTCTTTCTCCAGGTGAAGTTACCCTCCTTTTCCTCCACCAAGCCTTATATGCTTCTTTTCTCTCTTCTCATTTAGTAGTTGCAATTAAATTCATCTAGTCAACTAGATTCAATGGACAGATTTTCTGCACAGGGCTCTCATCAAATCGCAGCCCTCTCCCTCACCAAGTGCACTCTCTATTCACACAGAAAGAATTAGGCTGTCTGATTGCAAGTGTACACAACAAATGCTACAGCAGCAGATGCTACAGCAACACAGAACTGCAAACTGATGAGCGATCCGGTTTACCATGACCTGGTTCTGCGTCGCTATCTATATCACTGGTGTTCTGAAAAGTAGGGGCTTACTTTAACAGAAGGAAAAACACACATGTATACAAAGGTCTGTGCATAGTTATCAGGCTGAAGTGCTCATACAACCAAAGAAAAGATAAAAAAAAAAGAAAGCATTTGTGCAGAATAATGCACGGTTGAAACTGCCAGCATTGATTTCAAGCCATAACGCTAATGCATGCTACCTGAGGATTAGGCGGAGGGTTCAGCACACACTGCAATACAATGACAAAAACACACTTACTCAAGACTGGGGTAGCCAAGCCATGGTAATGTGGATCATCACTGGTTTGTAGAGCTTGGTTTCACCACTGCCAACTGCTTGCTGCAGTCATTGCTGCCGAAAGAAAAATGTTTGTCGAAGCTTGAACTAGACCAGTACAAATTGGTGTGAACTAACCACGGGTGCCACACTGCTCAGTCAGCGGAAGCGGGTCTCCGCAAGGTAAGCCAGCATCCCATATTTCAGGGAAAGGTCTCCCATCAGTGCCTCACCTGCTACTAAGAATGAAGATGATAGTAGGACCAGGACTACTGCAGGACCACTGTTAGAGAGGTTATTTGGCTTTTTTTTTTTTTTTTTAATACAATTCTCACACAAGCACAAGAACTGTAGTTTTCACTGGGCTTTGTAGGAGAAGCAAGCTGCATTTCTCTCCCTGCCTCATTCCCTGTCCCTAGCACTGCCATGGGATACAAGAGCTGGACGGCTCAGCCCTCTGTATCTTCAGCTGTTTATTGTCTCACATACCCCAAGACAGCAGAGATGGTCACAGAAACACAACTTTTTAGTAAAAGTAAATAATAACAGGGTATTCTGTCCAGAGGCGGTTTTGGAAACAATGCCTTCACTTCTTTATCAGGAAACAGCACCCTCTGAAGTCAAAGCACAACCTATTGCCACCAATTCCCAGCTCTAGCAAAGGTGCTGAGATTCATATTTCTAATGAAGTCCACCACCAGCATTTGTTTTTTGAGTGAGTCACTTGGACCCAGCAGGGAACCCCAGAGGAGAATCCAGGCATGGAGATCCCATAGCATCAGCATCCTTCTTTTAAAGTAACTTCATCTCATATAGCTTACTCCCACCCAAATCTTTCCCCTTTAAATAAAACTTTTCAACACTTTAATTCGTGGTCCAACTCCTTTCTCCCTCTCTTACAGGGCCCTTTTGAAGGTCTTGGACTCGCCAACATTAGGGATTAGACTGTACATGGCTGTCCTAGCACAGAACAGAGAGAACATCATGTAATTTCCATTTTTCTCCCGGTTGTGCTCTTTCAAAGTCCCACACTACTTCTGGTTTCCACGCCACATATTCTTCTGTCTGTTGCCATGGTGCAGTCACTGGTTTGTCATTAATATTGTGGGTAACTTCAGATCCTTGACCTCAGGGCTTTCAGAGCTTTTCATGGTGTATTTTCCTCTTGATTGAATTGCTCTGCATTCCCAAGCACAGCTAAAACAAAAATAAAACACTGCTGCTTTTGAATGGGGAAAATTCATTTCACAAAGACAGGCTAGCAAAGGCTGGAAACCCATTGAAGAACAGCAGATTAAAAGGAAAACAGCCATTCTCTGCAGACATAGTGACTGTGGCATGGATTTTAATTTACCTACAGCATCTGAGTCAAGCTATGGTCCCCAGGGTCCATGCATGAACTCAATATCTGGCCCAATTCTGACTCTAATAATATGCTGCCCCACTGCCAGAGGACCTCAAATTGTTCTATAAATTCTCATCCACGAATTTTCACAACAGTTTTGAGAAGTGCAGCGCTATTTGTTCCCAGAGTACAGGTGGGAAGACTGAGGTACAGAAACAGTAAGCTAAATGACAGATGTAGCTCATGTCTTCCCATGCATTTGACTTACCTTGATTTGCGTTCTTGCCTTAGGGAGCTACAGGGGTATTTATACACCTAGGGATACCTTACTCCCACAGCAGACCTGTGCAAATGTTGTTGAGCCTATGATTTTTGCCCAGTGGGATTATTACCTAGACACCAATTGGTAAATCAAATGCTATCTGTCATTCTCTAAATTCAAACTTTGAATTTCATCTGAAGAATTTTTTAATGCTAGTGATCATTTTTACCACAGAAAGCAGTAAGTTTCTAAAGTTCATTAAAAATCAGTAAGTTCGCAAATACTAGACTAAGTCTGTGGTATCCTTGCTTAACAGAAGCATGACTGGGGTTGTTTTCAGTCTGAAGTAAATAGCCATTACCATGGAAAACATGATAACTGTCATATCAACAGCCAACTGCCAAAGCTAAACTACCCTTCAAGTCAACAGGTTTCAAAAACTGCATGCATTTGAAGATGTTGCTTTCATACGAGCTCTTTCTGTTAAATGAGCTCCCAGAAACATGGATTTACATTAAAAAGGCCTAAGCCATTGCATTTCTGAAGATCCAACCCTCCTGCCCAGCCTGGTAGTAGTTTGCTTGGTAGGGGGCCCTTCAGGACATAAAACCCCATGGAAACAGCAGCACTAAGGTTTTCCTTTTTTCTGTAAGGTATTATTTGTTTAGAGGGAAAAGTTCATCTATTACCTATTTGGGGAACGTGCTTCAGAAGCTGCAAACAGAACATCTGAATCTGCGTGTGATACAATACTGCACACATCAGGCAGGTTTATGCACTTAAAAATGCCTGATAGCAGGCCTGAGGATGACAATAAACACTGGATTATATCAGAATTCATAAAGCAACTGCTTGGAAAAATAAAGAGCAGCAAATGGACAGCAAGATGCAAAGCCTCAGGGCTTCTCCGTAAATGGTGGGAGAGCAAAGAACAAGCAGAAGAGAGAAGGAAAAGTAGCATAAAGGTATGTCCATCCTCCTCAGACCTGGGGCCTGGCTGAGCTCCTGTCACCACTGCAGCGGTTTCAGTACTGCTCCCACTTCACCTCTGGCTCCCCTAGGCCCCTTACCGGGCCAAGAAAGCCCTATGCTGAGGACAGAGCGTAGCCGTATCACACAGTGTTTAGGGACAAAACCCTCTCCTTGTCACGGACACGTCCCACTTGCCAGAGGCTGGGAGTAAAGCCAATCCCACAACTTCTTCCCAGCAGAATAAGGACTCCCTTTACGATTTGCTCAGTCAAGAGGACACTCCAGCTGGCTTCGCTCCCTCAAGAGGCCTTTGGTCCTGCCTATCTGCCCTGCCAGGCCAGCTGTATCAGAGCCACTCTTTTACTATTGCAGGGAGGGTGAGTTTGCTGTAAGATCCCCCAGGCAGCCCATCTGAAAGCCTGTCATCGGGAAGGCCGGTCACATTCCACTCTAGACAAAAACACCGCCTGACAAACTGCCTTGTTCCTCAGATCCCGGGCTGGAATAAGGGGAGGGGGGGG
>Ga0065711_1041507_pt1 | contig 16096 bp, 10 predicted proteins | sample Hoacrofraction12_FD_59098 | JGI IMG/M metagenome (GOLD analysis project Ga0065711, IMG submission 59098) | Hoatzin crop microbial communities from Cojedes, Venezuela - Epithelial fraction 12 v2 (version 2) | ecosystem: Host-associated > Birds > Digestive system > Esophagus > Crop | place...
CCCACCTCCCCCAGAGTCCCTTTTTATAGTTCAGTAGTTCCGGTTCCACGTAGCACATCCTGGTCTCCTTCTGTGGCTGCGCATGCTGTTGCTAGGGGGTCGCTCTGGTCCCTCTGGTGGTCGTGAGGATGAAGGCCGTAGTCTTCCTCCGCGTTGTGGATCAGTTCCTTTCCTTATTTGGTCATGTTAACCCAGTACATAGAAATCCCTGCTTTATTCTTTCGACAATGATTAAGGAAGTGGTTATTCAAGGGTTGCACATTAACAATACAGCAAATACCAAGGTAAGAGGGAAAGGTGGGGTGGGCCTCCTTCAACTTCCAACCGGTTTGAGAACAAATCTTATATGCTTTGGTTTATTACATGTGACTGTGTCCCAATTTCCCTTTCACCTTCTGACTCCTACCCCCTTCTGAATATGCCTTCACTTCCTTCTCTTTATCCTGCCCTAGCCGCATTTTCATCATTGCATCTCCATCAATTTCTAGGAGTTCCCTGGCAGCACATTTTTAAGATCCGAGCCGTAGAGATTCATTATTATTCCAAGAGTGAGATTAAGACACAAATGAGGTCAAATGCCACCAATCAAACAGGTTTATTGATCACTTATTCAAACGCAGACATAAGGAAACAGCAACAGCAAAGAGAGGAAAAGACAGGAAAGAAAGAAACCTTGCAAGCAGCTGGGATAGAGTTGCAAGAGATAGTCACCACCATGGATCTAGTGGCATCCCGTTGGTCCATAGTTTCAGTGTGAGTCAGTGGTGGGTGTTCCCTCGTTGTTTGGTCGCAAGGCCTTTTATAAGGCGTTCGGGGAGAATGCTCCCTAGGCAATGGCACATACCCCACCTTCCCCAGTCCCATGTATGTGTTTTTTCTCATTCCTGGCTCCAGCAGGTCAGGGAGGGTGTTGACATCTAGACACATTTTCCACAATGACATACCCATCCTCTGACTCCCTTCGAGACTGGTTTCAGGCAGTTGTTTATTCCTTGCCTGGTTTGTATTTGGCTGGCCTGCCAGGGGGTGCTGCATTGAGCTGGGCTGCAAGCAAGCTTTGAGGCAGTTGTCTTAAGATACAGTCTCCAACACACGTCAGCCTTGCACAATGAATTTACCTCCTCCAGTCTTGAGAGTTCATGATTATGTCTGAAAACTTTCTTCTTGGAATATATCTAATAAAATTGTTTGTTAAAACATGGACACATACACAATGGAAAGGATAAATATATGAGCAATAAAGAATGTAATTTTTCAGCTTAAATCTATGTGCCTTAGTGACTTGGTCACTACAACGCAGTTGTAATGCCTAACTTCTAGGGTCTTCTCTCAGCATCTTCATCACCAGCTTTGAGTTAGGTGCAGAGACATGGAGCATGAAAAGCGTCTATAAAAATGAACTGTGCTAAGCTGGAAGCCAACAGTAAGGGAAAATGTAGAGGAAAATCCTTTCCTCTCTGTCCCATAGGGGACTACTCTTTCAAGGATAGGCTCCCCTTTCACCTCTATATTTTTAACAAAGAACCAAACAAAAAAATTGCCAGTCATTCTTTTCAAGAGCCTCTCACATGGGGAAGGGGACTAGGGGACTGGGACATTAACTCTCTTCTCCACATAAAGCTCTGCACAAGGCTCAGTATAATAAAACTTCCCCAAGCTATGTTCTCTTCTTTCTGCAAGGTAAAGCAACTCTGATCAGAATGCCTGAAAATGTTCCCATTTCCTGAGCAGTTTGTAGTCTGGTAGGGGGACTACTCTCTAGACGGTTAAGAAATTCAGGTGTTTTTGCCCAGAAGACCTCAGTCAGGTAAATTCTTTTTTTTCTCCACGTCCTTTTATTCACTTTTTGGGTTGAGTATTTCCTCCTCTATGATTAAGTTAGCATCCTTACCTTGTTTCATGCCACAGAATATTCATTGCATTCTAAACCTAAGATGAAACTGTTTCTCCACCCCCTGAACAACTTTTAATCTATTATTTATTATTAAACCACATAATTGTATTATTTATAGCTTTTCTTCTAAAGTATCTTGGGATGCATTTGTATGAAATGCTGTTCAAAATAAAATTGTATTGCACTAAAGAACAGTTCTCATTTATTTTTTGATAATTATTTGATCTTGCCTTGATTTACCGAGTCACTAAGGCATCTTATTCCTAGTGATTTAAGGGATGCTGTGAAGTTAAAACTCATATAAACTCAGATCCTCAGTTAATGTAATCGGCAAAGTTCCAATGCAATCAGTGGAGGTCTGCCAATTCACACTAGTTCTGTCCTACAGTAGTTTTTAAAAAATCTCTCTTCATCTATTTTTTAAATGACACTTTAGATGCCAAATAATTTCTTTTAATCTACATTACTTGTCACAATATACAGTTTATTTTTTCCATTTCATCTTACTTAGACAGGTAAACCAGACTGGTTTATTTCTAAAAGCCTTCTACTTCTGCCTGTGATATAATACTACAATTTTGAAATGTTTTCACTGCTAAGTCTCCAGGCAAATGTAAGAAAATGGAAGCTATATGTTTTGCAACATTTATGAAAAAGCTTTTGTCAAATCATAGTCTCTGAGAACTTCCTTATTATTATAACATTATAGTGATCATTTTCAAACACCGCAAGAAGAATATCAAATAATATATACCTATGAAAACCTAATTTTTTGAGTGAATTAATGATTTTAGGTGCCTCCATTTTCAGACATGCAGACAGAAAAATCACAGGGTTACCTCATTCAGCAAGATTCTGAAAAGTGGCATAAATTGTGCATGCAGAGAGTCTCGTCGTGCGAAAAATGCAGAGAGAAAGCCCTTCTTCACTGTACAGAAAGCAAGGTAGGTATCATGTACAAGACACTTTTCTACTCAAAATCTTTTTACTTTTTTTTTATTATTAACAATAAATTGTTACTAGCAGAAATGGAACAATAGAAACCCTAACTAAGCAAGAGCATCTAGTGGTGTGAAGTACAGTTTTACACCTTGATAAACCACATAGCTACTTCAGCTGAGGTCTACATAACTCTCACTGCAGTATCAACCCTTCACCTTCAGTAGGATCCCTAATTTTATCCTCTCTCTCTAACATGACTGTTTGTTTATAATTTCAAGTGCTATTATTTTAATAGTACCCATGAATCACAAATAGACAATTTACTTCTTGTATAGAATACATATTTCACAGGAAGATAGAAAAAAATTCTCACTAATTAAGTTGCTTCCTGGAGAGCATTATTTGCACTTTTTACTATACTGAAGTACCACAGTCAAGTATAATGGGAGTTGGTGTTTCAACTTAGTATAAGGTAGGAAAGAAACTAAACTGCACCTTATACCTTCAGGCTAACATGAATACAAAGATCTGAGGACTTTTTACTTCATAGAAAGCATATTCTTGCCCTGAATTGTTGTTATTTTTGCTATAGAACTGGAAATCAAGTTTTAGAAAAGTTTTGACATTTTTTACACTTTTCTTTTGGGCTTTGCTTTATTTAAACAAGATTACTTTTGAGTTGGAAATGTTATCAATAGTGCTCTTTTTGGTTTTGTTTCTTTTGTGGGGAAGGCTGGTTGCTGGTACTATTCTAACAAGCTTTTTTAATTGGTTAATATCAAATGTAAAAATCTGGTAAAAATCTCAGTAGGTTATTTTTCAAGTAAGAAAAACAGTGGACGACAGAAACATACTTGCAGCCAGTAGCTCCTTTTGGTATTGCAAATTCTGTGGCAAGAAAAAAATATTTTCCCTTTTCCTATTCTGCTTTCTAGCATACTAGTGCATTTCAGGATGTTATGAAGTTTAAGACTGTGAGCAATACTACTGATAAAGAAACTGGGTGAACCGCTAACATGGTAAATTTCAGGAACTAGTAGATATTAACGGCTGATCTAGTCACCCCAGGGTTCCTTTACTTTAAAAGGAGAGAAATAGGTACAGTTGACATGCACTTCATTTAATCAAAAGCAGAACTCTAAAATGGATCTAAAATTTCCATTCACTATAAAAGAACCTAGTGTGACTAGCTCAGATGTTAACATCTAAGAGTAAATATCTAGGGCAGGATACAGTTCAAGACTAAAACATTTATATTTAGATGTCTACATTAAAGTATCCACAGACATACTGGGTGCCAAGGCTTACATTGTAGATGATGGAGATCTAGTAAATGCATTTGATGGATTAAAGAGAGCAAGCTACACGGTAATACAGTGTTAACTTTAGGATTACTTTTATAGTGAGCCAAACTGCTCTTTACTCTCTACCAGCTACATTCCACTATCTGATACGGGAGCTTAGTTCACTAAGTTATATAACTACCCACCATCTCACAGGTACTTACACACACATTCTTTTACCTCAGACTAAATCTTGCATCTTGGAGTAATGTTCAGTTACCTGAAGATGGCTGTTTCATGCCATTAAAGCACCCTGGAATATACATGTTGCTGCTGCTGGGCTGCAAGGTGTCACACAGGAGCTGTGGGGACCTATGCCCTTTGGGAGAAGCAGCTGGAAGCCAGTGATGCACCCAGTGGTATCTCAAATGACATTAGACGTGTGTGTTTAAGGCAAATCCTTTGGGTCTTTCACCAGATCACATGCTGAATCACTGAATATTATTGATCCCCATATATCGTTGGATGAGGACTGTAGTAAAGGATGACAGTCCCATATCTGAAATCCAGTTGTATGGCTTCCCTGCTGAGAAACCTGGGTCTCACTGAGTCTAGCCTAGGCTATGGAAACGGTTGAGCTGTATGTATCAAAACTGACCTTCAGTGTGGGAAACAGCTGGGCCACGGGCGGCCTTGGTGGTCTAGATGGAATAGAGCCATATCTATGAGCTAATTACTTTGTGCACCTGTGGTTGAAAAACAGGAGGAAAGGAACGAAGAAACAGGATGGGAAAATCCAACTCTTCGATAAGCGTGAAGGTCGTGTGAACGGACACATGATGACCAATCAGAAGAACAAAGGAGCTACATGCCAAAAGACCCTCACCAGTGAGACTCTGGGAGTAGGGGACAAGGGGATATAAAAATGTTATGATTAAACATTGAAGTGCTTCTGCTGCTGCTTGTGCTTGCTTTTGCTTGCTTTGTGACTGCCGTAACTTATTGTGGTGTGCTGCCACACTTCAGTATTATAGAAATGATTTTCTATATATGTACATATTATTTCCATAAATTTTCAATTATTTTTTTTCAGCAAACAGTGGCTAAGTTTCTGCTGTCTCTGTACAGAAGACTGAAAGTATGAATGAATGACTGTAAATTCGAGCTGTGCAAGGCAGCCATAGACACGTGAAAACCAGCATATCTCAGTGATTTTTTTCCTGTTGTATATCATAGCATATAATTTCCATATTTGGAGTGGGTTTATATCTCTTCAACCAAGTCAAATATATTTTAGCTGTCCTGCTTCTAGAGAGGCAGCTAATTATCATTTCTAGAAGGAGACAATAATGGAAAATCAAATAAAAACTTGCACTGCTAGTATATTCCCAAATCTCATGTTTAAAATTCACAGTAACTAGCACAGTCAGTCATTTTGCTGGAGAAGTGAGATGCCTAGTTGCATTGGGTTGTGGACAGGAAATTTTCACTCTAGGCTCCATTTCTACCTTTTCCTAAAGTGCTGAAGAAACATTAACATATTTACAAGAATCTTAAGCTTTTTTTGTACAGTAGCATAACTTCTAGAGTAATCTTGAAGTATGTGTACATATATATGAAATATATATAACACAGCCAAAGTTACTTAGAAGCTTACAAGTGAGTTATCAGCTTATAGCTAAACACTCTGTATGATGGCATCTAAAAGTGTGATCCATAAAAATTAATTTACTGAATGTAGAGTTGTAAATCTGAATTAAATGTGGATGAGAGTGTTGTTTGCCCAATTTTGCCTCTATCAGATATGATTTCCATGAAACAAATAATTCTGTTTCCACATTCTCTACAAACAGAAGTGCAAGATGGAGCGCTTGCAGAGGTGTCCGAGCTAACTTTCAATCAGCTAAAACAGGTACCACTTACTATCAATATAGCATAGTAAAAAGAAATTCAGCAGACTTTTCGTGGGACTCTAGTTTGTTTTTTAGGTAATTCTCTCATGGTGAGTTCTTTGCTACTAGGCAAGACTATATCTTGTACACAGACCAATAAAAAACTAACTCAAGACATACACACAAGATTTGGGCACACATTTGACTGGATCATTGATATACTTTTAATTTTGCCCACTGAATGTGCTCCACTTTGCATGAAGTAGTTAAATAATCTTTCAGCCACAGAAAGAGAGCAAGTGTGAATTATTTCTCATTTCTCATTTCTTTAGAACAGCCAGGTAGCAGAGTCATGGGTCCCAGCCCTTGCACAGGCAGGCTAGGCAGTAGGAAGCCTGTTTTGTGGACAGGGTAGAGGTACCCTGGTGCTCAAAACTCAACATCTAGCTATTCAGTTTGGCATTAGCGTAGAAGCATACAGTTTAGTGCCATAGAAACTCTTCTTTCCAGAGAAAAGAGAATAGCACATAACCTGTTTAGAGAGGTTTAGCACATAACCTAGAGAGCACTTGAGGGATGATTGTAAAGGTTTAAATTTTGGACTTAGAAGCCCAGTATGTACCACATAAGTACCTCCACTTCGCTTCCCCTTTTCATTCTCTGTCTGTCAAAACTATTTAAAAAGTAAAATCTCTTATTTAGTCTATGTCTTCATCATATTGATAGGTATTACCTCAGTAGCTAATAACAGTAATAGTTGCGTTTATCTCCAGCAGTGCTCTAAGCGCAGCGCCATAAATTTGGACCAAAGTGACCCCGAGGATGGTTGCAGTCTGAAATCTCAAAAAAATGTTATCAAAAAAATAAATGTCTACTAACTCCTAATTAATCTTTGATTGAAGCAGAGCATCTAAAGAGATACATGTGGGAGCAGCGGTAATACAGAATTAGTTCCATCAGATCAGTTCTTCTGCTATGCATATGAAATGAATTCATCATGACAGGACATTTAACTTGTTACCAAAATATTTCTGAACCTGACTAAATATATCAAGTAAACAATCAAGATCCCTATAGTCTAAGAAGCAACTTAAGGTTTATCATTTAAAGAAAAAACCATAAAGAGCAAAGGGCCGTGGTCTGCTTTCTGTGTGTCCTGGTTGTGGTTAAAACAGAACCTATTCTCTTTCAGTGAATCTTCCTTACAGCTAAGTTCTTCTAAGTAACTGCATTTTTCTGAAGCTGGCTGCATATTTTACAGACACTGTCCGCTCCAATGCTGGTAACACCTAATGTTTATAGTAACACTGAGCGAAGGATAGAAAAGGGATACAGAAAAAGGCCCCTGTTCATAATTATTGCTATAGCAGTCAAGGTCACTGATAGATCTCTTAGGTCCCACAACTGAGGAGCTATAAAGGGTTGCACTTGCACGGAGGGACGGACAGAACACGTGACCCGATATTGACCAGCTAGGTATTCCATGCCTTGCACATCATACTCAGTTTAAAGCTTGGAGATTATGAGGCTGTTGCTCTCTTCATCCATGGCCGCCTTCTGAAGAGGATCCTGCTCGATGTTCTGCCTGCCATCCTGATCCAGATTTCATTTTCATGTCCTATTTTCAGAGACTTTGAGAAGGTAGTATATAAGTACACAAATACCAAATTATAAAACTCCATGGGGTTTTTCCTCCCCAATCTATTCTGCATTTGGTGCTTTAGGATCCAATTGCTGCTTCAACCTGTAATTCATCAGGTCTTGAAGGAAACAGCTTTATACCCGAAAATTCATTGTGGCTTTCTAAATACTAAGGTATTAAAGGCTGGCTTTTAAGAAATGAAACAACTAATTATGAAATGGTGACTCCAAATCACTGATGATCATAATACTCAATGGAAAGGTGATTTTTAAGACCTTGAATTTATGATCACAACAGGATTGCAGATCTAGTCCTGCTCTCGTCTGAAATAAAAATTCTGCTGACAGTTAATAAGAATCTAATCAGGTCCTAAATCTGCTGCTTAGGAGATTGACTGGTTCCAATAAATGCTTTTATGGAAGAGATAACAAAGGAAAGTGATTTTCTGAGACTTCAATGAGTTAAATTCCAAATCACTTAAAAAAAGCTGCCTTTCAACATGGCAGATTTCGTATTGGTTTGTGAAGGGGACCGAATCTCTAGCAAATTATGCAGATATTTCTGAAAATCAAACTAGAAAGACAAATTCATGAGTGGAAAAAACTTAAAAGGGAGCGGAACTAGAGTTCTTTGTTCAGTAACTTAGTGACTTAATGGCTCCCGTATGGATCTTCTCATGTTCTTTCCCTCTTTCTTTCTTTTGAATTCTGCTAGAAGATAAACTCTTAAATAAAAATCCTTCTGTTCAGATTTTCTAGATAGTAACTTACATCCTTTGCCTTTTTTTTCTTTAACAAAAAATAATATGTTACAGTCATTCTGGCTTTTGAAGAAGCCTAAATACCAGTGAACATATGTTATGCAGTGCGTCTAACTCCACATTTCTTAAAATAAGGTGAATCTTCTGCTTTTTCCTTGGTAGAAAAGCTCTCAGATGTTCAGTGTTTTCAGCTCTTTTCGACTCTATTGAAAGCAGTTCATGTATTTTACCGTATTATTCTTGCAAAAGAGATTTGATCTTTACACTTGTGAGGTACCCTTGAGATAAAACAGGAAGTCAGATTGAAAAGAAGGAGGAGCTGGAATGCCTCGTGGGTGCAATGTTTGGTTTTCCTCATGACAAATTAAAAAAGAGGGTAGTGTAAATTCAAATAATACATATTCATGTTTACTACTGGGCTACCAAAATAAGCAATGTATCCTATAACTACACTTTAACTCTTTACAATTTATTCATTCAAAACACCTTACAATTCTTGGAAATAATGGTTAAGAAATGCTAGGCAAACTAGATTTTAAGTTTAAGGAGGAAGAAACACAAGCCCAACCTGGCATTCAGCTAATATTTATAGATGCTATTTGCCAGTAAAGAAATACTATTTCTTTATGAGATATCAGTTTTTATTGTTTTCCCTCCATTTCCATTCTCTCTGTTGCACAGATACATGCACATATATGATCACAACTGGGCTAGAAGTTCTACCTTACCTTGCTATATTCATCAGAGTTAGGGGTGTTAAAATGTAACAGTTTTGTGTTAAGAGGTGACAAAAAATGTATTTAAAAAAAAATAGATATCTATTTATACATATTCTATATTATCATTGAAAATGGCCTTCACTTATTTTACTCCATTTAAGTGGAAATTCCTACATCTCATTTAACGAAAAAACTAACTGAAAAAGCCCTGCAGAGGTTATACACTGATGTCACTTGCCTCCAGTCAGCCGTAAGTACCATCCACATTTCTCCATTCCTCCCACAGCATGACCCTCTCCCTCCATTAGCACACCAGGGTTATTTTATAGTCACAGCATCACAGAATCACAGAATGTTAGGGGTTGGAAGGGACCTCTGGGGGTCATTTCGTCCGACCCCCCTGCCGAAGCAGGGTCACCTACAGCAGGCTGCACAGGACCATGTTACAGGGGGCGTTTTAACATCTCCAGAGAAGGAGACTCCACAACCTCCCTGGGCAGCCTGTTCCAGTGCTCCGTCACCCTCAGAGGGAAGAAATTCTTCCTCATGTTCAGACAGAACTTCCTATGCCTCAGTTTGTGCCCATTGCCCCTTGTCCCATTGCTGGGCACCAATGAAAAGAGTCTGGCCCCATCCTCTTGACATCCGCCCTTGAGACACTTCTAAGCGTTTATAAGATCTCCTAGCAGCCTTCGCTTCTTCAAGCTAAACGAGCTCAGCTCCCTCAGTCTTTCCCTGTAGGAGAGATGCTCCAGTCCCCTAACGATCTTCACAGCCATCCGCTGGACTCTCTCCAGTAGTTCCTCATCTTTCTTGAAGTGGGGAGCCCAGAACTGGACACAGTACTCCAGATGAGGCCTCACTGGGGCAGAGTAGAGGGGGAGAAGAACCTCCCTCGACCTGCTGGCCACACTCCTCTTGATGCACCCCAGGATCCCATTGGCCTTCTTGGCAACCAGGGCTCACTGCTGGCTCATGGTTAACCTGTAGAAAACCAGGACACCCACATCCCTCTCCAAAGAGCTGCTTCCCAGCAGGTCCACCCCAAGCCTGTACTGATGCATGGGGTTGTTCCTCCCCAGGTGCAGGACCCTGCATTTGCCCTTGTTGAATTTCATCAGGTTCCTCTCTGCCCAGCTCTGCAGCCTGTCCAGGTCTCACTGAATGGCAGCACAGCCTGCCGGTGTATCCACCACTCCTCTCAGTTTCGTATCATCAGCAAACTTGTTGAGGGCACACTCTGTCCCTTTATTCAGGTCAATGATGAATAAGTTGAATAAGACTGGGCCCAATACTGACCCCTGGGGGACACCACTAGTTACAAGCCTCCAACTAGACTGTGCCGCTGATCACAACCCTCTGAACCCTCTGAAGTCATAAGGGTGTTCTTCACCTTGATTTGTTCTTATACGAATTTATTTATTTTATGCAACTACTGCCAAGTGCATTGCCATTCTTATTTCTCATTCCTGCTTGAAAGTCAGTTCTACTTTTTTCTTTCTTTGTTATGCCTATCAGATCCCAGCATCAAGTTGGTAGATGCATTAGCAAGTAGCAAGGAAAATCACATTATTTGTTTCTTCATAAATTTTTTAACAAATATATAAATGCTGAAGCTCAGGTTCTGGTCCTTCATGTCAAGGCCAGTTTAAAGCAAAACCAGGCTTTATTATATTAGTTTATTATTATGTTTCCTTTGTTAATCATGACAATGTTCCTGCTGCTCATGAAATAAGCATTTTATCAAAACAAAAATACTCAGGTTCTCTCCAGGTTCATTTTAAAGACAACTACAATTAGTAATGTACTGATGAATCTCTTAAATATGGTAACAGTGTTCAATTCTTTTATTTATTATATTTCTAAACACTTTAAATTTTGGAATTGCTCATTTGTGAATTACCCCCAGAGCTGAAACTTCAGAAAGCTCCTCTTTAGGAAGAGCACAGGCACTTGATCAACAGATATTAAGATCTTCATGTGTAAGGGCTCAGAATTTGCATGAATTTGATTCTTTATGCTTAATGACAATAAAATATGTCCCGAATACAAATTTCAGATGACAATATTTTTCACTCCTAATGAATTGCCATTAAATTAAATCTACAGTGGAATGGAATATGAGCTATATTACCAAATCAAAGTGAAAAGGACGTAGAAATCAAAGAAGAAGTTTATGAAGATGAGAGACTGATATGTTTGATAACCTGAGTAACTAATTTTCAATTTACACAGCTTGCAATATCTCCTGGTGGTAATAGAAAATTATACTCAAAATAGGAAGAGTAAATATACAAACCAATGAAAATTTTTGGTTTCGTTACGTTGTCTTGTACTTCAGGATCTATGCTAGTGAAAAGGATGGAACTATTTACTTAACCAAAGAAGTGGAACTTAGTTCATGATACGCACATATCTGGCAGTTTGGGGTCTCAAGAAGGTTTAAAAAGAAAAAGAAAAAAGCTGGGAGAAAAAGAACAAATATAGTATACTCTCTCTATATACATACATATATATATATATATAGTGTTATCCAAGAAGACATCACAAGCTGGCACGTATGACAAAGTACTTTTCAGAGGTTGTTCCTCTACAAAAAATAGTTCAAGGATTTACAAAAAATATTAAGCATTATTTCAGTGGTATTAATTCCGTTCTGTTTCTCCTGGCCCTGAGAGAAAGGTTCAGATTCTTGTCTAATAGGGTCATAATTCTGTATCCCTGTGCAACATTAGAAAATAACATTACAAAAGTAGAGTTGCATTATAGCCAAGGAGATAGGAACAAATCTTGCAAAATTCTGGGTTTCAATTGAAAATTTGAGTTCATAAACATTTTCCGTTTCCACACTTCCCTTCTGACACACAACATATAACTGACTCTTCACTGTTTACCTTCTGCAACTACAAGAAGGAAGAATAACAGACTACAAGAGGAATATCAACTGGTTTTCAACTTCATAACTCATCCTTCAAAACCATTTCCAGGGTTGAAGATGGCACTATAGGAGCAATGTAGTCTGAAGGGTGCAAATTAGGAAAGCTTACAAAGTAAGCAGCTATGGAGTCACACAGACTGCTCCAAGTCTGTTATCTCTGACATATCAATGAGAAATACTCTGTTTTCCAAGCAAACCACTGTTGAGAAGCCACATTATTCATGTAAGATGTGCTCACCACCACTGCCATGCTCCTGACTCTGCACCAACAGGCCAACCATAATGGGCATATCTGAGAAGAAGGGAGCACACAGTGAGTATAGGACAAATATGTATGAAAAACATCCAGTACAATGGTTAATAAAATCTGCTGTTTTTTAAAGCAGTGCTGAGAGATTGTGAGACTAAATATAGGGGCTGTTCTCACTCCTTCCCTAGCAACTTCCCCTATTCATGCATCTTCAGAAAAGGACTTGTGAAATCAAGCAAGAATAATACAAGCAGAGCTCTGTAGAAACACAACTGACTAATGAGGTAAAATGTTATATCAGTTGAGCATTTAGAATGCAAAATTGAAACACTGATATAAAGAAAAAAGGAGGAAAAGCTTTTGTTCTTTCAGAAGCTGAGAAGCTGTTTACTACAGAGATTTGTTTGCTTAACCTGCTAAGTGACTCATTGCAGCAGAGAATTGAGCCCTTCACCTTAAGCCATCTGCAGTGTAATAGAGTGTAAGAATTAGAGCTGGGTGCTGTGATCCAAAGTGATACTTTTCTCTATAGCGTCAGTATATAGGAAAGTTTTTTAAAAGAATGGGTTTTAAAATAGCTGAAATTCTTATGTCACTAAGTCTCCACATAAATGAAATTTACTGAGTAACCTAAACACAGACTAGATAAAAGATATTCAAACATTGCTTGACAACATTCCTTACCAAAAAGAGGAAAGAATATAAAGGAAGGTAAGGCAAAACCAAAACTTAACCTTAATCTATATGTTCTCAGGAACTGATGAAGAAATTTCCTTTTTTTGAAGACTGTGTCCATTTACAAAAACAACAAATGAGCCAAAACTTAACTTGAAGATTAATTTTTAATTTCTCTTTTGTTTCCAGGAATGATACACTTCGTAAAGAAAATACTCGTATACAAACATATACATTACAGGGATACACTTAAAAATCTGATTTTGGTTGTCAAAAATACACAGAATATAACTCTTCTTATTAAAGCAGCTGTTTAACTTAACTATTGCATAATTGTCTCTCAGTAATATGTTTAACTTTTTTCTCAGAATAGGATATTGCTTTGATGTTTTGTCTCTATATTTATATAGCTTGTATTTAACTGAAGTATCATGTAATATGATTGTATTTTAAAAATATAATTTCCAGAGTAAATATTCCTTCTTCAAATTGTATTTATATCTTCAGAATTTAATTACTTTCTCCAAATTTTCCATTTTCATACACATACTTACCTGTCTATTCTACTTTGTTCTAACGTACTCTTCAGATATTATCATTGTTACTTTCGTCATTCACTTCTAGCAGTAAGCCCTGCCTAGAGGAGCTTTTACATTCATAGAACTTTGAAATTTTCCTCAACATGGAATCCAGTCATAAACTATAATTTAGAAAGTCTTGTGTCTTTTGCAAATGATCATCAAATAACAGATTCTATTCTGTATTTTACCTGACTCAGAAAATGCTGTAGCATTGGCTTTACACAAGAAAATTTGATAAAAAATATTAAAATGTAAAAAGAATATATTTAGAAAGTGTGATGATTTTAACATAGGACTTGTGGCAGACCTACTGCCCTTTCTGTTTCAGTGAAGGCCTAAACTTTTTCACAAGATTAAATTTAGTATAATTGTGTGGGAAGTCAGCTAAAAGAAGTTATTCGTGATTTACGGACACATCTATAAGGATAGTATACATCCTCATATGGACATCCTCATATGTAGACAATAGAAAATAGTACGGTCAATAATAATTGAATTGACATTACCAAATCATCTACATCACTTAAGTTTTCAGAAAATAATGTTCTTTCCATGAAAATCTGACACAGATCTTGCAGAAATATCACAATCAGAAACAGAACTCTCCCGGCGAAAAATCCAAAGCTTGTTTCCCTGGACTTCTGAGACATCTTCCTAAAGTCCCATACTTGTTCAGCAGCAAATAGCCTTTGATTTCACTGTCTGTGATTGTGTAAAATAGATCAATAATTTAAGTTAAAATGGTTATCTGTTGTCTGGATTATCTGATTTTATCTGACCGAGACAGGCTTTTCTGATGGAGGACATAGATTTGCTGAACAGTCCTTGAAGAACTGGACAGATATGCAATGAGAACAAATGTGGTTAATAGACCAATAAAAGGAAAGGTTTTAGTGGTATTAATTAATTCTTTAGAGGCACAGTAACAAAACTTACAGAGAAGTACCTCTACAGTCGTAACCCTACCAAGCCACCCCAAATCAATCAACCCCTGTTCCTCTCCAGGGGGGACTGGCACTGTAATTTGGCCTTTATTATTGCAGGCTGACACACATTACGGATGACTTGTAGCTGTACTGCTGTTCAGATACTACAAAACTGGCAGTTCTTACAGTCCAGGACTGTCTTGTCTAGTGTATTGGGTTTAGGTGACAAAGGTCTGGCAGAGGAGGTGGGGAAAGGCTATACTGGAGCAGGGGAAAAGCGTGAAGAGGAAGAAGTGGCAGAGAGGAGCTACTTGGAAGTCCCATTCCCCATCCTCCCGTGCTGCACGGTGGAGGGAAGAGGTAGAGGAGTCAGCAATGAGAGTGAAGTTGAGCCTGGGAAGAGGGGCATGAGGACAATGTGTTTACATTTTTTGTCTGTTTCGTGTTGTCAAAATCTATTTCAATTGGCAATAAATTAAATTCATCTTCCCCGCCAAGTATGCTTTGCCCATGACAGTAATTGGTAAGTGATCTCTCCCTCTTGGTGTTGACCCAGGAGCTTTTCCATTTCATTTTCTCCTCCTGTGCTTTTTGTGGAGGGGGAGGGAGAGAGCAGCTGGGTGAGCATCTGGCAGCCAGCCACAGTTAACCCACCAAAATTGCACAGCCAGCAGAAGCTGTGAACAGTTGTCACAGGCGTTAAGTCAGCCGGCCGATGCTATGGCAATCACGAGAACTTTCTGGAATTACACTGTGATGACAGAGACACATCAGAGACTGGCAGGACACCTAACAAACAGTCATACTCAAAGGAAAATGCTGTTATTTTCTGTGATGCATGATTTCTCAGTTTGGATTGAAGATCCGTTGTCCCACCTCTGACTCCTGTCCTGACAACTCTGCTAGCATTGAGACCCTACAACCTCCTTAGGTACTCATCAAAATACTTGGTGAATTTATGCTAATGTCTAAACAAAATAATCAAATAATTTTGTTGCAAAATAAGCATATTGTTTCTTGTTCTACCATTAGGAGATATGAGGTATACTTAATCACTCCCTCTTTTCCTTTACATTTCATTTAATATTTCAAGCCCAATATCACTGTGCTGCCTCAGTTTCTTCTTCTTTCCCTTGATGTTTTAATTCCACATCCCTAATAGTTTGTATTTCTGTCCTCCAAACTCTCTCTTATTAGTCTTTTTTTTTCAAGTCCACTGCCCAATTACAGAGCCATTATGCCAGATCTATCCCATGCCAAACAAAGCATCATAATTACCTTCTATGTCTTACACACATTATTCCGTTTAATGAAGCAGAGGTTGTAGGGAAAGGTAAGATGTTTTATTAGCCCCATAAATACAATTTGGATTATCATGGCTGCAATAGTATCATTACGCACTTTTGTAATGCACTGCAAATTTTTCTCCTTTATTGTCCATGGAATGCGGAAAGAGGGACAGGACACTTGGGAAGAGTACAGGAACGTGGTCAGAGCGTGCAGGGATGCGATGAGGAAGGCCAAGGCCCACCTGGAATTGAAGCTGGCAAGGGATGTCAAAAACAACAAGAAGGGCTTCTTCAACTACATCAGC
>Ga0065711_1008826_pt1 | contig 16095 bp, 9 predicted proteins | sample Hoacrofraction12_FD_59098 | JGI IMG/M metagenome (GOLD analysis project Ga0065711, IMG submission 59098) | Hoatzin crop microbial communities from Cojedes, Venezuela - Epithelial fraction 12 v2 (version 2) | ecosystem: Host-associated > Birds > Digestive system > Esophagus > Crop | place...
CCTGCCTCCTTTGCTCGATTTCTTTCTCAGGGGGATGCATTGCTCCTGTGCATGGAAGAAGTGTTGTTTAAAGAGCAACCAGCACTCATGGACCCCCCTGCCTTCGAGAGCCCTGGCCCTTCTTCTCCTCCTCTCTTACCCTTACCAGAGGCATGTGCCTAATGCATTTCAGTGGAGTTGGTATCTTTCACTGTGGCAAAATAGCGAGAACCTGAAGTCCATTATGAAGAAACACAATTTTAGTCTACTAGTTATGTCAAATTTTAGAGGTGATAAATAGATTTTTTTTTTTAATAGGCTGATGTGCATGGAAAGAACAAACCAGCAACGACCAATGCAATCTCCAACCGCGGTGTGTTTTGTGATTGAATCTTCAGTACTGGATTTTTACTAGAGGCAATTTTGTATTTTGCTTACTAAAAATACAGAGGGATTTGATGTGATCTGTGTAGCAGAACAGTATATAAATTTCCTAAAGGCCTGGGGATAGTGTTCTGCTGATGCTGCTGTAAGACAATATGCATAAAGGCGCATCTGCCATGGCTTTTTCTCTGGCCCCCGGCTCTAGTGCTGCAGGGATGGAATAACAGCATTTCTCAGCACAGTGCTGCCATAAAAAAAACTTTTAGGCAAGGAGTCTGTTGATGGGGGACAGGGACACATCTGTAAGGTGTCCGGCTGCCCAGCACCCCTGCAGCGAGCCTGGTACCAGAGCCATGGCTCCAGGCGGGTTTGGTCGTCTCTTCCGCGCTGCTGGGTTTATCTTGGTGCGCGGGGGCAGAAGGGTCCGTGCCGGGCTCCCGCATGTTCGGTGGCCTCCACCTGCTGTTCCTGAGGCCTTGGCCTCGTGTGCGGGGCTCCTGGCTGTCCTGCGGCCGGAGCAGAACTAGGTGAGCCCTCGATTCGCTCAGGGTTTAGCTGTAAGCGCAGAACGGATGCCAGGATGTGGCCCCAAGCAGTAAATGGCTGTGCAGGAGTGACATGTTTTCATCCTGTCTCAGATTTAATTATACGGTGTCTTTGTTCTCAAGTGGCTTATGTTATGGCAGGAATATTAGACTTTGTTTCCTCCCTTGTGCTGATAAGGTGTGCCAGGCTCTCTGTGAACTTCTTACCCTGCTTCATTTTCTGCCTGTTTGTGTCCTTCATTTCCAAATGGAAATTTCAGTACCAAACTCCCCGTGACACAGCCCACCTTCCCTCCTGCCTGGAGGAGTGCCTGCCTGGTGCTTGCCGTGAGGGCTAACAGGTTGTTCCTTTTCGTGCTGTAACGCTGGATGAAGTTCTTCGGTGCGAGCACCGGGCTGTGAGATGGCAGCTGACCACTCGCTCCGGCTGTCGGTGGCCGGCGGGCCGGGCTGCTGCCAGGTGGGCTGCTGCCAGGTGGGCTGCTGGAGGGGCCTCCTGGGCGGGGGGTCAGTGCAGATTATGGGCTTTTGTGTGCCCCGGTTTTCTCCACAGTGAGGTTAATTTTACCCTCAGGGCCTCTTCCTGCCCCTTCTCTCCGAAGGTGAAAGGTAGTGTCTGTACCTGGGCCCAGTGTGTTTTGGGGAAAATTAGAAGGTGGAGGAAAATGAAGTGATTACCTTGGCATGGAGGCCTACAGTTCGTTTCGCTTGAGTCCTCTTTTTGCTGTAAGATTTCTTTAGTTTTAGTAGAATAGTATCTATTACAATTAATTACATTTAAATTGGCCATGTGGTATGTGGAATGGAAGTGGGCATGCTACGCTGAGGGACTGACACAGCTTGGGGTGAGAGAATTCAGTTGAGACCCTGGCTATTGAGATTTTGGGAATGCGTGACTTATTCCTGTAAGCAGCATCGAGTTTGACCCATGATGGGGCCAAGCTTGTCTCCCCAAAATAAACTATTTTTATTAGTTGTATACAGATTGATCATTTTATCCTGATGCAGTACTTGCAGAGCTGTAATTACAAGCGGGAGCTTACAGTGCCGGTAGTTTTAGAGGGCAACGTGTGTGGATTTTTGGAGGTAATAAAATAGAGAATCCAATTTGCAGTTGCAAAGCAAGCCCTTGAGTGATACATGATCTTCGTAGCAGCAGCGGTCAGAGGGCTGCGGCTAATCGCAGGGCTGCCTTGCTTCGCCAGCGGCCGGCGCCGGAGGACTGAACGGCGAGCAGCGTGAGCCCGTGCCTGGAGCCAGCCAGCGTGGATTTAGACACACCAGTTTCTAGCTTATTAGGTCCTCTTTGTCACAGTACTTAATCCTGCTTCCTGATCCTTGTTAGAACGGGGCTTAATCAAGGAGATGGGTGCGAGGCTCCTAACGAGGCGCAGCGAAGCGTGAGGCAGCGAGGGCAGCTGCTGCCTGACTGACAGAGGGGCGAGAGGCTCCCTGCCTGTTGTTATTCCGAGAGAACAGGCCTCAGACAGCTGACGGATGAGCTCGCGGAGGCAACGGTAACTTGCTGATGGGCCGATATGAGATGCGTGACATCTTTTCACACGGTATAATGGTCTGTCTTTAATTGTGTTAACCCTTTTTGTGGAGAGAAGCATGTCGACGATTAGCTGTGACGGCAGAACGTGCAACTGAAGTGGACAGCCAGCACACGGCTTGCAGCGGCTCCCGCAGCATGCGCGCGAGTTCTTGCAGCTTACACGGGTGCCTTTAATTTTGAAAAGCTAGCAGATCAGGTTGATTTCACATTTCTCTGACAACTTCGCTCAGTCTTCTAAACGTTGTAACTCTTTTTTTTGTTTCTCATAGTTAAAGATTACTGTGGGGTTTTTTTATTTGTTACTTTATATTTCGGGGGGGAGAATAGGCCTCTCTTCATCCTAAAATTCACAAAAATAAATGTAAAATGTAGCACAGATTTGTTACATTCATTTGAAAAACACAAGAAAATATTTAAATGGCTAGACCATCCTGGAATTCAACCTGTTGTATCCATAGTCATGAGGAGTTTCAGTAGAGCATGTACTGTTTTGGTTTTGGGTGGTAAACATTTACAAAACAAACAAAAAAACCCCAAGCAACCCCCTAATAGGTCTCTTAAGTCTTCCTGTCAACTGAATGGGTAAAACTGGCATGTTGCAAGAAAGATGCTTTTTGTTTGTTGCTCTCAGTATAGAGAGCTATAACCACAGATCAGCGGTAGGATCTCGGTACAAACAGCACATTGGGCACTGGGAAGATAAAAAGCCTGTTGGGCATCGCTTGTTGACACTATGCGTGGAGCGGTGATGGAGAAAAGCTTTGCAATGCAAAGCTCCAGCAGAGCAAATTCCTACCACAGCATCATTCTCCTTTCGTTCCTGCAGGCTGTGCTGGAGAGGACCCAACACCTGTGCGCTATTAAGCCTTGCTTAAAACTAATTTGATGAATAATTATATGCAGTGGGCCGAGTTCAATCCTGCCGTACGTTATCTAGTAGCACTGAAATGAACAGGGCAGATCTGCATCCGTCATGGTGGGAACTACTATGTCTTCCTATTCATCTCCACTGAGACTGAAGTACTTGCTTTTGCTATGTTGTACTCTTTGAAATGAATGAAAAGTTTTGTATTCGCAGCAAGATATTTCTTTCAGATTTTTCATAGTTCAAATTTTTTTCATATGCTATTTTGTTTAATCCCTTTCAGGTAATTTGGATTTGACTGGTCAAAAGCAAGTCTTCAAAGCAGAGAACAATCCTTGGGTTACCCCTATTGCTGACCAGTTCCAGCTGGGAGTGTCTCATGTTTTTGAATACATTCGTTCAGAAACGTATAAATAGTAAGTATTGCAGATCACTTATGTATTGTAGCTGTGTTGGGGTTTTTTTTCTGTATAGTGTTTGGCAAAGTGTTGTCAGCTACACCGTTCTTTCTTAATCCTTGCAGTAGCTTGGTATTCAGGGCAAATATGCAAACCTGCGCATTTATATTAATGAATTTTGCTGACAAGAAGGGTAGATAAATGTGATTTAGACATGTTAGGAAAGCACAAAGACTGTTTGATAATGTCCTGTATTTGTTGTTAATTTCTAAGAGCTATTAAGTAATATGAGAGATGCATAAAAACAAGCATTACAAGCCTTTGAGAAGTACTAGTTTTAAGTATGCACAGGAAGGTTTTGTAAATTGGGATAGGTATTTGTTAGTGTTTTTGGATGCAGGTTGTTACATTTTGAAAGAGATGTCCAGAATTCAAACCTGTTTTGGTCTGGAGTGGTTTACAAAAGTCTACAACCCTGGTAATTCAAATACAGGTATTAGTGCTTTCTTCAACAGTGTAATTGGAAAAAAATAAACCTAATGCTGGGACTTCTCCATTTTAATTCAAAATTCTACATAAAAATGCTAAACATTTGTTTAGTAAATACTGTCTTTAATCATTCACTGATTTGAAGTATTTCTTTTCAGTAAAACTTTCCGTGTTACCAGTCCACAGTAAAACTTTAGATGGGAAGTTATTTTTATGTATCTGACAAGAACCTTGATGCTGTCTTCCTAGAAGCAGTAGGCAGTACAACGCACAGTATAACCTCTAGGTTGGAGAGTTAGTTTTTGCATTTCCCCTTTATTTAATTTATATATATCTATTAATGATTTAGAAGCATTTCTGACGATTTGTGTAAATGGTAGCTGTCTGAACTCAGTCACCAAAGGAGCATATTCATGAGTGAAGGTTTTGGGATTCCAGTGAAGTAACTGAGATGTAAGTTTCTATATGAAAATAAATGATCCAGCAATGGCTTTTGTAGGCTGTTCTTCATTTACAGAATTTAAATGAGAAGGATCACAGATGGGAGAGTGGTTACAAAAATTGTGTCTCAGAACTGTGCTGATATTTATGCTGTAATATGTGTTCTCAAGATAGATTTACTCATTGATCTAAGTAGGCTGCAACACCCTGCTTCCAGTAGTACTCTGTACTACAGACATGGTGTAGGGAAACAACTGTCTATCTTCTTTAGAGCATCCCTTCCACAGTCAGTTGTGTAGCTGCATCTAGGTTTCTTGATAATGTTTTGTGATTTTTTTTATTTTTTTTTTTGTTAATTTCATATTTCTATTTTCTGAGCAATTTATATTAGGGACCCTCATACAGTTCTTGCAGGGACCACTCTGGGCATCATGAGGACAGCAAAGTTTCAAGGACTGAAGTGCAGTTTTTGAGAATTTGACCCATATTCGGTGGGGTGGGGGGACTGTTGTTATGTATCTATAATTTAAGAAAAGATTTTATAACTGTGGATGTATTAAACTGCTCTGGCAACTTTGCTTGTGCAATCAAAATTAACATAAAAGGTTCTGTAATTCGTCACTTGCCTCAGCTATTGCTCTTTGTTTTAATTTAGCCGGATTATGTTTGCTGTCTTGTTTTTTTGCTGAGATGTAACGGTGTCTTGTTGGCTAATGGGCTGATTTTGATTTTGACCACAGTAAATATTGAAAGCCTACATAGTTAACAGTGTACACGAAAGAAGACTCTGGTCATTAATAGCTGGGAAAAACAGTATCAAAGAATCTTTCCATGACTCATTCATGGCTTCTACTTTGATCTTAGAAGCTTATTCAGTTAAAATGTCATTATTTTCAAAGATTAGTGATGAAAACCAAATGCATGCAGATATTAATAATTAGATGTAATTTTTTTTATTTTCAGCATATAGCCATTTTATATTTAAACCATAAATTAAAAATGTCTGTATAATTTTGTTAGAATCCGGTAGTGACTTCTTTAGATTCTTGATTGTACTTGTTTCAAATGCTGTAAAGAGAGTTTGTGGATTTTCCTGCTGAAAGGTTGTCCTTTTTATTTCCAGTTTCCTTTAAATATGTGATCTGAGAATTACTTGGATGCCACCTACTACAGACGTTTTTCTATTTGTATTTGATTTTAGGTGTTAAAACTCATAAGCAATGGAATAATCTAGGTAACAGGTCTAGTAGCATTATTGTGCACAAAAGCAAATAAGCTGTGAACACAGAAGAAATGAAAACTCCTTTCTGTGATGGAATTTTGATCTTTTCCTGCTAACAACTATACACCTTCTTCAACTTCATTTTTTTTTTTTTAGAGCCTATGTTCAGATAGTGTGTCTCTTTTCTCCTGAAGCAAATTACAAGTTTGAGATGTGGACATAGTAATTTTCTCTGTATATATCTAACTAAGCAAAATTGAGTTCTTGGGGGTTTTTTGGATCATTCAGCCAAAAGGAAAAATTAAAAATTAACTTGCAACGTCTGATAGACCCAGACACCTTAACTTTTACTCTGAGACAAAGCAGTACATTTAAATGGATGGCTGGATAGAATGCTCTTTAGATAACCTCCCATGCAACACAGAGAAGAGAGAACAGCTCACATACGTTAGCAGCTGACAATCAGATCAGTAAGTTTATTTTCAAGTACTGGAAGATGTGGACTTTCATAAACCAGGAACTGCGCATCTATATGGTGGATGGATTTTGAGCTCTAGAGATTATAATTGTCTCCCTATGCCTATTGCTTTTGCTGGCTGATTGGAAATATTGATTTTACTTTGTTTACAAGTATAACATTGTCTATACTAGCTAAGACAGAGAAGGTATGCTCATACAATCACAAGTACCAAGTTCAAGGGTTTAGCAAGTTACATTTCACTAAGTGGTTTATGCTAATGCGTTTTATTTTGTGTTTGCAATGAGTAGAACAGCAACTGAGTAAATACGGTGTTATCTTAGCCAGAAAGTGGTAACTCAGTAATTCTTGGCAATGTACTCACTTGCAGTCATGTTACTAAACCTTAAGGTTTCTACTGATGGCTGGCACAAACCATAACTGCATGCTGCGGTTGGAGATTTCCATTCAGGTTGTGCGAGGTTGCGCTTGTAAAGCAACTACCAAGTCGTTCACAAACCTCTTTTTTTTTTGTGTGTGTGTGTGAAATGTACTGGCTGTTTCAAGTGTATTTAGTGAAAAATTATGCCCCATTTTTAGCCTTGTCTTAGGATATTCGTGCTCTAGTGATTAATTAGTAAGTAGGGATGGCACCCGTGAGGGATGATTATGACTAAAAATACAATGTAATTTGTCTCACATACTTTATGTTTTCACACTCCTGTTTTACGTGGTGCTGAAGCACCGAATACAAAACTGGAATTGCACTTCACTTCAGGAGCATGTTAGCCAGTAGGACCCTCCGATCAGCTCTGCTTGCTTTGTAGCTTCTTTCATTTCCTTTAATTTCCTTACCTTTCATGAGAAATGATGCCAGGTGATTTTTTTCAACCCTCGTTTTTCAAGGGAGACTTGTGCTGACAAAAAGATGGGCCCTATATTGTGCTGAAAGTGTGTGTGGAGGGGCTCTTAATTCTTAAGAGGAAATTCAGCAGCTCTTGGCACTTTGCTGGCTTTTGTTGGCTAAAATACACCCATTGCACATATCATCCTGTGACAGCATCATTTGGAAATAGGTCAGTTTGCCAAGTATATAACAATTGTTAATCTCTGACTGCCATACTAATTTTCTGAAAGTTAAGTTAGTAAGCGGAATTTTGGCTTTGATTCTGTATACTCAGAAGGTGCCATTAAACTCCCTGTGTGGTGTCACAATAGTGTTGAAAAGCAGTTGAAGAACTTACTCAAACAGTTAAGGGTAATGGCAACCTCATTTTCTCAAAGGGCTTAACTAGACATTTTCTTTTTTATTCATGCTTCTAGTCAACTTTCAAAGTGACCTTTATGTTGTAAGCATTTTCTCAGAGGATCTTCTCTGTCGGGGGTACTGACAAAGAAATGATGGATTGTATGATTTAGTGGTTACAATGTACTTAAGCAAGTGCAGACAGACATGAAGGTTTGAAAGAAAACAGTGAATTAAACTCCTATGAAGAATGGAAATCCGGTGATGCTTGTCAGGATCAGTGTAAGATAATTAGTGATTTGATTAAGATGAGGTAAAGTTGAAATGTGCAGTTGGTACCTGTGTATGGCTTTTACAGCAAAGTTAATCCAGAAAGCTGCTCTTTGGGTACATTTCAGGCATTAATCATGTGCTCTTGATCAATCTTCATGTGAAACTTGCTCTTTGCCTGTTTTTTCTCATAACAGAAAGGATAGTGATTTTGCTTTTATGACAGCAGAGTCTATTGCAGTCATCATCACCTGAGAATGTTAATCTCAGGTAAAAATTTGCTGTGTCCTGAGTGCTTAGAACAGCATTCAGATTTCTAGCATTTTTAAGCTGCTGTTGAACGCAGCAATCACCTTCCAACACTTTATTTAATGATTGTTATCGCCCTGTTTGACCTCCTTATTCCACTGAGGCAGAATTATGATAGAACAGTGACCATTTGTTAGGTTTCTAGAAAGCAGGTTTTCCCCACGAGGCAGTCAGTTTGGAGACAAGAGTCTCAGCAAGATGTTTTGCGAAAGGAAACGAGTTGCACTTCTAACATTTCCATCAGGAAAGGTGGTAGAAGAGCAAGCCATTTTAAAGACTTACACATTAACTGTTAGCAGAGGAAATGGTTTGATAAATGCTATGGTGAGCATATATCGCTTGGCAGCATTGGAACATAGGTTTCCCTGGGCAGGCTGCTCTGTGCTAGGCATTGTAATTGAAAACCTCATTTTATCAGCAGTGACAGTCTGGAAAAATCCACTTTTGAGTCAGTCCTCTATTTAGACATAATCTCCCCTGCTTTCTTCTTGAGAATGAATTGTTGTGCTCGACCCCCACTATTATGTAGCAGCTGCTTCCAGGGTAGCAGACACAGTTCATGAAGTAAGAGATTCTTCTTCTGGATTATATTAATGAAGGATATTTCAGCATTTATTTTTAATAACTAGAGGAGACTGGCAAGATACTCAGAGTAATGCACTAGAATACAAATAGTATCGTGAAATAACTCCTGTTTTATTCCACAGTTGTTAAGCCTATTAAATTTCAGCTGCGTGATTGGTGCTATCCAAGATGTAAAGATGATCAGTAAAACCCCTTATCACGGAGTGAAAAAGAGGACAAACATGTAAAAAGTCCGTGCGTTTGTGGTTGGGAAGCATGCTGGAGAAGTGGGAATTGCCACCAGTTGAGACAGAGGCATCAGCAGGTTGAACTGATAAGAGGAAAGGTTGTCCTGGAATGGTGTTACCTGTGCAGCACGGTCTTGGACCTGCAAAAAATTAATTTTTTTTGTTAGCACAAAAAGCAGGAGTGTTTAAGTGATGTTTGCTGATGACACAAAGCTAGCAGCACAGAAGAGAGTCAGTACACCTTCAGTGGGGAAGGATAATGGGATGATAAAAGGAGTGAACACTCGAGGGAAGATTTAAAAGGTGTTTGCGTTATTTAGCAAAGCATAGACTGATAACAGAGATCATTGCTGTCGTTGGGAGGAAGAGGGGAGGGAAGAGACTTCATTTAAGGCATTAAAACAAAAATGGACGTAAGAACAAATACAAATAAGCTGGTCAGGTGTATGTTTGAAGGAAGGTCTCTAATTATTAAGGGAGCAAGGTAATAACCGTCTGACAGAAACAGCCTTCTGACAGAAGAAATGAGGGCCAAAATCTTGTTTGTTTCAAAGTGAACACTGATCAGTTTGAACAGGAGTATATGACATGATTGCTTGTGGCAGAGGATGGCATGTCTGTGACGCAGGCAGACCTTTGTGCTCCTGTATTCATGTCTCATGATTTTTGAGTGAAAAATTCAGATGAATCCCCCATATGTATTAAGATAACTGCACGGTGCCATTGGCATTAAGCTAAGGGGGACAAAGCTTTGTTATCTGTTAATATAAAGAAGGCAAAAGATTATGTTTTTAGTTACCTAATTTGTTACAATTTATTTGTTATTATATAAATTATATATTCATTAAGAACAATTCATTTGGGGTTATAAAAATCTTCATTATATTCCTTTCCCCACTTAGATTGAAGAAATACACATCTCTTAGGCAGTCTCTCAGTATGATTAAGTAACTACTTATATTATCGAGTCATTATCTCATCTTGTTACAATATCAGAAAGAACCGAATGGAGCACAATATGATTTTAGGAGTAATTTCTAATGGTGGGAGTAGAACGTGAGTATTCTGGACTCTCTGGGAGAAAGACCATAGAGAGGAGCACAGATCAACTGCTTCAAACATCTAATGTAGATTTGATTCAAAGGAGTGCGGTTAGATGCCTCAGCTGTTTGTGTGATGCAGAGAGGTCAATGGAGATTTAAAGAACTTGGATAGTGTGAGTCTACCCTGCCTTGCTAAGAAAAATAAGCCATAAAAAATGTTGTTTTCCTTCTTTATATTACTTTTCACTTGTCGCTGATATTCTTTGGTAGTTTGTGGAGTAGAAGGATTCATGTGTTAGTTGTCTGTTATGCTCAGCTCTACAAATAGTTATACTTCAAGAACAGGTACTCTCATTGTTCATAGAGGGGTTGCTCTTGTGCATGTTCTCGTAGGATGAACCTTTAGTAAGTACTACTTTTCCTTTCTTATTTGCACAATGTGGTTGTCTTGGGCTCTGTACAAGAAATAAGATGGTATTAGGTGTCCAAAAGTCCATTGCTGGAGCTTACATCTATTTTTCAGTGACTTTTTAGCCTGGCGTCTTTACCATTTGGCGCCTGATGTGGAGGCACCATCTGTGCCAGTGGTAGCTATGACCTCTTGTATTTTAGAGTGGTTTCAAGGACTGGGTAAAGATAGTGGAAAAGGGATGACCTCAGTGATCTACCTTAGGCAAGATGCTCTGAGAAGTCACATCTGTGAAGATGAACTCACGGCAAATTAAACTGCCCTCAAAGGATGGCAGGAAGCAAGATCCATCATAGCTGAGAAATAAACAAGTGTTAATAATCCTGGTTCACACATTTTGATCATGTACCAGTAAAAATTTTTAATTAACAAATAAAAATCTTTTATAAACCTGATGTGGGGAAATATAAAAATGTCATTTATGTTGGTTCTGTTGTATTAAAGGCATGATACTGTGTATTTTATATAAGAATACTGATTCGTATTCCAACCAAATGCTGTATTTATTGGCTGTATTTTAAAAATTGATAAATATATTAGTACATTATTTCCAACAGAGACAATAGATGACTCAGAGTCCTGACATCTTTCGACAACATTTACATGCAAATCTGTAACTCTTCCCTAAAGAAGAGCAAACTGGAACCCATGTTGAAAGATAAACAAGAATAACAGTATCTCTGTATATTTGTGTTTATATATTACTAAGATGGATACGTAATAAAAACAAAGCTATCATTGATGTATCTGACAGATACAGATACTGCACATATAAATACTGGTCTAACTACTGATATTACCATTCCCTCTGATGTGAACTTTCATATAAAGTTTACAATATGATGCAGTAATCCATTTACCGTGTTGAGGATAACAACCCAGGGCTTAAGTCATTGGGGCGGATGTCTAGGGCTGCATTAGAAGCAGAATTGGAATGAAGAAGTGAGGAAAGTAGAGAAGCTGAGGACTTGGTGAAGTCAAGGTGGGGAAACAGTGATGGTAGGGTCCAGGACTGAGTAGGGAAGCAAGACAAAGTTGCAACTGATCATAGGGCAACTGATCAGTAGCTGAGTTAAAAATCAATGGTAAGTATGGCAAAATCCAAAACGAGAAACAGGTAGGGAGGTGCCAGAGAAACTGGTAAGAAACAGAATTCAGGACCTACCTAGTGGACAGGTTGGAGTCTAAGAAGGAAGCAAAGATTGAGATGTGCAGCTGCAGGTGAGGGGCACACTGAGCAGGAAAAATGATGGGTGGGATTGAAGGAAGTATGCGCTGATCCAGAGTGAAATCTGCCCAGTTAGGCTCTTAGTCGTTGGAGAGGCTGGTTATGGCTCTCTCATAATGATAAATCCTAGAAATGAAACCAGACATTTTCCGAACTATAATATTCCAATTATTGATAATGATGGACATAGTAAAGTCACGTTGTTATGCTTCTGTTCCGTGGTCAGCGCAAGCAGGATGATGTTTATGTATCTTGTAGGGAAGGTGAGTTATTTCTCAGTCCAATAAGTAGAAGCCTGACCAACATTTTGTTATGAGAAGTGGTTTTAAACCTCCAGGCCTGTGGAGATGCAGGCAAAAGTTTTAGGAGACCTGACTTACCAATGTTCAATCTTAAATTGTGGTGTTAAGGAAATGCCAAAAAGTGGCAGAAGTGCTAGCGTCCTTCAAAGGCAAATAGACCAAACTGGGATATTATGAACTAGTTAACTCTGACATAAATTTTGGGTTAAGTAGTGAAGAAGAGACATGGGATTCTGCTAGTGAAGATTTAAAGAATATGACTATAGTGTTAATATAATTCATACAATTAAGGCATGAATATGATTGAGAACTCTTTCCTAAAAAGAGATTATAAATATGATTGGTCAAGGCAACTCTTTAACTACACAGAATTTTGTGAAGCATTTAGCTTGTAAAGCTGCACAACATTTTCATTAGAAAATAAGCACTGTATAATTTCAGTAAAACACTAAAAAGAATTAATAACTGCCTGGTAGGTCTTGGGAAATAACTACCAACAAGGACATTTCTTGAGCTCTGGTAATCTGACCTGGAACCATTCACTGTTCTCAGTTATTTTGAAGCAAATATGTGGTTATTCCTGACTAAAGATCGTAGATGACCTGGAAGTTGCTGTAAAGACAGTGACAGCGTGGGCCGTCCTGGATTGCTTAATGAACTGTGCCTGTGTACAGTGTATTTTAAAGCCGCTCAAAGCAGAGCTGGACATGTGTGAATAAGGTATGCAGGGTATACCATGTGTTGCGGTTACGGGAGGAGATAAAAAGGAGTGAATACTTTTTTCAAGAAAGCAGTTGGCTCTGGAAAATGTTGGAGATCTGTAATGTAACTGAAGTGCACTATCAGCTCGCAGTTCAATGCTCTATCCAAAGGGCCTAAAAGAAGCCTTGGGTTAGTGAGTACAGGAATAGGAGCTTACTGCTTCCACCATCAGCTGGGGCTGATACTGAATTCAGTTCTGGTGTCAGTAGTTTTAAAGAGATGTTAGTTTATTTAGATGGAGACACCTCCTGTTATGGCCTGATTTTAGACTTTACCAGAACTGCGACATTTCTAAGGCCTGGTATCCAATAGTGTTCTCCGCTGCTCTAGCTGCTGTGGGCATGGTGGGTCAGAGACAGGATTTGGACTTTACAGTAGGTGGCAAAACAACAGAGCATTTTAAAGAAAATCCTTGAGACTGTGACAGGGAGCAGGGAGAAGAATAAATAGGAAACAGCAGACAAAAAAATACTAATTGAGAACTAATGTGGAAAACGTTGATGGCAATAAGGGTTTTCTGGGAAACTCGTGTAGCTAACAGTGAGTAGTGGTAAGCCTGTTAGCCCTTTGTAATCTTCAAAATCCAGTTGATTTGCTTTCTTGTTTTCTTCTTCAGATTGGTTCTTTACAACCAAACAAGAAGAGTTACTGCACACATTTGCTGGTTTTATTTGAGAGATAAATTAAAAAGTGTCGCTTTTATAATCAAGCAGAGCTGTCTGCAATTTCTATTCTCTACACAGTCGTATCTGTTTTATTACGTGCTGCCTTTTATTGAACTCCAGTTTCTTATTTCAGTCTCGCATTATTTGAGGGTTTTTTGTGATATTTAGCAGTTTTTTTACCCTCCTGGTGTGGGCTGTCAGTTAGGTAGAGAAGTGTCCATAGTTTTATGACTGCTTTTATCAACTGTTTATCCAGTGGAGGGCTGAGGTGGGTATGATTTTGGTGTAATTTGCTGGAGCCACTTGTAGTGCAAGCTCTGATAAACTTTTTAAAAGCCGTGATTTTATTTTAGCAGGTGTTACTGCCATCTGGTTTATATGCACTTTTACAGACCCTTAAACCTAAGGTACAGTGTTGAAAATGGTTATGATCAGATTTCATTTTAAATTCTTGTTATGAAAATTAACTTTTTCTTGAGAAGTATAACCTGAAAATCAGGAGCTTCTGTATATGACACAGGATTTCTCAGTCCTGCATTTCAACACTTTCCTCCATCTAAACAAGAAATGTCCTAACTGTTAAAGTTGGTAACAGTCAGATTTAGGTCCTGTTCAGGCAAGGCCTTTTGACTGTAGCTTTGCAATGACATTTTTCTATTCTGTACCCAACAACGTTAATAATTTAACCCTAAAAATCTGATATACTGAAAATCAGTTAGTATCAAATACCTCAGGAAAAAAAATATCTTGCGGTTTTTCTTCTTTATTACACTTGGTTGGGAAATTGGGAAAGAAATTATAGTCCAAAGTGAAGTATGCAGAAGCATAAACAATAAACAGAATTACTTGGGATACTGACCATTTCAATTGCTCCAGCTTCTCCAAAGCAATAATAGTAAATACAAGAATATTAGCCCTCTTCATAGTTTTGCCAGATGTTTTAAGAAGCTGGCTCCAGTGCTAGAATGAAAACAGCAACATTTATTTCACTGAATGGGAAACAGTGATTCCCTGAATCCTTTTTGTTATCCACTTAGAAATTTACAATCAGGTAGGTATACAATCCTGCAACCATATATCTTGCAACAAAATGCTGCCACATGATGGTAAATATATGCTGAAGTAAATGGAGCAAATCCTAAACCCAGTGCTGCAAGTATGGTTCCCCTTGATAGGAATAGGAGGGGTTTGATCCCTATTGATATGTATTCCCCAGTAACCTCTGGCCTGCTCCAGTGTCTAGTTTTGTGGGATTTTCTGCATCTTAAATGATTTTGGGAGTTATCCAAGGAATGAGAGGACTCTTCAAAGATGCATTGCAAGAACCTGCCACATGCAAAGGCCCCAGTAAGGAGGTATCACGGTTCTGGAAGAATGGTATTTAGACATGGATTATAGGTGTGCCAGTTTTGACTCCTAAAATACAAGTGAATTTTACTTATGAAAGCTGCAACTCTGAGAAGATGGTTTTTGGTCACGTTTCAATTTAATATAATTTCCAAGCTAAATTCTGAATGTTAGTTTCGATTATTGCATTTGATATTCTGTCTCCTGTTCATTTCTTGGCTGTCCCAAATTCGGATTTACTATAATGTTGACTTTAAAAAAAGGAAAGGTGTGCAAGGACTGACAGTGATGATCCTGAATATAAATTATATCAAGCAAATTGATGCAAGATAAAATTACCAAATCAACCTTTTTTATTCTATATTTTATGGAATATCTAATGTATGTTTGGCAGTAATTTACTCTTGCACATGAATTTCTGACAGTTTCGATTCTTTGGGCTTATTAATCAATGTAGCCAGCACCAGAGCAATTTTTATGAGACTCACTAGTCATCAAAAATTTATTACCAGATAAATCAAAGAAACAACTAGCATCTTAGTAGGGTGAACAAAGTGGCATGTAAAAGATCATTCAAGACTGCATGTTTCTGACTCTTGTGTATTGCATCTACTGCTAGGGTCAGAGGTTTTGTTTGCACTTTCATTAAAATAGTGATGACTGTGACACTATTGCTTCCTTTTGTGCTAGACCTTTCTTCCTGTAGTTTTTCGTATGTATGTGTGTGTATAGTACATGACAGTTGCATTCCGGTAAAGCATGAAACTTCTATGTAAAATGTAATACAAAACTTAAAACTCTGAAGCTTTTATCATTAGTTGCAGTAGATCGTGTATGCTTCAGGAGTAGGGTGGGATGGAAATACATTGTGAGTAGTACTGGCATGCGCTGAATATGCTGCAGTCTCTGGTCCGATTGCGTAAGGAGCTCTGATACTCGTTGCAGTTAAACCTCTAGTTTCTTATGTGATACAGTCATTTTTCTGCTTGCTGAAAAACTTACGTGTTTCTTGTTTGGTGTTTCAAGATGAATTTCCCAGTCATGCTTCTTGTGGCCGTCGTTATAACCACGGAATCACAGAATAGTAGGGGTTGGAAGGGACCTCTGGGTCCAACCCCCCTGCCGAAGCAGGGTCATCTAGAGCAGGCTGCACAGGACCTCGTCCAGGCGGGATTTGAATATCTCCAGAGAAGGAGACTCCACAGCCCCTCTGAGCAGCCTGTTCCAGTGCTCTGTCACCCTCAGAGGGAAGAAGTTCTTCCTCATGTTCAGACAGAACTTCCTGTGCCTCAGTTTGTGCCCGT
>Ga0065711_1041506_pt1 | contig 16095 bp, 16 predicted proteins | sample Hoacrofraction12_FD_59098 | JGI IMG/M metagenome (GOLD analysis project Ga0065711, IMG submission 59098) | Hoatzin crop microbial communities from Cojedes, Venezuela - Epithelial fraction 12 v2 (version 2) | ecosystem: Host-associated > Birds > Digestive system > Esophagus > Crop | place...
GACCAGCCCCAGCTCTCCCAGCCTTTCCTCACAGCAGAGGGGTTCCAGCCCTCGGATCATTGCTGGGGCCTCCTCTGGCCCCGCTCCCACAGCTTCAGGTCTGTCCTGTGCTGAGGGCTCCAGAGCTGGACGCAGGACTCCCGGGGGGGTCTCAGTAGAGCAGAGGGGCAGAATCCCCTTGCTCGCTCTGTGCCCACGCTGCTGGGGATGCAGCCCAGGGCACGGTTGGCCTGCTGAGATGCCAGCACATGTTGCCAAGTCAGTGTTGAGCTTCTTGTCAACCAGTGTCCCCAAGTCCTTCTCCTCAGGGCTGCTCTCCATTTCCCTCCCAGCCTGTATTTGTACTTGGGATTGCTCCAATCCATGTGCAGGAGCTTGCACTTGGCCTTGTTGAACTCCATGAGGTTTGTGTAGGCCCACCTCTCAAATTCCTCATGAGGTGTAATTTCTGTCTTTGTCCTTTTTAGTTTAAGTATAATATTGAGAGCTCTAGCATAATATGACCAAAAATGTAAGGTAAAAGATAACCATATACAGATACCATTTTTCTGTGCTCTTTAGATCAGTCCTTATGCAATGTCTTCAAGTACTTGCAGTTGAAGTAGTAAAGCTTTCAGGCTTGGCATCTGTCCAGAGGAGCTTCCCAAACTGTGTGAGCTGTGTTCAGATACTTTCTTTGGGACAAGAGGCCGATAGTCCTTTATTTGAGGGAGGGACGTGATTCAAATGTACAGAGTCGTGAAGCTTGCAAACAAGATGAATACAAACAGTCCTTCAGCAAAGCTTGCAGTGGTAGAACAAGAGGCATTTTCTGAAAGTAGGAGAAGAATAAAGGTATCTAAAAGTACTTCTTTAAACAGTAGGCAGTAAAATTCTGGTGCTTGCGCACAATGAGCAGTTGTGAAGGCAGGTTCAAAAAGTAGTTAGATGAATTTGTGGACAACAGGTCCATAAATGGCTGCTAAAGGAATAGGTAGGAATGTAGCCTGTCATTTCCTGCTGTAACAGTATAAGACGCTGAAGAATTATGAGGAGAATGGGCTACAGAAAACAGCCAGATTCGTGTGCTTTCCTCGAGCAGCGTGTGCTTCAGCCACTTTAGGAGATGGAGCACTAGGCTACATGCACCACTCCTCTGACCCAGTAGGGATTTTCTTACTAATTTCTTTATTGCTGGTTTTTCCTTGCATAATTTGCATTTATCCAAATTGCTCAGAATTCCAGCTAACGATGCCTTGTGCTTTGCAGTGCCTCCTCTAGGCTTTTTGCATAAATGAAGCTGGCTGAAATGTTCTTCCATGAGTACTACTCGCAATTGGCTGAAGTATTAAGCTGAATGAAGTCCTGCCCTACTTGTGTCACATTCTCTCTGCTCAGCCTTTGAAAGATACGGGGCCACTACTGGAATAACTTGGTGAAATTCTTATGGATACTCCTGGCAAATCTCTGACATGGTAAAACAATAGCTAGAAGGAAGAAGTTTAAGGCTCCCAGACTCTGTCTGCAGCTGTGGAGTATGCTGTGGGTTTTTTGTTGTTTTTTTTTTAAATAGCTGCTAAGCTGCAGTAATCATGGTGATAAAGGGCTCTCTAAACTGTCCCTTTGTGTTTGTTTTGGTTTGTTTTTTTCTTTAAAAAACTAATTTTCACAAGGGTAGCAAATCAGCCTGTGCTTTCTGACAGCTTCTACAGAAGCTGGATGAGCACACGTCTGTAAGGGAACTAGTTAGAACTAAGTATAATGCCTGGAAATTTCTGATTAATTAAGTCTGAGCTTGCTGTCTTTCGGAAATGGGAAAAGAATTTTTTTTTTTGCCTCAGTATTTCAAAATAGCATGAGAGTTCAAATATAAAGAAAAACTGAAATGTATGGGGCTTCTAAATTCTTTGCTGCTGAAAGACTTAAATCTCTCAATAAGCATTTGAAGCAGAAAGGCAAATCTTAGTTTAGAAAAAAAAAGAGCGCCAGAGAATATGGAAAACGCTATATAGATCAGTGCTATGTCTTAAGGGAGAGAATACTGCAAAACTGGATGCCTCATCATGAGGAGTATTGTAAAGCTGAAAAATTAGATGAAAGCATTGAGAGTATTTAGAGGGCCTGGAAGAATAGGCAATTTACCTTGGTGATAAGTGAGACCCTACAGAAGTGTGTGTTTCATAAGGCTGACAATCACAGGAGTACTGTGGGGCATTGAAAGGTGTCAAATTTGAAGCGAAAGGACAGGAAATACATATATTAATGTGTCAGTGGGCTCCATAAACAGGAGAAGAATTGGTGTGTGGATAAGCAATGATAGTGGCACTTGGTTGCCTGCATCTGTTAGTGTTGAATTTAATGTTCAGATACTGCACCATCAATTGCCAGTGTTTAAAACGTGATCTTTGAAGCAAAAGAGGCTATCCTCTTTGGTTTAGTCCTTTCCAGTTTCTTGTGTATGCCTCTGAAGCATCTGATGTCCTCTCTCAGAAATTGAAGTCTTTTTGTAAAGCTCCAAGTGACTGCTGTTCCCTGTTTCAGAAACCTAGTGTGAGTGTTTGAGAACAGCGGAGGCTGTGCAAGCCTCCCGTTCCATCTCTGGAGCTACTCGGTGTACTGGATTAGGGCTCTAATGTGTTCCACTCCCAGGCCTGCAAACAGTTCCAAACACGTGGATGAGGGAGTAAGAATGCTTAATTTGGCTTTGCCACCAAAATAAATGATCTAAATTAAAGTACGTGCCCTGGTTGCGTTTCCAGCGATGCAGTCAGTGCTAACACTGCTGTTGAAGGCTGGGGCTGGAGTCCTCCATCCACGCTCCCGTAACTCACCTGCCATCAGTGTGAGTGCCTACAGTACTGTGGGTGAGCCGGTGCAACTTGTTAACACGAAAGAGAACTAACTCAGCAAAAAAAAAAAAACCCCAGCAACCGTTGGTCAGTTTTTACTTGATTATCTGGCTGAGTCTTTGTGGAAAGGTATCAGCACTGGTGCCAAGGTGGGGCTGGTGGTGGTGTCACTGGAAAGGAAGGAGACTTGGGCTGAGTGTTGACTTGGCTCCATATGAAACTCTACCCAGAGTGTCCTAGTCAGTGTTTAATTTGACAGTGTTGGATATTGAGTTGATTTTTTTTGTTTGCTGCAGCCAGGGCTCCAGTGCAATGGTTTTACTGGCTGCAAAACCTGCAGTCTGAAATATTGGGGACAATTCTGTAATAATTTAATGTTATTGAGAGAATAAAAGTTCTTTTCATATTATAGTCTTAGGTGAAAATGAATGCCTTGACTTTTTACTGAGGCCTCTACTGACAGGACAAGGGGCAACAGTTTTAAACTGAGAGTGAGTGGATTTAGAGTGAATAGAAGGAAGAAATACTTTACAATGAGGTTGGTGAGGCACTGGGACAGGTTGCCGAGAGAAGTTGTGGATGCCCCAACATTGGAATTGTTGAAAGTCAGGTTGGACGGGGCTCTGAGCCACCTGATCAAGTTGAAGGTGTCCCTGCCGATGGCAGGGGAGTTGGACTAGATGATTCTTAAAGGTCCCTTCCAACCCAACCCATTCTGTCATTCTCTCATTTAGGATAGACTATTTGGAATAATTTGCAGAAAGTTACTGGTGTTAATCTTGAGTCCCTGTTAATTGGAACCTCTGGCTCCTAGACTCCAGAAGACTACAATTCTTGCTTCAGTCTTATTTTTAGGTGCTCTCAGAAGCTGCTGTATGGGGGTATAATTTAGTTAAATGAAATGTCCTTCCTACCGAATGCTCTGTTTTGTGGACATTGAAAAGTTACGATTTAAAGTTACCTGTAGAATATAATCTAGTGTTTCTTGACTGGTTGGTCCTCACTGAAACAGCAAAGACATGACAAGGCATAAATTAGCCGTGAATACTGTATCCTGAAGTATCCCAAATCAACCATGCCGTTTCACAGACGGGAAATTTCAATAAGGTGAAGTTGGGGTGTTTTGGATAGAAGTGAGGCATACGCCTGTGCAGGATGGAGAGGCTCGTAAGCTGACTCAAAACCTTGAGTCAAGTAGCCTGAAGGTGGTGTTAGCTCTTAGGTAAAACACGGCGTTTTCAGCTGAGTAAACTAACGTACACAGCTTGGAAACGAGGACAGGCTGAGGGATTTGGGGCTGTTCAGCCTGGAGAAGAGAAGGCTCTGGGGTGACCTTAGAGCAGCCTTCCAGTGCCTGAAGGGGCTGACAGGAAGGATGGAGAGGGGCTTTTCACAAGGATGTGTAGTGATAGGACAAGGGGGAATGGCTCTAAACTAAGAGAGGGCAGATTTAGATGAGATGTTAGGAAGAAATGCTTCCCCATGAGGGTGGTGAAACCCTGGTCCAGGTTGCCCAGACAAGCTGTAGCTTCCCCCTCCCTGGCAGTGCTCAAGGCCAGGTTGGATGGAGCTCTGAGCACCCTGGTGTGGTGGAAGATGTCCCTGCTGATGGCAGGGGGGTTGGAACCAGATGATCTGTAAGGTCCCTTCCAACCCAAACCATTCTATGATTCTATGAAACAAGGTAACTTTCTGGAGTTCAAATACCGCTTTGCTGCCTGGAGATAAGGTTGGTTTTGAGTTCAGTGCCACACTTCTATCCATAGGACCCTTATGTCCTCAAGCAATTTCTGTCAGCTGTCTGCTTGAGAGAGTATGATTGATTTGGGGTTTACGTTTTAATACCTAAAACCAGCCTAACAGAAGCTGCTAAAACAAGGTGTTTTTTCTAAATGGCTGTCATTTCTCTTTGAAATGAAGTGCAAATTGAAGTGAATGCTAAACATAGCTAAAGTTTCAGCATCCCTTCTAGTCTTTCATTTTATATAAATAAGCTGATCAGGTAGTTGATACTGAAGGAAAGGCTATCAAAATTGAAAACAGACAGTTCTGCTACTCAGGGGCCCGCAAACTAAGATTTTAAATATCCTTTAATGAATTTTGAAAGACTTCATGATTTTAAGTACTGCCAGTTGAGAAGATTCGCTATCTGTAGGTCATTGAACTCCACACTGAAAGATGAGAATAAACTTATTACCAAACATACGAGTGAATTCCAAATGGGTGTCCCCAGTGGAACAAAAGTTGGTAGTTATTTAAAACATGACAAACAAAATGAGAAGAGGCTTGTGAAATGGGTGGCTGTTGGAAGACTTCTGTCAAGCTGTAGTGACTAAATGACATTCCAAACACAATTTTGCTTGCTAAATTAATTTGGAGACGTGCAGAACATGCATATATGTGTATGCAATTTGTCAATCACCCATGGAAATTTTTAATAAATGACTAAAATCAACCAGCCTAGGTGCAAAGCTAGACTCAAGTTAACTTCTTTATTTTCTGGAGTTGACTTTAGCTGGGAAAGACTTGAGGAAAATGGAAATGTCGAATCCAACAGCAACCTTAGTCTGCCCTAACTGTTGAAGAGTCTACAGCAAACTTGCATTGTAACTTTATTGATGAAGTACCTAACCATGATGCAGACTACTTCTGACCTATTATCTGACTTGTTTTGGGATGTGGTATCCTATGGCATTCGGTAATGGAAGGTCCTAAACAAGGTATTTGTTTCATGTGAAACCTCAGTGCTAATGTGTCTGTTTTGGTTTGTGTTTTTAGGGCTCAGACGGGAATCTCTAATTTATTGCTTGCTGAGTGTTCTGTCTGGTGAAAGTCATGTCATCCATATTGCCATTCACTCCACCAGTTGTGAAGAGACTTCTGGGGTGGAAAAAATCTGCTGGTGGCTCTGGAGGGGCTGGTGGTGGTGAGCAGAATGGTCAGGAGGAAAAGTGGTGTGAAAAAGCAGTGAAAAGCTTGGTCAAGAAGCTAAAGAAAACGGGACAGCTGGATGAGCTTGAGAAGGCAATTACCACTCAGAATTGCAATACAAAATGTGTGACGATACCAAGGTAAGTGCTGTTGTGTTTGAAATTGTTACAACCACCGAAGAAATGACTAAATGGATGTTTAGGCTAGCCTGTGAACAAATGACTAAAAATCAGTTGCATGCTTTGGATTCTTTAAAACTTCTTTAAAACCTATTTTGGTTTTATATAGTGCTTGCTTACAGCTGAATCACGTGCTTTGTAAAGTGACAATTTCTAATAATAACATTACATTTCAGTTTTCATTACTACATAGATTCTAATTTGTATGTATTCTGGTGGTGACTAGCACAGCGCTTAGTTTGTAGTACTGCCTTACGCTTTTATTTAATAACCCTGTCTGTAATCGAAGGGGCATACTTGAACCTATGCTTCCACTTTAAAAAAAAACCAAACCAACCTAGTTTTTCCTTGGTCAACACTTCAGTCATCTGATTATTTTCAGTTGCATATGGTAGTTTCATTTAAGTTGTACAAGCTGCATCCATTCTCCCTTCTGAAGGGAAATTCTATCTTTGGAGGCAGGTTGTCTGAAGACAAATTTATTTACTGTGATTATTATTTGTTACTGGTTAATGACAGTGCTTCTTATTAAATGACTTGGAGTATTTCTAGAACTGCTCTTCTGCTCTTGATACATATATACATTTAGGTGAACGACTTGCATTCTAGCCCTTTGGCTTTCTCAATTCATAGCAACTGCTGTGTGAGAGGCAAGGGTTATGTCTGTAAGTATAATGCAGTCTGCTCTCGAGTCATGCTGTACTGCATTCCCACAAAGGTACATGTGTGAGCTCATTATGTGCAACATAAGTATCCAGTCACTTCACAGGTGTGTTTTTCTACGAAAAAGTTAGAGGATCTGGTGGCACAGGAATATTCCGGGCACTTGACCTCTTGACAGTTCAAATAATTTCTAAGGGAGAGAAACTGCATCTGCTTTAAGACCTTAATTTCTGTATTAGCACATTCATCCCAGCTACTGTTAAACTTGCTATTAATCATAGCGCAAACTAGATTTGACTGGTGTCAGTAATGATTTCCTGATATCAAGTGTATTATAGCTGTTATCTGATGATGGTTTTAGTGTTCTCTTTTAGATTTGACACAGCTTTCTGGGAGAATCGTCAGTATGCTCAGAATGAATGACTACTTTAATTCTGTTCTCTCTTTTCTGTTCACAAATTTGTTTCTAATGCTGCCCTCTGCTTGTATGTTCTTCCCTAGAGCGGTTGCTAAATTCCCTGGGTTTCCTTACTGCTTTCTTACTTTTGCCACCTGGAAAACAATCAGTAATAAAAGATTGGAGCTTTCTTGTCTTAGTGTGTATCAGTAGGCTAAGACTGAAACCTGTAGGGATATATATTTCTTGACTTGCCATGGGATGACTCTGTTTAGCAAGTCTTTACCATGACAAAGACAAAATGCTTAAATGGAAGGCGCTTCACACGACAGAAGCTAAATATGCGGTGCACTTGGTATAAAATGTGTATCTAAGTTTTAGAACTCCTGGAGAGACTTCCTAGAGCTCTCATGCCGGGATACTGGGGCAATAAACATTGCTGCCTCAGAAGAATAATTGTCTAAATTTAATTTTGCAAATGATGTCAGAAGATACAAGCAGTATGCTAGTATATCATTATTTTCCCAGGCTGCTTGTCTGTATTTGAGTATCTATCTCCTCCTGCTTGTGTGACCTTTTGTGTTAGACTAATCATGGTAAATAATTCTTTAAAACAGACTACGAAGCTCTGTTATATTCTGTATAGCCTCCGTGCTGTGACCAGCAGTTCTTGCTGGGCTGTCATGTACTGTTCTCATCTATCTTCCCAGTCAGCTGTAAAGAGGACTGGACCTAGGTTTTACATTTCTTGACTACCTCAGGAGTAATCCGGTAGCTAGAGAGCTCTTCCAAGTGGCACTGGCTATTACACAAGGTTTAATTTTAAACTAAGAAATGGCTTTGGTATTAAGGGGCGAGATGATATCAGGGTTGCCCGCAGTGCTTTACAGATTTCTTGAGTTTCATAGTTGGCTTTTGGACTGTTGATATTATTTCACTTTGACAGCAGTAGTCTGGGTTCCCAAGCAAGAACAAATGTCAGCTCAGTACTGTAATGACTTCTGGAGATTCTTGTTCTTGGATTTAGTAAGTCAAGGAAATTGCTGCTTGAGACCCACGTTAATGAATGTCTTAAAGATCTGCAGATCAGCAGGGAGAAATAATAAAATGCTGAATTTGACACTTTTTTTATTCTTCCTAGTCAGCAGGATGTTTGAGGTGCTGAGCTGTTGAGATGCGGTTCTGATGTGACAGCTGGGCTAACTTTCCAAATGTTGTTCTGTGTGGGGAGATTTTTTGTGTTTGGTTTTGTATGTTTTTTTTTTTTTTAACTAGCTTTTGATTTACTTAGGGTTTAACTCCGTGCAGGTGTTGAGAAGTGTTGTGGGATGCTTCTGTTTGCAACTGTTGCATTATTCTTTCAACAGAAGTCTCAGTTGCGGTTTCACAAATCTCTGGTCCCCTTGGAGATTTCCAGAGAGTTTGATACACTGCTTAACTCTAGTATACTTTTTCATCGTTGAAACTTAAACCAACTAAACACCTACAAGCTTTTCTCAGAACTGAGAGCAGCTTGGACAAAGATTGAATTGAATTGCCTCTTCAGAAATCTGCGTATACTTACTGTATGCTGTTGGTAATCCTCCTGCAAGTAGGACTGTTCTTTTTCTGTGCTGTTTGTCAAGGTGACTCCGTACTAAGGGAGGCTGATACTGTGTGTACTATGCAAAAGCTGCTAATGTGGTAATTAACACAACTTCTTACGCAGACTAGTAGAGGTTCTGAGAAAGCAGAAGCAAACAGATGGAATGGGTGTTGGCATCGCGCTGCAGGGGTGCTTAGCTCGTCATAAGTGGGTCAATAATCTAGAGCAGAGGCTAAATAAGTACAGAGGTCCTTTTGACACTAGGCCTCTAAGTAATTTGTAGTTATCTTGCTGAATCCTCCCAGCAAGCCAGTAGGATTCTAAGCAGATAATCCCTGTGTATCCTGAAACTAAACACTGGCACGTGAGTTCACTTTTCTAAAATACATAATGAATTTGGCAGAATTTGAGGATCTCGTCTTTATGCTTTCCCTTGCAGTTTTGACACAAGTGGAGCACAAGAAGCGGTCAGTGAAGAAACAGAGCATGAGCATCCATTTCTATAAGTCGTCTTCTAGTGGAGGAGTTTCTTGATCATTAGCATGGATTGTTCCGTGGAAATAAATACTTTTTAACTAGTGATAGGTAAAATCCAAGCCTTTAACAAACCAAACCATGCATGTGGTGAATAGCCAACTGACATATTTGTAGTCTGTCTTCATTATTTAAAAAATCGTTTCAGTGGTGACAGCACAGAGTATTGGAATCCAAAATAAGGAAACACAAATCACTGGTTTCAGTGTCCCAGTGTTTTGGAGTGATCAGTTGTGTGGGCTTTTTTCTGTCTCAGAAAGGGTATAGATATGCTTCTTGCTTTCTTCTTGCTTTTTAAAATAAGACTTACCAAAATGTAGCTGCTTTTGTAAAATGCCTGATAATGTACAACTAATAAGAGTTTAATTCAGGCAGGTTTGCGATAATGTTGTAGCTCCTGTATTTTCAAAATTAATAAAAAAAAAAGCTAGGGGAAAGGAAGCACAGAGTTTAGACTCCTTTGTGATGCCTTGCATTCCTCTAGAGCATACGCTTCTGAAAACTAATGCAGGGCTGACTGTGTCCTTCCTGCCCTGTAACTGGGTACATCCATATCACATGTTGAATTCTGCTTCTGTGCCAACGTTTGGGTAACTCATCTTTCATGAGTAGGAATGAAGATGACCTGCCTGTAAGGAGTACTCCCCAGGTAGGACTGCAGTTCTCATTTGCTGCATGTCATAACCCATTCACTCTCCCCCAGAAGGTTCCGTCTTGCACCGTGCTTTCGCTTACCAGTTGTTGAACCCGCAGAGCACCACTGTATCGCATCTTCTTGCCAGCAGTTTCCATGTTCTGCTGTTGACACAGTCTGCACAATTCAGTGTTGAACTGAGGCATATGAGATCACTTGAAGTATAGGTGCACTTTTTTTTTTCCCCAATATATGCAGAAGGATAAAGAAGAGATAGATGCCTCCCATCGGTCTCAGCATCTCCAACTTTCATTCATTTTATCTTAGCGTAGTGAATATAGCTTTCATGCATGCCCTGACAAAGGCTATATGTAGCAGGAAGGGGGCAGCTGAAAGATGCATCTGTAACAGTACACCTCTATTTTTCTCTTTCCAGATGTTTGTGTACTCAGTACTGTAGAAGGTTGATAACTTACAAACTTTCTTCTTGAACAGACAATTTTTTGTTGATGTTAATAGCAGTAGTTGTTATATTACAGTTATTACCTAAACTTACTTTCGATGCTATGTGTAGAACAGTGCTTAACACTTGAATCTTAGCTTTAATGAAGTTTCTGTGGAGAAGATAAATTTTGTCACTAATTCATATTGGAGGAAACAACAGCACAAAAGCAAAGCGATGTTGATGAAAAGTGATCTGGCAGATTACTGGCTGAAGTAAGGTTTTAAGATCAACTTCCTTAAATCCCAGTTCAGAGATGCTTTGCTGGTGTGCTAGTACCGTGCCTTGGAGTTTGAGGCGAAGTGCAGCAGCTGCTTCCAGCGCAGAGAGAAGGCAAAGGCTCGTATCAAACCTTTGCTTTCCAGCCTGCTGTGCCATTAGAGATTTAGAAGGTACTATATGAAAAATGTTTTTTCTTGCTTAACAGTTCAATATGTATGTAGAAAATACACCTCTGTGCCCTCTGTCCTTCTGTGTTATGGTTCCTGGTTTTCAGAAGCTTATTTTTGCTTTTGTTTTCGGCAGCCTCCCAGCTCTGACTTCAGAGAGAGATAGCAAGAAGGGCTCAAATCCTAATGTTGTTTTTTGAACACTGTAGCTGATTTGTGCAATTTACAGTCAACAATTAGACTTCTGAAGTACTGGACTTCTGCTTGAAATATGAGGTGAATTCTGCTTTTTTTTTTTACCATCCAGAGGCAAAGAAGAAACCCTACAATGGGTTCCATGGCTTTGGGAATATGGAAGATTGTGAGGGAGTGTTGGGAATACAAAGCAGACAACCACAAGTGAAGCGATTGGTTGGCATTGAAATCAGGAGCTGCTCACTGACCAGCTTCACAACACTGGTGTTGCTTTGAGCTTGTTAGGATGAAGTAGTAGTATTTTAAAGCTATACCTGCTGCATATCTTTCAGTTCAGCCAACAGTGAAGGTTGGCAACTTTTTAAACTGCTATCATGGAACCAATCACACCTCAATTCACCTGAGGAAATAGCGTGGTGGTGGTACTTCAGCATTGCATTCAGAATACCTTTTTAATATTTTTTTCCTTAAGAACATAATAATGTAGTAATATATATTGACTGCTTCTGAAGACTGTAATGTTCTGGTTAGCTTTTTGTGAAGCAAAAATGTACACATCCAGGAGTTTCTTTTTTACGTGACTTCTAAGCCTAAAAGGCTGCTGTTAATGTTAGTGACTAATGCTTTTCACACTTGACTTTTCTCATACTTTGTTACAGCGTCCGGGAAATAAATCCAGTTCATCCTAAGTTTGTTGTACTTCCTATGTGTTCTACAAGGATTCAGATACTTGAAGTGCAGAATATGGTGACAGTTCATCAGACACGTGAAGGCAAGACCATTTAACACGGTCAAAATTCTCTAAAGAAACTAGGAATTTTTGTATTATGCGAGTGTGATTCCCTCGCTTGCTTGTCCTGCGGCCCTTTCTTCATTTGCTGCAGTGAGTTAGCACTATGGAGCAGATAAGATTAGCAGTCTAGGCAGAGTTTACAGCACGTGTTAAAACTGTTTTCTGAAGACTGGCTCTATTAGTTAGTGCCAGCCTCCATACATGGAACTTCGTAGTGCTGATCGAAGTGTCTGCAAAGGAGTTATCAGCAGAAGTAGACTGGGCAAAGAGAAGACCTGTTGAAAGATGAGAAAACTAGCTTGGAACTCCTGTTTGAGAGCAAACAAATCTTCTAAAGTTATGACATTTTGAAGCCTTTTTCTTTGCATAACTGAGTAAAAAAGTAATTTCTAATATAGAAGTAAAGGGCACAGTTTTCTTGATTATAACCTGTACTATCAGTTAGCGTGTTGGGTTTTTTTAATTCCTTGGGAATATTTGCCAGGGAAGTGATCACAGCTGCATGCAGTAACCTAGTTTTAAGGATGCTTTTGATCAGCAGTAGAGCAGAATTGTCAAGCTACTGTGCCTTCTAGAATAGACTGTTTTCAAGCTTTAAGATCTTTCCCCAAAATAGGTTACTTCAGAGGATAGCAGTACAGAAATTCCTTTGTTCCTCCTCAGGTTAAAGCCATGGGAGATGGATGATTCAACAGTTACACTGCAATGAGAGGGTTCCTCAGGAAACTGTTTTAGGAGAGTACCCAACATCTGCTGCTAAGCTATGAGTGAGTTAGCTCAGAGGACAACATCAGGCAGTTGGGTTGGCAGGGTAGATCCTAAAATAACATTGCTATCTAGACAGAGGTGAAGTCTGTTTTCCCAGAAACAAGACTTGACACTGTCTGTAGGTTTGTAGCAGAGCTGAGATAATTCACTATAGAAGTTGGGGATGGACACTTGATTCTTAATCATAGCTCACAAGTTGAGAACTGCTGTGTATAAAAAATGTCCTCAAACCATACCATATCTCAGTCTGTATGCATTCACTTAAATGTAAATTGGTTCTGTAAATGTTTGAAGACTATAGCTGAACATCTTGAGCTTTCTAAAATAAGTGTAGATATGTAAGACAGTACATCAGAATACATGAAAGCACCATTTTTATTGCTGAGATTACAGGCAGAGCATGCTTGTAAATTGTTTGTTGATAAGGTGACTCCTTTTTCTGATGACAGGATTAATGAGGATGTAGCAGAGCCCTCTCTACTTTTCTTTTGTTGGAATTTCAATAAAAATAATGCTTTAGAACAAAGCCAAAGAGATGTTCCCTGGAAGCGTGGCAAGCGATGACTGAGATTTTGGGGCGCGTTGGCCAAGATTAGCTTCAAAATCCCCTGATCCTCTTTGTAATAGCTGGTGCTGTGAAGACTTTGGATGTGTTCACTGGAAAGGCTTAGTCCTGTAATTATGGTGAGACTTGAATGTTGTCTCTGCATTCTCTGTGAAAGACTAAAGGAAGTTCTTGGTGCTTTCTAAGTGTGTTGCACCAGGCTCTGGCCTCCGCAAGGCAATAAGGGCAGAATGATGGTGTGCTTTGCAGTGGCTTCCTGTTGTTTTTGACATCTCTTCATCTTGGGGTTGTCCCCATGCGTACTTACTCCTCCGGCAGCTTGCTGTGTAGCTGCCTGACTTCCTCTTGGTAAATGGTGTTTTGCAGCCTGAATTTCAAGCCTAGAAAACAGCCGGGCAGCTGCTTCCCGGGTGACTGCAGTCCACTTGCACTGCCTGAAGGTAACATGTGAAAAGGTGATCCTGGAAGAGAAACAGTCTGTTGTTGCTCAAAGTGGCGAGTGCAAAGCAGTTGACCTTAGAGGTGCTTTTCTAACGATGTCTTCTAGTCTGTATTACGAGTTTTTCAATAATGTTACAACAATAGCTATCAGCTGGTTGGTGTTCTGTAGTGCAGCAGTGTGCAGTCTGCATTAGTGTGCAGAGAGAACAAGAGTGCTTGGAGAGATTGCACTGATTTCCTTGGAGCCTTTCTTGGAGCTGGGGTGGCAGAAGCCAGCACCTGGTTTTCCAAGGTCGTCTCCTGCTCAAAGATAAATGGGCTCGGCTCTTTGTAGCTGCTACATGTTCAGGATGCTGTGGTTGTAGACAAAAAGAGCTAGTTACATGTGTGGCCCTAGTTACATGTTTGTAAAATGACATGTTCAGACTCTAGGTTGCTGAACACCTCTAGATGCTGCATGGATGTATAAAGGGAAATAAAAATTCATGTCAAATTTGACTTCAAGTCTTTATGAAACTTAATTTCTAGACTTGAGGTTAGCAACCAGTAAGACAGCGTTGGCAAGACTATCTGCATCTGTTTGAAAACTACTCTTATGCATTTGCTTGAACTGCAAAACTATCTTAAAAATGAGTTGAATTGATGTTTTATCACAAAACTAAATTTAAAAATGGGACAACTGAAGATCTGGCGCTGTTTATGAATGTCTCAATTTCTGTTAAGCTGATGGAAGAAAAATAATGCACTTCAGACCAACTAAAAAAAACTAGCCATGTGGAAGTATCAACTTATCTGGCATTAATATTCCTGAATTATGTATTTTTTTTAAATGCTTACCCAGGGAAAGGAGCTGAATAACTATGCAACTTCAGTCTTCAGAAACTGACTTTAAATAACTACCTTCTTGAAATTTGATTGTGAAAAGAATGCTTGGAGCATTTCTTACTGAAAATGTTCTTTTGTGAATTGATCAACACTGTCTTGAGGTCCTTTTTATTGAGAGAAGCTGTCATGAGTGGGGGTGTGACAGAGTGCAGTGAATGGTCAAAGCGGAGTAAGCCAAGTGGATTACTGTCATTCCCCCTTAACCCTTCCTACAGAACTTCCACCTTCCAGCCTCTAGTTAAATTTTACTTACTTTCTCCTGTATCATAGAATCATAGAATGGTAAGGGTTGGAAGGGACCTTAAAGATCATGTGGTTCCAACCCCCCTGCCATCAGCAGGGACATCTTCCACCAGACCAGGTTGTTCAGAGCTCCATCCAACCTGGCATTGAGCACTGCCAGGGAGGGGGCATCCACAGCTTGTCTGGGCAACCTGGACCAGGGTTTCACCACCCTTATGGGGAAGAACTTCTTCCCAATATCCAGTCTAAATCTGCCCTCTTTTAGTTTACAGCTGTTCCCCCTTGTCCTATCACTCCACCCCCTTGTGAAAAGCCCCTCTCCATCCTTCCTGTCAGCCCCTTCAGGCACTGGCAGCTGCCCTAAGGTCACCTCAGAGACTTCTGTTTGATTCCTAGCATCAATGTATTTGATATGTAGAGTAGTATGCATGATTAATATGAGCATACGAGAATTATTTTTACTAATAGCGTATTTTTCCTCTGCCAACACTCCTACCTGAATGGCCACTTAGCAGCAAGATAATTATTCCTGATACCTATGCGTCGGTACGGCACTACCCAGACGCTGCATATTACAGCAGTTGGGGCCTTGCTCTAGTGTAAGCAAGACGTTTGTTAGAAGATGAATTTGGAAACTAAAGTTTTCTCGCCCTAATGCAGTGTTGATTGAAATTGAGTAGTGATTGTGTTCAAGTGCAATTGAGGTTTTATTAAAAATACTAAAACATAACCGGTAACTTGGTTTGTTGCTCATGTTGAGGACTGAATTGCTGTAATAAGGTGAAGGTTTAGTGTAGACATAGTTCAGGTTACAGCATCTTACAATATTGATGTCATCCTGAAAAAGGAAGTCTTAGAGCATTAAACAAAGAAATTTAGGGCTGCCAGTTTTAAGCTCATGCAATTCAGGAAGCCACGTGACTGACCCACATAATTTGTTGCGGAGTTGGTATGCCAAGCAGAAAGTATTGGCATGTCATTTGAGGTAGGTCAGCATGTAAAAATATAAATGTGCAAGATACATAGCCAATAGCAAAACGCTGTGTAATTCAAAGGAGCTTCCCTCTCAAATTAGGAGGAAAAATTGTTGAATCTAGGGGACTGTATTGTATATTAACTGAAGCGTTGCATAAAGACTTGGGGGACACAAATTCTGACATTGGCTCTGCTGGTTTTTCCCACGTAACCTTACAAGTTTTTAATTTGCTGTCACTTTTCAGACTGTAAGTTGAGTTGAATTTTTGTAAGGCCTGTGATACTGCCACTGCTTCACCTCACTGATATAAGATGTGTTATTTGGTTAGGAAGTGTAAGTTTAAGGCATTATTCCCATTGGAGTATCACTGATGTGGAAAGCAAATTTGACAATGATGAGTTGTTGGAATTTCACAGAATCACAGACTGGTAGGGGTTGGAAGGGACCCCTGGGGATCATCTAGTCCAACCCCCTGCTGCAGCAGGGTCACCCAGAGCAGGCTGCACAGCACCGCGTCCAGGCGGGGCTGGAATATCTCCAGAGAAGGAGACTCCACAGCCTCCCTGGGCAGCCTGGGCCAGGGCTCC
>Ga0065711_1041508_pt1 | contig 16095 bp, 23 predicted proteins | sample Hoacrofraction12_FD_59098 | JGI IMG/M metagenome (GOLD analysis project Ga0065711, IMG submission 59098) | Hoatzin crop microbial communities from Cojedes, Venezuela - Epithelial fraction 12 v2 (version 2) | ecosystem: Host-associated > Birds > Digestive system > Esophagus > Crop | place...
TTTCCTAGGTCCAGGAAATACTACTACTACTAAATCATCATCATCATCATCACCATTCCATTATTCTAAAGTACCTCCTAGCTGTGAGCTGGTTATTCCTTGCAGAATGATGGCTGATGTGCTCCATCATCAGCCAGCCTTGGAAAGTCTTTGGACCAGTCAAATGGATACACAAAATGTATTTCTGTGGGCAGATGACTGATATCTAACGCCCATCATACGTGAAACCCACAGCCATAAGAGGCTGTATACATGGCTGGCCCCTCAACTCAGTATTGGGCACAAAGCATTGGAAATTCTGGATGTGCTGAAGCGCCCACGTTTTAGAGGAGACTTTATACTTTGTCTAAGTTGTTTTTTTTCATTATTTAAAGGAAAGTTAAAGGTGTCTCAGCTGTCCCCCAGGAACACACTAGTTAACTTTACACACACTGTCCCAGGTGTTCCAAGTCAGGATGCAGCACCGCTCCGTGGTTATCCGCTTGCCCACCGTGGGAGCTCAGCACGGCTCTGGCACTGATCTGCAGCCAGCGAAGAGCACACAGGCCAGACGTGAACAAATGCCACCTCCCCACATCCTCCTTCATCTCTATTTAACGCATGAACCATCAGAAAGCCTTCTGCTCTACTGCCCACAGCTCCAGCCCCCACGTATAATGGACGCTGCACGTAGCTGGTGTGGGCAAACACCATGCTGAGCTTTTATAGAAATATTTACCTCGCTCTCCTCTGCCTTGGGGCCCTGGGATACATCTGCTCCCGGCCTCCACGGTGTCCCCTGGGGACCGGTGCTTTCAGCCTCATGGATGCAGGCAGCATCACGCACTACCTCTCCCACTTCGCTGGAGCCCAGAGCCTCCTTTTGCTGCAGGCTGCGGCTTGCGGACCCCAGCCCTGGATGGTGTTTGCTGCAGCTTGGGAAAACGATGGGCATGAGGGCAAAGGAGAAAGATGCAGAGAAAAAAAAGTATTAAAAATCCCCTTTGCTCCCCGCCTCCCCTGCATGAATGCCATTAGGAGCGCTGAACCTGGTCCCTCCCCAGTTATAACCCAGCGGGGCAGGCACAGAGCCCCGACACCCTCACCATCGCTCCCAGGTCAGCTGCATCCCGTTACGGGTGAGGGGACACCACAGGCTGTTCCTTGAGAGGGCACGGGGCTCACCCAGGCTCAGCCCCTCCTTGTTGCTGACCTCCATCTCCCCATGCAAGGAGGCTGCATCTCATCAGAGCCTGCAAGGCACCCAACTGGACCGTAACTGGACTTAAACAAGTCTTTGCTTGGGCTGTTCAAACATACCTTGACTACAAGTCCTCTTGGATCCATACAGAAGTCATGTTTTTTTGGTTGCCTGTAACCACATGACAGAGTTGACAGCAGGCAGAGCAGATTGCATGGATGATGCAGGACTGGGAGGCTGTAGGCAGAGCAGAGTGTTGGGTGTAGGACTTTCACCTCCCCAGTACAGCTGGAGCAAGGCCACCCAAACACATCTTACCCTGCTGCAAGGAAGCTAGAGCCAGCAGGCACCACAGCTCTTCTTCCTCTTCCATCGACGGAGCCCAGCCCAGAGCTGCACAAGCATCCTTGAATATCTGCATCCTCTTTTCTCACACCTTCCTTAGGCTCACCCAGCTCTTCAGGGGTGAAAGCATCCCATGAGACAGCGCTCACCCCAGGCGTGCGAACAAGAGTGCAGCAGCACACCTGCCTGACCCCTCCTTTTCTACTGCCGTGGCTCGGGGCAGGCTGCGGATGCTGGGGTGCCAAACGGTGGCTTCTCCTTTGCTGCAGCTCACACGGAAGGTTTTGCTCCAGCCAGGTTCCCTGGGCTGGCCCAGTGGTTGCAAGTCATTGCCATACAGCCCAGGGGAGGAGAAGCAGCAGCTGGTGTGAGGATGGGCATGAATTATGGATATGCCGGCCTCCTTGGAGAGCAGAGGGCTCCTGCTGCAGAGACGATGGCTTTTGCTCCATAGACCTCACAGAAACACAGCACTGGACAACTTGACGCTGTGATCAAGTAAAGCACAGCATCCTGGTGACAAAGCCAGAAGAGCTGCAGTCCACCACAGGTCCCTTTGGCTGCTGGGAATCTCTTGGGGCTCTGGAGACAAGTGGCAAGGAAGAGGACAAACCAGTCAGGGTATTTGGCGATGGTATGACTGCCCGCACATCCAGGGCCTGGCTCATGGAGAAAGTTTGCTAGTGATCAGGTTGTTCTCAGGACCTTGGATTCAATGGACCACTGGAAGTCAGTGACCTGCAGACACAAGAATGCTGCAGCACTGAGAATGGCCATCCCTCCATCTCCATCAGCGCACGTGAGGCCATCCCGTAGCCTGTTCCTTAAGCAGAGAAAGGGAGAAAAAGCAGAGCAGGGCACAGAGACTATACAAGACCTAATTCTCCCAGCATGTCTCCATCAAACTTGAGAAATGTTACAATACTGCCTTATTTTGTCATGGAACAGCAGATGCCAGGTGGGGGTGTGAATGTTTTAAAATTTAATATTCACAGAAACAAAGCTGTGTTTTTTCTAATTGTCAGACTGAAAAAAACAATGCAGGGGAAGAGTATCAGCTAGTTTGTCTTAAAAGACATTATATAGACATTTTATACATATATACATTTTATATTTAGACATGTCTCCGTACAATTATTTTTTTATATATATATAGGGCTGCACAACTGATCTCGTAGAAAACTTTGCACCTTTACCCCAAACCTGAGCAAAGCTCACATTCCAAACTCCTGTAGGAAAGAGAGCTTTCCCGGCCCAACCAAGAGGAAACTTGTGGACCTGCATATTGCACATACCTTCTTAAATCAGAAGATCATGCAGGATGAGCAAAAAGCTCTCGCAGAAGTCTGTTGTAACCACATGCTCACCCTTCTCCATCAAATTTCTCAGTTAATTTCAAAATTGTTTCTGATAATTTTTTTTAAATAAAAAACCAAACCCACTCAAATTTTATTTTGCATAAAGATCACACTGAATAATAAGCAACTGACTGCCTTTCTGAAGAATGTGCCCAGGTCCATATAAACCCACCTGACCTGCTGGTCTCCGATTATCCCACCTGATTTCTTCTAAATATTAGAAGAATATTTACTTTTCCCCCATTCCTTTAAAATCATCAGATACTCAGATCACCAGATTAGAGACTCAAGTTGATTCTTTTAATACTCCTGGGCACCAGCTCTTCAAACCTACCGAGATTTAAATACTCAGGTTGTCAGCTGTTTTTGACCTGCTTGTTTCTTGTGAGAGACTGGGGTTCCACATCCCACCCTATCGCTTCTCTCCACATGCCTGTGTCCCAAAGGACAGAATGGGCACATGAAGTCTGCTTTAGAGAGGAGTCACGACCAACCTCCAGGCTGTCCCACAAGCCCTCCAAAATGCCACATCACCAGGGTGTACAAATCCACAACCCATCTTGAAGACCGGGCGGCATCACCCGCTGGAGCTGGCCAAAGATGCTCCCGTCATGAAGGGATGCATCATGCCTTGATCATCAAGATGCTTATGCACCATAGAAGCAGCGGCTGCCCCCACCGCACAGTCCAGCCCTGCCCAGCCCACCAACTTCTCTGGCACTTTAGGAAGTTACCCCAGGGACTTGTGGGGCTGCAAGCACGTCCGTGGCAGGAGCTGCAGGACGGGTGGTGTGCGCCTGGCATCCCAAAGGCTACGAGTTCTTCTAGGGTGGGGTGGCTGCGCTCCTGGCTGCCCGCCATCCCAACGATGGCTTCACCTTCAGTTCTTCCAGGTTACGCATCCTGCACGTCGCAGTCCCCAGTGTCAGAGCAGACAACACAGAACCAAGAGCAATCATACACAAAGGAAATTTTCTTCCCCGGGGGCTGAACATCACTAAGCAGCAGCTCGGATCTCCCTGAGCAAAGGGCTGCTTACAGGCAGGGCTAGCAGGAGCCAGAGCCTAGTACCCAAGCCAGACTGCACCCCAAACTCACATGGAAGCTAAGTTGCCCCCTTCTCCAGCCCTGTAAACCTCAGCTGTTCACTGAAGGCTGAGGACAGAGGTCCCCAGGCTGGGCTCTCTCCACTGCATGACCTGAGCGCACTCACAGGAACAAGGAAATGCAGGTGTAAGCCGAGAAATCTCCTTTGTAGGAGCCTTTGAGGGGCTCGGCCTTCCTCTGATGGGGAGAAACACAGAGAAGAAGGTCTTTTAACTACCTCGACTGCACAGCTTGCAGCCACCTCCGCCTGCCTCCCTCGCATGCAGCTGCTGTCCTGGGTTGCCAGTGGCAAGACCGGGGCTCCAACACTGCAGCCGGCCGAACCCCGACACACTCGAGACGGGGAAGAGACACACAACCAGCGAGGGAGATGTCAGGGGCTGAGATCCGAAACCATTTATTGACACGAAAAGGACAGAAAGCTCACATGAAACCAGCGCTGGACACACAGCAGGAGGGATGGTGCTTTGCAAGTTTCTTAAAGGGTCGCTGTATTTCTGATCTTTTGAACGGCCGTCCCATTCCATAGGATGCTATTTTGGGAAGGTAAGAGGGTTTTAGTCCTCCACTGGAGTGGCATAAAAATAAATCTGTCAGCTCATATTGTATACATACATATGGGCAGTATTTATTTTCTGTGGGAAAATATCACTCTATCAGTATTTAAAATTAAGTATCATTATACTTATTTTATCTTGCTGAAAGCTTTTTTTTGTACAGTAAACCTGAAATCTCCTTAAGTTAGGCAGCTCCACTACTTATCTGCGATCTTTTTAGGCACAGATGCAAGGTATGGCTTACGTGCCAGCCTGCTCCTGCTGTTTGCGAACGATCCCCGCCGCCTGTTCAGGTACTTCAGACCCCATCACCCAAGAGAAAAGCTGCCTGTCAGCCAACCTGGGCACGTCACACACAGTACAGCAAAACCCAGGGCATTCGCTGCAGGAGCTCTAAGCTGGATCCTAACAAACGGGAACACCCGGGACACCGGGAAATCTGGGGTGGGGAAGGACCAGTGCAACACAGGAACATCAGCCCAGGAACACCTTGTTTATAACAGGCAGTATCTGTACAACGTGGCCACAGCCACAGATGCCTGACTGGGATGGCAGGAAAGGTAATACCAGAGGCGAAAACCATTCCTGTTTCTTCTTTTTTGTTTTGACACGCGAGTCTTGCATCTGTGTTGGATCATGCATGTCACTGCAAAGCTTTGGGGAAGCTGGAGGATGTTAACCATCAGAAACCCGGCAGTCCTTCGGGATGAGGGCTGCTTTCCACAGACACTGTGGGGACTACCAAACTGTGGGAGCCAAGCAACAGCCATGGAAGCAGCCTGGGTTTTCAACAGCTGGGGAAAACACACCAAAAAATGGGACTCAATTAACAGCAGAACTGCAAAGACTGGTGGAATGGAGAGCTCGCTCCCCAGCTTCACAGCAAACCGTGGGATTTGCCTTCAACACAGCAGCCTGGCTGCCCATAGAAAGCAATCTTTTTTTTCTTTCCAGAGCAACAGTTAGTCTCCAAATGCCATTTAAAAGACAGCAACAACCATAAGAGGCCCAAACATATCAAAGCTGACTCTCGGTAAGATGTGCAGGCAGGATGGGCAGATGCTGACCCCACCAGGGAAACAAGAGCAAGGAGGTCAGGTGGGTAGGATGACAGACAGCAAGTGACAAATGTGCTCCGAGATCCTCCAACCAACCGAGACCTACACAACTCTCGGACACCATGAGATAACAACGAGGCTGCACGCACCGGCTGACCCACGTCACAGCCAAGCTCTCTGCCATGCCCTGGGGAAATCTTCCCTCCAACCCCACTGTCTGCTACTGCCCTCCCCAAGCCAAGGACATCTCCACGGGACCAGTACATGGAGCCTCGGCAGCGGCAGAATGGTGGGAAGCTGATAAAAAACCATTAAAAAAAAAAAAAGGGCAAAAACGCCCAGCTGAGCCAAAGCAACCAACATCAAGAGCAATGGCAGGACATGTGTGGCAGGGGGAAGGTTTGTTATCTGCAACTTGAAGGCAGCTCCTTCCGCAGGGAACAGTCCTGCTTTGTCCATTCCAGCCTTTCTCTCCTAGAGACAGAAGCCACTCGAGGAGGCGTGAGGGTGATCTGGCAGCGCTTCTGCCCGTGGATGCGGCTGGCAGAGGGGAGCCAGGCTCCCCCCCAGCACCGGGCAGTCTCCGGGGAGTCCCGTGGGAGCACTGGGCAAAACACAGCTGCTTTCAGGCTAGAAGAGAGAGAAAACAGAGCGTTGAGGCATTCTGCAGTGGTACTGGTTGGGCTGATGCCCAGAGGAGGCTGGCAGGAGGGGGAGCATGTCTGCTCCTGCCCTACCACCCCCCGTGGTACCCCCAGGGGCTTAGCAGCGACCCCATACATGTCCCCACACCTTCCCCCAGCTCCTCTCTTGCAAGTGCCGACCCATCGCTTCATTGATAAGATGCTGAAAGCACATAGAGGGTAAGTGCAGCCAAAACCAGCAGCTCCTGGCAAGCCAAAAACATGGCAGCCACATGAGTTGGCCACCAAGCTTTAGACATGCATCAGGGCTCTTCTTCACCGGTCCTACAAGCTCCCAAAGCCTTAGGCAGGACCAGAGTCATACTCTTCAACAGAGCTAGAAGGTGCCTGGTGTGTTGAGTGGAGAAGACAGAGAATGGGAGGACCTGAGGTGCAGAGTATGGCCTTCAGGAAGAAGCAGAAGACGCTTCAACAATATCTGATGGCCACAGAGGTTGACAGAGAGATCCCTATGAGACAACGGGGCACCCTTCCAGTAGCAGATGATGTCTGACAGCGAGGAACAAGCTGCCCTGGGGACAGCAATTGCCAGGGCAGGGCTGGGTAAGCAGGGAGGCAGGACAGACCCACCCCAGACATCTCACCCTGCCTGGTGGTGCCGCAGGCTGGGGAAGCATCACTGCAGAGACGGGCTCCTCCAGGACCTAGACCAGCTTCTCCACACTACCAGCCCCAGCCCAGAAAGCTGATGGGCCTTACAGACACGCATGGCTTCTGCATCAGGGAGATGGGAAACGGCCAAGCAGCTTTCACTCCCTACGCCCTCCCCAAGCAGCCCCAGTTCGGGCTTTTGGCCCCAATCCCAGGGGAGTCACTTGCGAGGACAGCCCTGAAGGGCACCGTGACACTCAGATCCAATGCTGCAGAACTCACTTAGTGACAGTGGAGGGGCTCTCGATAGGGGTTGTGCACAGGACAGGGGACACTTCCACAAAGCAAAGACCTTATGGTACAGAAGATCTTCATCTCACATGCACTTTGTACCACCCATCAAAGCTTACCGGTGCACGGCTGGAATTACTCCCTACACAGAAAGGGCAATTAAACAAACCACATGGACATCAGACACAGAGACAGCCACCTTCCAAAGGGAAGAACCCACACTCTGGTCTTTTGCTCTTCAACTCTTGGTGCAAAGAAAAGCTCCTGAAATCTTTTTTTCTGCCCATGCACCAGCTAGAGCAAGGCGATTCCTGCCTACTGACCAGACAGCGCGTGCCTCCCCGTGCCGAGACCCCAAGGAAATACCAGCACAGAAAATACTGAGCACGAGAGCAGAAAAAGGCCCTTACCCTGTGCCTGCTCTCCTGGCTCAGCGTGGAGGTGTGTGTCCCGCAGGAGTTCACGGGAGTCTCCTCCACGCCGACGCTCCCCAAGCGCCCTGCAGCTGAGCTCGGAAAAGGGTGCGGGGGCACGGAGGGAACAGGGGTCAGCTGCTTGTCAGGAATAAGCTGGGACGAGGAGGGGGAGACAAACCCAGAGCATGGAGCCATCTCCTCCTGGGACCCACTTCTGCCTGCAGTCTCCATGCTGCATAACCCATTCAGGTTGAAGCGTTCTGCTGGCGTGCTGGGCCCTGGGCCAAAGCAGCCCTGGCGCTGGGAGATCAAGTCTTGGCTGATGCCATAAAAACCAGCCTGAGCTGGGGACCCCAGGAGCGGGGAAACATAGTCCTGCCATGGGCTGGGGCTGCTGCTGGAAAGGAGGTGCGGAGCAGAGTCAGGGCTGCGGCCACACAATCCGTTCATCGGCAAGTGACGGTGTTTCAGCTGGCTGGGTGGTCCTACCTGCCTCCGGCCCTGGTCAGGCAGGGAGAAGAACCGGCGAGCATCCTCTCGAGTGGGATGCATGGCCGGGAAGCCACCATCCAGCTGCCGAGCCCTGGGTGACTCCTGCGGGCGGGGGGCTCCTGGGGGCGAGCCGGGTGCCTTGTCCCACGGGGTGCCCCATGCCGGCTGGAGGACATGGAGCAGGCCCTCCTCCCCAGCCGGTGTCCATGGCGAGCCGTCGGACGGCTCTCCCTCCTCCTCCACCAGCGCTGGCAGCAGCGGGGGAGCCTGCCCCGGCACGGCATGGAGGGGCTGTTCCCACAGCAGAGCAGAGGGCTGGCCAGGGGCAATGCCGGGCTGCACCGCGTGCTGAGGTGGGCACTGCGAGTCCTCATCCTCAACGTGGGGCTGGGATGTAGCAGTGCCTCCACATGGGCTTGGGGATACGCCTGGCATGGGACAGAGTTGTTGTCCTCCCTCGTACTTGTTCACCAGAGTGGCATGGACATAGGAGAGAACGTCGCTGCCGAGGCAGTCGTTCAGGGACTGGGTGCGGTCACGTTCCGTATTGACCATCACCATTTTCTCATCCAGCAGCAGGAGCTCCAGGTCCTCAGCATTCAACCCCAGGCCCTCCAGTGCACTGAACAGCTCGTTGTTGGAACAGCTCTCGTCACTCTTAATTGAGAGCGAGTCCAGGGTGGCCAGTAAAGGGTCCTCCTGCTGCAAATCCACCAGCTCCCCTTTGAGGCTGTCCCCCCTTGAAGAAACTGGAGCAGCGCCCGTGCTCCAGGCATCTCCTCCTGTACCCAGCAAGGACATGTCCTCAAGATGGTCCACGAAACTGCTGCTGAAGGAGTGGTTAGGTGCAGCAGCTGGATGGGAGACATACGCTGCCTTGTCCTGTCGCATCATGGCACCAAGCAGAGAACTGGGGTCAACGGCATCTTTCTGGGAGCGTCCTCCACGGCTGCAGGAGGTCTTCTTGGACTTGCTGGTTTTCCCTTTGCTCTGGAAGGGGCCAGGGAAGCCTGGGAGAGGGTAAGCGCTTTGGTATAGGAGCGCCTCTCCTGTAGCAAAGGTAAAGGGAAGATGCACGGACCGCTTCCGAAGGTGCTCTCCTCCTTCTTCATCTCTGCAAGGCAGGAAGAGGAGACTGTGGCTGGCATGTGCACAAACGCACCCCGCAGTGCTGCTGCAATGGATGGCTGCGATTCCTGCAAGCCAAAGCCCCTTTGCTACGACCAGCATGCACATACCAAGCAGAACCATGCACATACACATTCAAGTAAGCATTTATGTACAAATGAACACATATTTTTTATATACACACATACAAAAAACACACATCTGTAGCATAATAAAGAGGATACTTAAAATGCAAAGGGTAATAGAGCTCTGCCAGACAGAAGTCACACCTTTGCCCTGCTCATCTGCGCTGCAGCCACCCCTTAGGACAGAGATGCTGGGCTGCTGCCATACGACAGCCACACTTGAGGTCCTCGCTGTTCCTGCACCCATGTGTCCCTACAGCTGCAGGAGAGCAGCCATTAGTCTGCCCAGGGTAAATCTGGACCAGTGCCCAGGACACTGGGGCAGGGATGTGAGGTGCAGGGCAGCTCAGCGCTCTCCCGTACTTGCAGGGTGGCCTTGCAGAGGGGGCTGTGGCTGAACAGCATCAAAGCACAGTATCCTGTGGCTGCTCTGTTAAAAGGCAGAAGAAGCAATGACGAATCAAACACGCCACCCTGCTCAGGGCATCCCAGAGCCCACACCGATGGAAAAAGCCAGGCTGACCCTATCTCAGGCTGGGCTGACCCAGATGGCACTTACACGAGGGGTCTCTGTGTGACAATGATGTACTCGGGCTTGCCGTTCTTGTAGACAAGCCGTGCGTTGGCCTGCACCCACTTCCAGCGGTTCTCCTTGGTCAGCAGGCGGAAGACCGTCAGGCCGCTCTCTCCCGTCTTCATCACTGCCAGGAAGAAGCACGCACGCTGAGGGCTGTCAGCACGTCGACAGAGGCAGGGCTGCCTCCAGCGATGCTGCCATTCCCAGCCGGCGTAAGCAGATGGGCTCACGGCAGCAGCATGGCTGGCAAAGGCAGGGGACACCATCCCAGCTAAATACCCTTCACTTCACACCTCCCCAAGCTCCCTGCAGTGACAAGAGCATCACAGCAAGGCATAAAAGCAAAGCATCCTATGGGGAAAGAGCTGCCAGGGTTGACACGGCAGCCAATGGAGCTGCCAACAGCCCGGCTCATTCATCACCCTCAGAGGTGGGCACAAGCGATCTTACTCCTGACGTGGTTCTCAGCGCAGTACAGCATGTCGGCAGCATGGACGAACTGGTAGCCGGTGCCACACATCCGCAGCTCCGCCTCGGTGTAGCCCAAAACGATCTTCCCCCTGCGGGAGACCGAGAATGCACCCAGCTCAGAGGTGGAGCCGGGGTGGGACATCACCCAGGCAGGGTACAGGCTGGCGTGCTGGAAGCCCATAGCATCACCCCTGAAATCGGCTCCGCTGCTTACTTGGCATCGCATGCCAAGGGGGTGAAGTCCAGCTTGTGCTTCGTCCTGAAGATCATGTTCTTGGTTCGGATCTGCAGGATGGACGGGAGCTGCAAGGGGGTGGAGATAGCGAAGAGAGCGAGCTGGGGTGGCAGCGCAGACCCATCTTCAGACCTTTTGCTCTGCCCATGAAGGAATTTCAGCCTGCCTTGAAGGTTTAAAGCCTGGGAAGGGAAGAAAAGTTCGATGTCATGCAGAAAACTGGGCAGAAAGAGAAGAGAGGGAGAAGAGCCGCATGGAAAGCAAGCCATCTCGCTGCAGAGTTGACGCAAATAATCCCTTGTGACTTGTCCCTTGCAACGCCAGTGCTCCCCACTAAAATAAGACAGAAGATCAAAGTGATGCTACCCTGAGCTCCCTGAGGCAGCAGCCCACTGCTTTCTGCCCCTGCAGCTCCTCACTGCCAGCCTGGAGCTCTGATGCGCAGCGGCTGCAGGACCGAGAACAGGCTGCAGTTGCATCAGGGCATCGGGCAATGCACTGGCTGCTTCGCATTTTAACTGAGCTGTATCACAGCCCCATCGGGAACCATAGCGTTGCATCTAAACAACCAACAACCAGGACTTTTTCTCTATATTGAGTTTCCAAACTAAAGCAGGATGAGAAACAGCGCTGTTGTACCTATGGTTGTGAAGGTAAGAACCCCGTTAACTTCCAGCAGAGAGAAGGAGGGATGAACACCACCTACTTGGTCTTAAGAGATGCCTTTAACATAAAAACCTGACAAAATGTGTGGAGGAAAAGCACTTTAGTTCAAGACTGAGCATCTCTGAGAAGAGAGGAACAAACCCCACAAAGATAGGTTGTAGGTAGAAGCCAAACCTATGAAAACCAGCAGAAATTTCTCCTTCTTGAGACAGGCAGGTGCTGCGCACAGCATAAAGGAGCGCTGGGTCTTTCAAGGCCAACTTTTATGCTCCAGCAATGGCACAAACCCCTCTGGGTGAGCCTGCAGCCCTCCTGCTGTGGAGGTCACAGCGTGGGTTTGTACTCACCAAGAAGCCGGAGGAATTATCCAGGAGGCAGCGAAAGCGGCACACGAAGCTCCTTTCCAGAAAGGAGGAGTTTTCTGGGGGCAGCTGATCCGGCTTGTAAGCGACAGCAGAAGAGCTGAAACTCTTCTCCCCTGTAGGAGAGAGGGACTGGGAAAGGAGCAAGCAAGGATGCCCAGCGAGGGTTGGAGGTCCTGAGAAAGGGCTGGAGGTCCCCAGTATCGAGGGCTGGAGCAGTTTGCAGAGCACAGCAACAGAAACTCAGGGAAAGCCACAGCTTTTGGATGAAGCCATGGCTTGAGCTGCAAGGATGCAAGCCCCAGGCAAGCGATGGCATGGAGCTGGGCTCCCCGGTGTACGTAAGGAGCTACACATCTTGTGCCAACCAGGATGTCTGGCTCCCAGCCTGCATTTACCTTCTGCAGAAGGTCCACCCTTGGGAGCGTGGGGTGGGTTGAGTGCCCAGTGGAGGTTGCGCCTGAATTCCTGCTGGTCCTCGGTGTGGATCAGCTCAAAGACACTCTGGTGTATGACATCCGTCTGGAGGAAAAAAGCAACTCGGGAAGCTCTGTGGCCTGACCCCAGGCACCAGCTTTCACACCCCACCTTGAAACAGCCCGTCACAGCCCCAATGGGCCATATCTCACCCAAGTTTCCGGGTGCTCCACTAGGTCCCTGGCCGAATGAGGTTTGACACCTTCCCCTAGAGCTGATGCTGGTGGGAACAGACAGCACATCTAGGTCTAAGGACCGCTTGGCTGTGTTGGGCCAGGCCTGCCCCCACCCGCATCCTGAAGAGCCACTAGCATCAGCAATACAGCTCCCCTCTGACCAGCTTGTCCCATAACATGGTGCTTTTCAAAATCCTAGTGCTGACTTACAGGATGAGATGAAAACATGGGTTTGGGAACAAAACAGCAGCAAAGCCACCCCAGCCCTACACTGTTACTAAGAGAAGAAGGCACCCGATCCGGGACTTGTGCCTTCTGCCCAGGTGGACAGTCCTCATCTACCCCAGAAGCTGGGGAAAGCCAGCTGTGTGGGAGCAACACCAAACCACAGTAACTAAAGGGCTGTAGGCAAGTCCCACTTCCCCATAAGTCCAACCTAGTGCCTTCCAGGTTACCTGGGTGCTCAGATAACCACAAAGCACTGGAGCCTTACGGGATTTGCCAGGGGTCACCCAGAGGAGTGGGTGAGCAAAGGCACACTGGGCAGAGAACCCCAGACGTCTCACCATGGCATTACATGATGGGCCTGTGAACCTCATAGCCTCTCTACATGGCTGGTGGAAAGCCTCTCTGGGCTAGAGAAGTTGCTTTGACACCTCCCCACGACCACACTTGGCAACATTGGGTGCAAATTCACAAGACCAAGGACAAGTCCCACGCAGTCCCCCAGAACCCTGTGATCCCTGCAGAGCTTCCTCCTCGTGGGGAACTTGTGGCTACTCTCCACCCCCAAGGAAAGAATCCACCCTGCAAACCCACCACAGCGAGTCAGAGGTGTCCCACCAACCTGATGAAACCCCAGATAGTCCTGAATTGTATGTGAGGAGTAGAATATCAGTCCTTCCGACGTCACCACCAGCACGAAGCCGTTGAGCGCCTAGGGGAGAGAGGAGATCGGCAGGTACGTGCCACGCTCACATCACCCTTTGCTAGCTGGACAGCAAGTTTCATTCTGCTCGGACTTTGGTCACCTAAGTCCTGGCTGGTCCCAGCTAGCAGGCAGCTGAGCCACTGCCCCACCAAGAGAAAGGTGTAGGAGAGAGGAGACAAAGCATGGGAAAACCTGGAAGGAAAGGAAGCTCTTCCCAAAGGCATCTCGCTGCCATAACACTGGGTAACTGCCTCGGCTCTCACCAAATCCACTGGTGCACTGTCCAAGCAGCTTCTCGGTTTCATCCCCTTCCTGCAGGATGGGAACAGCACCAGAGACCTCCATTCTTGCAACTGCCTCTACGCGCGCACCTTGCCACGGTGCCAGAGCACAGGCAGCCAAAACACAGGTTTGGGTCTGCTTTTACCTAGCAGAGGTCAAGGACTGCAGCTCATTCTCAGATTATCCTCCCATCTGCCTCACTTGGGCAAACTCCATTGAAGGCTGGATGGAGAAAAATCGGGATCAACACCGGCAGTGCTGCGCTCACCCTTCTGCTGGGTTTCTCTGAGGTCACGTAGCTCTTCGGTACAGCTGCCCGAGCGTACTCTAATCAAAACTGATGGAAAACTTTGCTTCCATCCCAAGAGTGGTTGCTCAGACTCAGATTTTGACATTTATACTCATCCTATGCGAACAGCAAATAAAAATCTCAGAACGGCTTGCAGAACGAAACCAGACACCATCAGGAACTGGTCCATTCTGCTGTTCTGGCGGAAACAAGCCTTTCTGACAAGCTTGAACCAAAACAGCGTTTCACGTCGGCCGCATTTAATATCGACCTGTACCCACCTGGGTGGCTCCACTCATGTAGTTCTCATCCTCCCTGCAGCCTGGGAGAGTCCTGGCAGCTGCAGGCGGCCTGGGACAACGTGGGGCTGGAGAAGCTGGGGGACATTCAGTGGGGAGCAAACCCACTGCAGATAACTGTGCTGCCAGTGTTGGCTGGGCATTCCCTGCTGCTGCTTGGCCCATGTGGATAGGGATGCTCCTGCACTTTTGGGAGAAACCTGGCCAGCTCCTGGCCTCGTTCATATCCCTCCTGTCCTCCCCAGGTGCCAGAGGAGAGGTCTGGAGATGGACTGTGGTGTGCCCATGAGGGCTGCCGATGGCCAAGGAACAAGGGACCAGCCTAGAGGTGTTGTCTCCACTGCCCACTCCACCCTCCCACCATTGCCTGCCCTCAGGTCAAGGTGGCCAAAGGTGCTGCAAAGAGCCTTAACCAGCAAAAACAGAGAAGTTGAAAGCTAAAGCACAAGAGTTTGGTTTTTGAAACCGTAGCAAAAAAGTCTGATTTCTGAAAAGCCATTTTCTTCCAAAGCAGGAGGGAGGACAGGCTGAGCCCGGTCCCTGGGTTTGGGGGAAAACTGCAGAATCACTAGCTGACATCAGAGTACCTTTTCCTTTTGGTCAATTAATGATTCACCCCAAACACACACCTGGTGACAGCCTGCTGCCAGGCCCTCACCCAACCCACACAGCACCGTCCTTCCAACGCACCACACAGGACCGAGCATCGGTGCTCGCGGGGTAAAGGGGTGCCTGGAGCCACCCACGCCTGGGACGCACACGTTGGCCACAAGACGCTCCCAGCCACGCTCCTCTTCCTCTGGAGGTCTCGCTCTGCCTGGTGTACGGGTTTACACAAGGCAGACACTGTCCTGGAGCAGGTGCTCGTCTGTGCACACCCTCTGCCCAAACAGGCTGGACATGGTCCTCTGTTTTCACTAAATAAACCCTCAAGCTGCTTTGCCCACGCAAGCTCGAAGTACTAAGCCCTCCTCGCGGAGAAGAGCAAACGCAGCCATCAATCTGAAGTTTCCGATGTATTTTTAATGCTACACAACTTACATATTTTACAGCTCAGTGGCCCTTCCATCCCCTCCTCAAGCTCCAGGACTGCAAAGTCAACATCCAAGGGAGCACTGCGTTCCCAGGCAGGAACGGGCTGAGCTGATCGGAGCCTTCATCTTCCTCAAAGGGGCTTCTTCCTACCGCCTTAACAAATTTAGGGGGCGATTGGTGTTTTCTCTGAGCCAGCAGCCCCAGGGCTGGCAGGACAGGACACAGGAGAAAGGACCAGGGTGCTGGCTGACAGTGTCCTTTGCACCTAGACATCCATGAAGATTAGAAGGTGCAGAGGAGCTTCCCTACCAGTTTGGGAATGCAGCTGCTGTCCCAGGAGCCCTGGCTTTTCATCCCTGCTCTCTGGCATCAGGGAGCGCCCCAAAGTGCTCCCAAGTGCTGCAGGCACTGCATCAGCCTTTACCAACCATGGGCGGCAAGCCCTGGTGGCCACTGCTTTGAAGACCATGTCATTACCTTTGCATGGCTGGGAGCAGGCCCACAGGATTCTCCTCCTGACCCCAAGTGGTAGGCATCACCCTGTGACTCAGTTTCCCCTGCTCTGAAATGATCCCTACAGACTTCCAGTAAACACCTTTGAGCCCACGGTGCTGCCTAATAGCAAATACCATGAAAACCCAAGAAAATCACTGGTTCAGCTCTGTGGAAGCTGAACAGCTTTCACAGCCGTGACAGCACCATCTGGCCTCCCCTCCTTAAGGGCAACAGGTCCCCGTGGGGACACTCCTGCCAGCTTGAAGCAGAAGCCTCTAGAAAGTAGGGGTCCTGCTGCAGTGTGGATCTCAGAAGCCAAAAACTCGTTATCACAGAATCACAGCATGTTCAGGGTTGGAAGGGACCTCTGTGGGTCATCTAGTCCAACCCTCCTGCCGAAGCAGGGTCACCCAGAGCAGGCTGCACAGGACCTTGTCCAGGCGGGGCT
>Ga0065711_1041509_pt1 | contig 16095 bp, 9 predicted proteins | sample Hoacrofraction12_FD_59098 | JGI IMG/M metagenome (GOLD analysis project Ga0065711, IMG submission 59098) | Hoatzin crop microbial communities from Cojedes, Venezuela - Epithelial fraction 12 v2 (version 2) | ecosystem: Host-associated > Birds > Digestive system > Esophagus > Crop | place...
AAGGAGACTCCACAACCTCCCTGGGCAGCCTGTTCCAGTGCTCCGTCACCCTCAGAGGGAAGAAATTCTTCCTCATGTTCAGACGGAACTTCCTGTGCTTCAGTTTGTGCAATGAAGCAAAACTATGAGATGAGTGTTAATAAACCATTTAATGAATAACTCGGTCTTCATTTTAACTCAGAAAAGCCAGAGTAACTCCTGCAATGTTACTGGGGCTGCACTGTCTATACAAGAAAGCACCTACAGGAGTATTTTGTCTCATCATTGCCTAAACATTACAAGTGATTTTATAATTGCTTTCTGCCACTCACAAAAGCAATGGGTGTGGAACTGGATTATTAATACTTTAAAGATATGAAATCAGACGCAGCACTCAGAATGCTCTTCCACTACGTGTTCAGTTGTGGAAGAGAAATGATTAGGGTAAGACTGTAGGAGCAACTGTGACACAGAAAGGTTTTACCACTAAAGGAGAGCAGCGCAGTCTCCACTCTTAGCAGTAATTCCCTTCCCCATTTGCACCATGTCCTTTCTACTTTCCAGAAACCCTGGTTCCTCACAAACATTGACTGCTGTGAAGTCAGCATTTCTGCCTGTCACAGCCAAAACATGACACACATGCCCTATAGCTAAACTGCCAAGGAGAAGAGGGAGAAGTGTAGAGTGGTGTGGGCTTTATATCATTGCCCTTTGGGTAGGAAGTTAGAAGAATGTAATTCCTCTGCTCTCCTTGAAGAATGTGAGATGTTGATCTCAAGTTGTGTAGAAAGTCCACCCAGAACAGGGAGGAAGGTTGCCTCTTCCTGACAGATGGAGTGTTGCCATGCCAGCTCTCACTGGAGTTCATTGTCAATTGGGTCTGCACCCACAGGCAACTGTGCTGGTGAAGATATTCAAAACCATTACAGTTTCTTAAGATCTCATGTGTCTCATGTGCCCTCTGTCAGAGTGAGTGGAACAAAAAGTAATCCTGAAAGCCCTACTCAATGGCTTCAGCAAAGCCAAGAAATACTCTCAGTATTTGATCTTGGTTCTCCAAGACCAAAGCTCCAAGAATACGTTTATATCTTAATATTAAAGCACAATGATAATTCCATTAACTGAACTAACGTCAATGTTTCGACTGATTTTCTTCCTTTTGCAGAGCCCTTTACATTTGGTGGGGACACAGCAACCCACGGCACCATTCCGGGTCCAGTATAAATGCCGGGAATGAAAGCTGCCCAGCACTAACTTACTTTCTTTTGCCATCCACCCCTGGATGGATGGACCACTGAGCTGCTTCCCTGTCCTACATCGTCAGATCGTTTCTCTGCCTTAACAGTTCTTGATTTCAACTTCAAATGCAACTTCATACTCTGCACTGTGGTATGCCATACCAGCATAGTCGTACCTCTGCTCCTCACCTGGTTGCCTACCTCCTAGCATGTAAAAATCAAGCTCTCCTGCTGTGTTGATAATTTGTGGGCCAAATTATTCACAGACTTTGCAAATCTAATATACTAAACTCACCAACCAGACATTCAGGACAATAAGCTGCTACGTTTGGAAATCCTTCATGGAAGTTGTGCTAGAACCAATGGAAAAGCAGGTCCCTTGGGCCAGGTCAGTGCTCCCTGCGCGTCTCTCTGAACCAAGGCCAAAGCAGTGCCTCCTGCTAAGAGATCAGATTGGTAACTCCATACGCTCCCTGGTGCTGGGGTGCACAAAATACAGGACAGCGATGAGCAGAGACCTCCGGATCAGATCCGCAGCCACGATAAACTAGCATCACTTATGTATCACTGACTGTGTAGGTAGGTGAAGATCTGGCCTGCTCTGCCTACAAACAGTGACAACTTTTTGCAAATAAAAGACATTTGTAACGGAAAAATTGCAAGCATGGGCAACACTGGGGTTTTGTTCCACTGAAGCACCTAAAATTTCTACTGAGCTTTATTTGCTCCACAGGATTCAGAATCGGTCCTTGCACGAATATGCAATGAAAGTTTGATCGTGATGTTTGGCTTCTAATGAAAAGTGATCGCAAGAAAAGCCATCGCTGTTCGTTAGACTGGTGGTCTAATATCGAGAACATTTTTGCTTTCCCTTTAACGTGCCTTACTTATAGAACAACTTGCATACATCTAAAAATATTTAATCTTATAGAGAATACCTAGTAGATGTTGTTCAAAGAAGCTGCCAAATAAGTTCAGATACTGACACTTTAACTGCTGTCAGATTTCATATATGATAATAGCTGGCATGTATTTTTAGTCTTTTAAGTAAAGATTATTCCTCATTTTAGAAGTATTTGCAAAAAAACACAAATGGACTTTCAGCAACAGTAAAAACTATGAGAATAACATCCATAGGAAAATAACACATTGTATAATTCATTAGATGGTCGGCTTAGCTCAGTTATGGATAGAAGAATTTAACAAACTTTAGTGATTTATATGACTGGAAAATAATTCCTCCAACTTCTAATTTAGCTCATAGTAGTTAACTCTGCAAGAGTTGCACTCCCAACTGCTGTTTCAGAATCTCTCCCATAACTGAAAACTATTCCCTTGGTTTTCATGTGTGGTCATTACACAGAAGCATGTATTTTAATTTTAAAATTTAGGAATGTCCACAGTATCTGTTCAGGTATCTTGCAGTTTTGCGAAGATAACTTTTTTTCCTGATGTGCATTACATTTTATTTTGCTGTTTAATTAATTCTGGGTTTGGGGTTTTTTTGTATGTGTGTGGTTTTGTTTTGGTTGAGTTTTTTTTCCCAAGTGGTAACTCAAAAAAGCAAAATTCTGTAATGGCAAAATTGACTTTAAACTAAAAAGGTCCCTAAAGGAAAACCTGAAGGTCAGCATCAGTTTGATTAGAATGAATGGAAGGCACCTGACGCCAGCTAAAACTGTGAATATTTACTAACGAACCATGCACATGCGTTCCAATCTGTCCTAAAAATGAGCACAATGCTGGTGTAGTTTCTGCATATTACAGAGTTTTTCAGACTTGGTGTGGTCTTGTGCCTGGTGAGAACCACAATCTGCTTCCTTCCACATCCTGCAAGAACAGTCTGTGGACTATGTTAGGGCATGTGATAAAACCCACATTCCCACACACGCACGGAGAAGCGGACCAAAAGGGAAGAGGACCAAAAGCAGCAGTGCCCTGCCTGACACCTCCCAGGGCTGGCTATGTCCTGGGGTGACACCCAGCAGCGGCAAGGGAGCAGCTCCCACCTTTTGGGCTGAGGGGGGAACACCGCCTGCAGATGTGGGACACACTGTGGGATGCAGGGGAGGAGCAGCTTGCGTTTGCACAAGACTTCTTATGGGAAGTTTAGGAGGGGAACAAAAGGTGGGGAAAGGGAGGGATCAAGGTGGGCTGGGGAGGAACAAATGTGATAAAAAAGAGGGATAAGGAGATGCAAGAGGCTAGTTGCATGTAAAACAGGCTGCTGACCAGTATGCTGTTCTGGCTGTGCCCTGTGCCTGGTCAGTGCAGTCTGTCCTGACTTCTTACTCTCCATTTTCAAATCTTTTCCTGCGTGATGGTCTCTCTTGTGTGTGTACGTGTGGGTATGCGGGTGTGAGTGCAGCAACTGGAGTGGGACCATGGGTCAGAGGGCCCGTAGGTCCGTGGTGCCAGCAGTTGGAGGGAGCATGGGTGTGCATACTGTGTGGCTGTGTCACGTCAGTGTGAGATCGCTAGGGAAAACCCAGCCAGGCTGGCTGGCGAGTAAGTGACGTGTGTTTCCCAGGGTGAGGAACCTGGAGGACCTGGCTCCCAGAGGGACCAGGGGGTTCAGGCCAGCTGCTGAAGAGCCCACGGGTTCTGGGGGTTGACTAAGACCTACTTGTACATGTGTGCATGTGTGTGTGTCTGGAGGTAGCCAGGAAGAGCGAGGATTCAGGACCAGCTACTGGAGGGATCTGCATCGTACATGTGTATTTTTACATATATTTCATGCTCACAGACTTTTCACCCTGCTAGACAGGGGAGCAGGACAAAGCTGCTGATGCTGCTTCTGTGAGTGCTGTTTCTGTCTGTGCTGGCCAGTGGGGCCATTGGGGCATACACACATTGTATGTGCATGTTTGTGCAGGTGCCTCCTGGAATCCATGCGCAGGCTCGCTGCGGGCTGCAGCCAGGGGCATGGAGCTGCGGCAGCCTCCCCTCTGTCCGGCTACCAGTTTTAGCAACTCCCTAGCAGGCTATAAACAGTCATGAAAACATTTGTCCTGAAAGGCAGGACATATTTTTATTAAAGTGTAGGCTTTTGGCAGGAAAGAAGTACCTGTTCTTGACAAGAGTGATACCAAACAAGCAGGTGAAGAAAAGCGAGCTTGACTGTGGAATCACATCACTGTGTGACTGCCCTGTAGTGGATGACAGCTCCGTGCACTTGCCACACCCTCCTAGGTAGAAAAAACCAAGCGAGGTGGATTAGTAAACCAACGTGGTGGTCAAGTGATAGAGCTAAATGGGGTCTTCTACCTGCAAGTAATTCATAGGCTTCTGGGGGAGGGAAAGACAGCACTTTCCCACTGGGACAGGGTTAAAGGTATTAAAAGGTCATCATGATACCCTACTCAGGAATGGATTAACAGTATCTAAATTATTCTTCTTCAAGTGTTTGTCCGGTCTGCTTTTAAGTACAGCAGTGCTGAAGTTCCATGGGGGAATTGTCCTCTTGACTCTCCCTACTGTTAGAAAGCTTTTCTACGTGAGAGGAGTCAGAATGCAGTTTTTATTCATACTACCACCACAAGGGTAGTATCTCCTGTCCACAAGCAGATTTTTAACCCAAAAAGAAAAAAAAGAAAAAGTATTTTGACCTGTCTTTGTATTTCTACATTCTGAATGAAGTATGGATGTTAACGGGAGTACAGTGGGACATCCCTCAAAAACCATCTTAGAAAATGCTGTTCCTCCTCCAGACATGCCATAGGCCAGATGTATCTGAGCAAAACCCGTGGTTTGGGCTAGCCAGGACTATATGTTGGTTTTCTTTTCTGTTGAGATAAGTAACTCCCATGTCTAAGCCAGCAGAACAAATGGTAGGAGTCTTCTTAATGAGAGAGAAGAAATCTAGAGTTATGAAAAATGAGCAATAAAGCTCTTTTAAATCAAATTTCCTTCAACAATTTTTGGATTTTATTGTATATTAATGAAGACTTTCAGGAAAAAAAACCCACAGACACTATCACATTGGAGCCAAACCACTGTTGATACTTTTGAAGAAAGTATAAACATTTTCCTTGAAATCATAAATTTCCTGTGGAAAAATAATATTTGACAGAAAAGTCATCAAAGCATTTTGAGATAAAATTGTTGACCTACTGCAAGTGAATCTTCTCCAGTCAGCACGGTGAAAAGATAACCCGCCCTATCAGCAGCCGCCTCCCAGAATAATCACAGCTTCTTTTATGTCTTCCCTCTAATGAGCCTCTCTGAAGGCCCCTCTCATCTCTACTTAGCAGTCAAGTATTTCAAGTGGTCTCTTTCTCTACATTAGTAATGGTATTCGGTATCTTTTCTGCGCCACTGATTGTCACAGAAACCAGAAGTTTAGGCTTAGCACGTATACCTCCTGAAAATAGATATCTGGGGACTAAAAGATATGGCTGTAGCCATTGAGAGGTAAGCTAAAAATAATGACTTGCTTTCAAAAGGAAATCAGTTCTAAGGCCCTAGCTCTGTGCTGTGCCTAAGCACTGTGCCAAGCAAAACTCAACTTAAGAATGTGTTTTGCTTTAAGCAAACACTTAAAAGGGATTTACAGAATAAGAATGGATTTCAATGTAAGCACACGCGTAAGTGCTTTGCAGAACCAGGGTCCAAATGCCTCAGTCACTGACCTGTTGTTTGCAGTTAGTCTTGGCATCTGTGTTGCAATTTTAAAGATATGCAAGGGTTAGTGGAAATACTGAGGTAGCTTTGCTCATTTTAGGTGAAACTGGCGAACATTAAGGACTTTCAGGAAAAATATTTTTTTTAAACGGTCACATTTATAGCATAAACCAGTAGGCTTTATTGGCAGCAAGCATCTTTCCCAGTTATTTGGTACATTCTAAACGTGTGGCTCATCACATGGCAAAAAATATTTCCTCTCCACCGGTATGCAGTGGAAGGGGAATCAGACACAAGGAAGGCATTCAAAAGATAGCACGCATTTAACTGAACCAACCAAGGAGAAGCTTTCATCATGCAGCCTTTCTGAATGACATTGGACATGCGACCGATTGGCACGGCATTATTTATTTTTTTCACTTTGATCATAAAATTACTAGGAAAGGCTTAATGGAGTTATTAATATCTTGTTTCCATGAGAGTCCTGGGAAGATAATTATAGCACTGAAGTCTTTACAGAGATAGAGCATTTATAAAATGATATTATCTGAGGACTCCAATGGATAACGCAGGGAATTCTGTGCTCTGTTTCCACCTCTCCTATTGACTCACTGGGCTCTTTGGGTGAATCACTTCATCCCTCAGTGACTCGGTTTCCTCACCGATACATTGGGGTAATAATGATAATTACCCACTGCTGCAAAGTCTATACGGATTAAAAGCTGTAAATATTCCTTGCACTCAGCAGAGCACTCAAGCCTGCTTATTGCTAGCAACGGGTGTCTGTAAGACTTTGGATAAACTATGTGCTTTCCTGAATTGGAACTGTCATATTTGTGTTACTGGTGAATTATATTACCTGCAGAGTTACAGTCAAAAAATTCAGAAGAAATACTTTAAATCTCTTAGTCCACACTTTTTAAGAAGCTGATGAAACAGCTGTATCTCAGACGCTTCAGAAAGACTTCAGTTTTAATGCAAAGCTTGGAATTTAAAGACACTGGACAAGTTTCTTGTTGAGTAAAAATACAATGACTTTTCATAAACCCAACCACTATGTAAAAGCATTAGCTAGAAGGTCGTATAGCAGCTACCTGTGAGATAGGAACTACACCTATACTCTAACTGTCCTAACTTATATCAGGCTTTTTCACTCATGTACTGCTTTTACTGTGTTAGAAGTTTGCTACCTCATCTTTCTCAAGTACCAAAAAGACTGTTGCAGCAACAAGCATTGAAAGAGCTTAATGTACAAGTGCAGGGCAATTATTACTGTTAAATCTTTGCAGCTTTGAAAAAGACAAGTGAGGAAGGGAGTCATGGCAAATGAGCAAACAACTGGGCCTGAGTTCTACTGGGATACTATGCCTGAAAGGGATAACATGGATTTTGGATAGGACGACGAGAACTTCTGTGCTGGAGAGGAGATACTACATCTCCCATGGACAGCACTGTAGCCACCCTGGCCACGATTCCAAAAGGCTGCTGATAAATTTGAGAGACATCAGAGCTGAATCAGAAAGTTGATGAAAATGTTGCTAAGCCTGCCAAGCCCTGGAGTCAGTCTGGTTAGCTTAAGAAAGGGAACACTCACAAGTGACTTGAGCACAGCCTGAGGAAACTGAAGTGTAGTAATGGATGGGCCTTTAGAGCTTGCTGTACCTTTCTGCAGCAGGCTGAAGTGAAAACGAGCAGATTCCCCCCTGAAATGAGGTAATAACGCAGATCGGGAAATGGAATTGTTTTACCGAGGACTGAAACTACATTTCTACACTAATAGTTCTGAAAACAGAATTGCATATTTTTCTGAAAAGAAAGTTTTGGGGCTGGTGTGTGTGCACTCCTGGGGTGGAGAAAGGAGGGAAAGGCATCCGGAATACTTTTGAGTAATCTGCAAAACATAAATCAGAAACGTCTGAAGATGTAAATTCTCCATACAGGAATTCCACTTCCATAAAGAAACTTCTAGGTAGTCTATAGAGGCAGAAAACGTATTTCCTGAGATTATGATACCCCACACAAGGCAGACATCAGATCAGCTAATCACAGCGGGCCAGAGAAGCCTAAAGCTAAGGAGGTTCATGTTCTTTACAAAGTGTAAGTAAGGAATGCCAAGATTTGGCATTCACTTTTTCCTGGGTCCTTGCTCAGAGACAATTACAAATGATTTCTGTGAATAACTGACCCAAATAAGAGCCAAGCAAGGCTCTATGGATGTAGTCCTTCAGCACTGCATTTCCAGACTCCTCTAGCTGTGGGGTCTTTAGGTGGTAAAGTGTGCTCCAAGCAGAAGATAGGGTTCTGTCACTCTTTCTCATGTCAAAGGTCTCAAACCGTAGCTGGACTTGACTCTCTCAAATTAAACACAAAAGTTTCAGTGGTTTCATAGTGTTGGTCTTTGTTACTGCTGACACACATCCAGAGGCAATTTCAAGGCATTAGCGTTTTATCTGGCCTATATTCTGAAAACTATCATTGCTCAGAAAAGCATTAAATGTGTTTGCTTCGTACCAAAAGAAAATCAAGCGCTTTCCAGTATCAAGACATGGCTGCCCAAGTGTGATTCCCAGGTTAAAATGAATAGATGAGCAGTGCAAGATACTTACAGTGTTCTACTCTTTACGTAGTTCATTACTGCCTGTGACGCTCTTCCTCTGTCCAAACCTTGGTATTATCATTTACTATTTTAAGCTTGTTTATAGAACTGGAATAATACACAGATAAAAAAGGATGATTACAAGGGTGCTTTCAGGCATTAAACCTGAGGTTTGAAGTTCCTTTTTCTGAAAAAATTAACCAAAGGATGTTTTACTATCTGAAAACCTGGCAACTGGCCTTTGCTTACCATGCACTGAAATCAAGCACCGCTTTGTTAAAAGCTAGTCTCATCACAATGATCTGGTTGTTCCTTAAAATAACAAAAAGACCCAAATCAGCAGGAGATGGTTATAGTCTGTCCTTTGGGTATTAATCAACATATTCGGGCTTGCTAAATTTTCCTTCCAGACTCCGGCCTTGCACTCTGGTTCAGAGGTTTTGTGGCCCTGCACACTTTGCACGTGTAGGCATATGGGTCTGTCAGAACAAATCGGGTAACGAGTTCTCTACGTACCCACAAGCCAGGACAAATCCAAGTGACAGAACATAGCAAAAGCTGCAATCACTAAAGCATCTGCCCTGAGCTACCACACCTGCCAGCACTGATCTGCACATGACAAGACACATTTATCCCTCCACACGGAGACATGCCAGCACTGGCATCTTTGTACAGTGGTCAAAGGTGGAAGCTGGGCAAAGGGTGCAAGCTGGGGCTGTCCCACCTCCTGGACACCGAGCACCTCGCCACCCGGAGCATGCTGTGCCACTGGATGTCTTGATGGGCTGGTTGTCTGAAACGGACATCTCTAGCACAGGTTCTTTGTGCAAAGAGATTTACATAATGAATGCACAGCCCAGTGGGCTTCTGCCAGTGGTAGCACTGGAGCAGGCCAAGAGCAGAATCTAGACCAGAGGCCCTGTTTCTTCTCTCCCTTCCCTTTTAACTTCCCTTTACTGTTCCTATCCTCCCTGAGATCTTCACCAGTGCCCTTTTTCCCCCTTCCCAACTCAGCTGTAAATCCAGCTCACTCTTTGCTTCAGGATTTTCAGATATCCAGGCTGCCAAATATCTGAAAAGCTTAAAGCTGGAGTGCAGCACTGCAAGGGTAAGACTGGCAGATCAGTGCCTCGGCAGAACATAATGCCTGGATGGACTGGCTGTCTCCTTTGGAGCTCTGTCACACAGCTGGGAGAGCAGGAGGAAGGCGCAGAGACTTCCCTCTGGCTGATGTGGAAGAAGGACACTCTTCGGAGGTTGCTCTGCCACAATGACTCAGTGCTGTGGAAGCTACGACTGACCAAGAGTATCTGTGTCAGGAAGACCATTTCCATTTTGCTGTCTCCAGTGTTCACCTTGCATAAGGGCTGGCAGTACGTAGGCACTGGCACCATCTAGGGGCCAACTGTCAATCATTGATGAATTTATAGAAGATCAGTGCCATAACATATAAAAATAATAATATATATAATAATTTATAATCTATAATACATAATAATACATATACTAATATATTGTGTCTAAACAAAACATGTCTTCGTAGAAGTGTTGAAAAAGGCCATGTATGTAAGTTTTTACTTCTAGGAACAATTCAGGCACAAAAATACAGTCTCAGTTGTTACTTACCTGCCTGAGCTGCTTATTTTCTATTAACTGAATGTGTACGTGGTGTCATGTGCTTACTAATAACTTGCCATTCACACCCTTCTGCTTCCAATGATATTCCACTTACGCCTTCAACAGTTGCCTGAAAGTGTCAGAATAATGAATGAAGATTTCAGATAGCAAAGAAAAATACAAAATGCCTTAAGACTATGGATCACACTTTAAGAGAATGAAACACACAAATAATTTTTTATGATCTCTCAATATAAACAAAACTCCTTAGTCTGACATTTTTGAAAGCCTTTCTGCGTCAAGCTCCATAATTATGAATAAAGAGTAATAAAAGGCAAAGAAATCTAGTACAGTGGACTTCTCCATCAAACCCTTCTAGCACTGCTTCAGAACTAGGGCTCTGAAATTCTACTTCTCAACAATTAATAAACAATAATTACCACAGTATTCATTTTATAGGAGTATATTGTGTCCTGCAGTTTATTACACTGTGTGGCCTTCTAATCAGCACATGTAAAAATAGTATTTGTAGTACTTTTGTTTTCTTAGTTGTTTACATTCTGAAGCAGATTAAATAATATATTCAGAAGCTCAGTCTGTGTTTGGATACCTAAATAAGCATCTTGATTTTTCAGAGCACCTACAACTCTCAGAATTGCACAGTGCTTCTGAAAATCAGGCCATTTATTTAGGTGTCTATATTTAGGTACATGATTTTGAAGCATTTGGCTTGAGGTCACATAGCTATGGCTCATTGTATTTTTTTTATTTCCATTTGGGTCACAATGGGCAAGTCACTTCTAATAATTCTCATCACAAATCTAAGAAATAGCAGAAGAGGTGGCAAGAATTACTTACTAAATACCATCATGACGCTTAGCACTTCCTCAGATACATGAAGTTTCCTCCCTGCAGAATTTCAGTCTAAAAAAAGATAAAAATCAGTGCATCAGAAAGGTAAGACAGTATGTTTAGAGACTGAACTTATGTGCTGGTTCAACTGTGTTCATTTCCTGGACTTTGTTTGTCTGACATCTTTGTCATTCCCTCTATAAGCTTATGATCATTTTGACAAGCCAGATGTTTTAGCTTCCTGTATTTTGATTGGGTAAATCCTAGAAACCAAATGCTTGTACTTGTTAACACATGGCAGCAAACCGCAGTTCTTCTTGAGGAATTTGAGCTGACATTATCAGTCATGCTGTTGAATTGTGACTGTACCTCCAAGACTGCTTTTCAATTTGCATGGTAGCTTGCACCAGCCTTGGCCTTAGTGAATCAGTGACGAAATAAACAGACCAAGACTCTGCAGAGAGAAGATCACTGGGAAAAGGACATCAAGAGGAAAAGACAATCTTTTAAAGAAACCAGGGAATTGGTTTCATCACCACCCTACCTCTGCAGTTTGTCATCCCCCTGTTTCACAACATGAGATGCTTGTAGCTTTGGTAGCAGGCTTACACGCAATCAGCGATTCACACAGCGCTGCCTTAATTTTGCATAGGGATGAGGGCTGAGAAGAAACAGGTAGCCCATAGGGGAAAACAATCATCTTAAATACCTCATGTATTTTAACAGTATGAAAACTTCCTCTTTTGAATGGGAGAATTTAAATCTGGCCATAATATTTCAGATCTGAGAGAACTGTACTTGTAATTTAAGGACGGTACTTGTTGCAGAACAAAAACGTTTTTATTTGTCTTTCTTGAAATGGAGATTGTTTTAAAAGTCAATGAAACCCATTTTTCCCCTTGATCAATCATGCATCTAGGCTAAAAAAACATCTCTTGGTTAAAAATATTCCTTAACCAGAAATTGGGACATGGCATTTTTGTTGTCTTCAAAACTGAGGGCTAGCTGTAAGATAATAAAGCTCTATTTTGTGGGACTTCATGTTAGAAATGGAGTTTTTGCAATGTCAAATCAAAAAGACTTTTTTTCAGGCAACTCTCACTCTCAGGAGTGGATGGAAAATGTGAGGACTCTCTGTTCCTGTTCTCATTGCCGTAAAAGACATGAGCCTCCTGTCTGACCTCTGTCTGACCCTGAAGATGCTCAGAAAGACAGTGGATATCCCAAAGAAAAGGTTTAGGGAGCAACAGAGCCAAACGCAGGGGCTGTCCCACTGCAAGGTTGTGAGTTCAGGGGTTCTCAGCGTGGTGCCACAAGTTCTCCCCACTTGCCTGACCCCCACCTAACAGATCTGGAGAGAACCAGCATCCCTGCGCACTGCTGAAGTATGTGCTTCTCTGCGTCTCCAAACCCCCAAAGAAACAGCCCCACTCCACGATCAACCTGCTCGTGGTGTGTCCTGCGCAAGGGCATTACAGGCACTGAAATTTTACAGCAAGTGAAGGATACTCTCCTTTTCTGCAGCAATTTTTCATTGGTGCCATTGTTAATCTTGCACCCAGAACTGTGCAAAATGCTCTGTAGATAAATGAAAAAAAAAATAGAGATGGTCTTTCATTTCCATGTTTTTTATTTAAACATCTGCAATATGTTGTATCTAAGCTGCTTTGCAGTTCCTACACACATTCAGGATGGAACTGAAGAGGTGTCGAGGCAATGCTGTCTCACTGTACTGAGTGACTGGGTGATAAAATAGCAGACGAAAATCAGCGGTGATAAGTGCAAAGTAACGTACGTGGGAAAAAATAACCCTGACTATATATCCATAGACACTGGTTCGAGCTATCACTTTTGCTGCAGGAGATCTGGAGGTTGAAGTGGAACGCTCTCTGAAAATGTTAGTGTGGGGCTAGGACGCGGTCAAAAAGGGGAACTGAATGTTAAGAATTAGAAGTTCCCCCCTTGGATGATGAGGGGACCCACAAAGTTATAGGACTCTGTCACTCATATGCTTAGGGCTCTTGCAAGGCCCTCAGCCATACAGCTCTTGCCTATTCCAGATGCAGAAAAATTGAACGGTCATTTTAGTAGAATCAAAGGTTTAAAGAAAGTAGTATTTTCTAGTAAAATGAGAAAAGGTAGAGAGAATAGTGATAAGGTACGGAAACAAAGAAAACCATATCAGTTTGAAAGAGGGATAGCTGAAGGGAAATCTCATTAAAGTCTGGAAAAGAATGGTGGTGAGGTCACAAAAGAAATTTCATTTACTGCCTCTATAACAAAGGAACACTTAATAAAACAATCAGGAAGAAGACTTGAAATTGTTTTTACACAGTGAGGAATTATCACAGCACGGCACGTTGTGGAAAGCAAAACCAAAAATGGGCTCAAAAATAGTGAAGACAAACTCCCTAGAGAACAGGATCACTGGTAGAAACTAAGCACAGTAGCTTGGATACAACCCTGAGATCCAGAAGCCCCTACCCCACTAGTTGCTGGAAAATTACAAGGTAAATAGGAGAAGAATACATGGTCTATTTTTACACTGTTTTACCAAGCATCCCGTCGTGGCTGCTGGAGACAAGATACAGAGCTAGATGTATCCAACTGTGTTTTTATATTCTAAAAAAGTAACAGAAACAATCAAGGGTATGCTAATGCTGATAGAGTCAACATTAATTTTACTTGCTTTATCCACTCTAATCTCCAGACTCAGCCATTTGCAAGAAATCATAATTCATATCTGGCCAAAGAATTTGGGATTATCCCAGTGAGTAGAAATGTAAAAGAAACAGCGTTCACTTCTTGAGAATCTATGGATTTCTCATTTCTTCTGAAAAGAGAAAACTTTGTCACCAAAAATCCTGCAAAGGCTGCAGGAGTCAGTGTTTGTATTTTGATGATCAGAAACCAGCATAACATCAGGGGGCAAGTCTTTTGGCTACAGTACTTTATTTGTGTTGAAATTCACCGTGGTTGCTTCAGTACATTTGAGAGGCCACTTTTGCTTATGGATTAAAACTGTAGATAAGAAGCAGGTGCAGACTGAAGATAATGAGCAGCTCGGGATTTGGATGAGATGGGCTAAGCCTGTGCTCGGAGATATCAGTAACAAAACTCCCACTCAGTTCTGTGGGAGAAGGACTACAGCACTGCTTGCAAATCTTGCAAGGAGCAGCTGTTTTATCACCTCCTTTGGTATCCTTTCCAGAATTTCATCTTCCTCCAGATTTTGGCACTCTACAACTGCTTGGGTTGTGGGAAGATGCCCACAGCATTTAGGAAGCACAGGGTGCCTACTCAGGCTGCGTGGCCCGAATAGCACTGAGGCCTATGTTGGTATATGGTGTGACTCCAGGAAGGACGTTTCCTCAGTTGTTCTTGCTCTTATTTTTGCAGTGCCACTTTTCCATGTCTAAATAATATATTATTTTGTTACCTTTCTTAATAGTAATAATAATAATCTTTAATGCTTACAACAGGGGATATTGTTGTCATTATTGTCTAACTTGAGGGACATTTGTTCTGCAAACAGTCGAATTTGGGTTTTTTCCCCTTCATTTTGGCAATAATGTCTGGATGCATATAAAAGCCAAAGTCCTGACCTAGAAGTTCCTGATTTTTCCTGAACATGGTTTAGCTTGCTTTCTTAACTGTAGAGATTCCTATTTTAATTCAAGGAAAGCATATGCTAGGGCAACTTCATCACAATGAAAATATTCTTCCCAGTATAAAAATATGAAAAAGAAAAGAACGTGAGACTGGCTACTGTGAGCAAGACAAAGTTAAGAGTTATGGGGATAAGAACACACAAGGAAATTGTATAACATAAAATGTGGGACAAAAAAAGCACAGTGGATGCCCTTCCTACTCAGAATATTAAAATAAGACACCATGCAAAGGAAACACATGTAAATGGAGACAAAGGAAGACATCTTAACAGGTTGAATTCTTAAAACCCAAAACAACGAGCATATAATTTGATTTAAAACCTGATTAGTTTATATTGTGACATCTTTGGTTCCATAGCTTGCTTTCTCTTCTGCATAGTGCCTAAAACAGTAAGATCACCATCAGGGATTCAAATTTTAGGCACAAGGATAAAACAAGGAGAAACAGTAATTATTACTATCAGTTACCTATTATACATTACAAAGTACAGCCAAATAAGAAAGCCTGGAAAGTGCCTAAACCAGATATGTACCAAGGCATGTCAGTCCTTACTTATTGGGACCAGGAAGAAACGCTTCTGTTGCAAGTACAACAATTTACAAGGCATTGCTCTTAGGTATTTGCAGAGATGAGGTGGGATACACTATTGATCTCATTCATTACAGCAGTTTTTTCTGCTATTATTGGAAAGTGCTGCTGTAAATGGCATACAACTTTTTATATAGTATTAACTAATGGAGAATTATTCCTTCCATGGATTTTTTTTATAGGGTATTTAATAATTATATGGGAATCTTCTCATTCTCCCTTATATTCTGCAGATTTTCAAAGCCATCTTTACAGATACCTATTTACATTTCTGTATAACCCTATTGATTAAATCCCTGTGTATTACATTCCAAAGCGAAGAGACCGCAGAAAATCAGCACCAGCCTCTGACGCTTAGCAGTCTCGGACGTACAGCTGGAAGAGAGAAAATAGCCCTTCCTTTAATAAAGCATGCCTGGGGGGCATCTGAATGTTTTCTTTGCTTCTTAAAATCAAGACCACAATCAGCCTTTTTTCCACTATAAGCCTGATGTTCCTTAAGGGTCTTACAAATGCACCTTCTGGCCTCGTCTGTGACGGGGAGATACACCTTATTCACCTGTTAGTCTGAAGAAGAGATGGGCGACAATCGGATCCATTCCAGACGGAGCTCACTTCAAGGGCCAGTTTGCTTATCGGTGGGCAGAAGGGGGAATGGCAGTGGGGAGCTCCATCCCCCAGAGGCATTTAACCCCCTACAAAATCACCACAGGGGGCATTAAGAGATTTGTCACGAAAACCATAGCGAGGAGTTGTGGCACTGTGTGAGCAACCCACCCCACCTCTCCCCATCCCATCCCTTCCCAGCCCACCCTACCTCTCTCCATCCCATCCCACCCCTCCTCACCCCCATCCCATCCCACAGCTCCCTACCCCATCCCATCCCATCCCATCCCATCCCATCCCATCCCATCCCATCCCACCCCATCC
>Ga0065711_1041510_pt1 | contig 16095 bp, 7 predicted proteins | sample Hoacrofraction12_FD_59098 | JGI IMG/M metagenome (GOLD analysis project Ga0065711, IMG submission 59098) | Hoatzin crop microbial communities from Cojedes, Venezuela - Epithelial fraction 12 v2 (version 2) | ecosystem: Host-associated > Birds > Digestive system > Esophagus > Crop | place...
GCACGGAGTATTGGGGGCAGCACAGCAGTACAGAGATGAAGCAACACCCAACACCAGGAAACTAAAGGCTGTTCCCTGCCTTTGCCCCTTAAACTCTCTGACAAACTTCAAGGGAAAATACTTAGGGATATTTTGGGGGAAAAAAGTCTTTCTCCACAGATTTCCCTGCAGTTGGTTATGGTGCAAATCAGTCCAAGCACATGATCTACACAACGTGAGCGAGGATCAATGCAGATTCAGTTCCCTCAAATGTCAAGGGTCCTAACTCACAAATCACCAAGGATGCAAACACAAAGCAGTTACAAGCTCCTTAGCGCTTCCCCATACTCCAACAGAGAGCTCAGTCCTGCCCCAACCCCTCCTCTCTGCCACCTTAGAAGAAGCGTGCGTACCACGTACATTGCACCGCCACCACTGCGTTGAGCCTCACCTGACACAGGCAGAGCAGTTCCGTTAACTGTCCTGGGAGAATGACCAAGAAGAGATGGAGTCCAGCTCTCCTGCTTAGGTAAAATAGTCCTCCAACTTTACATCACAGACCTGTCTCCGCATTATAAATTCTTTGCTGGACTCAACTGCTGATGGAGCTACAGGCTCCCACGAGTTTTCAGACTAGCCTCAGTGAACAGACCCCTAAAATCCTGAAGTCTGACATGGATTTGGCATCCAAATTCCTTGTGTTCCTATCAAAGTCCCAGAGCTGCGGCTCTCAGCTTCAGACTTGCGGTGTTTAACCCCTAGGCTGTAAGGGCTTGGCCCGGTCACACACAGCAAAGTCCACGATACCGAACAAAGTTTCTACTTCAGACATCCCTTTAGGAAATGAGAATTATCTTCTAAATCTTAAAGCACTTAAAATAAAACCCTGTGAAAAGTCAGCTCTGAGTGGTTCATACCTTAGTCTCCGTTTCTTTAATATGTCTGCAGCATCATCCATTTGCAACGGGCTCAGTGAGGCACAGCAAATATAACTGCAACGACTAGACATGCTGAACATTATACATATTAACTAGCCATCTTAATGCCCCAAACCAGTAAAAAATTAAAGATTAGAGTGAAAAGCCTAATTCTCTCTACCCTAAAAGGCAAACCAGTTGTATCAAATCACGAACTGCTGAATGAAATTCTATTTGGTATGAAACTGGTGAGTTCCAGAGGTCCTCCTACAAACAGGCTTTGATTTTTTTTTTTTAATAATTATTTTGGTAATTTAGTTTTGGCATTTATGACTAAATTCTCATTTCAGGAATCCTTATTTTATGATTCACACTTAAGCAACGCAGTAGCAACTACGAAACTTTCATCCTTATTTCTGACCCATTAGACTGCCTTTAGGAATGCCCTCTAGGTGTAATCTGAGGGGCTGCATTGTTGTCCACCTACTCACAAGTAGACATCAGGGAACAAAATGCCAGGCTTTTGTCAGAGGTTATTTTCAGCTTGATGATAGCAACAGCATTGCTCAGATCCCTGAAGCCCTCTCTCACTCCACTCCCCTCCCCTCCCAGCTTTTATAGGGCCAACAGCGGTAGCCACTGCATTTAAAGAGCGCAGGAGTCCCTCACGTTCAAACCCTTCCAGGCTGAAGGAGACAGGGAGAAACACCAAGCGACGCCAGTAAGTAGAGCGTATCGGGTTCTGCCAAGACTGTCTGCTACAACGGTTTGGGTATTGGATTTTTTTTTTTCTAGCAGGTGGTAGAAACAGCTTGTTGCTTGATAAAGGAAAATGTGTAGGTACAGTACAGAAACACAAGTCCTAGAGAGCCGAGAGCAGTGTTCTAGGTTTGGAGCAGCCAACTGAGAAGAGAGATTCTTCTGGGCTTCTCAGCCTGTGGAGCAGATACCGGTGTTACAAGCATGGGGTGGTGGAGCTCCTCATTAATGAGACGTGTTTTGGCTACACACAAGACTGGGTAACAGAAGTTTCAGAAGCTTTAAAAAATTTTTTAGAAAGCTACAGAATTATGTTTCCCACATATAGTTTGTACATACATTTTTTTAAAGCATACAAATTTATATGCTTTCATAATTTCTCAGATAAAAGTATTCTAGAAGAAAACCCCACCAAACCAAAACCCCCCAAAAAACCCCAAACCTCAAAATGTTTAATTTGACCAATTTGTTTTATATCAAAAGAGAAGAAAAATTCTATGCAGACTTGACAGAAAATGGCTAGGTAAGAATGCAGAATGAAAGGATTCACACGTCCATCACTCAAGCATTAAAAGACAGCACGGTTGGTCAAGGCTTCAGAAAAGCCCCAATACTTTAAAAGAGAAAAAATGTACTTTGAAAAGTTTTCTACCTAAAGGCAAAATGATTTCAAAGATTAAAGCCTTGTATGCACCTAAAATAATTCTGTGTCTGATCTCAATCACCGTAGCACCGTTTCACAGTCCATAAGAGTTTTGCTAGGCACTTAAAAGACTTCTTGCATGGATAAGGATTTAGAGCAGGATCTTGTGGGAGAAAAAGTGACAGTTCATAGCCCCGGATTAGGTCTGGAGAAAGGAACGGGGCATTTGTACAGCACGATGCAGCTTCCCACAGCCACACGAATCAAACCGAATTCTGTGTGTATGTGCAAGCATGCGTGGGGAGGAGTGTTGCGTTTTTAAGCCAGAACTAAGTACCTTTTTCTAGTGGTGGGGTATCTTATTTTTTGGAGATGCAATCTCAAATTTCTGCAAAAGTGTGGATCAAGGAAGTTTTAAAAGAAGTGGCATTAGTATGCTAGAAAATAATCGGTAATTAGAAGGACACAAAGGTGAAAGCAAAGGACTCTGACCCAGGACCCTGGGTTTTTCTGTGAGCTTCGCACATCACGTGCTTCATATCAAATCACTTAAAATCTTTTGTTTCAAAAGGGCTTGTTTAACTTAAGAGTGACCAGTGTCAATGGAAAAATCAGTATTTACTTTCCTGTGTCAGTGTGGAAATTCCCATCCCTTGATGTCTAGGTGTTGGTTTATTACAGAAATAAAGGTAAAACGCTAGTCATCATGAGACCGTGGTGGAGGCTAAATGTATGACACTAATTAATAAACTTAAAATTTACCTTTATCAGTAGTCCATTGAACGCATCGGAATATAAGAAATATGATTATAAACACAAAACAGTATTGCATCTTTGGTTAAATGAGTTCGCTCTTCAAATGCAAACATTTTCTCTGTTGTGATTCTGTTCCGCTAAGAGAGAACGCTTTTTGTCCAAATGCAGTCCGTGGCAGGAACACCTTCAGGCTTTTTGAGCTGCAGTGTCAGGAACTGTGTTTTACCCTGCAGACATGTCAAGGTAAAACATAGCATAGTGAGTGATAGTTGCAGAGAAAAACTCTAGCAGCATTTTACTGCTGATTTTACAGAGGAAGCTCTATCTTGTTAACCCTACGGGTGGTGAGGTGAGCAGCACTAAGGACGGTCGAATGAGTCACCGGTGGTCACAGGACAGGTCAGCAGCGGAGCCGTGATTAGATACCGGAATGAGGTCCTGCCTGCGCTGGCATTTCCCACAGGCTTCAGCTGGGAAAAGAATCTCAAATGCAGCCTTGACACTTGGCACACACAGTGACTTCATTTGATATTATTACTGTCTATTTATTAGGTAAGGAATGAGTATTACTATACTTTTAACTGAGTCTAGACCGGATAGCTGGGACTAAAACAGAGAGATGCAAGGCATATCCTATCCAACGGTCCTGGTTCAGCATTGCTACCACCCGTCCTACCAGTGGTCACGAAGTCGGATGTTTCCCACTCTGCTGGCCCCCCATAAAGCCATCCCATACCACATGTGGCACCCCGAGATAACCCTCCCCATACGTGACTTCTGCAGTCCACTCAGATATGACTTCAGCTCTAGACTACCAAACATGTAAGCATTTGGAAAGGAAAACCTCATGTTTAGCAAGGAAACACCAGAATTACCCTCAACATATTTTCCACCTGCACTGCGCTGTCTAGCACTAGCGCTGCCTGTTGTTCCTCTACACAACTTCGTTGGGCCAGTACTGCATCCACTTCCCATTTAGATCAATGGATCCAAATATATTTGTGGATCATATTCTTACCAACAGCACTCTGATTAGAGCGAGACACGCTCCGTGACAGTTACGTGACACCCAGAGTTGTATGGCATGACCAACAGCCCAACAGAAGATGGCTCACATTTTTTCATGCCTGTGCAGGGCACAGAAACACTTCAAAGGCTTCCTTGCTCCAAGGCTGGCCTATATAGTCGTGTTACAAGCTCTAAATAACGAGAAGCACGTATCCTTGGCTGCACATCTAATGTGTATAAATTCTACTCCATATAGTAGCTGCATTTTGAAGCAGAGCGGTACAAGCTGCTGAGTACTATTAGAGCCAGTCCAAGGACACTCCTCCAGCTTAACAGTACCGTGAGTGCCTGCCAACACGCCACAGCACGAAGGCTCAGAACTTTCTCTGCCACATACTCGATACATTTAGAATGGTTCCATTCTACTTCCCACTAAATCACCAAAATATAACCAGTCCCGCGTGGTTAGCAGTCGCTGCAAGTTAACCAGGTTAAGACAACAAAGTTTGGGGAATTTCAAGGGGATTTAGACACTGGCACTCAATGAAATTAAGTGAAATTCAGACTTTGGGTATATTTTTTTCTTATGACTAACAGAAGACTGATTTCTACTTGCACATTGTAAGGATGGAGCATTATCCACCATTATAATTTAGGCGAGTAGAAAACTATACATGCCATACAGCCTGTGGAATTGACTTGCTCCTGGTAACACCGCTGCACAGGCAGCATCCGCAGTGATGGCCACTGCAGCCCAGCGCTCGGGAGCTGAACAAAGCGAGGACCTGAAGAGCACGGACTTGGTACCTCACCCAGCCGTCAGGCCAGCCAGCACAGACATCGCGGCATACGCTGCCGTTCTTATGCCGGTGTTCTTACGGGAACATTTTTACTGTGACTTTTCTCCTACAGCTTCCCATCAGGTGATGCCATAAAAACATGGAAAATGTGTCTGCGTGCCCAGTCACGTTACTATAATTAGCCTCAGGAGCAATGGTTCTTTTAAGAGCTCGAACCACAGCCTGTAGCAGCACAGGGTTCACTATCACGCATTATCAGACGTTTTCAGAGATTATTTTTTGTCTTCAGCTAATGATGTAAGCGGAGCTAGTTTCCAGCCAGTATCCCACTGCCGCAGACTGAGATGCTTTGTGTGCCTCCGAGAGGAGCCAAACCAGCAGCAGCAGTTTTACAGAGACTGGAGGTACAAACCGCTCTCCTCCAGCTGGAACGGGATTCGACGGGAAACTTGATTTGAAAGGGACTATTGTGAACACAAAAGTGTCATTTTAATTTTCAAGAAAGCATCACAAACTGATTTTATCTCCCATTGCTCTTTCTTCTCTTAAAATGTTTGAAGCATTACTTGAACTATTTTTATAAGAGGAAAAAAAAGGCACCAATACAAAAGTACTTTAAAAATAGGGGAAAATATTGAATGGCAGAAGGAGACAATAAGATTTTACCTACATGAAATATTTCTCTCTACTTCTTTATCTCCTATTTGAAAGAAATTAAAATATATTATAACAGTGTTATTCAGTCAAGTCTTCACTGAGCAAGAAGGGACCAAATCCATTGTCTGTTCCTTGCAGGCAGTTATTTTTGTTTCTTATTTCACCTACATCAGATTTTTGCTTCTTACTCATTACATAACAGATAAACAGTTAGAGGCAAGCTGAGCTTTCCTTCTCGCATCATTACTGTTTTCTAACTGTCAGAGCAGTTTGGCTCATGAACAACCTCCCAAGAGAACTGACAGGGTCTGAAAGAGATTCACGGTGCCGTTGGTGTATGACAGCAAAGAATGGGGCTGATTGAGCTGGGGAGGTTGTTCAGCTGAGCATAAATCAGCCTCACAAAGAGAAGGAGAGATTGGATCTTGTGTGAGGATGACAGGTATGCTGTCTACCACGGGTAACAGTCACAACAGTGAAGATATAATTATACAGGGTTAAGGATATACTAATAACCACCGTACTAAAGCGGCAATGTTTGGATATGCTGGTATCTGCATCCTTATCAAACACTGGTGGTTAAAATGTGCCCACGTGGCTATGTCTTCAGTGCTGTTGCTTCAGCGCATGCACAGACTCCTATGCTGTCTTCCTTTTGCTGGACAGACATGTCTTTTACACCATTGCATGGCTTGTAGTGTTAGCAACCAGAAAGAGTTCCCTTCAGGTTCAGCTTGCAGAGCTGGCACATCGAAATCGTTCACTTAATTCTGAAATTCAGAAGATACAGTACAGAAGTCACCAAGATGACGATAAACACAGGACATTAGTGACCAATGTACAGACGTAGTAAAGTGTTAGCCTAAAATGCAAGCCACTGAAAATACCAGCTATTTTGTGTCACTGCTGTGATAAATTCCCCTCTTGTCTCTCAATGTCAGAAGAAAATTCTTAGGTAGCCGTCCTGATTCAGCATCCAAAATCCTTTTCTTAGCTGACAATATCTCATGGTGAATTTAATCAAATACAAATAGCACAAGCAGGCTTTGAGAGAACTATAATAAGAAGGTGACTGGTTTTCCAAGAAGGAGAAGGAAGTCCTGCGCCAGGAGCTTGGAACAAGCCAGTAACACAATGTGCAGATGACAAGTGACGTCCCAGTCTTTCCAGAAACGATGACTCAAGCAAGAAAACAGAAGGGCAAACTGCAGGCTGGGGTTGTTTCAGGTGTGTGATAGCACAGTCGTCAGGAAGGGCACTTACTGAGCCCGACATCAGGCGACCTAAGCTGGGCTCCTGGCTCCGACGCTGCCCTCCCGTGTGACCTTGGGCAAGTCACTTCAACAGTAACTGGAATAGCAAGAACTGGAACTGTAAGCACTACTCTCTTGTTTTTCTTCAGATGTTTAGATTTTATAAAGTATTGACAAAGAAAAACACGCCTTAAGCACCTTAGGAACCTACCTGTTATTGCTTTATAACAGCTGCGCAGCACAGTGATCTTGCAGCTGTTTTATGAGGAATTCAGAAAAGCAACAAACAACTTGTTTCTATTAAAGCGTCCTCTGAAATAACATCGTACATTTGTTAAACTTCAAGGTGGAATGATCCAGGTATGAATTGTATAAAATAATATCATACTGACCCAGAAAATTGCCTTTATACGTGCCACTGAGAAAGCTGATGTGGCACTGGATGAACTAGCACTTGCTTTGGAGAGGTATAACTAGTACTATATGCTGTCTCTTCACAGAGAGTCTAGGGAGAGCACTGTTCTGTAGCAAATTTAATGCTAAATACTGCCCACACTTTTGCTTTTAAACTCCAGTAAAGCTTCAAAGTGTTTGTTAGCCTCCATTAAAATTTGCCTTGCAAAACCGGATCAACACACATAAAGCAAAAACTGAGAGGAAAAGGCTACGCTGGGATCCAAGAGGGGGCAGGACTGAAAAAGAAAAAGACTCTTTGTTGGAAAATAAATCCTAGAACCGCTCCTCCAGAAGAGGTTCGAGTGATCCTCGCACCTTTTTACTGAAACACCTCAATCATTTCATGATGTTTACCATCACAACATACTGAGCTAAGGAATATCCTTATTTACAAAAGGGGGTCGCAGAAGACAGAGAATTTAGACATCCCCTGGGCCCCGAAGCACCCTCGCCCCTGGATAGGACACATCCCTGCTGCCCCACAGGTACGCAGTATATGCTGGCTACCGGCGCACCTCAAAAACCCGTTACCCCAAGCCACAGTTCCCAATAGCAAGGAAGGTCTGCCCCGGTCTCTCCCTCCTCAGCAGGGCCACAGAAGCTGGGTGGACTCTTGGCTACCGTCTCATCTTGCTGCTACCAGGTCATCTACAAACACCATCGTGTAATTCACACCAGCAGATATCGGCTTGGGGCCACCCTGCAATAGCAGTTGACTGGAGAGCGGGAAAAACTAAACACTAAAAAAAAAAAAAAAATCAAGCTGTTTTGTTTTAAAATAATTCACTCTTGCTGTTGTATTTATTTTTGTAATTTGATTTTCTAGGCTACCCTCCAAATATAAGGATGCCGAACTGGGGAGGCGGAGCCAAATGCGGTGCCTGTGAGAAGACAGTGTACCACGCTGAGGAAATCCAGTGCAATGGAAGGAGCTTTCACAAGACGTGCTTCCTCTGTAGTAAGCTGGGCTACGCTGGTTTGACTTCATAGTGTTCCCATAGCTGTGTACAAACCTTCCCTTAAAGCTAGTAAATTTACTTTCATTTCACTTTGCACGCAATAAAGAGGCTTTGTAGTTTTCCCCAATTCAACATGTTTGCTCACGGGACCCTACAGCAGGCTTTGAAACACCCTAAGCAACGCTCAGGTAGAAGCAACCAGCATCAGATGGAATTTCACACAGGGAAAGTCGTGCAAAGTTTACGCATCTTACTTCTGGGGAAGTCTGAAGTAGAGAGCAGTCACAGGTGAATCATCCGACCTAAAGTCCAGCACAGCGAGACAGATTCTGGCCCAGCACTGCCTACAAACCTGAAGATGAACCTGTTTCCCATCCTTTTAGTAATGGAGGGATGGAAAACGATCAAATCTGTTTTCAGGAGCATCAGATGGTTTTCTGAAATGCCAGTTTACTGCTCCATAGCATCTCTCAATAATCAAGCCCAGTTTTCTAACCCTTTACCCCAAGCAATCTGCCTCTTGGGCTCCTGGCTTTTCTTTTTCCAACCACCCGCTGGATGGCTTTTGTTAGGGACACTTGAATGCTGCAGAACCACGGGCCATCTCCAAGCAACCCGATCTTCTGTCCCACCACACAGCACATTATGGGTTTGTTTCAAGTTAAAGAGTCTAGAAGAATTAAACAAACAGCTGTCACAAGACATAATTATGTCATATTAGGATATTATAGGAGATGATTACTTTAATTTCACACAGGAAAGCTTAAAGACATTACCCTGGTGACATCGAAATCTCCCACCAACACCCTGCAAGTGCCTCAGCCTCCTCCTTCCCCGTATTTCATACGGTCCCATTTCACTGACTCTTTTACTCCACGCACCTCTGTAATGTTTGGCAGACAGCTTCCAGGAATTTTGCTTTCTCTGCAGATGAGCTAGCACTTGAAAAAAAACAGAGAAGGTCTCACTTCAGCTCCTTGTGGAGAGAGTAAACGACTTGGTAAGAACTAAAGGTAGCTAAATAGTTTATTTTGCAGACAATGCCTGAGATTTAGTACCTTTACAGTATGAATTCTAGCATGACAGCTTAGAAGCCACTGAACCCAATTTACACCCTCCTTTCCTGGATGGATAGAGAATCCTCATTTGGAGGCGTGAGACTGATATTACGTGCTTAGATGACATGGTACAGCACTACGCAGAATCAGTCCAAAGGACACTCTTAAGTCATCTTCGCCTTTCTCCGAGCACCCTGCAAGTGATGCCTAAAAGACTGAGTATGAAAGAATTCCCTCAAAAAGTTTTCAGCTAATTAACAACCTTCAGCCAGTCCCTACAAAATGGTTAAAATGTCAGCTGTGTGAGAACTGGGGAATTCTTACTGCTTCCATGTACTGCCCGTAACAATTAATACTAGCTATCAGAGAAACTGTAGAGGAACGTGAATGTGATAATTAGGAGAAAAGCTTTAACTGATGCTTGTGCTTTATCAAATGCTAGAAAATGATACGGCAAGAGAAGACACACGAGTAGGCTCTCCAGTGTCTAATAAAAATGAACAGCTATCCTAACAGGGCATATTTGATAGTATTTCTCTCTTACCTAATATTGGAACAAGTTCAAGCTTCAGGGTTAGCATAACTGATTTTTTTTTTTTTAAAGATTCATGACAAACAACATGCATCTATTAGCTCTGCCAACTGTTTGTTTGGTTTGTTGTGGGGGGGGGGTTTGCTTGGTTTTGTTTAGTTGGTTGGTTTGAGGGGCTTTATCTGGGGAGGGGGGTTTGGGTTTGTTTGTTTGTTTGTTTATTATTATTATTATTTATTTGCACCTTGTACTCCTAAGTCTGAATCTAATTATTAACAGGTTAGATACTAAAAAAAGGATTCCCAGTAGCAGTATGTTTAAGGTCATAAACTAAAGATGCATCTAAGCCCAGTTGGCATACGAGAGGTATGTTAATTGGCTTTACTTTTGCCATGATTCACGCACACTAATCAGCAGCTCTGGGCGACTCAGTATCATGTATCATGTTCACGGGCTTTTCAGTGAACCAATCATAAGATTTAATTTCTCAACAGAAGAAAAACAGTCCTTCCTGACCTAATCTCAGAAACAGCTGACCTATTTAGTTGAGCTTTTATATATTTTTATATTAGATACATCTAAAATATAGTTTATATTTTACATTATATTTGACCAGACACACAAAATACACCAGTATTTTTTGACCAAAAAGTTCAAATTGGGAAAAACTACAAGCAATTCAAACCAACCTGTTAACATAGTAATAATCAGACAAGCTAAGCTATAAATCACACTCTCCACTCCATAGTTTTTCCCTACAAACATCACGAGAGAGAAACTTCTTTCCAACAACCCCTCTTTCCCATGCAGACTGGTGTTTCCCTACCTCGTTTCCCTGTCAGCTTTTACTGAAACCGCAGCTGTGATGGACATTTGGCAGGATCTCACGTCATCAACCTGAAAGTTCTTCGTGCCAGCTCGTGAACGGTATCTGCTGGCAGATGACAGGTCCCAAAGTTATTCTGACAATAGCACTTCAAGGGCTTTTGCTCCATCTGTCGTGGTGAATTGATACTCTATCCCTAAGGTACCAGAAATAGAAACACTTTATCTACTGCTAGAGTTTCCATCATCCCTTAGCTCCCTTAGCAAACATAATTACCATCTCAAAGCAGAAGAGACCGTAGCACCATGAGATCAGGTTCACCCATTTACAGGAGCCCCTCGTTTTATTTCTGTTAAGGTCCTTCCAAATTATTTTCCCTTCTGCGCAGTACAGTGATACAATTACAGCTGCAGAGATGCCAGTATCGGCTTAAAATCTCTGACGTGGATGAATTCTAGACTCAAGCAAGACTGTGAAAATAAACACAGGGGGAAACGGACTAATCAAGCACTCAGGTAGCTCTTCTAGAGCTTGAATTTCCACACTTTCAGTACTTGTGTGTTTCACAGATTTCTGCTGCTTACATGAGCTGAGAAACTTTACTTTCCAAGCTATCAACAACCCATGCATGACTGGAATGCCCTCTGCGGGGCACACATTCGTTCAAAGGAAGCTGGAGAGAAAGGTTTTCTCCAATTTTTTTTTCCCCTCTATAAACCACTGTTGACACAGTGTGAAATCTGTAGGAAGTGTTGAAACTGACTTTTAAGTGTACTACAAATCCCTGATTTTTTTCTACAGGCACTCCAAACTGAAAGCTTCCTCCTCCCTGGATGGGGTGGGGGCTGTCTCACACCAAGTTCCCAAAACAGTGCAGCAAACGCAGCCACCCCGTAGATGGGGAGTGTAGCTACTATTTTATTTTTTTCCATTCACTATTGTCCAATTCCCATGCATAAGCAGCAAGGAGATCCACTGGGCCAAGAACAGAATTCAGCCTCTACAAACACTGACCAGGTTTCAGATGAGCAAAGAACTGGGGAGAGAGTAATCTAGCTTCTATGGCCACTGGATGAGAATAACCATGTGTGAGATCGGCCTCAGCAATGCTCCTTAGCTCTAGGTGTGGCTTGTGTTTCTCAAAACATGGATACCTGCTTAGCCAGATGCCCACATAAGCAGGTAAGATCCCCAAATAGCACTCATTAACTTTTGCTCCTTCCAAGATAAGGCTCTCCTTACTTTAAAAAGCAATGCCATAGAGGATATAACTTGTATTCCATCACGAAGGCTGGGCATTCCTACGGCACCTTCTGTCCTACCAAGCTAAGCCAAGCAGTATTTCTCTGTAACGAACATGACTGGGAAGAGGTCTCTGGTTTTGGAACGGCCATAGTGATACTCTTGCCGTGCTGGAGGAAGCCTAACAGAGCTGAGACTACCAGCTATTTGGGATCCCTGCTTCGCCTGGCACGACAGCTCCAACAAATGTGTCTAGATAAATAAATGTCCTGCTTGACTCTGCCTGGACGCAGTATGTACGTTATATCCTCTTTTAGAAACATGCCACACTAAAATAGCGTGGGCTGACACAAGAATGCCACCTCAGACTCACAGTTACTATTCTGAAAGGTGCAGATGCACAGCAGAGTCAACACCCCTGCAACATCCATTTTTTAATTATTTTTTTTTAAGATTTGGGAGTTTAGGACGATGATCTCCAATCCATCTCACGCTTCACAGACCTGGATAAATTGTCTCGACAAGCCCATGATTTTCCTAGGGTTGGAGTAGAACTTTAGAGTGGCAACGAAGAGCATGTTACATGCACGTACAACTACTTTAGCAAAAGCCCAGTGAAGTTTTCTACTGACCACAGGCTAACACTCTCCTTTTCCTGTATAGAAAAATAAAGCCCAATTGTAATTATTCAAATTTGGAAATGCAAGTGTTTCTATGTGCCTCTCCTCCTGCTTTCAGTGGCTTGCAGAAAAGCTCTGGACAGTACCACAGTAGCAGCTCACGAATCTGAAATCTACTGCAAAACTTGTTACGGGAGAAAATACGGTCCCAAAGGCATTGGCTTCGGACAAGGGGCGGGATGTCTCAGCACTGATACTGGTGACCATCTGGGCTTGAATCTGCAACAGTGAGTTAAATCCCCCTAACAGCACCTTCTTCTGGTACTGCTTGTCACTTAGCAGCGTATTTCAGATATTTTATTGTGTTTCCATAAAAACATCTAGCGTAAGTCGCAGAGCAGACTTTCTTACAACCTTTCCTTGAGTGGACACAGCAACTTACCAGTTTTTAATGACGTTCAGTCTCTTTAAGCCTTCTTTACAAATTATCTCCTCCTTCAATGGACAATTATTCTGCAGAAGCAGCCTTTATACACCACCACAGACGTAAATATTCACTGCAAACGTAACTTGCCATTAGTAGCACAGTAGTAAGGTCACATTCACCATAAAACAAGAGATTTTTTTTTTCCCCTGTCAGAGGCTAAAATATAGTTAGGCTTTACCATGAGAAAAATAATCACACTACCACATACTGTTAACTCTTCTCTCAATGGGGGAAATAACATTTCTAAATCCTCCCTGTGGCTCCAGTAACACTCACAAACACACCAAGAACATGTTTGAACAAAGGAATCCTAATGGGATACCATCTTCCAAAAGCCTCAGCTGCACATAATTATCTCTGACAGCACATTTTTATAGTATTTTTCTCTGATTCTCAAAGCTGCACATTTCCAAATCAACAATGCTTTCTTCTGGTATTACTGTAAGGAAACCAATTAGCCAATATGCTGTGCAGAAAATAAAAGCTTAAATAATGTATATAACTGTAGCTCCTTGTAAGATACTGAATCCATTACAGGCAGAGTTCTGTACCAGCAGGCGTCACGTCCTGTAGATCTAATGACCTGTTGCAGTCCAACAATCTGACAATTCAGAAGTCATTCTGTGAAAGGCTTTAAACTAGCACAAAGACATAAAACTCAAAGTCCAGAAACACAAAGCAAAGCTACTTTTCGGACGTGCTTCTGGCCCGAGGCCAGCCAAGAGCCCCAGTTCCCTGTCTAAACGCTACAGTGACTAATGAAACAACTGCACGCAAAATGTACCTTTTTTTCCCTGCCTACTACTGAGTACCAGCAGATAGCCAGTTACAAAGGGCAGAGAGATCTTTTGCTTCTGTTTTCCCTCTTGCCTCTCAATAAAACAAAATTCTTTTTTACTGTTGCTTTCCATTAAATATAAACTTTTCTGCATGTGGCTACTGTCAGCTCCACGTACCCAGCCCAAAACAGGTAACAACAGCAGTTACAGTGTCAGCTTTTCAACCATGCAACGCAAAATTCAATAGAACACTTTCATTTTCTCTCTTCTCCCCTTCTGCATGCCCAAGACCAGTGATTTAGTACTTTTTATCCCTTATCAAAAAACCATTAAATCATATTTCTAGAATGAAGACAACATTTCAAGCAGTATTTTAGAACATTGAAAACTTCTGTTTTAGGGGGTCACCAAAGCCTGCTCGCCCTTCTACACCAACTAATCCTTCAAAGTTTGCCAAAAAGATGGTAGATGTGGATAAATGTCCCCGTTGCGGCAAATCAGTGTATGCTGCAGAGAAGATCATGGGAGGAGGAAAAGTAAGTAGTTACTACAGCACTAGAAACAAAACACAGTTTTATAAGGGTGATAAACTACAGCTAACGGGTCCTTGATATTTTAAATTTTTACTCACAGTCTTGATGAAGAAAACATGAGGATGAATTAGCAAATTGCTAGAGAGTTTGATGCACTTTCAGGTTTAAACCCATGTGCTTTTCGTAAGCCGTCTTCAACTTTTTGCATCTTGTTGATGTCTGAAGAACAACTCCTGGCTACTGTACCGGCTGGCTCTTCTACCACTGTCATTCTGCCACCATCTCTGGGGATATTTATAATTTAAACATTTATTTGTAGTGGTAACTGCAGACATATTAAAGAGATTCTGGGCCTAGAAAAACAAAAGCCAGTATCATGTGACATGCTGGCCCTCTGCTCTAGGAACTCTCACTAGAATATTATCTCTGTCCATCAAAGAAATGGCCAAAACAAGAGTAAAATCTATAGCTCTCTGCTTTTTACCAGACCTCTGTTAATAAAAAAGTCACTAGGTAAAACATTGACATAGGACAAAAAACTAAATTAAAAAAAACCCCTAGCCTAGAACAACTGGAAACGGAAACCATAAGACCAACAAAGCAATTTTAATCTTTTCACACCATAAAAAGCAACAGTTCTTTGTATCTTACATCTGCCAGCTGTGCACCTTCTGTGATATACACTGAATTGTCTTGATTTCCTCAGCCTTGGCACAAGACGTGCTTCCGCTGTGCTATCTGTGGGAAGAGTTTAGAATCTACAAACGTTACAGACAAAGATGGAGAGCTCTACTGTAAAGGTAAGAATTGTAATGAGCTGAACTGGGTTACTGAGTCCATCCAAAATTGTTCTTTTTAGACCCACTATTGCCATCATGATTTACTTCGTTGCATGCTTAACAACCTCATAACATTTCATTTGATCTTTTTTAAGAAATTTCTGAAAGCAAAGGAAAGAGCTATGGTAACACTGCAGTTGCATCCTCTACTATTAACATTTACATTTTAAAGCTGTAATTTTTCTACAGATATGACACCCTCTCAGATCTGCCCGCAGACCTTCTAACAGGAACATTGGCCCTATCTGCCAGGCAGGTTCTTGTATCAGCACAATCTCTCTCACTCAAAAAAAACCCAAACCAAAAAAACCCCCAAACAACAAACCACAAAGATACAGATCTTCAAAGGACATCTCATGGTCCTAACTGGACTTCTTCCCAGTAAGAGTTAAAAGATACTTCCACTGTGTTTGTAGTACAGAAGATAACGCATTCATGCCAAATCACACACCCAGATGTTCTTAGATCAAGCAAGTTCACAGGACTTCACTCAACCCTTAGTAAGAGCTTAAAGTGAAAAATAGGCAAAGTTTTCACATGCTAGGCTAAATTTTACAGAGAATCCTAAAGAACAATAATTAAGTTCCGGGACTTTGGGTACAGTCTGACCACTGCAAGTGATCAAATTAGCGTATTTGGAGAAATAGGCTGACCATAACTAACAACTGATGACCTTAGCAGAGCTGGGATAAATAACTATGCAGATACTTAGCAACACAGAGTTAAAATGGAACGGTTTAAACTAGCATCAGTAGCTCCTAGACTAAGCTCTAACTCTTTTAACCTCCTTTGAAAAATCTCCAAGTTATTACTCGGCCTGTATTATGGGGACAATCTTTTTAGCAGAGACAACAGTGACAGAATGAGGGGTAATGGTTTTAAACTAAAACAGGGTAGGTTTAGGCTAGATATAAGGAAGAAATTCTTTACAATGAGGGTGGTGAAACACTGGAACGGGTTGCCCAGAGAGGTAGTGGAGGCCCCATCCCTGG
>Ga0065711_1041512_pt1 | contig 16094 bp, 10 predicted proteins | sample Hoacrofraction12_FD_59098 | JGI IMG/M metagenome (GOLD analysis project Ga0065711, IMG submission 59098) | Hoatzin crop microbial communities from Cojedes, Venezuela - Epithelial fraction 12 v2 (version 2) | ecosystem: Host-associated > Birds > Digestive system > Esophagus > Crop | place...
GAGGGCTGGAGCACCTCTCCTATGAGGACAGGCTGAGAGAGTTGGGCTTGTTCAGCCTGGAGAAGAGAAGGCTGCAGGGAGACCTGATTGCAGCCTTTCAGTACTTAAAGGGAGCCTATAGGAAAGATGGAGACAATCTTTTTAGCAGAGACAGCAGTGACAGGATGAGGGGTAATGCTTTTAAACTAAAACACAGTAGGTTTAGGCTGGATATAAGGAAGAAATTCTTTACAATGAGGGTTGTGAAACACTGGAACGGGTTGCCCAGAGAGGTAGTGGAGGCCCCATCCCTGGAAACATCCAAGACCAGGTTGGACAGGGCTCTGAGCAACCTGATCTAGTTAGTGGTGTCCCTGCTCGCTGCAGGGGGGTTGGAGTAGATGACCTCTAGGGGTCCCTTCTGACCCACAACTTTCTATCATTCTATGATTCTATACACGCAGAGGAGTGAAATCGGGGCCCCAGCGGGCGCCTCTGCTGAGCTGTTTGGGTGCTGCCTGGGGCAAGGCGGCGACTGGTGGCACTCCCCTCGGGGGGCTCTGTCAGGACAGAACCGGGGTGCCCTGCCCCCCACTGCCCTGTCACCCCGCCCCCCAGCAGGCAGTTATTCCGCGGAGACGCCGTGAGAGGCGCCGGCACACCACCACCCACCCCCGCTCCGCCGCCCCTCAGCGCAGCCCCTCAGCGCAGCCCCTCAGCGAAGCCCCTCGCCCCCGCCGGGCCCGGCGCCGGGCATGCGGTAGAGCCCACCAGCGGCCGGCGGGGAGGGGGTCGAAGCGACCCTCCCCACAGGGTCGGTGGTGGTACGCCCCGCTGGGTTCCCGCCTTCGGGTGGGGGCGCGCGCGGGTTGCCCTCAGCCGACTGAGGGGGAGCGGGGCAGGCCGAGAGGGTGGTGTCGTCGTCCGCGTTGGGAGCTGCATCTTCCCGCTCCGTCCGTCCGTTTTGCCCACGCACTGACGAGTAAAAGGCAATGCTTTGAGCGTTCTGTGCACCTGAGGCTGTGAGAGGGCCTTGCTTTTAGCCAGGGCGCTTTGTGTAGAAGAACTGCAGAGGTGTGAGCGGGAGAGAGCTGGGACTCGGCGGGGTTTGCAGTGGTGCCTGTGTCCTGGTGCGGCTGTCTGTGAAATCGGATGAGGGGATGGAATTCACCCCGCTTGTGGGTGCCGCTTGGGTGGTGATAATTTTGATCTTCAAACCACGTTTTAAATGTGCTCAGGGTCTTCAAAGAGTGAGTAATGAAAGCAAGTTTATAGTCAATGCAAATACCAGGTGCCTATCTTAAAGAAGTGTGGAGTTCAGAAAAATCATGCTACTATTTGAACTGCCTATTACTGGATAATTACTATATTCAATTGAGATACACAGTTAAAAATTAATATCTACTCATTTTGGTTATAAATACAGGTTTCACTGTTACATGAAGCACAAATGAAACCTTAAATTCCAAAATCAAATCATGAGCTACAATACTTTAAAAAGGATACTAAGAGAGCATGGATGGCAAGGGTTTAAAGAGAGATTAAATAAAGGTGTCAATTTTATGACAGTCAAAAATACATTTTAAATCTTTAATTTTCCCCCCGGTGAAATAAGTATCATAGTTCAAAGCAGGTGAGGGGTTTAATAAAAATGCCTTTGGAAGACATAACATATATAATAATACAGAAAAATAAAAGTGATGAGTTTTCCTGCTGGAAAAATACAACATTAATAATACAACATATTATTTTTAAATTTTAAAACTTAATTTGTCTCAAGTTCAGCAGGAGTTTTATTCCCGGTGGCACTGCTGCCTAATGCTGCCAAGTGCTGAGCGCATCCTGTGCTCCCAGAGAACAAATTCATACATTCTAACTTCTGGTTCATCTCTCTCATTGCAATTTTTTGTTATTTGTAAAAAGACTGTTCATACATTACCACACAGAAGTGATGATTTTGTCTGGAATAGATAGTTTGTCTGGTATTGGAATTATTGTTTCATGGAGCCTGATGTTCAGAGACAGTTTCAGTATTTTTGGAAGCATTCATATTGTGCCTTTCAGATCCATCTTGCAAATACATGTTGAAGATTCCATGAGTAGAATTTCTACTAAAAATAGGAATTTTGTTAATAATCTGGAATTATATAGGTGCTTTTCAAAATACTGTCTTTTTACTCATACCTTACTGTACATTTATGTGCTGCAGTGTCTTATCACTGATATTAATGCAACTTGTTTATAAGTAAGTGTGTAAGTAACTTGAAGCCTGAGTGTTAAGTATTAGAGCATCTACACAGGTGAAAGGTCTAGATCCTGCATTAATGTGTGCATGGTAAAAACTCATTTACTTACGTAAGATTTTTTAAGTTAACAAAACTTAACAAAATTCCATCTGTGGCCTCTAAAATATGCAGAGTAGAAAATGAGTAATTGTTTCAGCTGATTGAATTTCCTACTCTTTAAAGTGAGGACAGGAAGACCAGAGCGTTTTAGCAGCAAGGGTAAAGAGAAATTGGTCATACGTTTTAAAAGCGTCCTATGTGCAGACAACCAATACATTTAAGACAAATTGCATCATTGTGTCTATGGAAGTGGATTCAGGTTTATTTTTTAATTGCAGCAAAAAATTCCAAATTCAACTATATTATCTAACAGTTTGATAGATTTTGCTTGAGCTTTCTGACATTCATTGTCTGTCCTAGAATTGCAAGATCTTACTTTGACTGAAGTTTATCTTCACACACAAAAATAGTTCTAATAAAAAAAAAAGTGTTCTTTGGTCTGCTTACATTTGTGCATATGAAATCTTTTGACATAGTGTGAATGAGAAATACATAAATTTGTAGATCTATTTTTTTATATGCAGTGATCACTGGATTAAATGGTCCAGAAATAAATGAATCACAGCCATGAAGAAACTGTGAAGAAAATCAGTGTGGTAAACCTTGATAAACTTTTAGATAACTTCTCAGAGATAGAAAAGGTAGGTGAAGAAGGTAAATAATGTTGAAACTGCTATCTGTAAATATTTTGTGACTTTTTAATAAGCTTTTCAGGTGAAAAGATCTTCTAAGCTTTATCAGGTTATTCTTATTAATATGCCTTGTAATACCAACTTTGTTTGGAAAGTGTTTGTACTGCCTGTATCTCAGAGGGATATGAGTAACTTCACTCTGGAGTCTGAGAAGCCTTTGTTTCTGTGCTAGAATTTTAATGGTGCTGAGGCAAATTCTGGCTTCTCAGGAAGAGCGCGGAAGTGTCCCTTTGTATCAGAAGCTACTGTTGGAGATAACGGTATTACACAACTTTGCTGGAATTGTTCCTTGTTCTAGAAAAATGTCATTGCCATGGCAGGAGCATCTTCTGTTCTCATGTTCCATATGCATTGAGCTCTCTTTATTTTATGTATATGTCGGTTCTTAAAATATTGACCCATTGAGGAAAATCAGTGCTGTATTTCTTGTTAGACCCACGTTGGCCAGCTCTCTGGTGGTTTCCGATCGGTAAATCCATGTTAGAGATAATATAAAAGGGGCACTTTAAATAAATTTAACATTTCTCATGGAAAAGACCATATTATACCAATGCCTATTCACACCCATTACTCATGTTGGTGGTCAACAAAGGCATTGACAGCCTCATATGCAAAGCAGTAGAAAGAACCTTGCTGAGGATTGATCCAAACTGTGGACTACAGAATTGAGAAGAAATCGGTTTATAACTAGCGATGTAGGTCGTTGTTCTTAATTCTGCAGGGTAAACTCGCAATAGCACAGGCTTTCAAGCCTAGCATCGTTCTTCTCTGTAACGGAATTTCAAAATTCATTTGCCATCATAACAGAATGGCAAATAATACAAGTTTGTGACTGCAGTGTTATGAAATTGTTGTATTTTATGTTAATTTAAAATTCAAGATTTAAAACTTAGATCAAAAGATACTAATATAACTTTAGTCTTTTTCCAATTTTGTAGAAAATATCAGAAATTAATGAAGCAAATAACCTACTGGTTCTTCAGCTGGAAAAATGTAACAGGTTGTTAACATTAAGCCAATCAAAGGAGGAATCAGTAAAAGAAGGTAAGTGATTTTGTAGAAAACGGTATGGTATTTGCATATATTCAGAAAGTTCTGAGCAATATTTCCATTGTTTTAAGCCATGTAAAATACAAAAATAAAATAGCAAGGATCTAAGATACCGTGTGAAAATCTGTATTGCTTAGTCTTGGGTCATGTAATGGAATCCATCTCATTTGCATAAACCAGATAACTTTAATCCACAAACTATCTTGAGAACTGCATTAAAGTAACTATTTTCCAGTTGATGTTAACATCCATCCACTTTAAAGGATTTTTGAGTCCACGCAGTACCTATGAAAGTAAAACTTTCCTTTTGTATTTCCTTCCTCTCATTTTTTTCCTCTTCATTATTTTTCTGTTGATTGTGTTATCTCCTTTTCTGAGGAAACAATGTGTTGGCAGGGAAAGAGGGAGAGGATCGGATGAGCGTGGTACATCTGATGATGTTGTTGTGCCAGCATGTTTACCTTTCCTATTCATACGGCCTCTTGAGCTTCTAGTGTACTGCCGCAGTTTACAAAGCCAGCACTTTTAAGCAAACCAGCATCAGTAGTTTTATTTAAAGTGCTAGCCTGTGACTAATGTTAATCCATAAGCAGCTCAGATGTCTGTATAGAAGAATAAGGTCAACATTTGGGAAAAGTAAGGTCAGCACTGACACTATGGTGCCCCAGCGGAGCTGTTCCATTGGTATCAATATGACAAATGTTATGTTTCACCTGGTCACCAGAAACATTTTGCCCAATGAGAAATGAGCCAGATGCATTCTTGAACGCATATTTTGCTGCTTTCTGAAAGGTCAAAGCTTGTCTGTAATTGGAGATGGCATGTCAAACTGGTGGGGCTCGTGCTCTGAGATAACATAAAGAATTCTATTTCTTAGTTGCTTATGTGATTTGGTTTGTTTAAGGGCAATCTGATAGCCCAGTTTGGGGTTTGAAATGTGTTTTCCCTGTACCATGCTGACTAGTATACTGAAGTTTTAGTACTCCTCTTTGAATTTTGCTCACTCCAGTTAATTATGTAAGGACCTTGGATATTGGTGGAATGTCAGTGTCTTGTTCTGCCTAGGAATTTGTTTAACTTCCAGAGGACTGAAAAGCTGTCCAAAGTGATTATACTCTTTATCTGTGTGAGATTTAATCCCTGAAGAGATCAGATTAAACAATATGACAGCCAATTTTGTGTTTATAATGTCACCATCAAGCTTCTATCTTAGTGACATTTCCAACTCGGTTATAAAGTGTAAGGAATAGTATATAATCCTTCAAGGTTAAGTTCAATTAAGCTGATACCACTGTTGTAAATGTATTCCATAGGCTGTACTTGTGTTACTGTCAGCTTTAATGTGATCAGTTTTGGTTGTATTTGTTTTACATTATATAGCAGGTGTCATTATGGTGCTAAATAGTTATGAATGGTAATGATAGTTAATATTAAGAGGATTCAGACTGTTCAATGGAAGCTAAATAATGAAATGGCATTTACTATTTTACAGGTGGGAATTATAAACCCCCACATCATAATAAAAAAGTTGCCCAATAAAGGAGGAATTAAAGAGAAAACTATTAAATTCAGATTTTCTTTTTATAGCTTTTCAGATGGGTATTTGAAAAGAGAAATAATATCTAGTATTTAGCATAGATTTGTGGTTATTTAGTCTTCTGTAGTTTTTAGAGTTGCTGAAAGGTGCATCTTTTTGTAGAACTTTGGTCTCTGACAAGTCAGCTTGCTACAAGTTAGGAAACAGGGTAGGAGAAAGCCTGGTTTCACACTGGGATGAGATTGCCAGTTGGTTTCACTTTGGTCATCACTGAGACTTGAATAACTTGGCATAATCAGAAATTAATTGGAAAAGCTGTTGTGTGAGTGAGGTTTGCTAATGGTGTTACTCAGTTATGCTAAGAATCTCATGATACAGAATAACAAGTGATAAAAAGGGAGGATGAAAACCAGTAGCAGTGCATATGGGAGGCATTTTTTATTAACAGTCATTGGCCCTAGTTGGCTCCTTCTCAGGGATGAGATCTTGGTGTCCTTTTGGACAGTTCTCTGAAAATATCAGTGGTCAAAGAAGAAAACACAGTGATAGGCATGATTATGGAAGAAACAGAGAAATAAACATCATGTCCCTGTAAAGTCTGTGATTTTCATGTAATACTCTGGTCCCCATGTTTCAAAACGGACATACCAGAACTAGAAAAGGTAACAGAGAAGGTGGCAAGGTTTGGTGTTTCAGGGACGAGCAAGGGACAGGGAATCGGGAAGCAATCATGTAACAAGGCCGACAGAGGTAGGGGCTTCACCAGCCGAGACTCACTCCCACTGTACCCATGCAGGGCTCACCCAGTGCGGCCTGCCAGGGTCAGCCAAAAATCCACATTAACAAACAAGTATGTAGTGATGGAAGTGGTCCAAGATCAAGAGACAAGGCTGAGTCAGGATCAGGCTCAGAAATGGTAACAAGAGCCAGACGTGGTCTAGTGATCACTAGCAGATCCCTAGTGATGAGGCAAGTCTGGAATCAAGCCGGGAAATCACTCCCCAGGTCATGACCGGCATCTAGATCTACATGGTATGTGGCTGCAACACAGCTGCAGTGTAGCTCAAGGTAGGCCAAGGGCAAAATCCTCAGATTAAAAGCAGCTCCCAAGGAAAGGAGAGGTAGCTGTTTCTGAGTCTTCCTCCAGCTTGCTTCAAGGTCACCAGCTGTATTCTTTCTAAGTTGGCCTTGAGCCTAGCCAAACACCCAGGAGGTGGGTGGGGGAGTATACACTTGGACCTCTCACAGATTTGGTCACAATTTTGGAACATCTGAAGAAAGGCTTAAGTTGACTGGAAACTTTTCAGCCAAAAGAGAAAGAATTGAGCTTATACTATTCATAGCTGTAAAATTATGAATGGTATAGAGAAAGCGACTAGGGAATGAATATTCACTGGTTAATGTAATAAGAGAACTAGATGGAAATCAAACTTGTTGATTGATTTAAAGCAAACAAAAGGAGGAACTTTTCCATACATCACAAAATACAGTTGTTAAATCAATTCCGCAAAGCTTGTGGAAAAAAGAAGTATAGATTGTCCAAAAAGATTAGAAAAATGCACATAACAAAACTTGACATATTTGTTAAACACAAAGACAGTACCTCTCACTTAGGTCTCCCTTATTTTTTGTGTTTCGGAAGCTGAGAGGATGTATTAAGCATAGTGCTTATCCAGCTTTTTTTCCTCTCTCTGTAAGTATCCTCTACTGGGTATTGTGAAGTGGGATAGTGAACTGGCTGGAACTTTCGTCTGACTCATTAGAGCCATTTGTTTCTCTGTTAATCACAAAAGACAATGCAGGACAGTCATTCCGAAACAGATCAAGAGGCTTCATTATTAGACAAAAACAGAGAGGAAGGGGGTTATACAAAACAGATTTTGAACAGAGAAAGGAAAATATGGACAAAAAGAAGAAATGGACAAAAAGACGAAATTATTCTTGCCATAAAACCTATAGGATAAAAGATAGAGAAAGTCAAAGAGCCAACTCGGGAAATTAGCAGCTGGGGTGACTGCGAGAAGGACTTTGGTAGCAGAATGGACTGAAAACAGATGAAAGTCAGTAGAGAGATTTGAGCTTTGTAATTAGTAGTGCCTCACTTCGATGAGAGAAGAGTGAAATGATTTGAGGAGATAGTTATGCTGATATAACTGAAGAGAATGACCTCTGGAGCTGTTTTGAAACTCATGATGGAAAAAAAAAATGTGGATGGCAGAAGTCCACGTAAAAATACCAGAGCAATCAGCATGAAATATGAACTAAAATTTCAGCAGAAATTAGTATGGATATATATAGGAGGCAGAACTGTTGGAAGTGAGGGATTCTGGTCAATGAGTAAGAGAGATTGCAGATCTGTTAGTAATGAAAAAAAGTAAAAAGCAGGAACTTGGAACAATGCGGGACGTCCAAGAGGTGGTTCTGGAAGCCACACGATAATAAGGAAGTGAAAGGTAAATGAGAGATGCCAAAGGGATAGAATGTATTTAGAAATTAAGACAGTTACCATGGCTGTTCTGTTAGGTTAACATGCTTACCAATAAGGTAAACACTTCAAGTATCATGACATGAAGTGCTTGTAAGTTTATGTTTTTGAACTGTATTCATTAATGGTGATCAGAAAGCAGAGTTTCACAAAACATCTTGGGCAGCAAATTGCCATAATCTGCAGCAGATGCTGTCAGAGGAACCTTCAGGTAAACAATCACCATGCTACTGGAGATCAGGAGTGACTGTAACGTTAGAATTATTTCAAAAGGTTGTTATGGTTGGTGTAGTATATAATGTTTCTAAAGCATTTTGCTTTTTCTTTTTGAAATGGATTGAAATAGTCTTTTCACCTTTGTCAAATTCACCTGCAACATTGACCCTTCAGAAGGGGTAACAGAGTACTGTGTGTTCAGAATCAGAGGACTAAAAGTGTTGCCACTAATAGTTCAATTCTCTGTAAAACCTTTTTGAGACTCAAAGCACTGTAGGACTAAAAACCACTATGTATTGTTGATGGGGTTATAGAGAGATCCTGTGCAGAACTGGAAAAGATGCAAGGGTCCAAATGTAGTGCTGATACTTCCGTGCTTACTGTGGCAACGGTTACCCTAACAGACTCTAGTCGTGAGAATGGCTTTTCTACAGTGATATTGCCAACTACATCTTGGGAAAAAAAAAAAGATTTCTTCTAGTCTTATGTCCCAGGCTGCTTTCCAGAACCCAGTTCAGCCATACTTCCTGAGGGTGTCATTTCTTGATGAACAGTGTCAACACATAGTCTTAATGTATGTACAGTCCCAAGCTGAAGAGCATTCTCAAGTTCATCCTATTACAAATGTAACACAAAAGCAAATGAATTTACACGATAGGTAAACAACTCAGCCTTAGAATGTAAGGCTTAGCAGTAGACCACAAAGCAATTTACAGAACAGCTAAGGAAAAAACATGAGAGACCACGTGCTGGTGAATTGTTCACATATGGTTCCAAATAAACATGCTGCTTACAGCAGAGGAGCAGAGAGAAAGAGCACTATGGAAGGAAAGGCTGTTGTTCTGCCTGCCCTGAAGGGTTAGTGGCTGCTAGTGGTGGTGGAGTGGAGGAAGTGGGATTTTATCCTAGCTGAAGAACTCATTGTTAGTATGAGAAACAGAAACAGGAATAGCATTTCGTGCCCAGAGAAGTCTCCAACAGGTATAAGTGAGAACCTGAGGGCTCCTTGATATCCTTGATTGCCACAAGTCTCTCTGTAGGACTGTTTAAGGTAAAAGAAGAATGAGAATTATGAAGGAAATGCAAAGGGAGAAAGAAAACTTCTAAAACTCAAGGGAGAGAGGAGAAAAAAAAACTTGAACCAAAGACAAGGTAGGAAAAGATAAGCAACTGGGCAAGTGTATACATGGTCTGAAAGATGGTAAAGGAACTTTGTTTTGTCTTGTTACATTCTTCACTAAACAAAAATGAGATTCAGGACCACAGCTTTTGTTCAGTGTAAATCATTGCAGATCTACTTAAGACAGACACAAGTCTGGCATTCTTGTTTTGTCATTCTAAACCTTTTCCATGGTGACTAAATGGACTTGTGGTGCAGGCTACAATTCTGAACTAAAATCTACCGTACTTTTTAAAAAGATAGCCATCACATTATTGTCTATGGAACACTTAAGGTGGCTTTATTTAGCATCTTCAGGATTGCATATTTGTTGCCTAGTCTTTCAAAGGTGTTAAAGGAAAAAGTGGTCGATGTAAATGCTGTATAAAAAAAGCCAGTAGCTTCAATTAAAAATGCAGATGGAAGAAACTGCAGTAAATTACAGATATTAAACATGGAAAAAGAGCACTTAGGCTGTTCAGTCTTTTTGTGTATAGGGCGTATTCTTCACAGGGAAGGAATCACACAGAATCCATAACAGATGCCATGCCAGTGATCCGCAAAGCTGCAACCATTTAGAAAAATTTGCTTTTTTCTTCCTTAATGTAGGCAAGCAAAACTTGTGGGTTCCAAGTAATTTTTTCCAGTCACAACTATAATTATATAAGGGATTTGCCATGATATGTCCTTTAGAGATAAGAAAGATAAGTAGATATTTTTGGGATTGAACAAAAGAGTGGCTTGCACTTAAATAGCTGTGATTCATTGTAAGACTAGCTGCTGTCCTATTCTTTATTCAAATGCATAGATGTCTTTCCAATTTGTGCATGAATGACAAGCATTTGGGTTTATTTCAATACATTTGCAAACGGGAGAAAATTTGTAGTGAAACTAGTTGGTACAAATGGGCCTGGTAACATAGTGCTTCCAACTTTGAATAGGATTTTTCCACAAATGCATTTAATCCAGTACAGGAACTGCGTGCAGGCAATGTTTTTGTGCTATTCGTGCTCCCTCTGCTGTTCTTTTGGAAGCATGGAACGGGAGAATACATCTGGCTAATGTACTGCAAGATTGAGTGAAAAACTGAATGTCTGAGCTGGGATCATAATTCATCTTCCTGACTCCGTCATTTTTCATGCAGTCTTTAATTATATAATCTACAATTTTAAACTCATTTTTATGAGATGAGTAAGTGTTATTTAGTGTCCTTTATCTGTTGTGGAAATTAAAAGCAACTTAAGAAATGCAGTGGTTCTCTGGAAATAGAAAGAAAGCTTTTAAGAGTAAGCAGCCTCAGTTTTAGTGTCCCTGATCTTCCCAGTCTTTGAATATTTTGTAACTTTACTGATATGGTTGCAAGGAACATAAGGGATGAAAATAGTATTTAATGAAAAACAAATGTTATGTTAAAGGCAGGCCACATGGTGTTCAAATATTTAAAACACAATTTTTAAAAATAAAATGAAATATAAATATGTAAACTGATAACAAGTTGCAAGTATATACATACACACACATTATTATTTTGTTTAAAATTAGATAGTGGGGATATAGTAGCATATTCTGAATCTCTCCATGTTTATGTTGAGCCACAAAATGAATGTTAATATGCACTAACAAGGGGGTGAGAAACTGCAATGAGTGGATAATGTTGGTCTTATTAAAAAAGAATCTTGGCAAACATGCTTCCAGGAAAGTAAGCTGCAGTTTCATTAATTACATCAAATTGCTGGAATGCTGATATGGAAAACTTCCGTTATTGCCCAAAAAACAATAACATCCTTATTTTCTGGCCAGAAACAAAAATGTAATCATTTTATGAAATTGTTCATATTGCTTGATAACATTGTTTTTCATCTATCATAAGACTAAAAGTTAAAATTAAGATGTAACCATGTAATAATGATCTGAGTTATTTGCGTAGCCAGGAGGAAGACTTAGACTAATATTTAATCCAGATTATTATAAAATATTTGAGAAAAGTTTATAAACAAAATGCAAAATTAAAATGTTGCATAAACTATTAAAAAATGCTGGATTTTTCACTTCTTTTAGAATGTACTACTCTACAGAATGTGATAAAGGGTCTAACACAAACCATTGAAAACCAGTGTAATGTGAAAGGTAAAAGCAAAATTTTTCTCACATGTACAGTACTGTAATTTAGATTAGCAGGCATTTAAACTTTTTGTTTATATTTACTGGATTTTTTTCAGAGAGAGAAACTGACAGGCAGCCAAACAGAAATGAAAAAAAAATATATCTAAAATCAGTCCTGTGCAGATTTTCATAGTCTATATACTTAATAAATGTCTGTTACTATTGTTCTACTTAGAATCCACATGTAAAAGAAGTTCTGGCTCAATGAGGGTTTTTTTTAATCAATAGTTTGGCTTTAAATTTATTTCAGCATAGCACAGGCAATTTTACAAAAAGTGAGAAAGTATCATTCAACGGTTGGACTGTAGTCTGTTGAAGTAGTTGTGCATATTTTTTATCACTTTGTTAAACCAGAGTGTTAATCCTCAGTGTAATGTTATTAAAATTTGGCTGTTGTACATAAATACTTGACAGTTACTCATTGCTATTTTAAAGTAAAATGTTTAAGTATTTGCTAGATCTTTGTACCACAGTTTAGGTACCTACTGTATGTTCAAGACATATTAGCATAAATATTAAAATACCTCTAGAAATTGGAAGTATATGTCTGCTTTTAATAATCAAAAAAAGCATTATCTGCTTTCTCTAAATTCTGGTTTTGAGGTACTACTTTCTAGTTTTGGGGAAACAAATACTTAAAAAGTTGTCATCTTCCCATTCGAAACTGTTGTAGATTATAATAATCATTTATTTTCTGAGCCAAAGAACTTTGCGTCTAGATTTTCTTGAATGCATCAGTTATCAGAAGGCTAAAGACAGTTCAAAGTAGTAATACCAGGCAAATACAATGATTAAACTATGAAATTTCTTGGTAAAAAAAATGGAAATTGAGATTATGTAGTTCTGTAAATGATGATTATCATGTCTACAAAAAACTTTCTTAAAGTGCAGACAAGTCAAAAAATGGAAGTCATTTCTTTATCCTGCTTTCATGCTAGTAATATTGTCAAAATGTACTTCTTAGTGTATCATATAGTTTTTTATTTACATAGATGAAAATGACAGACTGAAGGGTACCATTCACATCTTGGAAGAGAAATTGAAGGCTTGCAAACAGGTACATCACAAATGACCATGCTTTATGCAGAGGAATAATATTCTATCTCTACTGAAGCTGTTCATATATCTTTATGTGCTTGGGTTTGCTGCTGATACCATTACTGTTGCACTTTTTCTAATGTTTATCGTGTAAAACAGGAAGAGCTGTTCTTACGACACTATCAATATGAAAGTGAGGGTGTTAGAGGGTCTAAGAGGTCAAAACTATTGAGGACTGAGATCTGGCTCAGTCTAGGATGCACTTATTTTTTTTTAGCTGTATTTACCTTTAAATTCAACTTTACATTCTAAAATCTAATCTCATGCATTAAAATACATTTTTTATGTGGAAATAAGGTTTTGATATTCACTATACCTGCTGTACTACCAGAGAATCAAGAACTGTCTGTCTGTAATTTCTTTGGGAGTAAATGCAGCAAAGATGATGGGTCTCTGTGTCTCATAATAAATTCCATTTACCATCTCTCTACTTTTTACCTACACCAGTCATTTTTGGAAAGCAGGTAACACCTGCAGGGCTAGTCACAAGACATGTTAGTTCTCTGTGCTAAGACTGCACATCAGTTTACCTATGTAGGACTAGGAATCTCCCTGCTGATTTTCTTTGGTTGTATTTGTACTATGAGTCAGAATTACTTTTTTATACCAATAGAGCTGTTACCTTGACAGTTTGAGAACAAAGTAAGTAATGCCTTCTGAAAGACATGAGAAAACTGTGATTCCATACATTGTATACATTCATGGGCCTGGTGGATCTTCCTAGTGTTGTTCTGAAAGCACTTACTTGACTATGTCCACATACCATGTTACCACCAATCAGTACCTGCCTTTGTGAGTGCCTCTGAGCATTGCTCCGGTGAGTGGCTGCCTACCTTGTCAGAAGGCTCTGACGAGAGCTTTGGAGTAAGCACCTCTACAGTGGCAGCGACAGCCAGTTCCCTGGTAATTCTGGATGAGTCATTGGAGCAAACTTATAACAGGCACGCTCAAACTCTTGAGTATCAGTGCCACCAGCATCACTACTGCTAATACGACTGATGTTTCTACTGCTGCCAGTATGAAGTTGTAAAATCTTTGGTGCAAGCAATATTTTAAAAATTCATAGTTTAAAAAACAGTTTTGTTATACAACCTTACAGTCAAAAATCCACAAAAGTAAAACTGTAGCCACTTCAATAACTGCAGCACTGAATCAGATCCTGGATTGGGGAAAGGGATATAATATTCTCTTAATAAGTACTATTGCAATGAAGTTAACTGATAGTAATGCAATGAAATCTGCTACATTTTTCATCTGTGGACTTCAGCTGGGTTGTGTAAGAAGTAACTGGGCATTTTGAATTTATGAGATGAAGGATAAAACAAGTACTAAATTACAGAGTACTGTACATTTTTACATGAATGTTGTGCTTTGCAGAAGGCTAAGAGCACAGAAGCCTGAAGATATTTATGCAGCTTTTTACATTTGCAGGAATATAAAGATCAGATTGAGAAACTTATGATAGAAATTAAAAACAAAGAGGAAGACTACAAATTAGAAATAACACAGTTGAATTGCAATGTAAGAAAAAAATGTAAGTTCTCTGAAGACTGAATGCTATAGCATTGGGTAAAATGTGTTGTAACCTAGGAGAAGCTATACTTCATCTAGCATAAATACAAATTCCGCTACTTAGTGGAAACATATGAAATCTAGAAGTGGACAGTGTTTCACTGAACTTTCTCTTTGCTCAGGAGAGTAGACAGTGGCAATAAGGCAACAGTGCAGCAACACAGATGGGCAGAAATTTCCAAATGGGTAGAACAGGCACTGGGAATTTGGACCTAAAAATCTGAAGAAATTAAAGTTTGCATTGTATTGACTATAAAATTGCTTTGAACTACAAGCTAGACTGCTGTTAGAGTGTTCCAGTTACGCTCAGGAGAGAAGGACGTTATTTTCACAAATAAATTATACTGCAATGAGAAAAACTGATTCGAGTGTTAATTTTTTTATTACGGGCATACCTTAAAGAGTAGGATTTTTTGGTCATCCACTTAACTGAAAAAAGCCAGATGAATTCTTTGTAATATGTGATGCTTCTTGAAAGAGACTTTATAATAGTGGGGTAGGACAGGATGGTTTTCACATGAAATGTGTTTTTTGCTTGAATTAAATTGTTTTCTTGTGAAATACTGACCTGTTCAAAAAAGTTTTAATATTTTGGAAATGATGTTGATTTTCTATCTAAACATCTTTTATAATCATCATATTTGATGTTACTAGTTGAAATAAAAGAAGTGGAGCACAGAGAACAGAGGGAGAAAAAAGATCTGGAAATATTAGAGCTAACTAGGCAGCTGAAAATTCAAAATGAAGAGAAGCAGAATGAAATAATTAAACTTCAGATAGAGGTATGTGTTACAAAGCTGAGTTAAAGATTGGTTGGGCGTTGGGTAAACTTGGACTGTAGTGAAAAATGTTAATTAGTACTTAACAAAGTGATACGATGGAGCCTAAGAAACTTTAAAAACGATTTCTCTGTAGAGATCAGTAGCATGTGCTCCCTTCCATAATCATTATCTGAGTCACTTCTGCTCAGGAACTGAATTCTACCTACTGCAGAGAAACTGGCATTTGCTGTGTCTTGTTTTAAATTAAATTATTTTGAAAGTTTCTGAGCTATAAATAAACAAATACGTTTTTGGCTTATTTCTATTCTTTTAAATTTCTGAATGCTGGGAAGACACATTTTTTTAACAACTTCAAGACCTTAAAGACTTCTAATCTTGCAGAGATTTGAGTCACAGAATTCAATGTGAGCAAGTGCAGGGTCCTGCACCTGGGGAGGAACAACCCCATCCACCAGTACAGGCTCAGGGCAGACCTGCTGGAGAGCAGCTTTGTGGAGAGGGACCTGGGTGTCCTGGTGGACGACAGGTTGACCATGAGCCAGCAGTGTGCCCTGGCTGCCAAGAAGGCCAATGGTATCCTGGGATGCATTAGGAGGAGTGTGGCCAGCAGGTCGAGGGAGGTTCTCCTTCTCCTCTACACTGCCCTAGTGAGGCCCCATCTGGAGTACTGTGTGCAGTTCTGGGCTCCCCAGTTCAAGAAAGACTAGGAGCTACTGGAGAGAGTCCAGCGGAGGGCTACGAGGATGATGAAGGGACTGGAGCATCTCTCCTATGAGGAAAGGCTGAGGGAGCTGGGCTTGTTCAGCCTGAAGAAGAGAAGGCCAAGACGGGACCTTATAAATGCTTGTAAATATCTCAAGGGTGGGTGTGAGGAGGACGGGGCCAGACTCTTTTCAGTGGTGCCCAGTGACAGGACAAGGGGCAATGGGCACAAACTGAAGCATAGGAAGTTCCGTCTGAACATGAGGAAGAACTTCTTCCCTCTGAGGGTGACGGAGCCCTGGAACAGGCTGCCC
>Ga0065711_1041513_pt1 | contig 16094 bp, 9 predicted proteins | sample Hoacrofraction12_FD_59098 | JGI IMG/M metagenome (GOLD analysis project Ga0065711, IMG submission 59098) | Hoatzin crop microbial communities from Cojedes, Venezuela - Epithelial fraction 12 v2 (version 2) | ecosystem: Host-associated > Birds > Digestive system > Esophagus > Crop | place...
AAGACCCGCCTGGACAAGGTCCTGTGCAGCCTGCTGTAGGTGACCCTGCTTTGGCAGGAGGGTTGGACTAGATGACCCACAGAGGTCCCTTCCAACCCCTACTATTCTGTGATTCTGTGATTCTGTGATTGCAGGCAGGACTAGCAGGGCCTGACTTTAAGCGAAGATCTGGTTGTCCCGTTGGTGGGCTCTGTGCACAGGCTCCCTTGAAGGGGACAACTGTGTTCATTACTACAGAGGTCACAGAAAGCTTAACCTTCAGCAGGCAGAGCAGGATGTTTTAGTCCTTAGATCTTTTATGGTCTCACCTAAATCAAGGACAGGAGAATTACATCAGCTTTACAGAGTGGCTTGTTTTGGTTTGTTTCACTTTCAAGGACATAAATGCCTGACAAATTGCACCTAATTCTGCATAATTTGTGGGCAGCTGAGCATCAGATGTAATACGCTGAAAGCTGCAGCCTCCAGAGTACCTTCTTCTCTTCAGGAGGTCTAGAGCGAAACTTCCCCTTGGGAGATTTCATGACTTTGTGCTGCATCTTTGATGAGCTGACTGCAAGTCCATCAGTGGTCCTGACTCCCAGTACCTGGGAGAGGAGGCTTGGACCCTGTACGGGGGAGCTGCATGGCTACAGGGTGGGCAGGACAGGCTGCAGACATTGGCTCTGAACCCCTTGCAGGGGAAAAGAAGCAGTCACAGCCTGGTGGGACCCAGGGGGTCTGGAAGGAAAAGGAGGAAGGTTTATCTCACAGGGCAGGGGCCATGGACCACTCAAACTCCCGATTAAGTGTTTGCTGTATCAAAAGCGTGCCTCCAAAGAGCTGTGACCAGTGAGCTTGCTCTATATTGTGTCAATAATTCAAGTGGATTTAGCAGCACATGTAGATTTATCAGGTACACAATTTATCTGCATTTATTGAGCCTTATCCTGCCTCCAGCTGGATATTTTGCAATACCAACTTCCTGAATATTTCTGTTCAGACATGCTTTGTTTCTATGTGACTGAACAATCCTCATGAAGTAATGAAGAAAAAAACCACCCCTTATTTTTGGCACTTTCTATAGAGAACTCAACTATTGGAGGCTGGCATAATCAGCTCAGCATCTCTGCTCCAGCCACACTGTAAGGTTACCAGACAAATGAGATCAGAATTTGGACACACATTCTTGCCTTCAAGGAACAGATGTCCCTCAAATGCCAACTGCCACCATAGCAAGAAGATTTTAAGCTTCTGCTTTTTAACAAAAGCAACAGAAAAATCTGCAAAAGAAGGAAAACCAGAGCAAAAGAAGGTACATGTGCACACAGTGCAGGATGGGCTATTTTACAAAGCAGAGAGCAGTTTCAGGAGAGGGGCTCTCTGGGGCTGTGCAGAAGGGCAGCTCTCCCGCTCCTCTGCAGTGGGGGGTACGGCACCCCCCCAGTGCACCCCCTCCCATGGGCACAGCCGCCGGAGCACCCTGCCAGCCCCCTGCCTGCTGCCAGCAAGCCCACCTCGCTCACCTTGCTGCCACACATACCCACCGAGCCCCCCGCTGGAAGGAAACGTAAGCTGCAAAGATATGTGAAATCTGTTGTTGCTTTTGTTGTTGCTACTGTTTGGGGTTTTTTTAAAGTGAATTACATTTAATGAGAAAATACCTGAGACACAAAGTACCTTGTTTTCATTTTAGTTAGCAATTATGGTCGTTATTTAAAACAATACCAAAACAATTGTGTCATAGTACAAAAGTGATGCACGTATTTCTCTGTGTCAGGAAAATATGATTATGACCTCCAGTAACTACATTAATACTTTTACAGGGCTTAATTCAATGTGCGTACGAGAGAGAACTGTGTAGCTTTTGATGTATGGTGCAGGACATCGTGTCACAGAAAGATGCAGGGAGACATCACAGCAGTCCCTTTTCTTAGGGTTGCAATGCAATTAGCCAAAGAATCAGCTTCAAGCAGCCTTACATCCCTCGCTTTCTTTTACTTTTCAAATCTTCTTTGTATGTTAAAAAATAATCTATAATTCTGCTGGTATGGATTTTCTTTGCCATGTGCCTTCATCTTTGACCATTTACTCAGGGAAGCACTCATCGGACAAGACTGATTTCCTGCAACCAACTAGACGGTCTTTTTTTAAGAATAAAAGAAAGGCACTTCCTCCACAAAAGCTAATTCATGCAGCACGACTCTTTGAATATATAACCTAGCAATAGACAAGTGCTGGAAGTGGCACAAAAGATCCTTGAAAACACTTCTAATTGATTAATTCAACAGGGTAGCACTGTGGAAATGATTGATTTTGGTCTACCAGACCTCCATCTGACCTTTTCAGAGACACTGTTGATTGGTACTCGAATGGACAAATTTGAATACAAATGGCAATATGACAATAGCACCCAAATTCCTCAAAGCAATGTTTTCCCATCATTTTCATCTATCAAATTGACTGCAACAGGTTAGAGGCGCCCCAAAGACCAAAACATTTTGTAAAAATGTATCTTTCAAATAGCGACAACATTAATGTCAGTAGTAATGACCGATCTCAAATGACTGATCTGATTGATTGAGAAATAATAGGTGATTGTGTTCTCCTTGAACAATGATGAGGCATAACAAACACAGCGATAAGGACTATTAGACAGGGTAGATAAAACCACAATAGTCTATTTTTTTGAGGTCATCAAGTTAGTTTCCTGTTTTAGCTGGATTTGATACAGCCTTTGCAAAACAAACCAAGAGCATGTACGTTACCAATGCTTACTTAAACTTAAGCTGCCCTTATTTTGACAACCAATGTAAAAAATGTTAGTGACATGGGCCGATACGTCTGCTGCTCAGCTGGAGTTTGGGGGGCAGCTGATAGCTGCACTGAAGACATACAATTACAACACACCGAAATGAGAAACATAATGGACTGTTTGTAGGTTCTTGATCCTCCAGGCTTGGCTCGGGCAAGCTCCCCCCTTCAGAAGCCATGCAGACCTGCTGCAAAGAGACATGGTTTTACTGCCCTTCCTTTGGCAGGATAATGTTTGAACATGGCTCGTGATTTTAGAAATAACCATTTCATTGTGCTTCCAGAGTACTCCTGTGAAATACCAACATGCTGAGGGCAGAGGCAGGAGGCAGTGGCTGTGAAGGAGCCTCTTGCTTCGTGGGAGGAGGAACACCCCTGTCTCCTGACCCAAAGGAAATCTCTTCTTGATTAACTTCTGGTTTTTTGGAAGCTCCTTGGCTTCCCTGGGCCCCTGTCCTAATCCAGGGCTGTGGGTGTGACATAAATTTCACACATGGACGTCTGCAGGGGCAGTTGAGTAGCTGAGGGCTCAGCAGGGTAAGCAGGACACAACTTGGCCCCCAGTTTGAGAGGCTAGGCAGCCTTTCTCCTTGTCAACATCCTCGATATGACGTTAAATAGATGTTTTACTTGCGCTTGGTGGGATCTGCCTAGATTACCAAGTGCTGCAAGAAGGGGAAGCATGCTAACTCGTGCTCATCAAAGGTACTTAGGTACCTTCTGCTGGTATATTTGCGATGGGACTTTGGTACTTTGGTATCTTTTGAGGGTCTAAATCTGTGCTAATGTGGTTTCTCTCCACAGCTTCCAGTGGTGGCTGGCTTCGATCAGCTCAGCTGTACTGTCAGACCCAACCTGTGCCATCAGGCCCTGTAACGGCGGAAAACTTCACTAAACAAGTTACAAGTGTTTCTTGAAATATCACAGTCAGGACTTCTTCAGGCTGGCTGGGCCTCAGATTTACATGCATTTGTTTGTCTCAAAATTTACCAACTTGTTCTCTGCAATCTCAGCTCTTATTTATATATGTATTGAAAATCTCTTACCCTCGTGACTGTAACGTAAACTGTGAAAATTGTTCGCAGAGTGTAACCAAGCAACATCTGGCCAAGCTATGAGCTGCTTGAGGAGGTGTCAGCACAGATATTCCTGGCGAGCACCAAGTGGTCCTCTCTCCCCTGCCCCACAGCCTGCAGAAACACATAGTGAAGCAGGGGAGAGGAACACCTCATATGCACCTAAAAATATTTCCTAGTAAATGACCTAAGCAGATGCCATTTCACTTCAAAGCAAGGAGTGGCACGTCCAGGAGAAGTCCATCCTTCCCCTCCACCAGCTGGCCCAGCAGCCAGGAAGGAAGGGCAACATGGCAGGCTCACGTAGGACTGCCCCGGACTGGGAACCAAGGATCTCCCACGGGGACTCCTCCCTGCACATCTGCTGCCTTGCCCTGTAGCTGTCCGTCACTGTGGGGGGGGGTCCACATAGCTGGCAGAATGCCTCGATGCTTTTCTGCTTACCCTCCACCCCCTGACAGCTTACAGCTTTTTGGCTGTGTGTCGGAGGGAGCCCAGGCTTGCTGAGCAGTACTGATCAGCTCTGGATCCCACCTGCATACTGCACAGAAACAGCATTTTTGTGTGAACCCCCTTTAGGTCCCTCCTGCGTGGGCCATGGCAGCACACTTCTCATCATTCCGCATCTCTGTCTTCTCGGGGTTGCAATAATTTCTTTTTTTTTCCCATTACATGTGTATAGGAAGCACCATGAAAGAATGCGCCTGAGTCAAGCTCTCACGTTAGTCCCTGTCAGCAGTCAGACACCTTCAGGAAGTTGTACACAGGGCAGTCAGAAGTGGCTTAACCAAGCTTACTACCACAAGCAGAGTGTTAATGGGCAATAATTAGTTCACTCAAGAGCTGTAGGCTTGCCTTGTGCTTAAAAAGAAGTGGATTTCTAATACAATGCCTATTTTCATTACAGAGATATCATCAGCTTATGCTCATCTCAGCATCACGAAGATGTTACAGTTTTTCAATTCCTGCTGAAAAACTTGCTGAAATACTTCAGTGTTTCTAAAGGGCATCTGGGTGTATTAAATAGACCCCACATGCCTGTGTAGGTAAAATATTAATTACTTAAATTTTAAACCATACTGGATTTATCCAGCACTCTTGTGCTAGGAAAGCAAAGGAAATACAAGCAATTACAGGCAAACTGAACTGCTCTGTCTATGTTCCTCTTGGAAGTTTTTTTCCGCTTCAAGGTGATTTGACATTTTTGGGTTAGGCTTTAGGAACTCCGTGTGGAGCCTGGCTTTGTACTGCCGCTCCAAACATGAAATGATTCAATTATGCATCAGCCCACCCCTTCCCCAAAACGAAACCCTCTCAGATCCCTAACTCCCTTCAGCACAGGTTTTAAATAGAAAGGATAAGTAGGGTAAAGCTGGTTGTGGGAGCTACTTTATCTTCCATATTTTCCACCAGACGATTCCTCTGACCTGGCCGGGCTCTCAGATCCCTGGCTGCGTTTTCTTCTGCTGGAGATGCCAATCTCCTCATGCTCTGGGGATGATCAGCAGTGGGAAATGGAGACACTTCTGCATTTCAGAGCTCTCCTCCATAACTGCGGGTCTGTCCACCACTGTGCCAAGATTTGGTGAATGCAACAGATGTTTTAATATAAGGGTTCAAGTTTTAGCTTAGATTTTATGTTAAATAAAAGGGCCTAGTTTCACTGAAGTGCGGCTATGTGAAAGCATTATAAGGCTGTTCATCTTATACAAAAGATAACGCATACTCCTGCTAAGCGGTTTTGCAAGCTAGGTGTCAAACTTCTTGCTATTATTTTACTGCACACTGTTGTTTTAATACTTGGAATATGTTAATCTTTTTTCGGTTTTGTTTTAGTGGTTTAAAATCTGGATGTTAAAAATGAAATTGCAAATTTGAGCCTAATTTCTTTTTTGTTTTCGAACATGCTAGTTTGCATCCACAGAATTTATGCAACAATTTGACTTCTGCATCAGAGCAAGTGGTGTAACATTTTTGAAAGTGGAGAGTTTTGCTTGTCACAAACATGAAAGCACATTTGGTGGGTATGCTGGAGAATAACTAAGATGAAAATCAGAAGTGGAGAACTAACTTCAAAAAATTTGGCAACTCCAAGTAAAACGAAAAGTATCTTTCAATTTTAGTTCCACAATGGTAGTATTTCACTGGAGGTCTGTATTCCTCCCAGAACTTGTGTGATGCATACTGATATTCCCTCTAGCTGTCCATCACTTAGAAAGTAGCTGCTTTCCATTATTTCATACAGATGCTTTACAAATACTTCTGTAATTCGGTTTCTCCTCAAGAGAAACACCCAGTTCTCACAGAGTTACTAGAGCTGAGCCATGGGTGACTACAGCCCATGCAAGCTTTTGAAGGTGACTTGCAAAGAGGACTTCAGGATCCAGTGGCTTTGATGGAAAGCTGCCACCAGCACTCGGAAGCTTTGACAAATGTAACTGCTGCCTGTGGCACAGGATCTTAACCTACAAAGGACTGAAAATCATTTCATCATAAACACTGTGCCATAGTGTCTACCCTGATGACATATTTATCTTGGCTGGGTTTTAGTCTTCGTGGGAAAGGACCTAAGTCTGGTCCTTTCTCATCTTCTAAAACAGAAGATACATGCTTTTATCTGGACTTCTCAAACCGGATGCTCAAGACAGTGACTACTCCATGCCTAGTTACTGTACTAATGCTTTTACATGTCTTTTGCATTCTTTTAGCCCTGGTGTCCTCCACTCTGTGCAAGCATAATCTGTTGTTCCTTTTCATCACTTTCTCTTTGCTTTCCAGCTTAGTTTTCTGACATGTCACTCCTTACTCAGATCAAAGGATTAACAGAGCTAAAAAGCTTAAGTAAAGTAGTCATTAGATTTGGCACAAGTTTGCTAGTGTCTATGCTGTGGACACTGTAACCACTCTGTTTATATGACTGGCTTTGGACCAGCTCGTCGTTTTTTCAGCTGACTGCTAAATCCCTACCTATTTTGAAAATAGTCAGGCTTGAAACCCTCTTTAGAAGATCACTATGAGTGGGATTTATCTCGACTAATTTTATCCATCTAAAAGTTTTGAGACCAGCTCAAGCCCGTGTTGTTCTCAGGGAGGAGAGGGGAGGAGCGGAGAATCGTCGGCGGGGTAATTCAGCAGGAGGCAGTGATACAGCAATGCAAAATAGTCTAGGTTGCTCTATGCTTTGTCTTCGGAGCAGGAGCTGAGGGTGTTACGCTCAGAGCCGGAGGCCATGCTGTGCCCTCTGCTTGGATGAAGATGCTGTGTGGCAGTTCCCATCTCCCCGCGCAGCGCAAGGCTCACGCACCTCCTCTGAGTATGGCTTACGTGGGATTTAAGGGAGACTGGCCCTGGGCCTGCTTGGGGATTTAATTCCTTTGGATTTTATGCAAGCAGTTACCAAAGCTATTTAGCACAAGGCATTAGGTAATGTAGCCTGCTCTGAAGTGTAGGGCTTGTGGGTTTTCCAAATGTTCAGCAGAACGGTGAAGTCCTCGCTTTATGAAAACAACAGTTTCAATGCACAACAAAAAAGGCAAACATCTGGCTGTTGGGCAGAGTAATCTCTTTACACTGCCCCTAGTGTCTGGCAAGAATTGTTTTATGCCCCGATGAAACTCCCACAAGTGCTGGGAGAAGCTCCATGGCTGAACAACTTCCTTTCATTCAGCATTTGTCCCCTAAGGTCAAGGCATCTTTGGCAAGGCTTCCCAGGATGTCTCTCAGCCTGTGTTGTGTGAAAGTGAGGGGCATAGTGCCATCCCAGCAAGGGCTATTGCGTCAGCATGGCACTTTTCAGCTGACGCTGAGTCTGAGACCGCTGTTGCTATGCTTGAGAGTTATCAGGTTTGCTGATAATTCAGCTGAGAATTGCTGGCTTTGTCATATCCAAAAGGGTGAAAGGGAGGACAATTTATATTCTAAGTCTATAATTATAAAGCAGACAAACAAAATAACTATTGCTACTAGTTTAAGTTACAAAAGTTCTTCTCTGTCTTGCTCGGGCAATTGCAACTATTACCAGTTTCCTAGGAATTCTTAATATTGGCACCTGTGAACTACTGCATGTTGTACAAATGTATCTGCTACATTTTCACTGCCAGCTGCCCTGCCAAGGGTCTGCTGCAGCCTCACCATTAAGCTGTCATGTTCCCTGGTTGTAATGAGTAAGGACAAAGCAGCTGAAACGCACCTGAAAATGAATGGGTGGGGAGAGGTGATATCAAGAAAAATAAAACAAACCATTCAAATGTTCTTGAGGTTGTTTTCAAAGACTTATTGCTGTGAAAGTCTCAGTATTTTAACTGGTATTCAAAATATACCTAGAAACCCATTACGGTTTTCCAGTCACTGAAGGATCGAGTCTAAGCATCGCTGGGGTACAGTGCTAACAAAGGCTCGGTGGGAGGAGGTTTTGCACAGCAAAGGGCGGACGTTAGTCATACTTGCATATTCTTCTTTCCACACGTCAAGAGTCTGAGAAGACAAAGAGCTGTGCCTTGGACAGTTTTTAAATCCATCAATCTCCATCGGTCTTGAATGGACCCCTCCGAGTGGAAAGGCTTTTTGCCCACGCAAGTATCACAGCGCTACACGGGCCATCATGCCTCCGGGTACCTTACAGTATGTGTTCCAAAGAACATTTCCGTGAGGTAAGAGGAAAATATAGCTCTTGTATCCAATACTGCATAAAATCTACTCCTCTGCAGGAAAGCAATCTCCTCCTCCGTTCCCAAAACAAGAACACCATTTAAAACTACATCATTACCAAGAATGAGCAGGACAAACAGCACATTTTTTTATTGCCACTCAAGGGTAGTTTAAAGCCAAGCTCATCTATTAGCTTATAGAAGATTATTTCCATTTCTGAATATGAACAATGCTTCTGTATTGCTTTCCCTAGCACCAGTGACTTGTGTATTTTTTTTCCCTGATGAACAAATTACGTACCACAAAATAAGGTAAGTTTTGATATTGTGTGAGGCTATGCAGTTCACGTACAAATTGTGCTTTTGCCATTTTTCTTTTGCAGATGACACTTTGCTCCTGGTTTCTTGCTTTTCGCTGATATTTGGTGTCAACTGACTTTTTTTTTCACTTCAAAACATATCAAAATATACAGTAGACATTTTCCTGTCTGAATTGCACAGCCTGTTTGGAGCAGAAATAATAAAGGGCTATTCGCAACATTACCCTAGCAAGCCTTGCTGGTGAAGAGAAAAAGTGCCTAACGATGAATACATAATGAGATTTGATCAAAGTTCACTAACAATTCCTTGCCCTAAAGGTTGCTGATTGTGAAAGCTACATTAGCACCAGAAGGATATAGCTTTTTAGGCCCACCCTTGCTGGGCAAATGCTACGGTTGCACCCCTGATACCTGGCAATGCCCCAGGATGGTGTTGCGATGGTGACAGCCAGTGCTGCCAAAGGCTGGACCCGGACGTGGACCCAGAGCCAGAGCCAGACCCAGGATGGTGCTGCAGGTGGCCAGTGCTCATGGGACAAGCATGTGGATGGGTGCCCTGTGTCTTGCCTCCCAGGCCCAGCTGGGATGATGGATCTAAACAAGTTGCTTAACGTTTCTGCTGCAGCTTCCCCACCTCTTCCTTTTCACCAAATGCTTACAGTGATATGTGAACTGGTACGGACAGGTCCAACCCAGTAGAATAGCTTCAGAGACCTCCCAACACCGGGGACCACACAACCTTTGAGCACTTTGCTGGCATGGCAAGCCAGCAAAACCCATCCAAAATTCTTCTCAGCCACACAGCCAGTGGAATTTCCCAATTTGCTGTCCTGTATGAGGGTTATACAATCCTTTTTCTCTGTGTGAAGTCTTACCTTTTTTGTGCAAACCCAATCTGTTAAATTTCAGGAAAATCCAGAGAAACTTCCTCTCCGCGGATCCCCAGGGCTTTAACATGTGTTGGTGGCCAGAAGCCAAGTACATTTTGGGGAGTAGCAGCAAACAGCTGCTTTTCAGATTCTTCCCCATGCAGTTTTAAGACATTTCACGCAGCTATTACTAGCTTCCAACCCTGGTGTGAGCAGGAGCTTTTAGCCTGCTATGCTAAGGAAACATTGTACAGGCGACGATGCTCTGTTCAGTCTTTCCATTAGTATTTTTGAACACACTGGCCAGCTTCAATCCTACATAGCAACCCGGCAGCAGTCTTGGAGACCCCAGGTTCCCACAAGGTTCATGAACCCTATGTGTCTGGGCCAAGGGAAACAAAAGAAAAAGCAGGGCAACCTGTATGAGACCCAAGAGAGCTAAGGGAGAGGGAGCTGCTGTGGATGCCCCGCTCCAGGAAAGTTTTGCAATGGTTTCCATCTGCGTGGACGCAGGAGCATCCAGCAGGAAAGCAGATTTCATCAGTTCCAGTATCAGTTTTTATGGCAGTATCATGAACTTACGCTCTCTGTCCAATGTCTCCCATAGTGTTGGAACCAGCTCTTGCTGTGAGGTGAAAACAGAGATTCAGTTTTGCGAATGCCAAGAGCCTCTCAGAGGGCTTCCCTGGTGCGCGCTGCATTGCTTTCCCTTGGCCGGAGGGCCAGCCACATCCAGCGAGGCAGCAAGGAGAGCACTGCTCTCCATTTGAAAACGCGCCTTTGTCGAGAGCCGCGTCTCTGCCACGAGCACACGTGCCTGTGGGGAGCTCCCTTCAGGGACTCGGCTGTAAAACGGGGCGACAAGGGCAGGCACAGAAGGTCTGCAAAGTCCCCTGGCTGTTCCTTTGAATGACTGCTTTAACAAGAAGATACAGTGACAGCCTGTGCTCACAGGGACTTCGGAAACCAGCCAGCAGTGGTTTCCTTACTAGATTTTTTTTTTCTTTAATTCTAAACTGCACATTTCCAAACAGATGAACAGCACGTCTCCTGTAATAGCAGCAGTTTTGCTGCAGGGCCTCAGCAGAAGGCAGCTAGGGAGGTCAAGCTGAGTCTGGACACGAGGAACTTGCAAGGAGCAGACCCTCACGACTGGCCTCAGCACGGGCCATGCCAGGTCACACATAGCCGTGCTCCTTCACCAATGCAGGCCAAAGCAATCTAATTAAAGATACCAGAAGTTTTTTTCTAGTAACAAAGCCAACAAACATTCTTCTAACTGATTAGTATTTTTCAGACTCATCAAAAAAACCCAAAATCTTTATCTCTCATTTTCTTTTTGTTCAGTGCTGCAATGTTTTCCTAAGCCAGAGGCAATCTAAAAAGATGGGCTGAGAGAGATGTGCAAAGATAGCACCATTGTCAACCAAAGAAACCTCCTTCAATTATTCAGAGTATCTGCCGTTCTTGAATTTCCCATTCTTACAGCTTGAGCTAAGTGCTGCTGCATGCATTTGGCAGTAGTTCTTATTAACTCAGAGGACAGCCTGTGTAAGGACATATGTATTCATAGGATAATGGGTCTAAAGTGAGTGTTGTGGTAAGAAGTTTCCATACACATTCTCAACCTATCTGCCAAATGCGTATTTGTGAAGAATAGGGAGCTTCAAATGGAAAAGGTAAATGTAATCCCGAGTAGACATGAAACAGAACTACTTCTTTTTTTCTACTTCATTAACAACTAGATAATTGATCACTAAGCTGCGGCACACCAAAATACTCACAAAACTGCAAGCATCAAAAACCAGTGAGCAACTGAGCAGAGTCAACCGACAACTAGGATAATCAGACTTTCTGACATCTACCAGTAATATTTTGAATCTGAAAGGCAAACTGGAGTTGAATTCATGGCAAAACAATATTTAAGAAGGTAAATGTGAGAGCTGGATGTCTATGCTGCAATGCTATGAGTTAGAAAAGTTCAGACAGACCTTGATATCTCCATGGATAAACTGAGATAGTGAAATGATGTGACGTCTGAGCAGAGGTGTTTACAGACAGCACGCTCATTTTATCATATTTGTCATTTTGCAGTGTAGTCTGAACAGCATTCTCTTTCCAAGATCCCTTTTACAATATGTCGCTCCCTTGACAGGGGACAGGATGCTTCAGTTCACCAGCCAGCCCAGCCCATCGTCCTGAGCTGCTGTGTTGCATCTCCTTAGGAGTGATAAGACGCTACTGTTGCCTGAACCAAAGAAGTCCCCTATGCTTCCCCAGTTTGTCACCGACGCGTTACCCTTGCTGAGTCTCTGCAGAACCACTGGCAGCATCTCTTTGCAAGGTGCCAGCTGAAAAAGAGCCTTAATAAATCAACTAGAAGTGGCTGGATCTCCATACAGCAGCACCCGCTGCAGTATATAAGGTCTGTCATGGAAGGCAAGCAAGCTACCTCCAGTGAAACCATGGTGAAATGGTGAATAACATACCCCAGCAACTTGCAGCAAGGCTATTTATACGTCAAACTCAGTGACGTGCACGGCTCCTACCAGCTGAAGAAGTGGGAAGGCTCAGGACACTGTCTGCACTGTGGCATTTCATGAGCCACCAATCTGGTTATGGTCCTTTCAATCAAACTTTTTTGACTCATGCAGCTGGGCAAAAAAAGAGAGGGGCAGGTATTGTTCTGCATTTTTTCATATTCCCCTTCCAACACACAAACCATCCCCTCTTAAAACACTCACCAAAGTGAACAAGTGCCTAGCTGTGTTAGGAAGGGACCCTTCTGAACCAGCCTCTCCCCAGGGTGGTCCACCAGCCCCAGGGCTTTGTTCAGCGGGACCTCCCCCACCTCAGGGCTGTGGGGGATGGACAGCCACGGCCATGCTTCTGCCCTCCCACCATGTCCTCAGCGGCCAAGCACAGAGCCCTGGGCCCGGGGGTGCAGGTGGGCGCTGGGAGGTTGCAGGGCCCCACACCGTGCTGACCCCATCGAAGAGGTGGGTCGGTGAGGGCACGGGGCTGGGAAAGGGGGAGAGGGCAGGGGGGGACCGGCCGCCACACTTACTGCAGAACCGCTGCCGCCTGGCCCCGCATCGCCAGAGCCGCGTCCGCACCCAGTGCAGGCACGGGGACAGGTCCATGGCTCGAGGGGCTGCGCGTCCCCGGGGCCACCCGGGACGGCCCGCTCCCCGCTGGGCAAACCTGTGGCAGCCCCTGGCCAAGCCCCAGCCCGCCGGGAGGATGCGGCGGGCGGCTGCCGAGGCCCTGCCGTCCCTCCGTCGCCATGCCATGTTTTATGTATGAAGGTGACAGCACGTAATTTCATCCCGGTTCTCTGTGCCCGGTGTGTACGTGAGCTCCTGTGACGTGGAGGAGCCACGGCATCTGTCCCCGGAGAGGAGGACCCCAGAGCGAGGAGAGACTGAAGGATGTCGGGAAGCCCTGCAGAAACCCATGCGTGCCCTGCTCACAAAGCCACGGCCTGTGTTGGAAACCCCAGCCCCGCTGCTGCAGGTCCCTGGCAGTGAGAGGGAACAGGGGCGCTGGGAGTGTTGGAGTGCAATAAACATGTCAGCTGTGTTGCAAGTGCACAGGCAGTGTCCTCCCCGGCAGGACCCCTGGAGCCTTTCCCCACGGTGGGTCCTGCAGTGAGGCCACCGAAGGCTGGACGGGAGGGCAGCCAGCCCTGCCACCAGCACCGGCGGAACTGGAGAGCAGTGGCTGGTGGGATTTCAGCTTTTCTTGACATTTGAATCTCTCAGTAGGGTCACCCAAAGGGCCACCATCATCGATTTTTTTGTGTCTGATGTAGGTGGGTAAATCTTGTGCTCTCATTGTAACAACAGACAAAATCCAGCATTTGAGCTTCATTTTAAAGTTCATTGGATTAATACTAGTCTGGACTAAAAGTAGTACTTTGAATCCCTATTGGGAATATGAAAAATTCGGTATTACTTGCCCCTGAAGTTTGTTTATAAAGCCCATGTGTAGCTCATCCACACCAGGAATTCACACAGGATTCAGTATGACAGCCCCAAACAGTCTGGAAATTCAAAACCCAAGCTACAAACCATTGTCAAGGGAAGATATGAAATTCCACAGACCCCCATTACATTTTGCCAGACATCAGTCATGTCAGATTATTCATTTGGAGATGATCAGAAATGAAAGTAATGGGTAGAGTAGAAAAACACTTCGAAAGACTTGAAGAATTTGCTTTGAGTCTTGAGTCATTGGGCAATAACTTCATTTTGAAACCAGTCAGAATGAATTAGCCACATACTGTGGTGGAAAACACTGCCGGCATAACAGGGAGCAGCTAACCCAGGTTATTATTTTCTCCACTGGCATGGTTCTGGTATGTGAACGGGCACCATCACCTACTTCTGCTTCTATCAAGCAGGACTCATCATATGACGCTTTGGGTCTGCTGAAAGCATTGCTGTACCAGACTGGCAGGGATTCCTGGGTCACCATATTGGGTGTCCAGCTGCCTTAGGGAATCCCAGCATATTTCCAGTCTTTAATAAATTTTATCTCAGAGTTAGGCTTCCCGCCCTCTTGCCCATTCTTTACTGGAGGAGTAAGGAAATACTGGTTGAGGGAACTTTAAGTGGTGGAGAGTCAATTTTTGATTAGAATTCAGCACAGCTGTGATCTCAGTGTCACCAGTTACTTGCAGTGACTCTGATGCACACAATTTACAGCAATAAATGAAATATAACAGCAGGTATGTGTGGGCTGGAAATAGAAATTAGATCTCAGATGAGAAGGTATGATGGCTTTGGTGTATTTTATGCTTAAATAATGCTTATAATTGTCTTTTTAGAATCGTACTAACAAATAAGTAGGAATAATGTAAAAGACTGGCTAAGCAGCACTCATTTTTGCTTGCTTAAGGAAAATACATTATGATGACAAGTATATTTGTGCTGATGATATCTTGTTCACTTCAGTATTTGATGTTCGTCCCTCTCCTTTTTTGTTCTTTTTTAAACACAAACACACCTAAGTTTAGAATAAAATATTTGTAGATATATTTTTACCTTTGGGTAGGCAGAAGTTGCCATTTTTACACTTGATTGGTTCCAATTCATCATTATTTTATTCATCACTTATTGGGTGGTTTGCATGCAGTCTTCTGGCACCAAAGTGCAAAGGCGACATTCAGAAAAGCTTAATTATACACGTCATTTTTGACACTCCCTGCCCCCTTCAATTTTCCTCCAGCTCATTCTCTGTAAATGAATGATGACATGTCAGAGTCACAAGGCAGGGCACCCAGTACATGTGTCTCTCTGCATTTTACTTTAAAATCTGGGTGGAGAGGAAAAGACATGCAGTTGCACTGTAGAAATAGGAACCGCTGAGGCAATTCGCACTCAGTCATGTTGCTCCTGTAGCTCCAATCAGCAAGGAAAAGCTTGGCAACAGCCAACAAAGGCAACAGCCTTCAGTCCTCGCAGAGTTTCCAAGGTTAAATATAACTGCTCAATCTAATGCTCGTCATCAACCTCCCAGCACAACGTGGTTTTCTAGCGGCTGCTGCTATTCCTCGAGACAGAGACCTCCTGCAGATGGTGGTGGCCATAAATTGTTGCCTGAAGCCCTCACATGTGGCTCTAGTAGTTTTTTCCCTAATGTGCTGCTGATAAACAAGCACAGTTAATGAACCTTTTCCATCAGCAGAGAGGATCTGTTGCAGGGACACATTCCCTCATGTGTCTTAAAGACTTTGAGATGCTCTGATTGCAATATAAGCAAAAATTTATTGAGTTAGCAAACCACAAGGCTGCTAAATGTCAGAGCATTGTACTTTGGCATGTCAGATTCCTATTTTGATGTACAGTGGAATTCTGTCTTATTTAAATCTTGAAAGCAGTTGATAAGATATAGTGATGTTAGTGGATGTCAAGAGTACACGGTGCACTCAGCGATGGAGTAACTAGCGTTTCAAGAACTTCCACTTCAGCCACTCACTCCATGTGCTTCTGTGCAGTGATTCCGTTAGTTAAATCACTGGGTAACAGGGTTTATAAATACTGTAGGATGCGAAAAACAGTCAGCATTGCTGGCTCAGGGTACAACCCCGGCCGCTCAGCTCTCGCCCTGCAGCGCAGTCCTGTGCTCTTCTTGTGCCACCTACTGACCAGCTCCTCTTAAATTTTAATTCATCGTTTCCCTAAATGGAACATTTTCCAGTTTATTTTTAAATGCAAATATTTGATGTTGGATTTTGCTCAAGCAATTAATAGCTAGTGAATACAGTCAGTCTTCATGCCTTGATAATAAGCCCTAATTCAGAGCTGAACCACCCTATCCTACACTAGTTGGCTCAGTGTAAGAAGAATGGGATGGGATGGGATGGGATGGGATGGGATGGGATGG
>Ga0065711_1041514_pt1 | contig 16094 bp, 17 predicted proteins | sample Hoacrofraction12_FD_59098 | JGI IMG/M metagenome (GOLD analysis project Ga0065711, IMG submission 59098) | Hoatzin crop microbial communities from Cojedes, Venezuela - Epithelial fraction 12 v2 (version 2) | ecosystem: Host-associated > Birds > Digestive system > Esophagus > Crop | place...
CCTCGGCCTCCCCCCTGCCCCTGCCCCGCTTCCAGGGCGTCGGGCGACGGCCCCGCAGCCGCCTGCCCGGAGCCCCAGCGCCGGCCTCCCCGGCTCCGGCGCTGGCTCCCTGCGGGCCGCAGCTGGCTCCGGCGCGGGCCGGCCGGGCGAGGGTCCCCGGGACCTCTCAGGAGACTTTTTCGGGTGATTTTTCCCCTCGCCGTCAGACGGTCATTTCTGACCAGGCTTTGCCAACCCCCCGCAGCCCCCTGCTGCCCCTCGCGCTTTGTAACTGCCCAAAATACCTGCTTAAAGACCAGAGGTGTTCTGTGATGCGCTCGCTCGGTGGGCTGCCGAGCAGCGGTTCCTCAGGACACACGTGTTTGCTGTGCATTAGTAATGCCTAGATACTGCCCCCCCGCCCCCAAAACTTCTGCTTCACGGTGATAGTAACTTCAGGCATGACAAGTAATAATAGTATTTGTCACTCGCTGCGCTATCCCGTGCTTCTCTTCAACCCACGGTGAAACCTTGAGAAGCAGCGTGGGGCAGTGACTGGGCACGGACCTGGGTGGAAGCGCTGGTCTCCAGCTCCTCGGGCCAGCGCTGCTGCCGTCCCGCGCTCGGTGCTGGCTGGAGGAGCAGAGGCTCCTCAGCGCCTCGGAGGTTTTGAGCTCCCCTTGGGACTTCATCGCGCTCTGTGCAAACCGGCGGCCGTGTCGGAGGCTGCCCTCGACTCGTGCGAAAGCTGAGGGGTCTGCTGCTGGGGTCAGCCCCAGGCCTGGGGCTCAGCCTGCAGCCTCTGCTCACCGGGGGTGACAATCTCTGACTTCCTGCGTGGCACCTGAACGGGATTTCAGTCGGTGCTGCGGTCGTGTGCTCCTTGAGTCCCAGCCGGTTTGCCATCTCGCAGTTCAGGGCCTATGCTTGGGTCGGCGGCAGAAGAGCTGCGCTTGGAGCCCGAGCTGGGGGTGCGGGCTCCTGCCTTCGCTCCTTCCATTTCAGGTCTCCTCTAGACAGCTTGTTTCAAGTCACCCTTCAGGTAAAGGCTCAGACGTGACTGTGGGTAACAACCCCACCTGGAGATACTGAATTTACATATGTGAACGAGTGTGGGAACGTCTGGGCGCAGAGCACCCTGTGATCTCCGGGAGGAGGAAACTTCCCAGGGTGGCTGCAGCAGCACGGCTTGCTTCAGGGTTTGGAGTGCTGGAAACGGGTTGCTGGGGATGGAGGGGGCTGGCCTCGCGTGCTCAGGGATCCGAATTAGTGCTCGTCAGGGGCGGAGAGGTGTGACAGAAGAGGATAGAGGGTTGGATGTGTTTGTGTGAGTAAGGTGTCGGGTGGATGAGCTGCCGCTGTGGTGTGTGTGCAGTGGGCTTGCAAAGGGCTTCGTCGCCGAAGCGACGCCTGTTGCAGCAACACCCGCCTGTTCCGAAGGGCCGGGGCGCTGCTCGACGGCTCTCGGACGTGAGAGAGATTTTAGCACTCCCACAACTAGTTTTTTCAAATGGGGAAGTTAATGTGTAAGTGAATCTCTGGGTTTGACGCCTTCCCGTGGGGCTGTATCGTTTGCGGAGGAGGAGGGAGCGAAGGAAGCGCAGGCGGTGCGGTTCTGGGGCTGCGGCTCTCCCCCTGCCCTGTGCCTCCGTCCCCTCTGCAGCCGGGACCGTGGCTCGCAGCGGGCAGAGCGAGAGGTGCCGCAGAGACCGTCCCGCGTGCTGGGCACGGCCCGTGGGAGTGGGGCTGGATGGAGGAGCCCGTCCTGTCCGTCTGCGGCACCAGCGATCGCTCAGCCCCTGGCTCAGGGCGTCCCGTTGCCCTTTTCCCTGAAAATTCACCGTTTTTGCTTTCTCCGCTGCTGTTGTCTCTGTGGTGTGGGTCCTTTGAGAGGGCAGCGGTGCTGCTCGGTGGGAGGAGGGCCCCCCAGCAGTGCCGCTGTGCAGCAGCGGAGCTTTGCGGGCAGAGTTTGCCCTCAGGGGAGGTCTGGAACCTGGCATTTTGTGTTTTTTGAAGCGGAGTGAGACCCGTGTGCTGTGCGGGCGTTGGATCAGCTTCAGCCACGTGTGAAAACCGGGTGGGAGCCCGTCTGTGTCGAGAGCCCGGAAGGGGATTTTGGACTTGAAAGAGGGCGCAGCGTCCCCAGGAAGAATTACTTGTCCTCGCAGCACGCCGCCCTTCTTCCCCTCGCGGGCTGAGCCAGTCGCAGTCCCTTCGTGCCTCAGCTTCCCCAACCTCTGAGCTATCGCCTAATAAGCTGTGTAGAGTCGCTCTGCTTGCAGCGGGTCTAGAGGGGTTCTCCGAGGGGCGGGGGCTCTCCCCGTGGCCTGGTGAGGGGCACCGACAGCGCGTCCTCCTCCGGCGCTGCTGTGATGGCCTCTGCCCCGTCGCAGCTCCTGTGGCCTTCCCGAAGGCACAGCGAGATGTCGAAGGCCGTCAGTGCTGAGCAAAACAAAAAGTAAGGCAGCGTAATAGAGACCAGATGTCTTGGTGAGGCTTCATCCCGTCCCCTGGTTGTTTGCCAGGGCTGATATTTCTGATTCCAGGCAGGCAGGAGCGAGGCTTTTCTTTTTTTTCCTGTAAAGCCAGAGCTCTGTTCCCGTGGATCTCCCTCTGCTTTTGTCCCTGAAGGAGCTGAGCTCTCGAGTCGCTGCGCCGACACGCTGCTGCTTCGTCGGTCGTTTCTGTGCTAGCAGGGGCTTCCCTTGATTTCGTGTTTAGTCACCGAGTTCAGGGCCGTTCTGCCAGGAAGAAACTTGGCCCGTTACAGCTGTGGGTGGAGGATGAGCCACATGAATTCAGCTCAGCCTGTTTTCCAGGCCGGATTGCTTCATGGTGTGCAGCTGATGGGGTTTGTTGAGACCAGCGATTTGGAGCAGGGCAGTTACGCTGAGCCTCGAGAGGTAAATGGAACGTTGGTGCGTTGAACAAATGGTGCTGTGAATCACGGAAAAACGCGGAGAGGTGCAGGAGGCGGGCAGTGAATTCCCTCGCTGGGATTTTTAGGGAGCGCTAGGAGCGGAGACGTGTCCTTGGCGGGCTCCGAACAGCCCCGTTGCTGGGGTGTCACCGAAGAAGGCGGCTGTGTAAGTGTCGGGGGGAGGGGGTGAAGAGGAAAATAATAATAATGAAAAAAACAAAAAGCGCAATGCACTGATTTAAAAACCCCAGCAACGCAGGGATTTCAAAGCCGTGCCTGCGGTGCGGAGGTAACCCTGCAGGCCCGTGGGTGGATTTATCTTGCGCAGTTCCTTAATCCAAGTTTAACCCACTCAGCAGTCGCGGGCTCTGGCCGGCGTCTCCTCGCCGGTGCAGAGCCGGCGCATGGCCCCCTCCGGCCCGGTGACGGTGGCAGAAGGGTCGGGGAGCTGGGGCTGGCAGCGGGAGCGGCTCCGCTCGCGGTGACTGCGCCGTGCAACGCGGAGTCGTCGGGATTCCTTGCGTGAGTAGGTCAGGTCGGATCCAGGCTCTCCTGCGGACGTGGAGGAGGTTTAACGGCCCGAACTGCAGCGCGCGCCGTCGCGCTGCACCAGGCTTCTCCTGCGTGCCCTGTGGTTATGGGGAGGGAGGTTTAACGGGACCCCACGCACTTTCTCCCTCTCCAGCCTGGCAAGGAGGATGTCAGAAGTATTTCCCTGCGTCGGATGAATCAGTCGGGGCCGGGAAAGCCGTCTGCGGGCGACCGAGCCGCCTGGGATCGCAGATACTTCAGCACCTGGCGCGTGGAGCCGTGTATGGGACTCAGGCAGATGCCACCGCTCGGTTGTTTTATTTTTCATCAGTTTGTCGTCTCAGTTGTCTTGATGTGAGCGTTCGAAGGACCCCAGAAGTGCTGGCACGAGCAAAGCTCTGGGCGACTCTGCCTTGGAGCCGGCTCCGCTCCGTGCCTTTGCGTTACGCCAAAGGATCTCCTTTTTGCCAGCATGGTGTTAATTTAAAAATCAGATCGTGTGGGCTTTTGTGGGGCAAGGCTGGGCTCACTAAGAAGGAAAAACAACTTCCTTCAGCTCGCAGGGTCTTTAGGATCTAATGACCACAAATATTTGAAGCATGCGGGATTTGTACCGAAGGGAATGGCAGGCACAGGCGGAAACGTTGTGTGCTGCTGCCGTGCGGACGGGGTGAAAGATGCTGTTCAGAGCGGTTCAGACTGCTGAACTTTGGGCAGGCTTTTTTCACCTCCTAGTTAGAGCTGAAGTGCTTGGAAAACAAGAGGAGGGAAGCGGTGCTCACGTCTGGGCACACCGACATCGTTTCACTGGCGTGTAGTACTTAGAAAGCAATGCCGTGGGTTTCCGTGCCCTTCTCTGCCGCGTCGGGAGCTGTAATGCCTTGTAAAAAGAAACAGAGAAAACAGCATGGTTAAATCAAGGGGGAAATATCTCCTTGGAAGAACCCACCGGCGCAGCCTCTGCGGGCAGGCCGGGCTGGGGGTCGCTGGGGAACAGAGAGGCAGAAGATGGTTCAGTGACCTGCTTTCCCAAAGACAGTCATTTTTTCCACTGTGCTGGACGCGAAAAGCAGGAGGGAAGTGGCGATCTGCTGGCAGTGCTTAACGTTCGCAGCAGGCATTGTGCCCTGCTGCTGGTCACGAGCTGCCGGGTTGTGGCGTGTGAGCAATAAAGGGAAGCAATCAGAGCAGCGTAAGGGTGCGAGACTGAATAGAGTGCTCTCTTGTATTTTTAGAGGGCGATTTCACTTGGCACTGGCCGCCTTTATTCTTGCTGGTTATCCACAGAGATGCACCGCTGCTGTTTTTACCAAGATGGGAAACCGGGAAGTCTGTGCAATCCCTCATTTATCTTATTTTGAAAGGCAATTAAGTGGTTATCATTGCTGAGGATACGTAATCGGGGCAGTAATGTCTGGACTTTGAAAACAGGGACCTTGAGGCAGCAAACTTGGTTCTTGGTCTGGCTCCCTGCTCGCCTGTCGCCCGGCTCCGGCGGGGATTTCGCCATCGCTGGCTGCGTACCGCTGTCGCCCGCCGTCCCGAAGCAAGGCTAAATGAGCAAAAGCTGGGCACGGGGGGTAAACGTCATTTTCCCTAGCAGGAAGCAGAGCCGCTGGGTCCACGCAGCCTGTGGCCCTCGAATCCCAAGCGCTGCAGAACGCCTTTGGGGTGCAGAGCAGAAAGCAACCTGGTTATTCCCCCTCCTCCCCTTTCTCATTTTGGCTTGCTCAATTTTTTTATCGTCATGGTAACAGGGAAATTTTGTGTAATGGCTGATAGATGCTTGCAGCTCTCTTTCAAGTCTGAGGGGAAGGGGCACCGAGAAGCTCTTTAAAACCCACCGTGACCCGCTCAGCGTTGCGCTGGCCCGGCTTGCGCTGCGTGCGATGGCGTGGGGCACCTTCCCTCTCGAGGCAAAGGCGTTTTGAAAAGGTTCGCACCAAACCTCCTCGGGGCTCTCGCTCTCCCTTGAGGCGTATCCCGGCGCGGATTCCTCTTTTCCCACCTTCAGGCTGGAAGCAGGTCTCCTCGGCAGGTTGTGTCCCTGACTCTTTTTTTGTCTTTTTTCTTCCCAGCTCTGAAGCGCGCAGACCCGGCGCTGCTATGGGAGACTCTGCCGCAGACCCGGCCCGAGGGACAGGCTTGGAGCAGGCGCCCGGCGCCGCGCCCCAGGGGAATGGCGGGACGTCTCTCAGCGTCATCACGGAAGGCGTCGGGGAGCTGGCGGTCATCGACCCCGAGGTGGCGAAGAAAGCCTGCGAAGAGGTCCTGGAGAAGGTCAAGCTGATGCACGGCGTCCCCTCCGACAGCTCAGCAAAACCAGCCGATGGCAGCGATGCAGAGCGTGCCCCACGGACCGCGGTGGATTTGGCCAACGGAGACATCGGGGAGGGCTGTGAGATCAAGTGCTTGGACGATCCGCCCGGCACAGCCTCCAGGATCCAGGAGGAGGACGAGACCATGGCCAACACGGTGAAAACCGCCCGGAAGCGGCAGAAGAACAACTCTGCTAAGCAGTCCTGGCTCCTCCGGCTCTTTGAATCCAAACTCTTTGACATCTCCATGGCCATTTCATACTTGTACAATTCAAAGGAACCTGGTGTGCAGGCTTACATTGGGAATAGGTTGTTCTGCTTTAGGAACGAAGAGGTGGACTTCTACCTGCCACAGCTGCTGAACATGTACATTCACATGGACGAGGACGTGGGAGATGCGATCAAGCCCTACATCGTGCACCGCTGCCGGCAGAGCATCAACTTCTCCCTGCAGTGTGCCCTGCTGCTGGGCGCCTACTCCTCGGACATGCACATCTCCACTCAGCGACACTCCCGCGGGACCAAGCTGCGGAAACTCATCCTCTCGGACGAGTTGAAGCCAGCTCACAAGAAGAGGGAGCTGCCGTCGCTGAGCCCAGCGCCCGATACGGGGCTGTCTCCTTCCAAAAGGACTCACCAGAGGTCCAAGTCGGACGCCACCGTCACCATCAGCCTGAGCAGCAATCTGAAGCGCACAGCCAGCAATCCCAAAGTGGAGAGCGAGGAGGAGGTAACGCTGGGGCTCTCCGAGGCCCCCGGGGCCGTGCTATGCGGTTGGGTCCCATCTCATAGCTCCTCCTTTACCGCAGAGTTTTTTTATCCTAATTGCTGCAAATGGTTGAAGTTTTGATTCCTGTGTCTGTAAGCAACGGACACACCGGTGGGTCACACTCGAGGGTGCCGGGGCTCAGGGGGCCTCGTGGTGTGAGGGAGGACCTTAGATGGCTTCGGGGTAAGGCAGAAGACTGGGTCAGGACCGAGTCATCTCCTGTGCTGCTGGATTCCCGCACGATTCGGGCACCTCGGCCGGTGTCTCTGTTTTGCAATCTGCAGCCAGCTGATGGCTGTTGGAAATCTGATTTCCTCCTTGTCCCAGCTTGTTCAGATTTAGCAACGATAAGGTTTGTCTGCAGGCAGAAAGGCCCTGGGCAGCCGGGAGCAGGAGCAGAGCGGGTAAACCCATCGGCTCTGCTGGGCCGGTGCCTGGCCAAAACGAGCCGCCGGTGCTCGCACCCTTCTGGCTGCGGGGCCGAGCGCTGCGGCTGCGGGGTTTGTCCGCGGCCGCTGCCCTGCGCCGAGCTCTGCTGTGGGTTTCTGTCGCCCGGGGTGGTGGGAAGCCAGGCTTGCGCTGCTGGAGGGGCCGGGCTGGGCAGAGGGGACGCTGCCAGGTTCCAGGCTTGGGCGCTAATGCGGTTTAACGCCAAAGCCAACGACGATTAAACAGGTGAACTGGGCATGCGCTGTGACGTGCCTTCCAAACCCGAACAGCTCCGGGGGCTCTGAGGCATTTATTTGTGAGTGTCAAAAAGTTACTGGCACAAAGTGGCTTTTGGTGCTGAGCTGCTGTAGCGGTGCCTGCTGCGAGACTCTGCGTGCTCGCTGGAGAGTGTTTCTCCCAAAGAAAATGCAAATTACTCGTTTGACACATCTGCTGACACAGAGACTTAGGGAACAAAAGGATGAGCGGCATCCTTGGTAGCGGGGATCCAAGGCTGGAGGGAAAAGAGTTGGAAGCAGGAATTTTTAATTTTGCTGCTTTGTTTTGAAGGGCTGATGGTTTTTGGCATGAGCGTCGGCCTGGGCTGGTGAGGAATGCGGGGCTGAGACGGGGCTGCTGAGCGGGAGGGGGACGGAGCGGGCGCGCTGGTGCGAAACGCAGATTTTGTGAGCAGCGCTGGCCAAGGCGGGGAAAAACACTGCCTCTTCCCCTGCCCTGGCTCGAGGAGCTGGCGTCCTCCCCGGGGAGGTGGCTCACCTCTCCGCGGGGATGGCTCGGCAGCCTCGCAAATGGCTCGGAAAACCGCAGCACCGAAGGCCCGGTCCCGGCGGGGCTTTGGCAGCCGCGCGGATCAGCCAGGCTCCAGGCAGCTCCGTTTCTGGGTCATCCCTGTGCCTCGTGTGGACGAGACCTTGAAAGCCGACTTCCCGGCGGCTCTGTCTAGACGTTCGAGATCTCGTGACCGTTTTCGTAACGGTGGAGTGTGTCTTGGCTTTCCTGCCTCGCCTGAGATTCCCCTTTCCCCCGGCCCCGCGCTGGGCTGCGAATCGTTGGGCTCTGCCCGTCGTCTGGGCGCGGGGAAGGCTCCTTCGGCTGAGGGTTTGGAGGAGGTTTCGGAGGTGCGACGCAGCGGTCATCCGGGCTGGTTTCAAGTGAAAACCACCCTGTCCTGCTCCCCGCTGTTCTTGGGCAAAACCCCAGCTGCGAGCCGGGCTGGCGGCGTTTGCCGATGGGTGACTGAAGCCTTTGCATCTCTGCCCATCGGCTGCTCGGCGCGAAACCAGCGGCTGGTGGGGAGCAGGACGCGCCGGGGCCTCTCCTGCTCGCGCTGGCTGCGGCCGCTTGAGTAATGGACGCCGAAGCTTTGCATAATTGATGGGTGAAAGCAGCGCTGCAAGGAGTTTCTCTTGGCAAGGTTTGAAACGTAGTTTGATCCGGAGGCCGGGCACGCTGTTTGAGCGCTGCACAGCAGTGGGGGTACTCGAGGCGCCGCAGGAACTTTCCTGGCCTCCAAATATCTCCAGCCAGCTTCCTGGACCTGTGTGCTTGTATGTGCTGGATGGTAGAAACCAGCAATCCCTGCAAAAAGCTGCAGGGCTCCTGTCCGGGGTTTTTCTGGTGAGGGTCTCCCACATCCAGGCTTCGTCTCCTCTTCACCACTGGAGCCCGAAGCCGCCTCTTGGCTCTACGGAGGAGGTGGTGGCACCATGTTCCCTTCTCTGCACGTCCCTCTGTGTCTGGCCGGGGGATTTCCCCATCAGTCTTTCCTCCACTGAGCAGTTTTGGGGTTATTTTCCCATCTCCCATCCCCCTCCTCTCCACTGAACCCTTTTGGCCTCTGCTGCGTTTCCCGTAGGTCTCCTACTCCAGACCCCTGGGTTTTTATTTCTGCCCTGGACCTTCGCCTGTTGCTCCGCATCTTCCTTGAAGCGCAGAGCCAGGTCCTCCCTGTTTCCAGGCGCTTAAAGCTGCCTCCATCCTTTGCTGCTGGTCCTCTGCGGGGGAAACCTGCCGTTCCCGGATGAGCTGAGTCAGACCTGAAGCAGGTATTAAGGCTGCTTCGGAAAAAAGGTCTGCATTGGTGTGAGAGCGTGGCGGGGGATGGCTCTCCCAGCGTCACAGTCACCCCTGGGCTGGGCCTGTCCTTCCCCCCGCGGTCGCCTGCAGCTCTGGCACTTCGTTTCGAAAGAATAATTCTTCCCGCTGAGGTCTTTGCGTTCCAGTTGTCGCTTCGCGCTGCAGAGCTACCGTAACGGCAGGCAGGAGAGCTTTTGTTTCAAGTGCTGTTCGCACTGTGGGTTTTTAATCCTCCCGGGGTTGTGTGTCTGTAACGTAATTCCATGGTACAGTTCTAATGGTATAAATTTATTTTGCATTTGTTACTTTCCAATTAATACAAAGGCATGCAAAGGAAACGCCGCAAGCCCGAAACGCCCGTGGTCTCGCATCCGTCCGGCTCGAGGCGGATGGGCTCAGCCTGACTTCCAGCCCTGCTTGCAGGGGTCAGGGCTGGATTTTGCCGAGTCCGGGTGCTTCCCGTGCTCCGGATCCACTTACAGACAAAGGGTGGGTTAAACGTGCTGGGGCTGCTCGGTGCTGAATTTTCCACCTGAGCAACTCGAGACCTGGAGGGGGGGAACTTGCCGTAACCTGACGCTGGTGCTGGAAGCCAGGGGAGCGCTGATCGGTGTTTCACGGCAGGCGACGGTCTGAGATGCCGTGGTGGGGTGTCTTTGGCTGCGCGGTCCGCTGGGATGCCGGAAGACGGAGAGACAGTGGCTGGGATCGCCGTGCCGCAGGCGCGAGGGCAGGTTGCCGTCCCGGCGCTGTGCAGTGGGGATGCTTCACTGGGTTTTTGCCTGTTTAAGTGTTAAACCCCCAAGACACGTCCCTCGCTGTCTGCGGCACGAGCCGGTCCTGCCGGTGCCTTCGGTCGTGCAGTGGTGCTGTGACGTCGGTCGTGCAGTGGTGCTGTGACGTCGGTCACGCCGGGCAGAAACACGGTGGAGTTGGGTGGGTGGCCCAAGGTGAAACCTCCTTGGGGTGGAAGCTGGCCGTGGTGGGCCGTCGTGTCCAGCTCCCTGGGGTTTTGGCAGGGACCAGCCTGGGAGCAAAACCTCACCCAGGGCAGAGCACTGCTGGGACTTCAGCAAAACTGTTGGTGGCTGGGCCCCGCTGCCGAGAGATGCCTGGTGGGGTGAGGAGAGCTGAGCCTGGAGCGCAGAAAGCCGCCGTGCTGTCTGATCTCCGTCCCTTTGCCGAGCTCTGCAGAGCCCCAGCCTCGCTGGCTTCGGGGTGGTCTGTGTCAGTGATGCCCCCTCCTAAACCCGACAGGGTTTGCCGTAAAGGCGCAGCGAGTCCTCGCCAGCCTCCGCGCCGGGGCTTTGTGCCCAAACAGGTCGTGCTGCCTTTGCAGCATGCAAATGCCTCGGTTCCTCCGCGGCGGGCGCCGGGCGGTGGTGGCAGCCCCGGAACCACAGCCCAGTTCGCCCCTCGTCTCCCCCCTCTCTGCAGGGCTGGGCGAGGACCCCCCGGGTCTGTGCCCCCCGCGCCAGGGCTCGGCTCAGTTGGTGTTTTGGGGGCTGGACGTGCCCGGGCTGCGCTGCTGCAGCGCTGCACGTTTCTCGTCGGGCTTTTCCGAGATGAAACCCCACGACTCTGAGCTGAAGCTGAGGCTGGCTGGGGGCTGTTTGCTCCCCGGTGTCCCTGCCTGGCAGGCTGGGGCTGGCACCCGTCGCCCGTACCCAGCCCCTTATCTGCCTGCGAGCCGGGCGGCACGATTTGACCCCGGCATCCCTGCCAGCGTGGCAGGGCGCAGCGCTGATGGTGCCGAGACATCCCGGACTGCGATGGCGAGTCCTGGAGTTGAAGGAGTTGTAATCTTAGGGCAGATGTGTCAAACTGTAGCTGGGGCCTTGCACCTGGGTGAGACGGGGAGGATGGTCCCCGTGCCCCGCTCTGCCTTCCGCCGCGGTGTGGGCTCTCGGAGGCGGGAGGGATAGATCGCCCTGCCTGCCCGGAGAGGAGCGGTTCGCCTCGGATCCCTTCACGAGCGAAGATCAAGGTTCAAAATACGCAGAGCAGGGTGGGGAAAACAGCTTGCTTTGTTGTTTTTTTTTTTTGACCAACTGGATTGAAACCAGTTATGTTTAAATGGGAAGGGCTTGCTTTAGCCGGGAGCCTGAACCCAGCGCCTGCAGAGCCGGGCTGCTGGTGGGGAGAGCCGGGCAGGCTTGTGTCTCCGTGCGAACAGAAATGTTTGGCCGAACTGGTTCCACTAGTCAAGTAAAAAAATTTTAATTAGAAAAACTGCTAATTGAATAAGCAGTTAAGAATCTAGGCTGGCTGCCGGGAAGGGAGCGCTGGAAACGGCAGCTGCTCAAATGGCAGCGCCTCACTGCGCGCTCGGGGCCGCTGCGCGTGGGTGGCTGGTGGAGGAAGAGCAAAGCTTTCACGCGACGCCAGCGCTGCCCACGGCGTGGGGCTCCGGCTTTTGCACAGCGGCATCGGCGCTCTCGTGAGAAACAGCAGCGAGGGTTTGTGTGCAAACCTGTTTACGCCCGCGTTTCTGCGCAGATTCGCTTACCGGCGCCTGCGCGCTTGCAGGCGACTTTGGGTTTGAAAGCTGCATTTTATTCGAGGTTGCCCAAAACGCCTGACCCCGGCCGTTCGCCTTTCCGCCCATGCCCCTGCCCTGCCTTCGCCAGCCGGCGTCTGGGGCAGCGCTGGCCTTTTGCCTCTGGAATTGCCCCTTCAGCAGCGCTGGCGAAGGTGCTGCTCTGGTGGGGCTCGTGTCCCCGCGCAGGAAGCGCAGCGTGGCCGCCGCAGGGTCCCTTTGGGTGCTGTCGCGGCAAACGGCTGCGGGGGCTGCGCTGCCGGCTGGGCCGCGGACAGCGCCGAGCTGGGAGCTTCGCGTGTCTTTGGCACCGTCCCTTGGGCTTGGCAGGGCGTCCCTCTGCCTGCCGGGCTTCTGCTTGGCCATGGAGACAGCAGTCACGCAAGCTGCACAGCCTGACTCCTCCGGGCACCCGGGATTGGCATCTTTTAGCTAAAATTCTGCTTTTCCCCATAACACGAGCAGTGTTGGTGAGGCGTTCGCTTCTCAAGAGCTGTCTTGACTTTAAACTCTTTTTTGAGATATAAACCACTGCCATCCGTAACGCCTGGTTTAGTTTTGTGGCAGGTTGGAAGGTCCTGCTGCGAAGGATTTGTGGGAGAGAAAGCAGTGCTGGGGCCCGGGCTCGCCGAGCTCGCTGTCGAGCGCTTTGCCCAGAGAGACGAGGTCATTCTCGTTGGCGCGACAGCGCGTGGTGACCGGGTCGGGTGACCGGGTCGATCCTGGTGCGGGATGCTCCCGCGTCTTAAGACGGACGGAGAAGTTTAGACTGAAAACCCCACGGCGAGCCCTGCGGAGACGGCGGCTGCAGACGAGCCTTGGCCTGGGCGCGGGGCGGAGCGATGGGCACAGGGGAGAGCCGGCGGCAGCCGCGAGCCCCGCTGTGCACCCCCGTTTCGGCGGAGAGCAGGGCACGGAGCGTCCGGGGCTCCTCGTTACCCGAGGGACGGATCTGGCACCTCGCCCGCGCCTGGCAAACGGCTTGGCCGTGTGTCGAGCTTGCCCGGGAGAGGAGTCGCACTGCCGGCTCCTTTCGAATGCCGCTCATTTTCCCGCTCCTTCCAGCCTGGTTTCCCGGGGAGAGGAGTCTCGAGCCATCCTTGTCTCCTCCAGCAGGAACCTCTTGAAGCGTTGACCGAATGCCGCAGAGGGGAGAAGCCGAGACGTGCCGAGCTCCTCTGTCTCTTGCTGAATCGGCTGCTGTGTGGAGGTTGGTGCCCCTTGCTGACACTGGCCAGCGTGCCCCGTGCCGAAGCAGCCCCGCGGCTCCCCGGCGAGGGGACATGCGAGGGGTTGAGGTGTCACAGGAAGCTGTGGGGAGGCTGGAGCTGCTGCAGGGGGGAAGGTTTGAGGGATGATGAGTGTGGAGGAACCCAGGCTTCGCCAGGTCTGCTCGCACAACGAGCTGCGTTCACTGTTAGCGTTTGCTGGCTGGCTGCGGTCGAACCGCCTGACCTCGCTGGGGAAATCATCCGACAGCGAACAGAGGCCCCAGAAGTGCCATTCCTGGGTGGCCGGCGGGTCTGGCTGCCCCGCTGTGTCCCGAGGCCTCGCCGTGCTGCGGTCGAGGCCTTGGGGGCTGCCGTGGGTCCTTCGGGCGAAGCGGGTGGGCTCAGGCCCCGCTCTGCGCCCGCAGCTCGCCGTCCTGCGGAGCTGCCCGTGAAATGACGTTGCTGGAAGCGCGGGTGGGTGGAGAGGAACTCCAAACGTGTCCGGAACGGCAGAGGTTGCGCCGCAGGGTTAGACGCTAAGCCAAAAAGCACGATGCGCTTCACTCCCCGCCGCACTTCGTTATTCCTGTTCTCTGGGCCCGGGCTCGCGCTGTGAGCAGGTTTTGTCGCTCGCGCCCAGCGTGGCGAGCGGGCGATCTGAGCTGCAGCAGATACCGGAGCTTGTGCCGCCTTCGCAGAGAGGAGGTGGAGAAGCCGAGGTCTTGGCGATGCTCGGTCTGGGGAGCGGCTCGGTGACAAACCAGGAGCTGAACCTTGGAGGAGCTCACTTGTCCCCCCGGCGCCGGCTCCGACTCATTTTCTGCCCGAGGGTGCAAACCGGCGTTGCGTCAGCGTGCCGGCGTCGCGGTACCGGGCAGCACGCCCTGGGTTTGGCAGCCGTGCATCGCACGCGGCCAGGAGAGACGGGCAAAATCCTGGCACAGTTCACCTCCAAGGTCAGCGTCCGCACTGACACGGCGCCTTCGGCGGGCGTGGGCTCAGGCAGGCTGGAAGCTGCCTGGTCCCGCTTGGAAGCTGCCGGCGCTGTGGGTTGTCCCTGGGGAAGTCACAGCAGTGACCGGGCCGCGCGTTTGCCTGCAGGTTCGGATGCGGCAGCGCGGGCCCCGGCTTCCTTGCGCCGGGCTGGTCCGTGCCGTTCCATCGCTGCGGGGAGGCCGCTGCGGCCGCGGCCCCAGCGCGGCTCGAGCTGCTGCGGCGTGGCGGGGGTTTTTCGGCACGCTTTGCGAGCTGGGTGATCAGCTCCAGCTCCGTGTTTGGAGGCAGAGCCTGCGCTGAGAGCTGTTAATGCACCGACACGTCTGAGATGCACCCGAGGGCTGTGGTTTAACAGCAGGCGCTGCCGAGCGGCGCGGGGGGTTGTCTCCGGCTCCTGCAGTCGGCGGCTGCAATTCTCAGAGCCGGCATTTTTGGATAAAGTCGGTAAATCACTCTTTCAAGGTTTCCAGGGGGGTCGAAGTCCGAGCGGCGCTGCAGGCGCCACGTGCGAAGCCGTCGGGGAGCAGAGGCTGTGCACGGCGCAGGGGACGGACAGGCGGTGTGCGACCTCGGAGTCGGGGGAATTGAAGACTTTCAGAGGAAAATTGGGAGTTTGGGTCCTAAATCTGAGAGGGGTTTGAAAACTCTGCCCTCGGTCATCGCAAGCTGGCACGGCTTTAGCGGAAGAGGCTCTGCTTGAGAACACGCCGGGGCCGGGCCTGGCGCTGGCTGGGCTGCGGGAGCCGGAGCAGGAGCAGCCCGGATCGTCCCTGCGATTTGCTCTGCGGCAGAGGCTGCGTGGTGCGACGAGGAGAGCGACTGCGGGGGAGCGGGCTGGGCAGAGCGCAGCCGTCGACGTGTCGCAGAGGCGACGACTTGGGCTGCTGCGAGCAAGCCTGGCAAGGGGGTGTTTGCAGAAGAGTTTCAGCTCGTCCCTCCCAACGGCACCGTCCTGCAGCCGGGTCCCGTCGCCGGTCTCCTGGTTAGAGATTTTTATCAAAATGGGAAACTCTGACCCCGAATTACCTTGATTTAAGACCCAGGAATGAGTCTGGTGGCTGGCGAGGAAGGCAGCGACGTGAGCCCGTAGCAGCCTCCGGGCTCCAGCCAGTTTTTTCCGTGGGGAGCCTTGTGGGGTCTCAGCACTGCTGGGTTTTTATGTGGTCACGCGGAAGCGATTAATTTAAACGCTGTTATTTTTTATGGTGAGACTAAGCCTGGTGGAATTAGCGTGTCCCTGTAATTAACACTCTGAACCCAGACCTGTTTGTTTCTTTCTGGGAAGTGAGTTTTAAAACCAATTCCACACCAGTCTCAGGGTCGTGAAGCTCCATTTTGTCTCTCTTTGGCATGAAAATAATGGATTTTGGGCTCTAAGCGTGGCGCTGCAGCAGCGGGGGGACGGTCGGGCTGGAGATGGGAGTCGCTGCTGCGGTGGCTGCAGGGAAGCGTGGCCGATGGCTCGCGCTCCTCCGCTGATTAAACCTATCTCAGCTTGATCAGGGAAATAGTTTGTCAGGTTTGTTAATCTGAGGAAAGTTTCCTTGGGGTTAGTTTTATCTGCTGAAATTAGAGGCTAAACTAGAGTCCAAGGGAGGGAAGCGAAGTGTTTGTGTCGATGGAGAGAGCCTGGTCTGGGGACAGACAGCGGCAGGAGCATCCCCGCCTGCCCTGGCCGCCCCGGTCTCTGCCGCCGACCTGGGCCAAGAAGTTGGAGCTGAAGCCGGAGTCGCCCTTCGGGCTTTGAAAGGTGTCAGTGGGGGAAGTCCGGGGGGGTTTTATGGGGACGTGCCGGGGAGCTGCGAGCCCTGCTCCCTGCCCGGTGCCACCGCGGAGGCTCCGGTTGGGGTCCGTGAGGTGGCTGTGGCGTTGCTCGGGAAGCATCGGGTACCGCTCCGGGTGCCGCTTCCTATCCAGGAGTAAAAGGCAGCAAAATTGCAAAGGGTGGGGGGAAAAAAAAAATGAAATGAAACGCGGTCGTTATGAACCTGGAGCTAAACTATTGCTTTTTCTCCCCCTCTCCCTCCTTCCTCTCTCTCCTGTTAAACAAACACCACCACCCAAAACCGCCAACAAACCCCCTCTCCTCCGTTTCCCAGGAGCTCTCCTCGAGCACGGAAAGTCTCAATAAGTCACGCTCTCCCGTAAGTGGCCCGTTCCGTTCCTGCGCCGGGCTGCCTGCCTTCCCCGCCACAGCAGCATTTCCTCTCTGCCACGAAAACACTCAACCCCGGCACCGGCGATGCACCGCGAGCAGCTCTGGGCCCAGCCGTCCCCGGTCGCGACGCCGGCACCCCCCCTGCCG
>Ga0065711_1041511_pt1 | contig 16093 bp, 7 predicted proteins | sample Hoacrofraction12_FD_59098 | JGI IMG/M metagenome (GOLD analysis project Ga0065711, IMG submission 59098) | Hoatzin crop microbial communities from Cojedes, Venezuela - Epithelial fraction 12 v2 (version 2) | ecosystem: Host-associated > Birds > Digestive system > Esophagus > Crop | place...
CGCCCTGGAGAGCTTCTACGCGCGGCAGCTGCGGCTCTCGCCGCACGTGCTGGGCCACAGCAAGGCGCACGTCGCGCGCGTGGTGGCCGAGCTGGTGCGCGCCGCCAAGGCGCAGGGGCTGCAGCCCGGCCCGCTGGCGCTCAGCCTGCGCGGGGACTTCGTGCGCATCGGCAGTGCCTACGAGCAGCACAAGGTGCGCAGCCCCGACTGCTTCGACATCCTGGTGCCCCTGCGGCTGCCGCCCCTCCTGGAGCCCCGGCCGCGCTCTGCCGACAGGCTGGGGCCGTGCGGCGCCTTCGTCTGCGGCCTGCGGGCGAGGGCCGGCTGGCCGCGCCGCTACCGGCCCTTTGCCGAGGGCTTCTGCGTGGAGCTGCAGGGCCGCAGCCACCTCTCCTCGGGGCTGGTGCTGCGCTGGTTCCAGGGCCACCTGCAGCGGTGCCTGGGCGCCGTGCGGTACCGGCTGCAGGAGCGCTGCCGCGTCAGCCTCTCGGTCTGCCCCGGGCGCCCGCCCACGCTGCACATCCTGCCCTGCTCCGACTACGTCTGCTGCCACATCTCCATGGCCGTGCGCCTCATCCCCGCCATCCCCCTCGGCGACGCGCTTTACCTCACGGCCCTGCCGCCCGAGGGCCCACCGGCAGCCCTGGCCCCTGAGGCCCTCTGGGGCCTCAACGCCTCGCGGCAGGAGCAGCGGCTGCTGAGCTGGCTGAAGGACCAGGCCCCGGCTTCCTCCTGCCACCTCAAGTGCCTGCAGATCCTCAAGGGCCTGCGGGACCTCCGCGGGCAGGGCCTGGAGGAGCCCTTCTGCTCCCAGTGGGGCCGGGTGCTCTCCTCCTACGTGCTGAAGACGGCGCTCTTCTCCCTGCTGCTGCAGGGGCCCTTGGAGGCCTGGGACGAGCGGTTCCTGGTGGAGCGGCTGGAGGACCTGGTGCTGTACCTCAGGGACTGCCTGCGCAAGCAGGTGCTGATGCATTTCTTCCTGGGCAATGCCAGCCTCCCCGAGGCCGTGGCGCTGCCCCGGTTCCTTAAGGAAGCTGCCCCCGTGAACTTGCTGGCCGGCTTTGATGGGCCCACGCTGGACCTGGCTGCCTTCCAGCTGATCAACACCTGGATCCAGGCCCCACATGTCATCAGGATGTACAGCAGCCCCCGCTACTTGCGACCAGCACCCACCCCGTGCCGGCACGTCGGCGAGGCCAGGCAGGAGCCAACAGGAGAGTGAGCCGGTGGCCGGATGAGCCAGCGTCACCCATGGACCCTGCCAGGGCAGCACACTCCCAGCCCAGCAGTCCATTGAGAGCCTGCGTCTGCCCGAGGAAGGTGGGACCAGTTTAAATGTGGTTCTGTGGTTTTGTCCCTGACCTGAGAAAACTAGGAAACCAGAGACCAAGACTTAATGAAATTGTGATTCTTGTTTTTTAATCTCGTTGGTTATTCATGGGAAAATTGTGAAATTTCTGGGGAAATGCCTTAGTTGAGAAGTGTTACCTTCAGTCGGCTGTTTGCAAACCCAACAGGGTCAAACTGGCATTTCTGGAAATCCATGTTAACTTGTTGTCATAGTGGAAAAATTGACCTTTTTCTGAGATTTGCTTTTTATGATACAAAATCCATTTGGGATTTAAAAATCCTGTAAGTGCAAACACCCCCCCCCCCAAGTGTACCAAGATGGTCTTAAAACGCGATGAGCACTGGAGCATGGGTGTTGATCACAGTTTGAAATGTTCAGTGACATGCTTTAAATTTCCTGTGTAATCAAATACGTTGTGCGGAACAGAAATATAATATGCATGTTAATGTAAAATTGAGAGAAGAAGCAAAACCTTTCCAACAATGGTATGAAGAATCTAGTTGCATGTTTCTGTCTTCCAGTGATGGTTATACTGAAGGATTGAAATACAGATAAAAGGAAACACATAGCACTTTATTTTCACAAAGGCCGCCTTTTTAGGATAATTGGCTGCACTAAATACTTACAACAGAGGAGGCATTAGTATTTTGTTAAAGGGGTGATGTTTGAATCATAGTGAGGAAAACCTTCCTTTAAGGAAATACTCTGAGGTTCGTTTGTGAGTTCTTGTTGAGATTTTTTTTTTTTTTCCGGCTTCAAGTATCATTTTCTTAGAATTTGCTTTACCTCAAGGACCAACAACGAAACTAAGAAATTCTGGTGGGCATTTTTTTTCTTTTGTTTTTTTTGGGGGGGTTTTTTTTGGACAAACCTTAAGCCAGTCCAAATTTCAGTGCTGTAAGCTGTCTGCTGCGCCCTCCTGGTCTCCGGCAGGAGTTTGTTGGGATTTTTGGATGACTGCCTAACCAGTTGTCCGATTGGGGCAGTATTTTGACCAAATAACCTGATGGGATTTTCTGTTGCTGTGCTATGGCAAATTGTTATCTTGTGGCAGGGAGGAGGAAGTGAAATATTTCAGGGTACTTCAAAATTCTTTAGCACAAGTTCATGGTACAGTGGCAGTCTTAGGCTATGGATTCTGTTGTCCTCTGAGTATAGACATCAGCCGGATAATCTCCACTTCTTGCCTGGTTATGTCCCAGTCACTGGAGTAACCTGGCGAGTTGTAACGCAGCCAGCTCTGCAAGGGTCCTTAGCTCCTGGTGCAGGTACCTGGGGTGCAGGAGCCTGATGTGTCCCAGGGTGTCAGCAAATTCAGAATTTCAAATCCTTGCTTTATTCGGTCACTTGCTCCAGTATTTGATGTATTAATACCCAAAATGTGTTGCTTGGGTTCTTGGGAAGCTGAGCTTGTGCCTTATTGCCCACTATACTGCATCCTAAGTGAGCAGTCTGAAATGAATTGCCAATGACCAAGTATAACTTCTGGGAAGCTTTAGGATAACTTGAAGTTACTGACCTACTCCTCCTCTCCCAGATGTATGTAGAGATACCAGTGTGCTTTATCACAGTTCTGTGCATCAGAGCACAAAACAAACATTTTCAAAATCTATGAAGCTTTATAAAAATCTATTTTTCTAAATGGAAATGCTCCCTAGGCAGATGTTTGCCTACTTCTATCTATTTTTTTAACTGCTCTTGCAGTCTTATTTTCAGGTAATTATAGCCTAGGTCACACCCGCAAGTTGGGTTATTTTTATATATGAAGCACTGCGCTTCTTTCTACAAATACAAATAGTGTATTTATAGGTAGTATTGATCAAATGTTCTTTGCACATGGTATTTAAGGCTAAGTGAGCTACCTTGGTGTTTTGATTTCTTTTTTGGTAGTAGACCATGATACGTACTATTTTTGCAGACTTGTGTTACTTGGTATTTGGAATAAAATGCAGTTCTGCAGTCGATGCCATTGAATCTTTTGCCCAAAGAAGGACTAGACGACCGGCCCAGGGTGTTGTGGCTGGTTGAACTCGTGACATAAGAACCCTTTAGCTGTTAATTCTGGCATCTTAACCACTTCAGTCAGCTGTCGGTTTGTTTACATCACTGTGCATCTCTGTCTCTGAAGAGCAGTCTTTTCTCTGAAAAGGGATCCACGTTTGCTGTGTATTTAGTATTGCTGCAATACATGGAAATCTGTAATAGACTTGGTAAGGGCTTCTCACTAAAATGCGGTAATGCCAGAAAAAGACAGTTGCATCAGGAAATGCACGACAAGGAGAGATGGTGGAGAATATAAATAGTTTAGAAAATGAAAGTGGGGCTGAGGGGTGAGTGAGAATGATGGTAAGCTCTCAGTGAAGACGGACTGCAAACAAGCCAAAGGACATAGGGGGAAAATTTGGAGGAGAGCTGTTGAAAGCAAGGCAGATTTGGAGTGTAGGGAAAAGAGATTTAAGTGAGTTTTGCTTTGACAATATTTCCAGAGTGGTTGAACCCATCAGGGCTGAACAGTGAGGCAAACCCTGAGTTTATTACCCTTGTAGGCAGATCTTCAGTGTGAGTTCTTGCTCAGCAAGGCATTTTTGAGTTTGTGATGGCTGGTGATGGGAGAAAATGTATGCATTGGCTTTAACCTTAGGCTTGGGCAAGCTTTCTTGAGGAGAGGGGGCTTCCTGCCAGTAAGACAATGTACGTGCAGCTGGTGGGAAGTCTGAGAAAATCTCTTAGATTAATTTGTAGCTCTGTTGTACAACTGAGACACTAAGGGTATTTGCCTCTGTAAAGCATGCATTCATGAATATGATTGACAAAAGGAGCTGATAAAAGTTGGGTTGTGTTACGGTGTTCATCTTATTGCACAACAAACGTGACAGCACTGGTACCTGCAGCATCCTGGAGCTATTATAGGGCGTTATCTGTGAGAATGTGTACAGAGAACTTGACCTACATGAGTAATCCCATGGGCCTTTTTCCTCCTTCTTCTCCCAGCCCATGGATGCTGTACACACAACAAGGTTATGAATATGTATTTGTTAAGGTTGTAACTGTTATAATGTACCATAGATTTCAGCGTGGTTGCCTGTGTGTGTGTAAACTGCAACACACACACAGATGAAAGAGTGTGTTATTTAGCACTAACGTGGGTTCTTGTTTCTCTTTATCTGCAACCTAATCTTGCAAAGACTGTGCAAATGAAGTTTTTCTTGAACGTTGATTGGGAAGAGGAGTCACACCTGCAAGAGAATATGGTTATTTACAGTACCAAAAGTGCATGTATGTGACTTCATTCTGTACTGGAAAATGCTGTGTATTTTTCAAAGGTATTATTATTTCTTATCTGACGTAAATATCTTGAAAACATTCCTCCTTTGAATTTGAATCTCTGCAGAGCAATGTAAATTTTAAGTGTCTGTTTGCAATGGACATTCTTGGTACAACTATTTTTCGCTGGTTAATAATCAGACCAAAGGTTAAATAAAAGTGTTCGGCTGCTATTATTTAAAAAAAAAAAAAAAAGTGTTTGTAGGCTCAAAGTGTCAGCCCATTTTAATGAAACGTTTATAAATTCATTGCCTATTTAATATCAAAATACATTTGCACTTCTATTGTTTCCATAAAAAGTTGGTAGTTTTGTTTAATATTTCACTGTAGTAATAAACAGCTGCTTTAAAGCATCTATGCCTCAAGATTTAAATTCCTTGTTATCTTTTTTTCAGTAAAGGCTACCTGCAGCCACAAAACTCTGGTCAGCAGGTTTATGTGCTCTTTAGGAGGAGACTACTAAAGTGGCAAAACCACAGGAAAGCAGGAAGTCCATGCCTTGGGAGTTGTGCAGACGGATACGGGAGGCGAGCCAGGAGAGGGACTAGAGCGCGGCTGGCACCTCTCTGGTGTTGCTGCCTTTTGAAATGGAGCACGTTGAGGGTTTGTGGCTGTCTCGCTCAGAGGTTAAGAAGGCATCAGTTCTTGTTTCTCTGGCTCCAGTTTCAGGTCACTGCATAAAATCTGCTTTTTCTGGTGCTTAGTGAAGAGCTAGGACTTCATCTTCATTTCACAGTATCTGTGTGAGCTTTTCAGCGTGGCATGTACAGACGCGTCTCTGTTCCAAACTGCGTTGGTCATGCTTTATTAAATATGGAAAAAGTCCTGCTGAAGCCAGCAGGAGTTTTGTGGATGGGCCAGCAAGTTACCTGTCCTTTATTAGTCTTTGGTAAGATGCCAGAACTCTACACTCATGGCTTGTGCTGATGTTCCCTATTAAAGAATGAAATAACAGCAAGACCCCTAGCTTTTTAGTCATTAAAAGCTAGGCTGAAAGAACTATCCCCACACCTTTGTGTGCCTGCTTCTTGCCTTGCAGGGAGGGGCAGTAGTCGTTGGTACAGCACTGAGCTACCTGGCTGGCTAATGGGCTTCTCGCTGGCAAGAGTGTCATTGCTGAAGTGTCAACACGCAGTCAGCCAAGTCAGTGCGGAGGAAGTATATTTAGATCTTTTGCCTCTTTAATAGCATTATCTCATATTAGTGGCTTCCTTTAAAAGCAATAGCCATCCTCTGGTCTCGATTCATTCCTTTCTCTGAAATATTTCTTTTTGAAGCCTGAGTTTCTATTCTGCAGCAAATCGTTAAAGAATCATTGGAGTTTCCTTTTGTGATAAATCTGTTAACAGAAAATTAGCTGGCCTAAGGACCTGCATGCTTGATGTTTCAAGAAAAGCCTGCTTGCATCCATCTCATTGGGTAAATTGTTTATAATCTTTCCATACCTGTGGAAATACCTCCCTTGTAGTGCAGCCAAGGTCAGTGGTGAATCGCCGATTAAGTACTGCTTGTGCAAGTTAAAGCTGCCTGGCGGGGAGGGGACTCTTGTTTGTGCATCCCATTTTCATAAGGCCCCAAAAGTGTTCAGGCATGAGAAATTTGCTTTCCTAGGCTGGTTTCTTTCCTGTATCACCTCTGTAAATGTCTGCCTGGTGAGTCTTCCCTGGAGTAAGTGACGTTCTAACTGATGACAATTAATTTGAGTAGTTGGCAGAAAAGCAGCCAGCCCCACTTCCCTTGGACCGATAGCACTGGGAAGCTGGCAGTCGACGTAGGGGCAAGGACCTGCACCCCTTAAAGCAGGAGGATTTGCCTTCAGTGCTTGCTGATGCTTCAGAGCACAGTGGGCTGCTTACTCGAGGGCTCCAAGTAGCTCACAACTTCAAAATAAGCAGGAAGTGGAGGGCTGACTGTACATAGATCTGCCTGTACATTATATTACCCTCGTGGGTTTCTCAAGCATATGGTATGCCTAATTAAGAGACTACCTGTGCTCTCATGTGTGTGCCTGTAGAGTCCTATTTTAAACATGTAACCAAGAATTGGCAAATTTGCAACTCCTTTATAAGAGATTCAAAGCACTGTAATGCTCGATCAGCAACAGAGCTATAGATAACGTATGTTCTGTGTCTGTGCGACAGTCTGTTAGGATTCAAATAACGATTTACGTGCAAAAGTCTTAAAGGTTGTTACAAACATATATGCATCAAATGTCATTGTATACCAGTCTTCTGTGTTAAGGAAGCCTTATTTTTTTCCCCTTAAAGGATAGCAATGTTGATTCAGAGACTCAGAAAATTTCTGCGTACTCAAGTTACAGGCGTGCATTTCTTAAAACCCCTGGGAATTTTTTCCCCCTAAAACCAGGACCAAAGCTACATACAGAATAATCAGTTCTCAGGGCCGGACCGACTGTTATAAGTGTTTGCTGCCACAAAGAATCCATACAATAATCTGGGTGGGAAAATTAAAAAAGGGAGCTAAGGAATCAAGAAGATAGGACTGGCGGGGAGTATGCTGTGAAGGTTACTAACTATCAAATTAAGGATGAAAAATTACCCTTGTGATGGATTTCTAGTGGAGAAAGTGGAAGAGTTGCTTTGAAGAGTCTTGCTGTTCTGACAGAAACCGGCTAGCTGCAGAAACAGAGGAAGAACAGAAGCAAACTCCAACAAGATAAACCACTTCTCCACTGCTATTTCAGTCTGCTCCTTTCCAGTTTCAAGCAGGGGAGAAGAGAAACTTAGAGCTGAATTCACTGGCAAATTAGCGTGCTTAGAGCCATGCTTCAGGGGAGGGCAAGGGAGAGAGCAACTCTTGGCTGGCTCTTCCACTGTTTTATTCTGTGCAAAATTAAAATGCTGAAATACAATATTCTCATCAAGGGAGGGAGTGCTCCAGAACCGTTTGCAAAGCTGTCTCCTCTGCTATCCCAGATGACAATCTGGGATCACTGGTTTTAAAGACAAGTCCCCGTCGAAATTCAGCTAGGTTTATGTATGCTGCAAACGGCTCCTGATTTTCCCAGTTCCTGCTGGCGAAGCACCGGAGTAGCAGCTACAGAGGAAATGAGTCATTCCTCTATTTCTGTTGCAAAAGACTTCTCTGTGCTGTACAATGCTTTTAGAAATATATTCTTATGGCTTCTTGGAAATCCACCTCCTAAGACCACCTTTAGGCATACCAACATCAGTGTATTAACAGGCACATTATAGACTTTCACGTGATTTTAAATAGGTTGTGCAGGCTTGGCTTCTGCAGGGAGGTGTTGCCAGGGTCTTCCTCAAGCTGGTATTTCATATCAGCTCTGGGTCTGTCTGCTGGCTGAGAGGCTGGTGCCAAAGAGGTGGTTGTATGAGGCCATCAGTGTGTCTTCTGAGCATCTTACTTTGTGCTACACGCTCAGAGGCCTGTTTAAGTGTGTTTCAAAAAGAAGAAACTCACTGGTCATAAGGATTGTGAATCACGGGCACTTCTCCAAAAAGTATTTCTGTACGGAGCCTCTAAGTGTTTTCCCAGGAGGTACTTGAGCTCACCAGCCATTCAGACCCTACCAAAACTAATGACATCTCCTGAATATTAAAAATAAAAAAAAGGGGGAGTGGGTGGGAGAAGACTCGCATTAGAATCTGACAAACTAATAACCCATTTCTCCCCTTTTATTTCAGTGTGGTGGTTTCCAGAGTGCTGCAACCAGACATTAAACTGGCTGTGGGTAGGATGGCTGGTTTAAGAGGCACAGTGTGCATGAGGCATTACCTGGTAAGAGACCGTCAGTCCTCTCTCTGTGTCACCTCACTGCTGCCCTGGCACGTGGATGACTAAATAAAGTGGACTGGCACTCAGTTGTAACTTCTGCTGCGAGAGCGCAGGAGATCTTGGTAAGACTTTGGCAAATTGTCTGTTTTCAAATCTTGCAGGAGTCTGACTTGTTCAGGAACAAAGCGAGTCTTGGAAGAAGCTTTCTCTATATGTGCCTATGGGTGAGTTTCGTTTAACAGTCTGCTCATCTCTTGGCTCCTTGAGTGGCTGCCTACCTTGATGTGCAGAGTCTTTGGGTTGCCCTGCGTGCTTCCACCTGCCTTCGAGCACCAATTCCAGCAGACGAGCAGCAGTGCCTGGGGGCCATGCAACTGTCACATGGCATTTACCCCTCACATTTTACAGGTGCTCCTTAAAATGTTCCCACTTCCAGTATGAAGACATGGTGGGTGCCAGAGGGAGGGAGACTGGCAGAAAAACACACTGACCTGTGTGGTTTTCTCCTTGGAAATGCTAGTAGCGCTCCAAGAAACCGTGCAAATCCAGAGCTTGTGTGAGCAGCGGTGTTTTAAATTTGCCTCTTGAAATCATGCTCATGACCCAAAACGTTTATAGGGGCACATAACGAGCTTTCAACCCTCAAATAATTCCTCTAGCAAGAATCGTTATGGTCTTCCAAAATGATCCCTATGTTAAGTGGCAATTAAGAGCTAACTATAATGAGATGCTGCGGGATGAAATTAGTATCCAACACAGAGTGACAACAGAAACATCCATGTTGATAAGTTGCAGGGCATATGGTGGGAGAAAGGGGAAAGTAGGGAACACAGGAGCTACGCTGCGAGGAGGGGCAGGGGCATCACCTTGGGGCAGATGGCGACTACCCGGATGGTCATCAGGTGAGTCAGCCCTCAATGGAAAATGTGACAGCTTTTATGAGGGCTAACTCTGGGATTTGCATGAACTACTTTGGCCAAGGCTTTCAGGGCTCGTAGTTTTTCTGGAAGAAGACTGTGGTTTCAGCGATGTTTTCTGCCTTCTGAAATGTCAGGTGGTGAAAATGCTGTTCACCCATCTTTGGCAGCTGGAGGGGTATGACATCTGCTACCTGAAAACCGACCATTTTGGTGGTGAAATTCATCACTGTAGCCAATAAAAACCTTTATAATGCCACTTGCATATTAAAGGGCTCTGGGAGCTCAAGAGTTTGAGTATCTGTTTGCCTGACTGCCATTGGAGTAGCTGCAGGTGAAGTGCACAGGTATTTTGTTTGAATAAAAATTCTCGCTCTCAGTGGTTAGCAAACACGGCTGCCCCAGAAACCTGCAAGTTGCAGAGCAGGAGTTAATTTTGGGTGGATAATGTGCTGCTCTGATCGAGCACAGGAGTCTGCACATACCGGGATATGCTGTCCCGGCTGCTCTGGCATGTCTTTGCCCCTTGGGAGCAGCTAGGGTTTGTTTTCAGCAGATTTTCCCCCTCTGTGATGGGTATGGGCTTGCAGAGGAGGCAGGTCCTTGCAGCGAAGGGAGCAGACAGATAACTCCCTTCTTCCTTCTCCCTTCCATGCAGTATTTTCATAACCTTTCAATGGCATCCCGGTGGAATGGGGACAGGATGGTGATGGGCGCTGGCCCCAGCCGCTGTTTCTTCCAGTGGGGGAGGAGGCCAGGATGAGATCAGATTTACTTTTTTCCCTTTTCTGCTTGGAAACTTATTTGTATTGCTAATGAGGCCCCCAGTTCAATGCTGTAAAAGGGTTGCTGCAGGGAGGGGGACAAGCAAGCTTCCTCCCTTGGGCAAGGGCTGATGCAGTCCTCGACTCATATAAACCGCTTTTCTGAGGTCAGTGGGCATGCAGTTTGTCACCCGTGATGGCAGGTGATACTGGCTGAGCTATTGGCGCAGTGGGATGAGGCAGCAGACAGCACTGGACACGCAGCAGGACGTTGTTTGGGAGCAGAGACATCTGCCCTGACAGCACCGCTCAATCTGCTGCAAGTTGCTGGGCACAGTGTGGGAGGCGGAACACAATGTGCTGCTCCCTATGTACTATAGGGAGCAAACCCTAGATCAAATGTGTTACCCTCTATCATATCATGTCACAGAAAGGTTTGGGTTGGAAGAGACCTTATAGATACCTGGTTCCACCCCCCGTGCCATGGGCAGGGACACCTTCTGCTAGACCAGGTTGCTCAAAACCCCGTCCAACCTGGCCTTGAACACTGCCAGGGAGGGGGCATCCACAGCTTCTCTGGGCAACCTGTGCCAGTGCCTCACCACCCTCATAGCAAAGAATTTCTTGCATCTAATCTAAATCTACCCTCTTTAAAGCCATTACCCCTTGTCTTATCACTACATGCCCTTGTAAAAAGTCCTTCTCCAGCTCTCTTGCAGGCCCCTGCAGATACTGGAAAGCTGCGATAAGGTGTCCCTGGAGCCTTCTCTTCTCCAGGCTGAACAGCCCTGACTCTCTCAGTCTGTCCTTGTAGGAGAGGTGTTCAGCCCTCGGATCATTTTCGTGGCCTCCTCTGAAAAGCAGGTTTCTGCAGTCAGACACCCAGGGGAATGCCAGCGGCAAGGAGGAATTTCATCACCTGGATTTGAGCAGACTTTTGCATATGAGGTTGGCTCGGTCTGTGACGAAGACAGGTTTGCCTTCCAAGTACAGCTCTGAATCTCAGAGGCAGAGTGCACAGTGTGTTACTCTGTGTAGTGACTTTAGTTTCCATTAATGTCCAGAGAAGAGATTCCTCCTGAAAAGGAAATTTTAATTCAGAAAGGAATTCGTTCACTTATATTGGTTGCATTTAGCTGGATTTACAGAATTCATCTTCAGTAGAGCTGTCTCCTAGTGAAGACACTGCAGGGTAAACGCACAGGAATGGGGAATACGGAAAAAGAATCGAACAACAGAAACAGATGGGCGAAACCAAGGACCCTACAAGGCAGAAATATTCAGTAATTCCACGTAATTCTTAGCTACAGCACTGCAGTGCTTTAGAATGCAAATTACCTCTTTAACCCACCCAGTTTAGCTCTGCTTCGTAATACAGTATTTTGCACATCTGCTTAATGGCTGGGAAAACCAGATGTAACGGTCGCTGCTGCTGGGAGGGGACGATGGGAAACTGAGCCTTTTGTAATAAAAATAGTGCTGCCCTTTTGAACCTGTTGAATTCTGAAGTCGACATGGGCATGTTTTTGCAAATGATGATGTGGTATTTGCAGCTGAATGATCCTAAACTCATCGCCTTGCCTGTTCCTTCGCAGCTCAGAAGCGTTTTTATTGCTGTTGTTTTTTCCAAAAGCTTTAACCAATCTCTATGTTTTGGTCATTTGTTTCATAATTTAAAAGCTTTTATCTTACCAGCCATAATTAAATAGTTTTGGATAACTTTTGCTACATTTTACACCTGCACAGCCCCGAGGCTCAGTGAGAAAGCCTTGCTGATTTAGTTGAAGAAAGTGTGTTTGACCACATCTGTTTCTGTGTTAACTTACATCTTTAGGCCCCTGCTGGAAAGGAGAAAACTGGAAATGCCAATTCCTCCCCCTCCTCTTTCTAGGTTCAATATAGGTTTTAGTGTTCATGTGGATAGGAAAGGAATATCTAAAATTGTGACTTATTAAATTGGTGTGAGTCAAATGGGAGGAGCTGTAACACAGTTCCTCAAACAACTTCCAAGGGATGAGACTGTTCTTCTAAAGTCCGTCATCCGTGAGTTTGCAATGCAACCAAAAGCCTCAGCATTTATCTTACAATTTTGTCCTTGAGTCTCAGAGAGACGACCTTGAGTGAGTGTGAGACTGAGTTTGCCTTATTCCATAAAATCCCACACTCCGACACTTTTTAGAAGAGATCGTCTTATTTTTTAAGATGGGCATTGAAATTGTCTTGATTATTTTTACCTCTAAAGTTGTGTCACTTTGGAGACCTGGGTTCTGTCCCCCATTTGCTCAGCCCCCGTCTTCGCGGTCATGCTGCATCCCCCGGGGCTCGGGAAGCCACGTCTGCAGCTCCTATCCAGCTCCTCTTGGTAGGAATGACTCTCCTGCTGGATTTTTCTTTCTGAGAAAGGGAGATACAACTTAGCAGCTTCAGAAAAGCTGATGTTGCTTGTTTCCCAGTCATTAGATTAGAAAAAAATACTAAGAAATGTTCTATAAAAATAGAGCTTGCTTCCCTAGGAATTTGCTTCAGTGGGGGCTGTGAGATACTCTCTCGGTAACGATTTGTATTACAAAAATAGCTCTGTCCTACATCTGCAAACAGTTAGAAATGTGAGTCTGGAAGAGAAATCCAGCAGCTAACTCCTCAGCCCTACAGCCTGAATAAACCAATTGGAAACAAAATGAATTACAAAAACAACTGAAAACCTGAACTTCCCTATGAATACAACGTTCTCTTCTCGGAAGTCTGAAAATACTCTGGCTTTTGAGCATGACCCAAAGCATTGCGCATCCAAGGTTTTCTGGCCTCAAAGCAGGGAACGAGTTCCGAAGCAGAAGAGTCCTGGCAGTGCTGTGCCTTCTCCGGGGGACCCTTCCGCTGCTGAAATTGCGCTGAGTCAGGGAGCAGCCTGCAAGCAAGCGAGTCCCAGGCCACAGAGGTCTCATCTTTATTGCAAAATCAAAAGAACATGACCTCAGATTCATATTTACACGTGACCTAGCAGTCACCGTTTGCCTTCAACACTGTTGATGATGCTCGGCTCATGCGTAGTGATAGCGCGTGAAGCCACCAAGGGCTCTGCTACGATGGGATTAGCGCTGAGACGTGGTCAGCGTGTTGGAACCCAGCACGACTTGGCCGGGCAGCGACGGCTCCCTCCAGGGACAGGTTTCCTTTGAGCAGGAGCTTGGATTTGAGCACTTGATACAATAATATGTGGTGTTTGCTTCCTCGGAGGCTGTGTGCCCTTTGGCTGTGGTTTTTGTCTCTGTTTACTATAGAAATAGCTTTAGTAGATTATGCTGTGTCACTCAGTTCCCTGCCAGAACGTATGTTAAGGACAAAGAGAAAGCATGTGAGTGCAAGAGAGTAGCTGTAATTTTTATGGCATAAGCAAGGCCATTATAAATTTTGTGAGGCAATGAGGATCTGAAGATTTTAGATCAAATTTAGCCACTTTATCTGGAGACTTAAGAAAAGAGAAAGATGCACTTTTACTGATACTGCCAATTAGGGAGCTGCCAGGTGGTGGGTTAATAATCCAGATGTGCTGAGGAAGATGCAGCATCACCAGAGGCTGTGTCTGAAGTGAAGCAGAGGAGTGCTTTCCAGGGCACAGCGACAAGCCGGGGCAGCGCTGGTGGCTTCCTCCCAGCTACAGGCACGAGTCAGGTACGGGAGGTGTGACAAGAGGGAGATCCTGGAGTAGGTAATGCCAAACCAGAAAGGGATAAGAGCTTAGGAAAACTGCAGAGAAGGAGGATGGAATATAATACAGCAATGTAATGTAAAGAACAGCTGGCTACTGAAAACACAGAAGCCTGGGAAATGATATCTTGGCTTCGAATCGGGCAGATTCACAGGCATCCAAGGAGCTGATGGGCTAGTTTAGAGGCACTTGAGACCAAAGGCTGGATGAATCGTGGAAATGGGTTGTAGCACCTTCCCCTTTTGTCAGTTGCTGGAATCCATATCTGTCACACTGATGTCAGCTCAGCTCCTGCTGGAAAGTGCATCTTCTCTGGCACGAGACCCGCAGCTGTGATCCTGGCTTGCCTCAAGGGGCCAGAGCTTGGGACGGAGATGCTGGTGGCCCAGGCTTCTTGCTGACCCCTGGAGCATACCAGGAATGATCTGGGAGAAGGAGGTAACCTCTCCCTACCCGAAACAAAGCTGTCTGGGCCACTCCTGCGTGGGAATCTGGGAGGAGGGGTTGAAGGGATCAGCACACGAGCCTGCGTGGACAGCCAGCAGGGCTTATCTTGCACCTTTGCCATCAGCAGGAAGCAGAACTCAGCTCAGGGCAGTTCAGGCATTTTCTGCACTTGTAACACAGCACGACACAGACCCTGACACTGACTCAGCCCTCAAGCTAGAATATATACAGGCTCCTACTGCAAATCAAAGGTAATCCTTGCTGCTGACAGACTACGAGGTGTGGGGCCAGCATGGCAGAGCTGTCCTGCCCCAGACAAAGCCATCCGTCTCACCCACAGTGTGAGCTGGGTCTCTGCTGGGATGCAGCTAGGGGCAAAGGCAGGTGAGCAGAGTTTGCTGCTTTCTGCTTTGACAGCTGGGGTAGACCTGCTCCTCGGAGCCTGGCTTGCGCTCCCAACTGGGGACGTCTACATAGTTCCCACCCACAACACTGTGTGCCACTCTACTGCTCGGGGTCTCTGCATCAGTGCCCACTGGCCATTCATCTCTCCCAGCTCACAGTCCTGCTCCTTGTTGTCCAAAACTTCTTAGATAAAACCTCATGGACTTGCCTTTTCAGGGTACAACTGCCAAGGCAGAAAAAGGCCTGAAAAACCACAGAGGGAAACTGCATTTCCATGAAACCTGCAAGCAGACAAGCGTGTTGCTAGAGATGGCTTGGAAGAGTCAATCTGAGATGCTTTCGTTGGAGGGATGATGCTGTGTAATGAAGCTAATGCTGTAATGATGAGAGAAGCTGGACCTTTATGGACTTTCAACAGGAGTGGGGAAGCACCGGCTGCAATGGCTTGCCATTATAAAAACATAAGAGATAAGAAGCTTATTTTTAGGCAGAGTGGTAGTCGGCTATTCCAACAGGCTCAAGTGATGGTGATAAGGACTTGGCGTATGAAGAGCAGAGTAAGACGACATCTCATCTTATCTCGTGCCGCCACTTTTCACTTTCCCCCTTGCAACAGAAAGCACTGCCGATTGCTTTAGGAGGATTCAAATGAAAATCCTTTGAAATAGCCATCAGATTTCTTTTCTTTCCTGTCTTTCTCCACTTTTCAGAGTGATGCTCTTCTCTCTTAAGACACGAAGCAGCTGAAAGTCTTTGACTCGGGTTTGGAAGACACATGGCATTTTGAATACCGGCAGCCCTGGTTCTGGTTTGAGAAGCCGCTGGACTGATTTGCTATGCCGGAGGTAGATTTTGCTTCTTGCTGGGCTGGTTGTAATAATTCGAGTGCGTGCTCTGGATGTAGCTGTTGCTATTCCCAATGTGTATTAATATCAGTAAGAACAGAAATCTATCATAAAATCATGTTCTGCAAAAGCAGTGTTAATTACCTTGATTTCTGCATAGAATTTTTGCATTTGCAAGCCTCGCCATCTGCATTGCAGCCATGACATGTGGGGAGTATGGAATGCGTCTTATCAGACACAGAGCGCGCACAGCAAAGGACATCCAAAGGTTATGTTGTCGTCATGTCAAATGGGTCTGTTTATTCTGAGTGCTGTAGAATCAGAGCTTAATCAGAGCATCAGCCATATGCAGATTTGAAATTAGATTTTACAATAACCACCTGTCTGCTGTTTCGAATCCATCATATTCTTCGGGTTAGAGCTGCGTTTGCTTAGCAAATATGTTTGCTGGGAGAATGTAATCTAAAAGCCTTCAAGCAACAGTGTAAAAGACACTTAAATGTGTGTATATGTGTGAGCGTGCAAGGGGAGCACCTCTGTCGTATGGCTTTGTACTACAGTCTGCTACTGTAGGG
>Ga0065711_1011706_pt1 | contig 16091 bp, 10 predicted proteins | sample Hoacrofraction12_FD_59098 | JGI IMG/M metagenome (GOLD analysis project Ga0065711, IMG submission 59098) | Hoatzin crop microbial communities from Cojedes, Venezuela - Epithelial fraction 12 v2 (version 2) | ecosystem: Host-associated > Birds > Digestive system > Esophagus > Crop | place...
ACCGGGGCCTGGGATTCCTGAGGGTCAGTCTTAGCACTGAAGACTGAAGCAAAGAAGGCATTCAGTAGTTCTGCCTTCTCCGCATCCTCCGTCACCAGGACACCCACCTCATTCAGCAGCGGCCCCACATTGTCCCTAGCCTTCCTTTTGCTGCTGATGTAGTTGAATATGTATATATGTATATGTATATATATACACATATACATCCACCTAGCTATCACATACTGTTTGAATTAAAAGTTGAATTAAACAACCAACAGTACCTAACTTCCATATCCAATGAACATCAGTCCCACGCAATTTAATGAACTCTTACCGTAAGTCCTCGAGACTCAAGGCTGTAAATACCCACTAGAAAATGGAAGGCAGCTTCTCCCAGAAGTTCACGTTATGTACCCAGGAACACGTGTCTCATGCAGGTGCAGACACATCCATTATACCTATTAGAAGAAGAAGGGTGCGGGGAAAAAATACAGTTTTAAAAGAAATACATTGCTGGTGCTGTGATCTGCCTTGAACTCAAAACATCAGGCCACACCACACACTCTTCACCTGCGTGGTGGTTCCTCACAGCTGTGGTCCAGCCTCCGAGGCTCCTGCAGCCAGCGCAGCTCGATGTGGAGGCGAGAGCTCCGATGGATTTTAGCTGCCAACCCCTGTGGCATGCGGTGCCCTGACACCACAGGCTTCCTGAGCATCCCACGCTACACGAGACCTGTGCAGCCACCATTGGCAGTGGGGTGTGTTTGCCCATGCATCGGGCATGGCGTCCCCAGCACCGGCCACAAGCCATGACACTGCTGCTGGAGGACCTCGGCACCGAAAGGGGGCTCACGCTCACAGGCGCCCGGGAGAAGAACCACCCCTGTCACAGGCCCTGCCGGGGTGGGTGACTCGGCCCGAAGCAAAGTGTGATGCCAGGGAGGAAAGCAAAGGCAAAACCAGCCACAGCGCGGAGCACAAACCCTGAGCGTTGGTGCTGTGGGCGGCAGGGGTGGAGGTGAGTGCTCATGACCACTGCCAGGCTGAGCTCTGTGCCCTGCTCCTCTGCGGGGAGCCGATTCGTGCCTGCTCAGCTGGCACCAGCCCGCGAGGGCTTGCTGCCACGTTGGTGTGCCCTCCGCCACCACCCTCATGGGCAGGCCCCTGCCTTCTGCAGGAACGTTTCACCTGCTTGTGGCCCTTGGTTTGTCCCTCAGCTGCTCCTTTGCCTTTCAGAGTCATGCTAGTCCCCAAGACATTCTTTTTCCACAGAATTTCTACTCCAACCTTGACCGGACTGAGGGGAGAGGGTATGCAGAAGGTCACTGGGTAAAAAAGCGCTGATGTGGGATGTCAAGCAATGACCCGCTTCAGGAGCGGAAGAGCCTTTACTTCTAGCTCCTGCAGGACTTCCCAGCACCCCGGTGTTCAGAGGTGAACGGTAACTTGTGCAAACGCATTGGAAAGGGAGATCTGCCAGCCTCTGCAGCCATTCAACTCTCCAGCCATTTTGCTTTCCAGCCTCTGCATCTACAGCTATTGACAAACCATGTCCAGCCTGTTTGTTCTCCTCTGCGAACTTCCACACTCAGCCGAGTCATCCTGGCCCAGTTCACACCACATCACCGGGACTGACAGCAGCAGGGACAACCAGCAAGAGTGAAGCCCAGAGGGCTTTTCCTTTTCAGATCAAAGCGCTTCATACAAAATATTTCAGCAAAGAAAGCTGAAGCAGCCTTTGGAGTGTATCAAAATTGGCAGCAACTTTTTAATAGCCTGAGGGTAAAGCAACTGTATTGTATTGGGATTTTTTTTTAAAGAAAGGAACATTTTTGTTTACAGAAATGTCTGTAAACAGAGTAAATATACTTTCAAAGTTTTGGTAAAAATGTAAGGGTTGTTCTAAAGCATGCTACTGGGCTGCATTTGATTAGGATTCCTTCCTGCTAAGACAGATAAAAGGTCACTCTGTTCAACAACGCATTGTTGAAGGGGTTTCAGTGAAACCCCCCACAGTGGGGGTAGGAAGCATATGGTTTGATTTAAAATGCTGAGGAAAAGAAACTCGGTATTGCTTTTTCCTTACCTGAATTTTTAAAGGCTCCTTGGCTTGTCAGTGCTCAGGAGAGAAGCAGGGGAGTTGCGCAATCACCACAAAAGAAGTCTAGCACAGCGTGGGGCGAACTTACATGGCCTACAAACACCCCTCGCAACAGTTTGAGGTTTCCCAGTTCTGCTGGACAACTACACCCTAGCAGACCCACTCCCTTTCAGCTAGGCACACACGCATGAACTTCGGTTCAAGTTCAGAAAATAAACACCAGCAAGCAACATCAGGTTTAACCACTAGAAATAAACAGTTCAAACACCAGGGAGAGGAATGCTGTCTCGCTCTCCGTGGCAGTGGCATTCACTCCTTTTTAACAGTCTGCGGGTGTCTAACCATTTTCCATCCAAGGTGTAGGCACGCTACAACGGATTTAAACCTTCCTGCAAATTTCGTTTCTCCGATCACTTCTCACAGAGCCCTTCAAATCACAGACACGCACGGCCTCACAACTTCAGCTCAGGAACTGTCGCGTACAGAAAAGGAAACACAAAATGGAATAGGAAAGAAAAACTTGCAGGAAAAAGCACATAAATGCCTGAATCGTCTGGCAGATATCACGTCTCGTGTCACTCCCACATGCCGTGATCTGACATGAGTTCAGGCGTTGGAAGAAGTTTGGGTTTCCTCCAGGAAAGCAGGCAGGGTGTGGATCACAAGAACACTGCAGAGCCAGTGAAGATCACTGCTGAGGTCTATCCTGCGCTGAGAAAACAGCTAGGGAAAACATCCCTTGGAGGTAGCAATCGCCAACACGGCAGGCTCGTATCCTTTGGAAGCGTAACAATACCGACGTTCGTGCTGAAACCCCATACGGGATCAGCAACCAACCCCCTGGAAGCAGTTATCAGCGTCCTCCTCATAAGATTTTCCTCCTCTATGAGTAAATGGCTTTGTTTGTGCGCATGAATTTGGAACATTCAACATCAAAGCTGCTAAAGAGCAGGTAGGGTTGGCCAGAAACCTCTGTGGTGAGCAGGAGTGCCGTGGAGAGCAGGCAAACTGCCCTGTCAGCCCCTGCAGGAAAGCCCCACAAGCTCACAGCCTTCAACATCCCTGCATCTCTCCCAGGCCCAGGCAAGAGCGCCAGCAGCAATTCTTTGGACCAGCCCTCCTTATCTCAGACGACACGACTAAAGGTTTGACGACACAAAAAAAGACCTGCCTCCAGCTTACACCACCACTTCAGAAACAGCATTACCTTGTGGCACACAGAAATGATCAAATACAGACTCCTGCTATAGTCAAATTCATTCAAAAATTCTGCAGTTTGCTACATATGTCAGCAGGTTTTATGCTGAGTAAAGAAGTTTCTTCACCGACAGCCAGCAAAAAGTCTAGTTGCAGCTTTTTCCTCCTGCCCTGTCTCGTGCACAAGCAGTGTGTGTACTGGCCCACTTCTGGTAAGGTCCTACTGCTGAAACCTGTGCACAACCAGTCTCCTCACCTGAACGACCACAAAGCTGCACCCCGGGGCTGGGGACCATAGCAAGAACAAGCCTGCAATTTTGAGCAGACATAAGCAGCAAGTTCTGCTTCACTGCTGAATACCTAATATTCTCAAAACAAGCTACATCTCAATAATGTCTTACACATTGGTGTGACTAAAATTTGAGTGCAAAATTTTTAAGTGTTCAGATATTCCAGAGGACAGCTCTGTAAAGAGACCTAGAGAACTGTTCATGGTTCATTGGCTAATTCTGAATATTTTTAATGGATTGTACAGATTTCTACACCTGGTTTTATGAAATACATTATATTCCATACAGACACGACGTCACCTGTTAGATGAATGCGTATCTTCTGCCCCGAGATGATGCAACAAGCGATCCCATAAGGCTCTTACCGATAACTTTTCAGAACGATGTATTCCTTGGCTAACTGGCACATGAAAGAGTTCTTGTTGAAAGACGCAGAATGCACTGAAGTTTTGCTCATAGGCCTCTCAAATCATCCTCACAGAGACACTAGGATCATACTGCAACAGAAGGATCTCCCAATAACACAAAGTTGACTGACAAATTTTACTTTTACTTTCCAGTGTATAAAATCTATTTTTTCACTCCTTGCTACAGAAATATGCCACAAGTAAAAAGCAATGGATTGGAAGCTAGGCAGAACCCCTACCATATAAACTGAGGGTAAAGAGTAAAAACGAGAGATGAAGTCTCAGCTAAAACCTTTCAAACACAGCAAGAATTTCGCTACATTCCCTTTCCCATAGCCAAGTACACTAAGTTAGTTACCTTAACTAACAGATCTTTTAAAAAGTTAAAAACAAACCAAAAGAAACAACAAGAAAAAAATCACATCAACTTTAATCAGTGCACTTCCACCTGAAGAAGCAAGCCTGAACACAGTAGGCAAAAAGAAAATCCTGTTTCAAGGAAAATACCATCTCCAATATTCCTGTATCATGCATTAGAGATCACTAGGACTGAACCGCTAACACTTGTATGCTGCTAGAAGCTTAGGCATGTTGTAAATACATTTTCTGCTGCAAGCGGGATATTGTCGTATCAGGCTACCTGAAAATCTGAATCTGACTAAAATTTAAACCAGTCTTCTTACATAACGCATTTTACATTTGAAAACAGTCCGCAGTCGGATCAGTTCCTTTCACCAAGGCAAAAGTCAGAAGCTAACAATGAGATCATAGCGAGGATTCTTCAGTCTTCATCTTTTTTGTTTGTCCATTCGAACCATGTTGCAGGTCCTGCCTTTTCTTTTTCTGGTGCTGTAACCTCTCCTCTTTCCTCTGCAGGTAGTCGGCCGTGTTATCAAATGAAGCCTTGTACAGACTGCTGTAGTGGCTCTCTGCGCCAACAAAAGCTGCAATTGGGCAAAGCAAGAACACGACACAAGTGTTAATTCCCTTCGCAGTCTCAGCAATTAATTCCTGTGCTGTAATTCTAGATAGTGGCATTTCAACTCATCCAGTGTGGTCTACCTGCTTTATTAAATATCAGCATTTACACTGTGTACGTCTGGTTTGTATTGGCAAGCATCTATCCTGCATTCACACAGGCAAGCGCAGCCTCCATTTTTAGACTAAAAAACTCACGCAGAGGCAAGCACCTGACACTGAAGCAAAGGGGGCACACAGCTCTCTTACATGTTGGACATCTGCGGACTTCAAGGCTTTTATTTTTTTTTAAGCGACTGCTGTTGCAACTTTTTGTTAGACATCCCATCGGAGTTGTTACCCAAGACCTAAGCACTGCAAAGGGTGTATTGCGACTTCACTGTGCTTAGCTGATTGGTCTCCTAGAGTATTAGCTTAAAAGGAACCCAAAGAAGCAGACTTCAAACAGTAATGTCTTACAGCGCACACACATTTCTAAATATTCACCCAGACACTTCTGTTACACCTTCTGCGAATTCAGCACAATATTCATCACACCATCTCCAAGACTAAGTTTTGAGGCATTTAACGGGGAACAAACTACTATGCCCCAAACCCCACTGAGATTGTTTCTGTAGAGAATACAGAACAAGACTAGCTAGCTAGGTCCATGTTTCTAAAAGTATTAGAGTGGTACCTGACAAGGCCAGTTACCTCTAGTTCTCTTTGTATTCTTACCTTTTCCCACTTCCAAGAATTCTTGATCTTAAAGGGCAAATGCAAGGAAATCCAGTGTTTGCTGGGGTTTGGTCCTAAAGCTAGTGCGCTACTCCACAGTAAGTGTACAGACAGCATCCCTTTGTTTCTTGGTAGGCAAACCAAGCAACTCTCCCTTGCTGGCCATCCAGCAAAGCGCATGCTTTTACTTTTGAGGGTCTTGCATTCACATAGTAACCAATTTACTGGCTTTTAGCCCTGGGAGAAGTTGCCTGCTGTCAGTCTGAATATCGATGCTACGCTCTACTTGATCAGTCTGCACTAAATCTTGCTCCCTCTTTTTCTGGGATCAGTTATAACAGAACATCAAACAGTTCAACGTGTACTTCAAGATTGACCTACGCATCTTAAATCCTACAGAATCAGCAATCAGGTGAAAAAAGCCTATAAAAGGACAATACACAGACATTAAGACTGGGTTTAAACAATGTAATGATCGCCTTTTTTAAAAGAACTAACTATCTTTTCAAGCACTAATTATGCACTGGAAAAAGTGGTCATCGAGGGCGCCTCCTCTTACTAATTAACAATAATAGACCCTGTCATCTGAGCAGTCCTTTCCCAGCTGCAGATGCAGCTGGATATCGTGTATCACAGTAATTTGCTACAGCGGCTAATTACACTCAGAACTTCTTCCCCTGCCTGCTCTTCTTACTTCTCTGTTGCTTATTTTCACTCAGATCTCATACTTCTAATTGTCTGCCAGGCTGTAACTATCAAGTCTGCAACATCTGCATTCTCCCTTCCAAAGGGGTACCTGACTTCTCCTAGATTTCAAAGACTGTATCAACTTCAGGACAACTTAATGATCAACTTCATGACAGCTACACCCTAAACCATCTAATACTAGATATTAAGGAGACTTTACATCACACTGCACCTCTTCCATCTTTATGTATGTGTACTTGGTTTGCATGGCAAGGTTTGGCAGCGGTGGGGCTACAGGGGTGGCTTCTGTGAGAAGCTGCTAGAAGCTTCCCCATGTCCAACAGAGGCAATGCCAGCCGGCTCCAAGACAGACCCAGCGCTGGCCAAGACCAAGCCAGTCAGCGATGGTGGTAGCGTCTCTGGGATAACACACTTAAGAAGGGGAAAAAAACCCAAACCTGTGCAACAGTAACTGCAGTAGGAGAGAGAATATGTGAGAGAAACAACTCTGCAGACACCAAGGTCAGTGAAGAAGTAGGGGGAAGAGGCATTCCAGGCACTGGAGCAGAGACTGCCCTGCAGCCCGTGGAGAAGACCATAGTGAGGCAGGCTGTCCACCTGCAGACCATGGAGGACCCCACACCTGAGTAGGTGGATGCCCAAAGGAGGCTGTGACCCCATGGGAGGCCCATGCTGGAGCAGGCTCCTGGCAGGACCTGTGGACCCATGGAAAGAGAAGCCCATGCTGGAGCAGGTTTGCTGGCAGGACCTGTGACCCCATGGGGGACCCATGCTGGAGCAGCCTGTTCCTGAAGGACTGCACCCCAGGGAATGGACCCACGCTGGGGCAGTTTGCAAAGGACTGTAGCCCGTGTGAAGAATTCATGTTGGAGAAATTTGTGGAGGACTGTCTCCCGTGCGAGGGACCCCATGCTGGAGCAGGGGAAGAGTGTGAGGAGTCCTCTCTCTGAGAGGGAAGCAGCAGCAGAGACAAAGTGTGATCAACTGACCGCAGCCCCCATTCCCCAGCCCCCTTGCACCGCCTGGGCAAAGGAGGTAGAAAAAAACAGGAGTAAAGTTGAGCAGTGAAAGAAAGGAGGGGTGGGGGCGAAGGTGCCTTTCAACATTTAGTTTATTTCTCATTATCCTACTTTGATTTGATTGGTAATAAATTAAACTGATTTCCCCAAGTTGAGCCTCTTTGGCCCGTGACAGTAACTGGTGAGTCATGGCTCCCTGTGCTTATCTCAACCCACAAGCCTTTTGTTGTATTTTCTCTCCCCTGTCCAGTTTGGCGGACACCTGGCATGCATCCAGCCAGAGTCAACCCACCACACTATGACCACCAAGAGCAGCGTGGACTGTAACACCTTTTTAAGGAAGGTTCCCAGTCTCCCAAAGTACAGGAGTGAAATTTGAATTAATCAACTCTCAACACATACTGAGACATCCACTAGCACATGCTGCAACCCTTCTCTAACCCGCAGATACCACTGCCATAATTTCAGCTTCTAAATAAAGTTGGGTGGCTTTTAAATACAAAAAAATCTGGAAACATAGGGTGCTTCTGAACTAGCACACTATGTACTATTTTTCTGGCAGAGACTGGGGGTGGGGCAGAAGTCAAGAACAAAATGAACCAGCCCTGATACCAATCAATTTCCTCTGTGACACCATCCAGGGTCACATCCTCCAGCCACAGCAAGCTTCAGATAATCTGCCTTGCCAAGACAGACCTGAATGGCCCATCTTTACAGCCAAGGTGCTCCTTCCACGGCTATTCCATTCTTACTGTCCCCACCATACTTCTGATAAAGTGTCACGCCCAGGTAAGAGACAAGAAGACAAAGGACAGCGTTTGGTACCACAGCAGCAAGACATACTCCAGGAGCTGTGTCAAGGGGAGTTTAGATACATCCCTGTGATAAGTTGTCTGTGTGAAACAGTCATAATGCTATAATTTAGACACAAAAACCTACATCATTTTGCAGTAACAGTAACCTGAACACAATTCACAATCTGCACTAACTTCCGTACCAGATAGTGATGAAACTGAGAAAACTGAAGGATTAAGCGACTTCAACAGCCAGCTGAACTGACCTGAACTCTGATCTTGCACCTAAATCTTGTGCTTTAGCTGTAAAGACTGCATTTCATGGGCCTTTAGGCCAAATTTCTCACCTTCAAACACTGTCCAGTTGTCTTGAAGATGTTTTGACATCTTCTGTAATCCTTTGTCATCAGTTACAGGCTGGGAAAAGAAGGAACGTTGTTTATTATTCCCCATATATCATGCAATCTCATGTTTCACAGCACACTGGAAAATGCAATAGGTCTCAGACAAGTACAGTGAAAGAAGAGGAAGTGTAAGCCCCCCATGATCTCTTTTAGAGATCAGATGGCCTGAGTTCACACGTTCTCCTGCGGAAGCTTTGCAGCTTGAAAAAAATGGATTCCTACTTACTAATCTGTGAGGAAAAGGAATATCATGAGCAATATGTAAGGGTCAAAGAACATACTTAGAAGTTTCATTTAAAACCACTTCACAACTATACCATAACTAGCTGTGGATTTACAAGGACAAGTGAGTTTCCAGTTGTTTAATAGGCTATTACAGAGAACTTCATAGCACATCCCTCAAATATGACTCCCTGTTCTCAATGAAACAGAAAATTTCTTAATGTTCCAAGCACGTCTTGTCTCCCAAAGGATCCCTCAGAGGCAGACACAGGGAAGGCTGTGTGGACAGCATTCCTGAGCAAACCACAAAGGGATTTTGTTGTTTCATGCTTTGTTTGTTTTTTTAAATAATGAAGTGTAGCACACAGACCGTACAAGCAATGGTTTAAATTACCGAGTGCAACGGCTGACAACCACTCCGCTCGACCCTGCCACACCAGATGTTAGCTTTACCAGAGAAGAGACTGGGATTCATAACCAGCTTTCAGCAGCTTCGCATTATACACAGGTGAAAGAAGCAGAATGAAATGTGTATCTATGACTTTTAGTCAGTCTTAAGACATTTAGCTTTCATGGAACATAGTTTACTCCATTTTTGTTATGGACTCAAGACAACACAAAACAGTCAGGATGTTAGCATAACAAAAGTATCTACCTTCCACTGTCCATCACACGGTCTGTACAATTGAAGAGGAGCTTCATTGTCTTCCTGCAAAATCCATAGATCCCCCGTTTCCTCAAATGCAATGTCCCAAACTTTGTGTTTCAAAGAGATTTTCTGTTTGTAAACTAGCTGCCGGGCAATGGCATCAAGCTGAAAGACGTAGACTGTGGGAATACTTTTGAGAGGAAAACCTTAATTACCATTATTACCAAATCCACCTACAGCCATCACTTGTACAGCAAACTACAGACACCCACTCCGATTCCAAACAGAGCCAAAGCAAAGTCATTAGGAATTGCAAAAAATACCCTAGCACTTCAAGTGCAGTTTGCTTACATGATCTGACACAGAAGCTGTAAATATCTAACACGTCAAATGGCTTTTCAAGTGTTACATGAAAAAAAAAAAGCCATCAAGGCTGCCTTTTCTTTAAAGGAAAAGGTGGTACAGAGAATTTCATAAGGATTACTAAGGATTTATAGAAGGAGTGTTGCACCACAGCATGCTGGGGAGGGAGGAGGGAATGAGAGGGACAGGAAACCTTGACACGGCTAAAGAACAGGACCGGCACTGCACTCATCTCCACCTCTCCCACCAGCACTCACTCCTCTAACAGCCACAGCCTCTACGAGCAGAGCTTCCTAACCTCCCTCAGACAGGTCCCCAGTGTGCCAGGCAGGACACCTCAGCTCCCTCCGAGTGGCCTACCAGGTCCACATCACAGCACTGTTCAGCAGCACTAGGCTGTGGAGCTGGGTATCAGAGCCTGATGCAGAGCACGGCGCGGCCTCTGGGCTCAGTGACAGGGCCACAGCCCTCGGCTGACACAGCTTCCCCTTCCGGGGCCAGTTTGGATGCCCACGCAGAAGCCATGACGGGAAGCGGCTAAGGCTCCTTGCTCTGGCGAAGGGCAAGTCCACTGAGGGGACAGACTGCCGATTTCACTGTACAGGCAGCTCTGGCAATCTCTCCCTTTCCCATCGGCAAGCTTTTGTCAGGAAGAACAGCTTCCTTGGCAGGGTTAAGGTGCTGTGGAAAGAGAGGGGAAGAGGGTTTATCCACCCCTACAAGACATTCCCCTGCCAGTTGGACTTGTAAGGTTCCTCAGGTCCTGGGCCCTTCAGCTCCCAAGTGCTCTCTCCTTAGGCAAATGCATATGTTTGAAGCCAAAAGTCAACGCAGTCTCTTCAGAGTTTTAAACTGAAGCTATCTATGCTGTGGTTTTAAACAGAGCAGCTGAAGCCATTAAAAAGGAGCAGAATACAGTAACAGAAGTTTGGCCACAGCACCCTGAGCAAAATGGGACCCAAAACACATGGGTGAGGTGCAGCGATTTAGGGAGACATCCCGAACACTGAGCAGACCTCTTGCACATCCTAGCCTTGTGCTTCCTCCTGTGAGGGAAAGGCATCACAAATTCTGCAAAACCGAACTAAGCCAGGTAACCCTCACACTCCCCTCCTGCACTCAGACCAAGTACAACAAGGACCCAGAGGCTCCCTGCGAGCCTGGGACACTCAGAGATCCACAGCACCAGGTACCTCAGGCTAGGGGAAAGTTAGAACAGCCAACGGGGAAAACTGCTGTTGCCTTTGCAGGAGCTTATGATTTTAACCATTATTCCATTTACTCTTACCTGTCACACAGAATGGCAGCATAACTACCTTGACAGCAGTAGGTTATTCTTGACACAGTGTATTTCTATTAGGAAAAGAAAAAGAAACAACCTTGTAATTTCAGACCATTTCCGGGCAGAAAATCCACATTCCATTTAATTTTTAGCCTTTAAAATCTAGCAGATGTCTTAATTTACAGCAAGGAACACAATTAAATTGCAGTCAAGTAAATTTTTGTACAAGTGTTTGCTGCTTTATGAAGTTTTCCACACTTCTCCCTTCACAGCCATCCAGAGATCAAATGTAAAGTTTTCAGTGACCTACTCTCAATAGACAAACTAACAGATGAATGAAAAGTACACCCCCTTCAAACATTCTTTCCTGCAATGATAATGGCAAAAACATCAACATTAAGCCTGCTCAGCCAGGACATCACACTAGCAGATTAGAGATGATAAACACAAGCCATTAGCTACTGTTACGTTTGTTAAAAAAAGAAGATAGTGATGCATAGCTAATATCCTTGCTGCATTGTTTCCGTGTTCAACCTGTGTCTTGGTGAAGCTGTACAAGGCAAGACTGCCTGAAGCCATTTTCCTCATCTAAAAATAAAAAAATCCCACAAACAACAACAAAAAACTCCGAGCCACACTGCTAATTTAGAAGATATATAGTTTTATCTGGGAGAGTCAGAGAAATACCTCTGCTGCACAAACCATACTACTTGAAATACATAACAACTGATTTGAGGCTCCTTGAGTGGGAAGTAAGAACTTGGGAGGAGCAGAGAAACTGCAAGAAGATGCCCTAGGGTGCTCTTTCAAAAGTACCTGTTATATAATGTGAAAGACGAAACTGCAAAGGCAAAAGGCTGCTTCTCAAGTATATTTTATAAGCAGCGATAACACCAGCACTGCTGATTAATAAAACCTTCCTACCAGAGAAGTAGTGAGCTATTCCCTTCAGGGCAGGGAAAATACATCTTCTTGACACTCTGCCGGCACAATTCAGATGCTTCCTCAAGTCCTCTTTATCGCCTTTCCAGCCTTCATCTGTCTCCCTAACATGACACTGGTCACTAGACAGAATCTCCGGTTCACCAGCTTAAGCTGAATTTGGGAGCACCCACGGGATTTTACCCTTTGAGCTCCCAGCTGATGTATAGGCATTGTCAGCGTGCCTGTCACGGAATTTTGCAATCAGTGTAGGAAAGCAAAACAAGCTTTACAGCTTCCAAACGTACAAGTCAGCAAGTTTAATACCAGAAGCTAACTATTTTGTCAACAGTACATGACACAACAACCAAAACATGAACTAAGTGCGGGAAAGAAAGCTAATGGTGTAAATACAGCTGAAAAACAGGGTTACACAGTGCTTCTCCAGCACGTCAGAAAAAAAATAAAATCCATTGTGTGATACAGTCTCACAGGACTCGATAGCCTGTTTGGACAGAAGAGGAACAGTTTATAAAAAACATTATCAAAAGGATGATACGTTTCAGAGCTCCTGGGAACAGACGGGACCAATCTTTTGCTACTCTGCAGAAATACTAAGCTATTAGTCCATATTTGGTACTGGGACCTAGGATCCCTGTTTACCACGGACATAAGAAACACGATTCCAAATACCATGTAGGATGAGTGGACTGAATCAGAAAGGTTCTCTGTGGCTAATACATCTAAATGTAGTTATTGCAGTATGCAGCCATTTACACTGCAGCTTTTGAGTACAACTGACAGCTCCTATTGTAAACCACCAGTGAGTTCTTTAGATATTTAAGAGAACAAGTCAAGATACATCCATCTATCTATAACACAAACCTGTGCTATTTATTTCTAATAACAAAGCTCTGCCTCTCTGCCTGTCTCATGACAAACATGCAGGGCAAGTGCAGGATGGGAAGTGCCCACCTACGCAGCTGAGTGCTTTGTCAGAGACAAAGGGTTCTCTGAACTTAAGTATGCTCTCCCACCCTCACCGGGGGAGGGAGGAGGAGGCTTTTTTGATTTGAACCAAGTGTTATTCACAGCTGGACAGAGACAAGAAAATGCATCTTCTTTGCAAGCTCTTTCCTTTCCATGTGTGGGTAATTTAACAACCAGCAAAGTGAATACAAGCCCCAGAGTAGTATCTTGTTCAAGGACAAGCCTATGAAATCAGTTAACTTAAGAGCTTCAAGAGCAGTCTATGATAAACAGATGTTCACTTGATACTCTCTGAACTTATTCAGCATTTGTATGACACTGTTATCAGCCTGCCAACACCTTAAAATTAACTTTTGATGTCATCTGTGAGAAGAGTTGACCCTATGAAAAAATAATGTACTGGAGCACTGGGGTAGAGTGGTGCAATTCATGTTCTGGACTTTAACCGAGCTTCTGTTGTCAAGAGGATCAAATGAGGTGAAAGCTCCAAAGCATGAAAAATATTTATATAGCACTATGAATTTAGAGAATTACTCCCATTCTAGTGGGAGAATGAACGGAGGATCTGCAAGCCATCAGCTGAAACCAATGCTACACTGCTCAAAAACACTCCTACATTCCCAAAACAGACACATATTCATCATCTGCCAAGCAAAATAAGCACACATTTATGTGCTCACATGACCCACCATTACTGATGATTCTATTATCATTGTGCTTCAAGTTGTGTTTCAAGCTTCAGTGCATTCACAGTGGTTATCAATTGTAGAAATGAAACGCAATGCAAAAGAACAGAAAAAACACTTCCATCCTCATCTGATCTTTGACTGCCAGAGTCATTTACAGACAACCTACAAAGTGCTTACTCAAGAGATGTTCTTTTAAACTCAGACTATAAATGTCACACTAGGTTGTGGAAACGATCTTTGATACACCTGGATGCACAGCACAATAAATACTACCACCAGACTTCATCTCTGGCATTTCTAGCACTACGATGCCAGCAAAACACAACTCTCCTTTTCCCTTTGGTCCTGCTGGCCACTGAGACAGCAACTGTTCTGAAAGAAGTACATTTTGACAGCTGTGTAGCAATATAGCACCACATTAAGGTTTAAATCTGTCATTTATCTGTCTGTAGTCACTGGGATACTGCCTGATCACTGTTCCAAGTACATATGATCTCTGGGAGTCAACTGAATCTTCTGCACTCCTCAAGCGTCGTGCAAATTCAGTGTCATCAGAGGCAGATTCTCAAACACCTGTAAGAGTGGGCAGTAAGTAGAACTTCACAGATTCAAGGAACAGGCCAGCCTCTGGCTTCCAAGACCACTGTCAGGAGACACATACAGAGGTGGACAGAACAACTGCAAAATGCTGCAGGAACACAGTTAATTAACTGCTGTGTTATCTTTATTAACCCACAGTTTGTGGGTTTTCCCTTTGTCATTGCTTACTCACCCCAAGGTAAAGTACCTAAACACAGACTCTTTAGTCAAAGGGCACCCTAAATTTCTACAGAGAGACTCCATCAGCATAAAGAGTATCCTATGGAAGGGACTTTATCAGATGTGTTAGGAGACAAGGCAAGTGCTTCTAAACTACACTCAAAAGTGTTCAAAAACATTAAGAGAGTTGGAAATTATTTTTTAAATCAGTTCCTGCTTGCAGCAACAAGTTTTATTCCTCTAACATTTGTTAGTTTATCCAATGCTACGTTGAAGATTTATTATATAGTTCAGTATTTTTTTTATAAACTTGTCTGTAAGCAATGGAGTTCAGATTCAGCATGAGATGAAGCACCGTTCATTTACATGCAAGCCATCTTACTAAATGCTAAGCCAGTCTAAGCAACAAGTAGCATTTCTAAAATTAATAATAGGATTCCCACTTCACAGCTAGTTGCTTACTAGTCCTCAATGATCCAATAAAACTAGAAGGCAAAGTATTTTAAAATAAAACCATCCTTCCCTCCAAAACAAATTCCTTGCAACATTATTGCAGACATGGATTCAATAGCTATCAAATCACGTTATTTCAACAAAGCACTCATTAACTACTCTTGAACACAAACATAAAACACTCTGGCTTTGAAACTCCCCAAGCCTCTTATTTCAAGAAGGCTGGAATACGTGGTAAAGTAATTTTGTAGGTTTGCCTCAACCTTAATTTTCCCTTCCTCACTCAAATCCCGCTGCACCCAGACTGTAAGAAGATACCAGCTAGATGGGCTTGTCACGTCATCCGGTACACCAGTTTTTGCTTGTGAAAAAGCCCAGCAGTAGCTACTTCAAAGATTTCAAGCACTATACTCAAGCTGAAATGAGCCAAAGACCTTGTGAATGTGTACGAGAGGTCTCTAGCTCAGGTGTGCTTTAAAGTACACTTTCAAGTTCAGGAGCAGGTTAAATTGTCCTTATAGATACTACCCAAATTCCTACTAACAGGAATTCTAGGCCAAAACTAGGATTTCCAGTAGCTAAGCTTTGAATGCTGTGATGCAAGTGGCTGCCTTCCTGGGCTTATGTAGAGACACAAACATGCCCATTATTACACCAACACAAACAACTTGCTGATGTTTTCTGCACAGAAGAAACCTTAAGTTGTCAGGTCTGTCCCTAGGAGTTTGGTCCTTCCATAACTGGGAATCCCACTAACAAGATCAGGCCAGCAACAAATCTCCAAGAGATCCCCAGGAATGGCTCCCCACTGCTGGGAGAGGCTGAGCACAACACACTTCAACTAACCAAAACCCCAACACCACACAAGGGAGGAAAAACAGAACTTTTCAAATCAATTTCAGCCTGGATACAAATTCCACAATGGATCTACCTCAGGAGCCATGCACGGCTACAGGCTTCCCAGTCACCTAACAACTGGGAGACAGCTGTGGTCTTCAGAGAAAGAAGTGTTTTTAGACATTCACACGAAAAAACATACCCAGCAGGATGAGTGGTAAGACAAACAACTCTTAAGCAACTCAACAGATTAGCAGCTGGCTTAATATGACGAATACAGCGGGGACAAAAATGAATGCTGCTTCACTGCTAACAGGTCGCACGCAAAT
>Ga0065711_1041515_pt1 | contig 16089 bp, 7 predicted proteins | sample Hoacrofraction12_FD_59098 | JGI IMG/M metagenome (GOLD analysis project Ga0065711, IMG submission 59098) | Hoatzin crop microbial communities from Cojedes, Venezuela - Epithelial fraction 12 v2 (version 2) | ecosystem: Host-associated > Birds > Digestive system > Esophagus > Crop | place...
GGCGGGAAAGCGGAGGGATTCCTCTGCGTTGCGGCGGCCGGCTGGCCGGGCCATGGCACCTCCGGCCTCCGTCTGGCCGCCGCAACCCACCTGGCGGCCCCGCTAACCCTGCCCCGACCTCGCGGTGAGCGGGGCATGGCGTTGTGCGGGGCCGGGCGGCGGTCGGCCGGGGCGTAGCCCGTGGTCTTGCCCCGTCGCCCTGGCCGTTGGAAACGTTTTCCTTCGAGAAAGCTGGGGCGGCTTAAAATGTCGCCCACAGACGTGCACAGCAGCGGCCCCCTGCCCCGGCGGACAGCCAGTACCCGAGCGGACGCTCCTGGCGGGCGGGCAGCAGAGGCCGGCGGGGTCCTGGGGGTGTCTGTGCGTGCCCGTTTCCCGAGCCGCCTCTGCAGGAAGCAGCGGTGTTGGCTGCCGTTGCCCCATCTTTGTGCTGCTAGCTGAGGCGCGTACACCCGCGGCCTCAAAGGAGAACAAAGACTGAGGGGGCTTGGAGAGCAGCGGGGCTTTCTGCCTGCTTTGACTGGGCGCTTACAGCTTACCGCCTGTTGGAAGCTAACACCTGGGGAAGGAAGCGTGGTGGCACTCGGTGGGCTCTTCAGGAACGGTGGCTTAGAGAATCGAGGTGTTTTCTGTCTGCTCGGGTGAAAGGAAAGTGGTGTTATCTGCTATCGTTTTGTGGGTAAAGAGAGAGTGGTTTCTATTATGTAACTTTCTGTCATGGTAATACCACATCTGTTGCTGGAGAGGCCTTAAATCGGTACATAAACTGATTTGAAAATGAAGTGATTGTCAACTGGTATGTGTTTGTGCTGGGTATTTCAGAATGATCCTTTGAATGTATCTTGTTAATAAACAGTATTTTAAACAGTTGAATGTCCCCTAATTTGTTTGACTTTGCATAAACCAAACAACACTCAAGTTTGTTACTCTGAGTAATTCTTTGAAGTAGCACTGGCGTGTAATCTGTATTTGTTCATTCTAAAAGTGTAGCTAATAAACTCTTAAGAGTCAGACCCTTTTTATTTCTATGAAATATAAATCACATATATGAAATCATTGAATGTGTTTAAAGATACATTGACATACAAAATTTGGCCTAGGGTCTGCTGGATTTTACTATACCAGTATTATTATTCCATTAATTATAGTGTGATTCCCCCTCCCACCCCATTTGGAAATAAACTTGTCCTAATTGTAGTGGCAAAATTACAAGATACGTGGAAGGGAGAGTACTTATGTTAAAAAGACCTCCCCTTTTGACTCTCTCCTGTTTTCCACAACAACAGTAGAGAGCCCAAATCAAAGAAGCAACTAAGAAATCTAGGGGTGCTTTTAAGGAGGAGACAAAGCAAGCTGGCTGCCTTCTTAAAGGGTATGATCAATGTGACATAGCCACTATGTGAAATAAAGTCACAGATGACACTGGAAAGCTTTATGTTTGTAAAATGTCTTCATCTGTAGCATTTAAGTAGGTGTTTAACTTCCTGTACATAAATTGTCTCATTAAGTTTAGTAGAATTACATAAATTGTCTCACTAAGTTTAGTAGAATTACTTGCATGGATGAAGTTGAGCAGATTCAGAAATAACTCCAGGAACAGAACCTTAATTTGAAAAGGTCATGCCCAGAAAGTAACTATTTAGACTTCATTATTTAAATTACTCGTTGCTATTTTAATGCTTCATACTAAAAATGCTTGAAGGAACAACATTCCGTTGAAGACTAGGCACGCATTGTTTTCCAGATTCCTTTACCCCCCCGCCACGATCCCGTAATACAAGGAGTACTGACCTTTCTTTTTCTTGTAAATGTCATAGTTTCTTGATGCATTTATTATGCTTCCTTCTATATGAAAAAACAGGGGCAAGTACTTCTGGGATTGTAGCTTGTTACCCACAAAGCTTTTACATTTTTAAGTCTGTTTTCTATTTTTCTGTTTTTTCCATCTTTGACAAGGTTCTGGCTTGGTTTTGATATATTTGATTTTAACGTTGAGTATAATTACATTTTATAGTGTTTTTTTCAGGAATAATCTGTGGAATATATTTGTCTAAACAAGCAAACAAAAATCCTGTAACCTTCACCCTCTTCCCCAACCTGTACGTCAGCAGCAGTTTGGATAATATGCACTTGCGGTTAATAAGAAAGGATTTTTACAGTAATGACTGTTCTCCCATAAAAGGCCTACCGCCTCTGCTATTTCTCTATAGCAGCCATCATCTGCTCTAACTTCACATGGGTTATATGGATTTATTTACATGTGCCAATATCTGCAATAATACTGAAAAATGTGGTAAAGGTATTGCTTTCCCGTGCAGATTATTTAGCTTTGTTCAGAAATGTTTACTATAAATATCTAAAATGGTTCATTTGTGCACTTGTGCGATTTAGGAGCAGATTCCTAGATTTTTCTTGTTGCAGAAAGGCTTTGTTATTGGTGTTGTTATCCAACATAGTCTTAAGGAGAAGTGAACATTTTTATTGTCCTCAAATAAACCCAAGAGAGCATTCTTTGGGGGTCAGACATTTTAAAGTTCGTTCCTGTTCCAGTCTAGGCCTGTGTAAATTGATGTTACTGCAGTCCTGGTGCTGTCATCCCTATTGTACTAAAACTTTCTTTCATTTTCAGCTTGTGTCCTGGTTTCGGCTGGGATAGAGTTACTTTTCCTGCCAGTAGCTGCTGTGTTTTGGATTTAGTACCAGAAGAATGTTTGTAACACTGTGGTTTTTAGTTGTTGCTAAGAAATCAAGGGCTTCTTCCAGTTTCTTATGCTCAGCTAATGAGCAGGTGTGCAGGAGCTGGGAGGGAGCACAGCCAGGCAGACAGCCGAGCTGGCCAATGGAAATATTCCATACCATGAACGTCATGGTCAGTTTATAAATGGGTTGGCTGGGGGAGCAGGAATGTTTTGGGGTTTTTTTTTTCTTCTTTTTTTTTCTTCTTCTGTTTTCCTGGGAGTTCAATCTTTTTTTTTGGGGGGGACTTTTGTGAAATTTGCAAAATCCGTGAGTTTGGGGTTCCACAATTGCTGCTGAGGGACTGGCTGCAAATTGGTCATTGGGCAGTGAGAAAATTGTAATATATATAGTTTGTTTCACATATTCATTGTTATTATTATAATTGTCATTATTAGTGTTAGTAGTAGTGTTTCCTTTGTTGTCTTATTAAACTGTCTTTATCTCAACCTGTGAATCTTCCCTTTTGTCCGTTTCTCCTCCCCAGTCCTCTGCGGGGGAAGGGGAGGTGTGAGCGAGCAGCTGTCTAGTGATCAGTTGCCAGCTGCTGGGTTAAACCACAGCAGCTTGCCTTAGGATGCTGACCTGTCAGAAGGTCTTTTCTTGCTGAGTGTTTTTGCCTGTGTTGCTGTATTATTATTTTTTTTTTTCTGCTTTTCTGCTAATTTTTCAAACAGAGTTGGCACATCAGGAGATCAGATGAATGCCAGTATGAGCATAATGGAGGAGCAGGAGGACAGATCATTGCAGGCTGAATTTATATGAGCTTAAATGATCCTAGAACCTTGGGCGCAAAGATGTTACTCAGGTGCCTGAGTTTCCTACGTGCTCCGAGGAAAGTAATGGGTGCCTTTGAATAGTTGCTGTAACAGGCAGTTTATTTGTGCTTGGCAAGACGCATGGAGATTCAACCTGAGCGGAGAGTGAGATTTGCCATTGACAATTTAGGTGTCAGTAGACTTTCAGGCACATGGGAAGTTAAGCAGAAGTCTTTGTGTAGTAAAGGATGATCTGATTCACCTGGCTTTTTATGTATTTCAGGTACAGTTGACTGTATTCCCCCTTAAAAAATACTTAGTCTATGTCTTTCACCATAAAAGTAAGCTTAAATATATCATGGTTCTAATTGCTATTGGGTATTTTAAAGACTTGCTCTGCGCCACTACAAAGAACTGCAGTAGCAGTAGTGCCTCTTGGAAGTTCATGTTCAGTGTCTTGACAGGTTTGGAGAAACCAGATTTAATAAAAACCCTTGCTTCACCAAAAATTCCCCTTTAATATGTTAGCATAATGAAATGTAGTTGGGATTTAGGAAGAACATGGATGTTTGCAAAGATCACAGAAGGGCATGAGAAAATGCCTTTTTGTTTTGTTTGGTTTTGTTTTTGCTGGTAAGCCGTAATCATAAATTTATCCTTGTAGTTTACATATGGTGATACTTGAAAGAGGTAAAAGAACACTTTATGTCTTCATTAGCTCAGCAACTGAAAGGTAAGGTTAAAGAAAAGAGAACTAAATACTGGATTTGATTAATTTGCCTTTACACCCATAATGGCTTTCCTATAGGACGCTGTTGTGTACCCAGCAGGTAACTCTGAAAACCTGCGAGATGGAGCAAATGTTTTCTGTCAGACTTGTTCACTGTAAGAAGACAAACTAACGTTTTTTGTTCTTGCTTGTGTGTGCAGTTGCAATATGTATGACAGGAGGCTTACAACACTATAGCAGTTTTATTTGGCTGTTGTCATAGCTGATCAATGCTGATGGAACATGTGTGGGCTCTGTTGTGGTTGTTTCTGTTCTGATTTTTATCAGCGTCTTTTCAGGGAAGCCTTTCTTGTTTAACATAGCTTCATATCTTAGTGGATTTTGAAACTAGAAAGGTGATTGATGATAGAGTGAGAGAGGTTTATAAATGCAGTTGTCTGATTATTATTTCTGTGGGCAGATTTTTCCTGTGAAGAATATTCTTTTCATTTTGGGGGGTCAACAGAGGATTTTTTTGTGTGTTTGTTGTATATTCATAGTTGAGCATTCCTCTGGACTAGCATGTGTGTAAGGAGTGGATGATTTCTTCATGTCTTGGTATGCAAGCTCTGTAAAACAGAAAATGCAGAAAAATAAGGGAATCAAGCTGTTACTTCAATGATTTTCTTATCTGAGCTGCGGCTTAATTTGATTTAAGTGCAATCTAGGGGAATCTCAAAGGGGAAAAAAAACCCCAACAAAAAAATCCTTTTTGTGGCAGAAGAATTCCTGTAGCTGTAATTTAATGAAGCACAAAGTGTACTATCAGAGCTGAAGCGGGATGCAGATATGTAAGTAACTGTGTATTGGCAAGAGATTACTGCAGTTGGGTATGACTGGAGAAGAGCATGGGTACCCGAAAACTTTTCCAAACAAATTAGTTGCTCTAGTATAAGAAATTAGCTCTTTCTACAAACCTTATCCTTGCTCAGTTTAGTTTTCACATACAACAGTCTCCACAATACCATGCTGAAACAGAATGAGAAAAGAATATTTCCATTGCATGTGGATTTTTTGTTTCTTTTGGTGCGGTAAGGCTGTCTTGAAAATCTGCTTGGAGGAAAAAAACCCAGCACCACCAGTATTTTTTTGGTAGTGTTTCTTCCTAAAATGTATTCAAGCAGTTTCTTTTGATATATAATGTTGACTAAACTTATATATTATTATTTTGATTTACAGATTCACTATAATTTTGGAAAAATCTTAAAATCAATATAGATCAGTGTAACTCTTCTTTCCATCAACTGTCTGCTAATGAATATCTCTGAAGAATTTGGATTTGAAACTATTTGCTCACTCTTACCATCATAATAACAACAGCAATAAAAATACTTTTTTTTTTTTTTCCAACCTTTCAGTTAAAATCAAGACATTCATGGAGGCTGAATATTATTCTATAAGCTATCTTCATTTGTCCTAAAATGCGAGGATACAGATTCTGTTGAGGAAAATAACATTTTGTATCTTTGGGGATATTTTAAGACTAAATTGCAGTAAAGAAACTTTCTCTCCCCTTTTCTGCCCTGGATTAACTCTGTGAATTATCTAACAAAAAAGACGCTTTTCCTGCAGTTTGTTCATGGAAAACAGTTTGTTATGCAAGCCTGAATACTGTTTAAGCACTGGCCTTCTATGACCACAAGCATATTTTTCAGTCGGGGGGGCAGTGAGAATAACGTTTAATACCTCCAATGTTGCAACTAGTCTTATAACACTGGGATAATTATATTGCTGTGGTAGTTCATTGACATGAATTTAAAATACCAACTACCTCCCCAGCTACTGGTACTTACAGAGAAAAAACAACGGAAACGGTCACTGTGGAATCATTTTAAAAATGTGGAACAGTAGATTCACTGTTCAACCTTGATAAACCTCAGTGAAAATTGTATCTTGCAAATATACACTGTTAATTAGGAAGTCTTCCTTAGATTCATTCTTCATTTACTCCTCCTTTGCAGTAATAGAAATTTTTTTTCACTTTCTAACCAATGAGCCTGAAAATCTCATATTTCTAACAATAATACTATCATTAGTGATGAGATTAATTTTCTTCTTCTTGGTGTTTTGTGAATTGTATTCCAGTTACACGTATTTGTTGAAATAAATGATTCCTTTGGTGTCAGTGGTATATGCTGAAGTCGAGGACAATTTAGTGTTGATTGGGATTTGGCAGTTAAATCCCTGCTCATTGAGCCAAGAACATGCTTGTTATTTCTTATCTTCAAGTGACGAGATACATCGTGATTTCATGTCTCTAATGTTTACAGTTCCCAATTTTCAGTCTTCTACAAATTGTGTAATATGGAAAAATGGAATCATTCAATACAGTTTGAATTCTTTCTTTGCTTGGTAGTAGTCTTGTGCTCAAGGTAACAACAGAGTAACTAATCACAACATTTCCACTAAACTGGACATAGGTAACAGACTCTTAGTACTGCAGCCAAAACCAGTAGTTGGTGACAGCTAGTGCAGTCTGAGGTTTTGTGTAGCTGTAGCAGAGGAATGCTAATATACAGAAAATACAAAATCATCATAATTCTGGATACAAATTGAGGACAGCTGCATACAAAACCACATTGGACCCTGGGAGACCTCAGTGGATAAAAAGAGACAGAGGAATGTTACTGGGGTTACAAAATCAATCACTGAGAAATTTGGGGGGAGGGGTAGGAAGAATGTCCTTTTGACGTGGTTCATATGCTCAGAAACCCAGAAAACTCACTCTCTGACACTTGCATAGGTCTTCAGCAGGATCGGAACCATCTTTTAAATGGTAGACTTATATGTTGGGTCTGATAGAATAGTAACTGGAAGGAAAATGAGACATTCTGGCAGAGGATTTGTCAGATACTTGCAGATGCAAAGGAATGACGACTCTTCTTTCTAGCATCTTGACTTCAGTTGTGGAAAATTGTGCTTTGGAAAATGGATTTCATTGAGCTACTTTTTCCAGATGCCATAAATATTAATGCCAAGAATATTGTGTTGTCAGTCGGCAGCATCCCCTTTAGGCTTTGTAGTGGGCTGCATATTGTTTCGATGTGGTTAGGGAACCCTTGCTCTGTAAGACAGTGGCCACTTTTCCTCCTTACTCTGTTTGACACATTCGGGTATTTTAAAATTCTTACTGTCTTCTAGTTTTGTTTTCTAGGTTTACCCAGAAAAATCTCTGACCTTAGTGTGTCTCTCTCTTTCTCCCTCCTTCCCTCCCTTCCCTCTCCCTTAATCTATCAATTTTTATCTACTCTTTGTTTTTCTGAGATGAAGTTCTCTTGTCCAGTCAGTCTGATTTCTTGTGTTTTTCATCTTTATATCAGTATCAGTTCATGATATAAACACAAAGGCCAGGTTTCATTCCTGCTATAAATTTTGGGCCTAAAAGAGTGTTTGCTAGAATTTTAGTTTAGGCAAAAGTGTCTTCCCCAGTCTTACTTCTTAAAAACAGGAAAAATATTTGGTGTGAAGTTTTCTGAAATAGTTGATCTACGGACAGATATTAAGCATTGAGTCTTGAGATGGTACGTTTAGTTTGGCTGAGGAAGAAATAATTGAAAATAGTTATAGAAGAAGAGGTTAGAGCACCCTTAGTAATACTTGTGGCAGTTAGCTATTTGCATATCTAAAAAGCATTGCACTTGTGTTTCTTCTTAGTTTCTTAGAATTGCACCGGTTGTAGCACAATAAACCTTTTAGCTTGATTGCTGCATTGTTAAACTCTCACATTTTAAATTTGTACATTTAACATGTGTATTTGTGTTTTGGACAAAGAAATACAGACACTCGTCGTTTTTGGTGACTACTGTTCTGTGAACTATAAATATAATTCCTAAGTGGCAGTAGGCATAAGCTGACTATATGATTAACAAGACTTTTTCAAAAGGACAAAACTGTGATCTTGTCATAAATACAACTGTAATTCTTGAAATACTGTTGAATAGGCATACGGCACTCCTTAAATAACAGTAAATTAGGAAGTCTGTGTTTTTAAATGCTGTTACACAGACTGCTTTTCATAAAAATGCAAATTACAATTGCATAAAAAAAGAAAGCCATGTGCTTTGTTCCTACGGGGCTGCTTTTTCATAATTAGTCTCTTTTCACAGAAAAATATATGGTAGTTTTACAGAGCTTGTGGAGTGACTAAGCTGTTACTGTTCTGTATTGTTAGTGTATGCTATTTTAAAACTAACATTAATCATTCTAGTAGAAGTTACAGGGGGATTTCAAGTTTCTTCTTGATTGGTAACCAGTGAAGAGAGAAGTAGGTTTCATATTTTTGTAGAACTTAGAATTTCTAAAAGAAAATTTCAAAGAAAAATTTATTATACTTTTCCTTTCTAAAAGATTTAAAACCACATTTTTTCTGTGTTGTAATTTAATCTATTTCTAGTCTCTTTCAGGTTGTGAGTTCTTAGAACTTTCAGTCTGTGAGAATTTTTTTTTCTGCACCTTTTGTTTAGTGATGGATACAGCTCTCAATACTGATCCTGTAAGAGCTGGTAGTGGATGCTGATGTGGTTCATTGAAAATTGTTATTGAATTCATTGTGTCTAGTAGGAGGATCTGGATTTGCCTTGCATGTCCTCTTCTTTCCCAGCTTTGAAAACTCATAGTGCACCCTGGCTTTTGTGCAGTTCAGAAGGTCACTGCTCTTTTGGTAAAGCAGTGGGTCCTTCTGGAAATTCCTGGTGCTGTGACTGGCGTGGTTGCTGGTGGGCTTCTAGGCAGAACTTGCTTTTTGTGAAGTAGCTTAGCTTGGGGCCTCTGCCTGAGCGATAGGTTATACCTGACTGCAACTGAGGAACTAGCTGGAATTCCCTTTTAAAGGAGGGAGAGCTGCTGCCTGAGCATTGCCTTTGACTTTGGGATTCACCCCATGTTTCTTAGAAATATAATTAATGAATTAGTCTTTTTTTATGCTTTTGAGGAACTACTTGCTGTAACAAAATAGGAAACTAATTAATGTGTGTTTCTCATGGTCAGCAAGTTTCAGCAATGGCAGAGAGCCCAAGGTTTGGAATGGATGCTTTTGATAGTCTTTCCAGAACAGTTACGATAACAAGGCATATGCACAGAATAAAATGATGTTTTCTGTGGTAATAAATAGCCAGAGTTTAGTTTGTGCAAGTTCTAAGTCTTCAAAGTGCTGCAGAGGATTAAGTTTCCTCTCTAAATATTTTATAGTTGCTAAAACTTAAGTTCTTATTTTAAGTAACAAATTCTGGTCCACATTGCTAAAGTGAGTTGAGATAATGCCTGTGGAAGTCTCAGATTTGCCCTTTAGCTGAAAGCTGCTGCCTCTACAGCAATTTTAGACGCTCGTGCCAGTTCCATGCTACTTCCACTAATGAGATGAGGTTTTGACTCAAGCTACCAGTAAATACTGTTTAAGCTGAGACACTTGGATTTGTATTGACACGATTGAGGCATGGGGCACGTGTTCCCTTTTTCCAGCTGTGAGGGGCTGTTGGTTTCCAGCAGAGAATCAAAAAAAGAAACGAGAACATCCCAAACCATCTCAGTAGATTGTGCAAGGACTAGAGTGTCAATGCTGTGGTGTGTCAGCTGTGATGGCATTATAATTTGGCAGGACAGCCAAAGCAAGTGTCATGTTTTTTCAGTTAAAGGCAACTGAAAACAGAACCATAGAGAGCCACGTGTTTGTGATTTGGAATTCAAAACTCTCCTTTCAAATGATTGTCCTTCCTGTTTGATTAATCTGCATAAATAGTGATACCAGGTTTGCCACGGAGTAAACAGTGTTGGTTCAAGTAGTGGTACTTTTGTAAGGTTGTTATTTCAGTGCTGTGTTTTCCAAATATTTTGTTTATAGTGTTTATTATGAAGAGAGATGATATTTTGTTAAATATGTGTGGTCTCTTTGTGGAGGCTTTTTTAATTATTTTGTTCTGTTTTGCCACATGGCATCTTTTTGGAAGAGGCAAGACTGTCACCGAAGCATTTTATTTTTGTGAGAGTGGTCTTGAAAAGTATCCAGAAAACACACTTTTTACCTTGTGAGATGTTTTTCCATTAAAAAAAAATAATTGTTTGTTTACATGTTTGCTTATGGGTTTCTTTTTTTTTTTCTTTGAAGAAAATGTGGTCTAGTTTGTTAGTAAATAGTCCATTTTTAGAAAATTGCAGTTCAAGAACATGTGACTTCACTCGTCTAGTCTCTAGACATAGTCATTGATAGTCATAGCTGCTCTTTGTGTTAGTAGCCTAGTAGAAGACAGAAGATAACAATTTGCATCCATACTTAATTCTAACAAAAATGAGGATTGTTCCTCTTTGCAATGAGATAGGACTTTAGAGGCCTGACTCAGAAGACTATTGTTTTCATTGTCTATTGTTTTCTTGATAATATGGTTATCATTATTCAAAGTTAGAAAACTCAGAGGTAAGATTTATATTAAAATAATTATTATAATGAAAGGTCTTAAGTTGGACTGGACCCATAGTGTTGTATGTCTTACGGAAGTGACCTTGGAGATGTTCCCCTTCCCAGAGTTGTGATGGCTAAAGATAGGATGCTAAAAAATAAAAACCATGCAACTCATATCTTCGTTTGTTAGAGAGTTGTGTGTGTTCTATTTATTCTCAGCCACTGAGCTGAAAGTTATAGTAAAGTTTTTGGGTTTCGTTGTCTCCCATTACTAACCTATTTCCTCTTCCTCCTCCTTGTCCTCCCAAAAATCACTAATTTTTCTTGTTTCAGGTTTCTTGTAAAACTTAGGTCGTGGCTACTAATAAAATACTTTGAAGTCCTGAAGCAGAAGACTGTTGAACTGCAGCATATAGTTCTGAATTGAAAATCAGTTCCTGTTTTATAAAGACCAATTTTACTCATTCTTCTTTGGGTTGGAAAAAACCTCCAAGGGTAAATATTTCAACAGAATATAAAAACTGATCGTATATTCTGATCAGTTTCTGTTATGCATCATGCATCCTCATGTTTGATAATCAACTTTATCATCCAGCTATCTGATTTTTTGCCGTTTCCTGTCAAACTACACAGGTTTTTTAGCAAGAATTATTATTCAGCAATACTTTTCAACAACCCCCCCCAACCTCAAAAGGACGAGCATATGGTTTCTGTGAAAAATCGAATATAGAAGTGTCTAATGTTTCAAAAAAATCCCTATGTGAAGTCTAGACATGAGCAGTAGTTATTGAGCAGTAGGAATACCTAATTATTTACTGTCTAAATCTGGTACGTACTCCATACCTAATATTAAATGTGCTATCTTAAGGGTTGGAAAATAGATTTGCAGAGACCAAACATAAATTCTATGTTTTATTAGATTTATTTGATTTGTGGTTTTATGAAGACTCTGAATCTTTTCTATTCTTACATATTTGACAGTTAGCAAGAAGAGGTTTGGACTATGGTAATCTTAATGTAGTTGTACAAAGCATGATATCCTTTTTACAATTTTTACAGCAAATGTAGACAGATTTTTGTCAATGTTTTCTTGCCAATCTTAATTTTCAGCAATCTTTTGTATCTGGGGCTTTAAAAGAATCTAAGCTGTGTCTGGTTAAAAGGTAAGAGTCTCAAGAGTTGTGAGTAGATTAAAGGATAGAAGCAAGTGGTCGCTATTCGTAAGCAAAGCATGGACTCCCAAAGTTAATTTTGCAGACCTTTTTTATTCAACTTTTTCGTATCTGGTAAAAGGAGAGGTGGAATAGTTAGGGGATGAGACTTGCAGATGATTAAAAAAAAATTAAAATCATTCAGGATAGCTGAATGTAAAACTTATGTGAAGGGCTTCAGAAAGAGCTTGTGATACTGAGTGACAGGATGTTAGAATTTTGAATGAAATGCAGTTTTAATAAATACAAGTTAAAATACAAGCAGTGGTGAGAAGAGATGGTCCTAACATACATTTATAACAATGATCTCCAATTTAGCTACTGTCATGTAGTGAAAAATTTATTGGAATTTGTTGGGACAGTTCTCTGTAAACATCAGCTTAATGTCTGGTGATAATGGCAACAGTAAACTCGGAAATAAACAGTATGGAATTGTGGGGGGAAACAAAAGAAAAAGGAAAACATTGTGGTGTTGGGACTGTCAACCTAGGGGACAAGAATGGATTAGGTGAATCGCAGAGGTCCTCTTCAGCCCTGATTTCTGTAGTCCTGAATCTTAGGAAAGACTGGACAGGACCTCTGGGAATCACCTGGTCCATTCTTCTCCCCCAGGGCTGACAGTCCCGACACCACAATGTTTTAGCTGTAGCCTTTGCTAGTCAGCGTGCGTCTTTAAATCATTCTTAAAAACCCTTAACAGCACTTTCACAGCCTGCCTTGTCAGTCTATTCCAGTGCTACTCTTTCTGACTTTTAGAAGGGTTTTCATAGGTTTTGGCTCAAGTGGTTTGGTACAGTTTTAAACCTGTTATTGCTATTATCCTTGAAGTGTGGTGACCAAGCTGGATGTGGTAACTTAACTTGAAATCTTACCAAAACTAAGACTGTTATTTGCTGGTTTTGCAGGCAGTTTCATGTGCAGACATCACTGTTTTTTTGTTGTTGTTGTTGTTGGTTTTTTTTTTTTTTAAATTTTATTTTAATTTTCAACATCACAACACTGAGGGTCACTTTGTGGTCTGCTTTAACTTCTACATCTCTTTTAACTAAACCGGTAACTATATGGCCAGCCCATATATGTGCAATCAGCTGTTCTGATGTAACTCTGCAGCTTTGCAGTTTTGGTTAGTCATACTCTTAACAGTTTTTCATAGCTTTTTCCAATCTTTCATGATCACTTTGAATTCTTATCTTGTCCTTTAATGTGCTTATTATCTGCATTTTCTGAAAGTAATAATTTGTGTGTATATATAAGATATTTGTGTTTGTATATATATGCTTGTGAATATATATATATATAAAGAACAGCTTCAGTTATGTTTCATGTTTCGGCCTGCAGTGACTTGAATCAAAAACAAAACAAAAAACATCCCAAAACAAAAACTGAGCATTGAATCCAATAATGGCTCATGTATCATAGCTGGGAGATAGAATTAACGCTGCTGTAAATACGATTGAATGTGTGTGGTGAGTAAACATCGCAGCTGATGTTTCTAGGCATATTAAATTTGAGGTCCTTTGTAGTATATTTAAATACGACTATATTTTAAGAGTCAGGGTACTTGGAGAAACAAGTTAGCAACTTATTTCATAAACAACAGAACTAGTGACATCTTTCTGCACATTTTTGTCTTTTGTCTCGAGTGTCCCTAGTAGTGCTGCTACTGGACAAGCAACAGGTTGTCTTGAATACCAAATTTTTTTTGAATCAGGATCACTGGACAGTATGTTTTGGTTAAAGGCAGTTGATCACATAAACCTTGCTTCTGTAGGAAACCTATCTGAAAGTAGCATTCTTATTTGCAGGAACATGATTTGCTGTCATTAAGAAGAATATCTGCTTTCCTTTGTAATAGATACATTACAGTATGCTCCAGTTAATATTCCGGGCCTGCCACAACCTCAGAAGGAAAAGGTTATGTTCCCTTAATTTATTATGAGCTTGTAGTCAAGTGGCATTTAGTTGTTTGCTTGGACGTGGATGCAGCTCTGTTTTTTTTCTTCAATTACGCTCTAATTTCAAACAACCAGTTCCTTCAGTTTCTTACAGTTGCAAAGTCTGGATTGAGGATTTTTTAAAAAAAATATTATTTTTACTGCTAAATGGTGCATGCACTGGAAATGCATTTTGATGTGTAAAATCTTGGCAGTGTAGCTTATTTGTTGGATGAGAGATAGCAGTGAGGAAATAGGTGATATAGCTCGTAAGCAGAGAATCATACTTTATTCTTGCATTATAGTTTTAAAACAATTATCTAAACTGAAAGAACGTAGACATTGTTTAAAATCACAAATTGATGTTTATTTTAGGCCTTTCTATTTGATGTTTTTAAGTTTTAGTCATGTAAGTATTGAACAGCATTTGCAGTACTTGTTTAACTATGCTTGGAGATCAGTGAAATAATGTTATGCTACATGGACAAAATATAATTCACATTAAACAAAGTTGAGCTTTAGTGAAGACTACTAGTGTTAAAAGAAATACAAATACATAGGGACACTTTGGATGTTTCAAAGTTCATGTGTGTAGATGTAAAACAAATTTGGATACAATCAGTAGTTCTTATAAAGGACTTTTTTGTGTTAATCCCCACTTAAGTCACTCTGGCAGCTGCTTTCTTTAGGGGAGGAGGGTACGAAATACACTGTTAAACTTTGAAAGCCAGAACACAAACAAGTTGTGTTTAACTTGTGGACGTTTTGTGGATATTTCAAACAATGGTGTGAATTTTGATTGCCTTTTTGAAGTAGACCCATTCTTTTTGTTCTTTGTTCAGAAGCTAAACATATTATTTGGAACTTTTCTGCACCTGTGAAGAACAAAGTTTGTCATGCAGTAGTTTGGTAAGATGACATCATGAGAGATTTTTGACTCCTGTGGCAATCTCTTTGTGTTTGCCTTTGTGTAAGCATGATCACTGGCATGCATTTGTTTCCATTTGGTTTAAATTAAGTAAACATTGATGGCATTGTATTCTGTGGCTATTTACTTGATCCCGCTGTTTGTGGCTATTGTTATTTTGACCTGAAAATTATTCTGCTCATTCTCTGTTCCAGCTTGTTCTCCTAAAAGATGCGTCAGGTAAGTCCTCTTTAGACAGCAGAGCATTCCTGTAAGGCTGTGTCAGGCTGTCAGTGTCAAGGATGTTTGAATGGTGATGCACCAGTTCTTGAAAATTCTGGCATGACAGAAGGCCAATAACTGTGGAACCTTGCTCATGCCCTCGCCATCCCCAGCTTAGGGAGTACTGGAAAGTGCAGAGCGAAATGTGTCTAAGCACTCAGGGCCACACTCTCTTGATAGTCTTATATTGCTTTATAATACTGGCTTGCACTTAGTTGCGTGGGGTTTAGCTGGTAGAAATGCTGACCAGCCTGAATGCTGGCAACAATGCCATTCTGGCAGGTGGGTAAGGAGCTGACTTTTTCCTAAACAGATATATGCCATAAAATATGCTCACACTTACTGGAAACTTTGTTTTTGCTGTGTTTTTGGTCTATAGTCTGTCCAGACAAAATATTTGGCCTAGCAGGATATGTGAATCATTCTTCTTTGTAAGACTTCATTTATCATCTGTGTTGTGAAAATGTTTTGTATGAGGGAAGCATTGAATGCACTCAGAAGTTTTATTGTTAAGGTGCGTTTTTACAGCTGTTATGTAAAAATTGTGCTTTGTTAAGATCAAAATATTATTTAATTGTTTTAGCCTGTTGGAACCACAGGAAATACAGAGGGTGGGAAACTCCCAAATGACTTGTCACTCCTGGTCACCTGTAGGTGAGCAATGGTGTGCAGACTTAAAAAAACCCACAAGAAAACCCAGATCTTAGCAGCTGGTTAGTTCTGGGGAAAAAAGAAGAAAACTTGCTCCTTCATCCTTTATGCATTGCTGATATGCTTTGAGTAGAAGAAATGCTTCAAAATTTCCTATATCAATGCAAAAATATATGTACAGTATAAAATTGATGTTAGGAATTGAGTGAACAGATTGACTCGTGGTGTGTGTTTTTTTTTTTTTGTAGTCTGGTTTTACAGAATCAGAAATGTTCGAGGTTGGAAGAGACCTCTGGGGATCATCTAGTCCAACCCCCCTGCCGAAGCAGGGTCACCTACAGCAGGCTGCACAGGACCTTGTCCAGGTGCATCTTGAATATCTCCAGAGAAGGAGACTCCACAGCCTCCCTGGGCAACCTGTTCCAGTGCTCCGTCACCCTCAGAGTGAAG
>Ga0065711_1041516_pt1 | contig 16089 bp, 17 predicted proteins | sample Hoacrofraction12_FD_59098 | JGI IMG/M metagenome (GOLD analysis project Ga0065711, IMG submission 59098) | Hoatzin crop microbial communities from Cojedes, Venezuela - Epithelial fraction 12 v2 (version 2) | ecosystem: Host-associated > Birds > Digestive system > Esophagus > Crop | place...
CTAATTAAGATGTCAGAACTCTTTGTCTCCTTACACTATAATTTATTAGTTTGACATGCTACAGAGACTATCGGCAGTTGTCACCAAATTACCAAGGCTCCCATTTCAACTGGAGGACAGGTGCTTTCTGGTATTTGGAAAGGAAAACAAACAAACAAAAAAAAGAGAGATGCTGAAGCATTTGTGTTACTATTGCTTCCAGTCTGGGAGGGAGAAAGATACACAATACTATTGCCAATGAGCAAGAAGAACAATCAATCAGATGCAATTCTCCTCCCTGGGGAGGAACGGAGGAACAACTCCATGCACCAGAGGAGACTGACCAGCTGGAAAGAGTAAGCAAATACTTTATTTTTTTTATTTTTCAATAAACTGCGAGGGGTGAGTGTGCACTGGCAAAGGTTGCCCAAAGAGGCTGTGGAGTCTCCATCCCTGGAGATACTCAGAAGCCATCTGGACATGGTCCTGAGCAACCTGCTCTAGGTGGTCCTGCTTGAGCAGGGGGCTTGGACCAGACGACCTCCAGAGGTCCCTGCCAACCTCAGCCATTCTGTGAAGGACACTCCACCAGGATTGCATTGCCCGCTGCTGTAGACTCTTATTTACCTTAGCTCAGCACCAAGCACCTACTCAGAGCAGCCTCCCTGTGCCAGCTCCCCTGCAGAGAACACAGCAGCAGAAAAACCCTCATCCCAGGAAGTTCAGTTTAGCAGCATGGTTTCACAACGCAGTTTAAGCTGATCTAGGGACCAGCTGCCATGGGGGAGGTGGGGAAAGCAGTCTTGCTTTCTGATGTCCCACTGGCTTTATTCCTAGTGACATACACACTCCTCTCCCGGTGCTTGATCCCCATAGTGAGCTGAAAAAGAACAACCCAAAGCAGGAGTTATTTGCTTCCACTAAGACTGCAAGAACACTTTTTAATTTGGGGTTCAGCGATGGAGGCAAACAACCCTTTTCATCAGCAGCTGGGATATTCCACCAGCTGAGCCACACTGTGAAACGGCACCTTCAGAGAGGCAGCAGACGGGTCAGGAGAGGCCTGGGAGCAGGAAAGAGCCGGGCAGCGTGAGAGGAAAGGGCTGTGGCCTCTCTCTGCTGGGAGACCCCGATGGCAGGTCTCTAACAGGCCGTGTGGCGAGGCATCAGGCGAAGCAGTGCTGCAGGTGCTCGCTGCAGGTCATTCCCAATCACACAGAAGAAAATAAAAGGGCTGCAAGCCACCATTTTTAGCAAAGAGCAAGAGACTTAATGAAGCCTAGCTTCCTATGCCTTCAGGAGGCAGGCTGTCTCGAAGACTAATGACTTGACTGCAAGCTTCAGCTGGAGCTTCTCCTACGGCTGCCAGAGTCATCTGGAGGCACTGCTAGAGCCCTTGAAGAAAACAGTCTCCTCCAGTCCCCTGCCACCCCCCCGACTCGGCTACCTACTCTCCACAAGACTTGCAGGAACTCGTTTATCCCCAAGTTCTCTACTCCCATCAAAATTTGCGTGAAATTGGCCAAAGGGCTGCCAGCGAAGGGGCGGCAGCGAGGCAGCGCGATCAGATAAGCCACCTCTCTCCGAGAACTCCGCCTAAGGAAACCCAGCGAGAGGCAGAGGCTGGGAATCAAAAACCACACAGAGGGAAGCGGCCCTAGAAAAGACAAGGCAGAACAAGGCTAAGGAGGGCTTTTAAAGGGAAGACAAACATCTTGCATTTGGCAGGGCAGAGGAGGAGGAATTAACTTGAGAGTTCAGAGGAACGAGCAGACAGCAAAACAACCCAACCAAATTTCAGAGGCGGAGATGGATAGGCAGTGCTGCAGCTTGCGCTTCCGAAGAGGAAAGACGCCGGTGCACGCACATGCATACAAGTGAGCACCAGAGACAGAGGTCAAGGTTTTAATTTGACCAGAAATACAAACTTGTAACACCAGCAGACAGAGGCCAGGCCAATTTTTGTCAGTGGATAAAATCACCAAGAGGCAGGGACAGTAGGAAGAGGTGGAGAGCATCACAGAGTAGGCTCCTTCTAGCCACAAAAAACCAAACCCTGAAGCTGGGCAGGGTATACAGGATATATGATGTATGAGAGGACGCAAGAAAAGCTTTCTCAGAGAGGCAGGAAAAGGCAAAGACAACAGGATTCGGAGAAAACTGTTCCGAAACTGGCTGTTGCAAGGGCAACTGCTAAGTCAAGGAAGGTAATGCTGGATCACAACTGAGATGTAGAACAGTGGAGGCTATTAAGAAAACCCTTGCAAAGTAAATCACAGAGAGAGACTCAACTGGCAGTGAGCTGGGAGGCAAGAGCTCCAGACAGAGCATCCCATGGGGCCTGCGGAGGACAGAGCAGCTGCTGAAGGAGGGGGGGATAAAGCAGCTTTGCATTGAGGGAGAGAGGCTACCCATAGCAAAGCAAACGGCAGAGACAAAGGAAAATGAGCTGGGACCCTTAAGGCAAGCAACAGGGTTAGAAAATCTGCCTTTGTGAAAAGCATGGAGAAGGAGAGGAGTACAGGGCAAACCCCCCAGCTAAAGGCTGGCTCTTCTTTGTATGCCAGCCCCCTCTGTAAGTTGCTAAGGTTTGAGGGGGAAATCTGAAGGTGGCGAAGGGGCTATCCAGGCTGAGGGAGATGTACCACTAGCGGCATTCAGTCAAGCAGGAGAAGTTTAAGCATTTATGAGGAACAAGGCAGAGGCAAGGAGCCAAGCGCTCTCCGAGACGGGAGGTCAGCACGGTCAGGGGACTCATGCCAGCTTCACGCCACTGCACAGCAGCAGGAGCAGAGGCAGCAGATGGTGGGGCCTGGAGACGGGAGGGAGGGTGGAAAAAGTGTCCCCAGGGGTGGGGGCAGATGCCACTGCGTCGGTGGTGTAAACGGCTATGGGACACAGATACTGACAAAAGAGGGGTGGTGGGAAATCCAAGACCAGGGTGACAGTAGAAAGGTGACACGGGAAGGGGAAAGCAGAAAAAACACCAAAAGGGGAGAGCGGCGTTGGCTGAAAACCAAGACAAGCAACAGCCTGGCCAGCAAGCCAGGCAACTCGTTACAGCACGGGTGACCTAGGCACAGGGAGGAAGGAGCCTGGACTCACCAACAGCACTCGCTGAACAAGAGGGGCCCCATCCTCCAGCACCACGACAAGAACTACATGAGAGATGCAACGGAGAAAGGGACGTGCCCTTAACGACCGCCAGTCTCACTTGATGTATGGAGTCTGGAAAAAGCTGCAAGCTGGATTTTTTCAGGGTTACAGCATCAGCTCAGCAACACCACACCTCGGGCACATGTCCAAACGCCCTCCTGCCTCCCAGAGCAACGCGTCTCAGCACCCACGTGACGAGATGGGGCAGCGCGGCCCGAGAGATGCTCCAAAGGCGATATACCCCGACTTCAGCAAGAGCAGACTTGCCCCTCCTTACGGCTGCAGGTTTATCTGAAGCTCTGGATGAAAGCACAGTCACAGTTTCTAGACACAGAATACGTGTCTGAGGGTGACTAAATAGCATTTGTCACTAAACAAAACAAAACAAAAATCTTTCCCCATCAACTGAGAAAAGGGGGGTGTGGGAGAGGCAAACCCTTCCCCTGCCGACACACCACACTGGGCGTCCTCCTGCCTACACTCCCCGATGAGCAGACGTACGCAGAAGTTTTGATCTTCAGGTACTTACTTAGCAGAGCCTAGTCCCCTCTGATCAGGGAGTTAAGGAAAGGCTTACATAGCTACCAGGGAGGGAGGCTTTTTATTTATCTGATTTCAACATGCCCAAGTTATCACACTGTAGAAGAATTCAATTAACGAGAATAAAATTCTTGTTTGATGCAAGTCTGGAAGGGTGGGGTTTTTTTTTCCTCTAAATAGCAGCACCCCAGAGATATTACATTGATTATAAACCTTAACAGCAACTGACTGATGCAAGTGGAACGGATGCAGCAACCACACCAAAATGCCACGCGTGCTCCAGACCTGCTGGGGACTGACAGAGCCAGAGGAGAGGAGAAGGATGGGGAGAAGGGAGGGAAGGTGGGCAGGAGAGGGAAGGAGCGGAGCAAGCCCACAGGAGCTGCTGATGCCACCCCCCTAGGTCCAGTTCACTGCAGCAGGTCACAACTGGTGCGGGTTGACACCAGCTGCATTTAAGCACCCACCGGCACAGCTTGGCGAGTGCCTGCCCGCAGCAGCTACAACACACCAGCTCCAGACAAGGAGCCAAAACTAAACGCCCCGCACAAGCTTGCCAGGCAAGGCCAGGGCACCGCTGGCACATGGCTGCTCCTGGTCAATGTTCCGAAGCAGGTGAAAGCCACCCCTGGGTGCCCAAAGCTGTGGCCGCCCCGAGCCCTGGAGGTGTCCCCAGGCCTGCCCTGGGGCACCCGGCACCTTCTCCTGCCACCACAGCATCCCCTGGGTCTGCCCGTGAGGAGGGAGGGCGACCCAAAAGGGCAGCAGGAGCGAAGGGACCACGGCGCACGTCACCCCAGACTTTGACCTTGGGCTAGGCCCTGAGGGGGAAGGCATCAAGTCTTCTCTGCTCAGGACAGAGTACTGCCATAAGGGCAAGAGGCACAGGTGGCCCCGACGCAGCTCCTACCCCTTCTGCGGCACGGGGCTGAGCCCTGGAAGGGACATGGCATGGCGTGCCACCACCGCCCACATCTAGGCAGGAAGGGGGCCACAGCCATGGCAGGGGGGCCGTGCACACACCCCGTGCCAGCTCCAGCAAGTCCAGGGGATGACCGCAGTCCGTTAGTACGGCAATGGGTCACGCCTCAGCCCGGCCCGGGTTAGCCACCGGCGCCAAGGAAGCGGGGGCGAGAAGGAACTCTGATGGCAACACAGGCTTTAGAGACTTTGACTCCAATAATCCTCTCCTCAGGTCAGCCGGCTGGCTTCACAGAGAACATAAGGAGGAACATTTCAAATCACTGAACCGATGGGAACCAAACACAGGGTGCAAAACCCTTCTCATGCAAACTTCTTTTTTTAAATCCTGCCACAAAGATAAGCACGGCTCCCAACATCGGCTTCCAGGCAGCTCTCATCCTGGCAGATTTACCCAATGTTTATTCAAAGCACATTTCACTAAAACTTGCATCCTTACATCCAGCCAGGAGACCAAACAAACATCCATAATTTCCTCTGACACCTCCTAGCTACACTGCTCTGACAAAAGGAACCAGAGGCATCCAGCACCATTACATGCCAAAGAGAAAAGCAACTCCAGCTCCCTTACTAAGCCCCTTCAACAACAGCGAGCAAGCGAGAGGGAGGAATTGCAGGCTGAACCACCCAGAACTCATCAGCTGGTCAGGACAGCAGCAAGAATACCTCCTGGCTGTACACTTGGGAAAGACACGTAGGTATTTCTGTAGTCTACTTATGCAGAAACCTCAGAAACTCTTCCTCCTCTTCCCTAAGGGAGATTCAAGACATTTGAGGTTTAACAGCTGCAACAAACAGTCTCCTCTTACAAGAGAAAATATGCAGGAACAAGATAACAAGAGACACAGTTACTGAAACAGGATGAAAACACGGAAAAAGCCTCTGGGGTCTCAGCACTGTCCTAATGACGGCAGACTGCAACTCAGAAAATCTGAATTTGAGTACACGGCTCTCATCACCACTTGCAGATCAAATAAGAAGGGCAAGATGCAAATCTTGCTGCCTGCAAGAGAGGTAATCTAAGCTACCATTTGCGAGCAACCTGCTAGCGATGCCACAGTCCCTGCAAACACACAGAAATAAAAATCTGCAAATGCCCTGGATCTTGCATTCATTCCCCAGTAGATTACTGAGCTTAACCCAAACATTGCTACTTTTCTGTTTTGGGGAGTTGATGGCACAATCTTTATTACACTTAAAATGGCAAGGGAATATATTCTCTATTCAAATTTGATTGCAGGCATGGGAAATGGGTTAAAAAAAAGGGTTAGAATGGAAATAGTGCCAGCTATGCTCCTTTAAAATAGTTTTAAGAACAGTATTTTACTTATTTCACAGCCAAGAGGTATAGGAATTCTACAAAGCCAGATCAAAATTAGCAAACACACTTTGCCTGTACACTAGGACAGAATGCAGATGCTAAACCCATTATATAGACAGCGAAGTGTCATCAGAGCAAAGAAGGTAAAAATAGCGAAGTTGTCGGTAAGATGACTAAGCAAATGGATTTTCAAAAATACGCTTTCAAATACGACACCCTTTTCTTAGAGCTGCATACATCCGTTTAGCTTTGTTAATTTCTCAGTTCTTTCTTTTGATAATTTATTTTTGGCCTCCTGCTAGCATACTTCCCCAGAAGCCTCGCTTCACCCTACCCACACTCAAGACTCGCATCCACGTATGGAGAACAATTTAGAAACTGATGCCGATCACCCCAGTAACTACAGAGAACATCTACCGCAGCACTTCTAGGATCGCGTATTGGAAAACTGGATTCCTGCTGCCTCCCACCCTCATTTCTACACCTTCCTCACCACCCCCTCCCATCTTAGTGGTCTTCAGGGCTCCACTGGCAACTTCCAGGACTGATGAATGCTCCCTTCTGACATGACTCTTGCTTCCAGCACTTTTGCAAGGGAGAAACGGCCCACCTCTTCTCCAGGCCACCGCCAGTGCCTGGAGGAGGCGGTTAGATGTTGCCACCTCAGGAGAACAGCAGCGGTTGAAGAAGCAGGAGCAGCAAAGGCAGGCACAGCTCCTGCAGCTGGGATGGGAGTTGCGTCCCCCAGCACCTCTCCCTCTCACGTGTGCTGCCAGCAGCAAGGCTTAGAGGCAGCTGGCTTTGGCTACAGCCATGCGCTCTGCACATCTCCCTCTCTTCCACCAACACCCAAATGTCTCTGTAAAGAAAATTACCCTTTCCTCAGACTAAATCTCTTTAGGGACTTCGCTGGCCTCCACACAGCGGCAATCACTGGTAATCCACATTTCCGAGGTAACAGCGGTAGTTGGTGCTTGGCCAAGCCTCCCAAGTCATTCCTCTGCCATGCCAAATCCCCGCTCATGGCTCCCCTCTGGCTCCTTCTCACGGAGGGATGGGTACCTGCCGGCACCCCAAAAAGCCAGCCCCTGCTGCCTGCCCCGACTCCTGCTGGGAACCCAGCCCTCCTCCTCCAGGAGCTGAGCACAAAGCCCTGGGCTGCCCTTCCCAGTAAGCAGGTTTCCAAGGCTCAAGCCCATTACATCAAGATCATTAGGATGCTTTTAGTAACATATCCCAGTGGATCTCCTAGAGCAGCTACTAGGTATTTGATGTACAGGAAATCTTCACTCACACTCACCTCTCTCATCCCTACATCCTCCCCCAAAATCAGCCAAAAGAAGACGGGGACAGACTGAACCACACAGCTTTGCGATCCAGGTGAGAGCCAGGAGAAGCAGGGTGGCACTAGCCCAGCACTGCCAGGCCCCCAAGCAGAGGCAACAGACTTCTCCAAGGCACAGCTCCCTGACCCCCTGCCTGCCCTACGCCACCCCACGCAGCTCAGGGCAGTCTCAGATGGCACGGCCACACGGTAACTCCCCGTCCCAGGAGGAAACCAACCTCCCTCCCACTGCATGTTCACTGCCACCTTCTCCCGGGCAAACGCTGAAAAAACAGTCAGCCCGAGCACCAGGGCCAGGCACAAATCTGTGTAACTGCTGCAGTGAGTGCTGCCCTTCTTTCGCAGGGTGGTCTCCGTCCAGCAAGGGTCCCCTGCCAAGCTCCCTGGGAGCACCCAAGCCAAAGCAAACCGACGGCAGACCCGTGTGCATAGCAACTGGCAGTCCTCATCCTTTACTTCAGCAAAGTTAACCCATTTAAAAGACACATGAAATGATCTTCCATGACTTGCCCCACAAAGGCAGAGGAAGCTGCAGTGCAAGCAACTGTTTAGCCTCACCTCTCCCATCTTCAGCAGCAGCAGGTGTGCTCCCACGCACATCACGGGAGGGCTCTTGCTATGGAAGGGAAAGGGGCTAACCTGTGGCTGCAGAGGCACCCTGCAGGCACAAGTGCAAAATTCAGCAGGAGCAGATGGGGTGGAAGAGCAGCAGAAATGAGGAAAGGACAAAACAAATCTAGGCATCTCAGGCAAGACTTAAACGCATGCAAGAACGCAGACACAGTCCCTCTAACGATGACAGCAGTACATGAGAGGCCACCACTGAACATACCTCTCCTCACATCTAGGCAAGGGGAAGAGGGTGGGAGAAAAGAGATTTCAGATGAGAAAGCGGAAGGTGCTTTGATATCTACAGATGAAGATGAGCAGGTAGATTTACAGCCACCTTGCAGCCCTTCCAGCTCTGGACAACCTCCACCCCTCTGCAGCACAGACATCCGAGGCTGAACTCTGATCCCTGCTTGCAGGCAGGGCACCTGAAGCTGATCTTGTTCAAGTCTGCCTTATTTACAGCAGAAAGGAGCAAGTGCTTGGCGCCTTACAGCGTTTGGCAGCTACACACTCTGGATTAGATTTAACTGCCGACTAGCTCATGGCATGGGACTGATTAGACATAACAGCTCCTTACGTGCCAGTGACCCATGGATTAACTGTGCTGCTGTTAACACTGACGGCTGGAGCAAATCGCAGCAGCTCCAAGTTACAGTCATGCGGGCTATGCCCCACGACCATAAGGGGCTGGCAAGGAGATGCCGGTCCCATTCATGCAGGATAAGCAAGGGAGCTTGTGCAGGTAAGTAACACCACAGAGCTCAAAGCAGAAATCAATTTTCTTCTCTTCCTAATACCAAGAGTGAAATCAATCAGAGCATAACAATCTCTTCTGTGCTAGGCTCCCAACAGGTACAAAAAAGCCGCCTGCTTGCTTAACGACAGCGAGCAGAACCTCAGCCCTAACACTTCACTTTTCCTCCAAAAAAATCCCAGGACACCTTTTAAGCCACCATCTCTACTTTGAGCAACCAAGAGCAGCGACAGAGCAACATGCCTACAATGATATCACACGTCAGAAGAAAGCACTGGAATTTGCATGCTGTGACTCCTGCTGTAGGCGCCGGATAATACTGCAGGCATAAAGGTCAAACCCTTCAGCAGGAGCTCTGAAGATATTGTCTGCAGGCCACAAGCAGTCAGCAGAAAGCTGGGAGATGGCACGGTGCCAGCCCGCTTTCTCTTGCTATCCATGCCCTTCGTTGCAAAGCGCTTCAGCACCTGGCAGGGCAGCTAAACAATCATCCCCTGCACCACCGAGCAAACAGCCCCTCCTCCTTAACGGGATTAGACAGCAGAGTAGGAAAGACGGGGCACGGGAACCTCCAGGAGTGGAAAGCAAAGCTTGACAGCATATTCAGGAGGTGGAGGACGCTGAGGACCAAGGATTGTATGAGGACGGAGTGAGCAGAAAGCACTGAGCCAGGGAGATGAAATGATATAGTGAGAGAGGGCAGAGTACTTCGAAAGCACACCGGAGATAAACGCATTCAGATAATTGCTTAGAAGGGAATAAATATTAGTAAGTACTATAATTACCTCGAACACTTTACAAAAGCTGTAGGAAGAAACATGACTAGAAGAACGGCTGGCACACGTGCTCATGGGGAGCTCCTGTTTCAAGCTAGTGAGAAGAAACCAGCGGGGCCTGACACCCAGCTTGGTGACTTCAGCCTGGCAGCCAGCCACAGCCCTTTGGCTAGATCCTAGGTACGGGGCAACTCGAGTTAATAAGTGCCAGGTTCCAGCAGTACGGTTTTCCAGACTAAAGCGCTTCTGGACGACTTCTGGCAACAAGTACCTGCTTTCCCCTGTGGCTTCTACTTACTTAAGGTCCAGCTCCACTTTCAGAGATATGTGAAAAGTCCTCACTTTGGAGGAACCTGGACAGATTCCTATGTCCCTGGTGATGGTGCTGAATGGAGACAGAAAGAGTCACCCAAGCAGTCAAAATCTCAGTTTATCTAAACAGCCAAATCTCGATGCCCATGCTCTAATGAGAGATCAGTGCCCTTCTTTCACCGAGAGGCAAACACAAACCTTTTTGCTTTTTTGGGGCTCAGTCTCTCACCTTTAAGCCTCCATTTCTCTAAACGCCTCAGAACCCATCCGTTTCACACGACAGCCTGGGTCAGTGCCGAGCTCCTCTCAAACGCAGGACAGATATTTAGTGCCACGGAGTCCACAGAAAAATGCATCTACCTCACTTCGTGCTCACAGCTCCCTTTAGCAGCAAGCTTATCAACTTCCAAAGCCATAAAAGTGACAGTGTGCCTCAGGCAGAGAGATCAGGGACACAGCAGAGGGGGGAAAAAAAAAACAACCACCAAGAAAGTAAGCAAACAAACAAAAAAATCCCCCAGACCCCAGATGCGTCACCCATTCCCTGCTTTTCCCCTGTAATCATAATGACTCCAGATGGGAACACATTTGCTGGCAAGCAAAGCTATTCACTTTTGTGCGCAGAGCAGGGAACACTGGGCAAACAATACCAATTCCAGACTCCTGCCACTAGTTAAAACAAAAAACTTAGCAGCAGCAGCAGCACAATAGCTGTACACCAAAATCACCTCCAACCACGTCAGACCCTGATGAGCCGTTTTGCAACGGCCAGAAACAAAACCCAGAACCCCAAACCAAACAACCGGCATCAGAGTAGCGCTCGACAGCGCTAACGGCCATGCAGTTGCTCTGTGGCATATGCTCTGGATCCGGATGGTTTCTGCTATCCCAGTGGGGCCAACTTTGTTGCCAGAAACTGCACAGGAATCTCTTTATTCCTGCACTTCAGCAGCAGCCTCAGCCCTTCCTGACTGACAAATTCTTACAGCTGACAAGATGAGAAGAAACAGTAGAAGCGCTAGATGATTTTTCGAGTCCCAAATGGAATCAATAGCTTGGTAGAAAAGGAGAAGTCAGCCAAGAGGGATGGTAAGCACACTGCTCAGGAACAAGAGAACAAGTACAGATGGATCCTCACTCTCACGCTTTAAAAACTATGGGCATGGTGGTTAAAGGCCCAGCATTTGGTAGGATACATCCTCCACTGCCTGTTCTCATCTATCTTCCTAAGCAGCTGGGTTCTTCACCTTCCTTCTCCTCCTAATACTTCCCGTTGTTTCACCTTCTCCCCTCTCCTCCACTTAACAGCGGGACACCTCTTCCTTTCCTGTGGACCTCTCACCCAACAAGAGAGGGAAATGGACCTTGAGACACCAAGGAACCACCAGCAACAGAGTGAAATTGGAAAGAAGGATCCACGAGAGGGTACAGGCAGTGGCTTCAACTGAAAACTGCAGATTAAATGCTACCCAGGGCAGAGCAGGCAGCCTCTCCTGGGAGCTGGCCACAGCTGAGAGTGGCGGCAGTCGGACACTGGGCTCACCTCACCCGTTCGGCAGGGCTGAGCAACTGGTCACACAGCCTGGACCCGCGGTACCAAGGCCCTGGTGCACGATCAGCAAACCAAGGTAACCCAGTCAAATGAATCCAGCTGCTTGTCTCCCCAGCACCCCCCTTGCCCTGGGCCCCCACAAACATCTGCAGGACAACGCGAAAAACAGACCTACTTTGAAGACAGAGAAGCTCCCCAGACCCTCTACCTATTTCCTGGGTTTGCCAAGTTACTTTTCAATCCACGCAAGTCCCTTGAAGTAGTTCCTCACGTGAGCACCCCGGCCTGCACCCTCCCCTCTCCACGCCGGGCAGGAACCAGCCTGGAACAACTCCTTTCAGGAGCATCGCTGCTTTTCAGCATTTGTGCAAGTACTGTGCAGCAAGAGTACACATCCTGAGTGCCAAAGCCTCTCCCTTTTCCAGAAAAGCTTCCCATCACTTAGCTGAGATGGTTTGGTTTTGTGCTCATGTTCAATTACTTACTGACACGTGACTCCAGCAGCAGCTAGAAAGGCAAGATTTCCTCTTGTCTCATTGCCATTTGCTAATTAAACCTCCTTACGACAAAAAGCTTACTAACACACATCACTGGAAACGTGTTCGTAGTATGTTGATGGAGACAGGGTGAGCAACAGGTTAGAGCTGGAAATGACATAGACTCACGCAGACATCCTAGAGCCAATTCCTCTGCCTTGCAATTTGATCAAACCCCTCATTGTCAAGAAAGGCTCCGTTTTAGCCTCTCCATAGCTGATATGAAACAGATGCTAAACGTCTCCTAACATTTAGCCAGAGAACTATTCCTTAAGAGGATTTTATATGACTAGGAAAGAGATGCCAATGCGAAAATGGAGTCGAAACCAATTTAGCAGGTTATCATTAAGGAATATTTAGCAACTTAAAAGCCAGAGGCAAATCACAATACTGCAGTTTTCCAGACACTGGCTGGAGGGCCTAAACGCCCTTGATACCAGCAGACAAGTCAAATCACGAGCAGAGGAAGCCTAGCAACAAGCAGAAAAACCAATTGTGCTTGAAAATCTTCCCCCTTCCTTTCAGGCAATTTTCCTGGTGCCGTAAGTTTTAGGGCAGGGTCTGCAGATTGCAGACTATCAGACAGCGAGGAGCACTCTTTCAGGCTGCAGCACTCAGATTCATCCAAGTTAAAGCAACTAGAACACCTCTGGCTTCACACCAGACTGTACAACCTTTAGGACAATTGCTGCATCCATGAGTGATTTTGTAGGGGTAAGCAAGAAGCCAAGATACACCAAAAGGAAGAACTTTAAAATAATTAAAAGAAAAAGCAGTTTCCCAGTCCAAAAAATCCAGTAAGCCTCCCAACACAGAAGTGATGTTCTCCTTCCCAAGCTCCCTATGACCCTGTCTCTCCACCCCCCCACCCGTCCCTCCCAATGGGTCTGCAGGGCTGTTTATTCTGCCTTTCACTTTATATAATGGGTCTGGTAAAAGTGTTCCAAGCACACATTCGATTTACAATAAAAATTGCTTTAATAAAGACAGCTAACTTGATGGAAGGTCATCTAAAAGATGACAATTCGCATAAACCAAAACCTCCTGTGTAAATAAACAGGATTTGCAGGAGCCTCAGGATGTCAGGCAGTCTGGCCAAGACCGCAGGGATGGAGTCTCCCCATGAAGAATTACATCTGGGGACGCGCAGGAGCGGAGCCTGCCAGCCCGGCACCGGCAGGGCACGGCGAGGCAGCCTCCCACCGCACACAGGCAACCCCCAGAGAGCCGGCTGAACCTCAGGCAGAAACGGTGACAGCCAGGGCCACCCTGGTCCGATGAGTTCCCCAAAAGCAGAGCCACAGCCCCACTCCAGCGCACACGGGATCAGTCTGGGCCTGGCACCGCAAACCACGGTGATCCACAGGCAGCAAACACAGGGGTGACGGCGGCACAGCCGGCTTGCGAAACGAAGCTCGTGGCGGAGCGCTTTGGGCAGACGCAGATGGAGAAAGCACGATCTTGGCCACCGCCGCTGACAATGCATCGAGGAGCAGATGAGGCGCCAGCAACATTCCCGGGCCGCTAGCTGCGGTAAACAAAAACAACCCCAAACCCCGTGTGTGCAAACACCCACTCTGCCATTTTCTCTGCCTGCTCCCCTCCAGCTCTATCGCATCCAGGCTTGTGTGTCAGCCACCGACCCCCTCTCCAGCCCTGCGCCCGGGCAGGCAGCAGCAGAGCAGGAGGGTGCGACAGCGTAACACTCGAGCGGCACTCAACTGCACAGCGCTGCTCCCCCGCCAGCACCCCTTCTCCGCCGGGAGACAGGCCTGTCAGATCAGCCCTTCCTTCTCCGAGAGTCACCTCTGCACCGTTATTTCACTCCAACACGCCACTTACAAGTGAGCGGCAGTTTCAAGACCTTACGCAGGCTCTACTCCCCTCTAGGAATCGCAAATAAATCACCAATTACTATGCATGAATAGAGAGAGGAAGAGGGTAATGAGCCTATGTACATATATACATACGCAATGTTTGAACACAAAGAGCCGTAAATTGCATTCACAGGTGGTGTTCTGGAGACTGCAGGAGACTCAAAAGCAGAGCTGTTCATAAACCAGTCACTGACATGAATGAATTCAGCATTCCCCAGAAGCCTATTGTGTTTCCTATATATTACACTATAAATATGAGGAGTATCAGACTTTTGCATCCCTGCAAAAAAGAAGGTAAATCTTGCAACTACACACAGGATTAGCACTGGCTGGCACAAGTATTAATGGTCTCATTGCTGCATGAGGATTATTTACAGCACTTGCTCTATTTTCCCATTCTGTACTTGCTGTGATGAAGTGCCACTTGTTTAAAGAACCCTGTAACAAACACTGCAGCAAGAAGGGGAAAAACAGAGATCTACAAATGTTACACCCACATGCCAGATGTGGGTTTTCAAACCCTGGTTTTGCAGTTACTCGGATTCTAGTAGCTAGTTAATACTTGATACATTACATTAAATCATCCGCTGGCGCTTTCCATAACCATGATTCCTCCTTTAGCAATTCTAATGAGTTTGCAAAAGGATAGGGGAAAAATTTGAGTTGCATTTCTTTTCCTGCACATTCAACCTCTTCCCCACTAAGTCAAAGGATGCCTCATTTTTTACGAACAGCAACCTAAAGCATTTCTGGGCGACTTGAGGCTTTGAGGCACGGTCACACGTCCCCAGTTTTGTCAAAACCGGCGCTTGGTCAAATGGAGATCAGCTTTCTAAAGAAATCCAGGTGAAAAACACCAAAAGAAAATTCAAGCATGCACGTAGTAAGCTTCCAACCATTGAAAACAGCCTCGCATTTAACGCAAGGAGGCCAGCACAACATTGTTACAAACTGGGTACGTCCATGGGATGTGGGGACCACTGAAAAGCAACCGATTCTCCAGGTGACCGAAGACACCTCACCGCCCGTCCCCCAGGGAGGGCGAAGGCACGTTAGAGCCAGTTTTAGGTCAAGCCCAGCAGGCCAGCTCCTGCGAGCAGGCAGCCGGGGCGGCCTCGGCAGCCAGCCGGCCACGGGGCAAGCACGGCCGCGGGGTGTACGGCCACAGGGGCCCGGTGGGTCCCACTTCTGCACCGCGGCGGGAGGCCTTCGGCAAGACGATGCCCTCTGGTGCTACTCCACTGCATCAGCCGGGCGCGCTTCGGAGCAGCCGGACGCTCGCTCACTCGCTCCATATTAGGAAGACTTAATCCAGAATAGTGTTATTGTTCTTCAGCCGGAGAGGTCGAGCGTGCGAAGCCAAGACAGCAAGAGATCGCCGTTCATCTACACCCATCTTGCGGGCTACGACAGACTCCCTGTACTCGCAGAGCCACACCAGCCACCCCGGATAAACTTAGCTTTAAGACGGCTTTTTTCAGGGAACCCAAGGAAGCAAGCTACTGGTTAAGGGAAGTTTGAACCTTCTCCAAAACCATTTCAAAGAGTCGCCTCTCTTTCTCTTTACTAAAGACTGGCAGAGAGCATGAAAAACCACACACACAAATTAGAGACACAGGAGCACGACTGCAATTCAAGTACAGATGTCGTTTCCAAATGGGCAGAGCAGGTAGGTGACAAGTCTCACGACAGTAAAATTGCCAGCCTCGCTGCTTCTTCCCTCGACAGCGTTAACGCCAGCAGAAGATCTGACCAACGAAAAAAGGCAAATCAAAACAACTCCGAGGCTGCTCTGTAGGTACGCGGGCAGGAGGCAGCGTGAGGGTGCTGTACTGTCTCTTCCACCAACGTTCCTATCCACTCATCGGTTCTAAGCCAGGCACACGGGCTGCCGCAAAAAGCGTTAAGAGGCATTTTAATTGTCCTGTATTCTGCTTTTCCCAAATTAGGAGGAAGGGATCTGGCATTGCTACAGCATCTCTCACCCAGCAGCAGAGTCCCCAAGGACTTGACAGGGCTGCGTGCAGTCATCCCCTGGGCAGGCACTCGTGGGACGGGACAAAACCACACGTTTAACGGTTCGCCGGGTACAAAACGCAGGCAGAAGGAGAAGGAGCTACCGGAGCAGTTTGAAGAGACAGCACAAAGCAGGCACATCGCCTTTTGCGAGAGCGGGGACTGCCCTCCCTCCGTATTTCAACGCGCTCCTAGAGACCCCGGAGAGGACTCGGTTTCCGCAGCCTGCCTTACCCCCGGGGCATTTTCTCCGCCTTCGTTGTGCAACCCCAACGCCGACCCGTGGCTCCCTACCGCGACGGTTTCCCCCCCCCCGACCCCAGCCCGGGGCA
>Ga0065711_1007904_pt1 | contig 16085 bp, 22 predicted proteins | sample Hoacrofraction12_FD_59098 | JGI IMG/M metagenome (GOLD analysis project Ga0065711, IMG submission 59098) | Hoatzin crop microbial communities from Cojedes, Venezuela - Epithelial fraction 12 v2 (version 2) | ecosystem: Host-associated > Birds > Digestive system > Esophagus > Crop | place...
GCCCCGCGGCCGTACCAGCGGCAGCTCCCACGGCCCCGCCGGCGGCCGCGCTGGGCTCGCAGCGGAGCGGACGGCCCGTGGCGTCGCCTGGCTCATGCCCGGAGCTGGGCTTTTGGTTCTCTCCCTAGATCACAATGTCAAAGGCTCTGCCCTGGCCGTGCTGAAGAACTGGCAGCTGCTGAGCTTCGGCATCCTCCTCCTCACCCTGGTCTGTGGCACCATCGTGATGATGAAGTGGAGACGGCTGAGAAGGTTCTGCGCAAGGAGGGGATCGCGGGCGGATGGGTAAGTTGGTGTTGGTTACCGAATGCAAATCCCACGCCCTGCGTGCGGGAGATGGGCAGGGAGCGTGGAATTGCTCCAGGAGCTGGCGAGGGGGGTTTACAGCCTGGGCAGGGCAGGGAAAGTGGCACTTGGGAAACAGTAACTGTTTGCTGGTAAACTGGGAACTGTTTGTTGGTAAACTGGGAACTGTTTGTTGGTCTTCAGGGGAAGAAACTAACAAACAGGCGTCTAAAATACACAAACGTAGGAGAAGCAAAACCAAGGGTGGATTTCCTGGCAGCAAGAGCATTGTCTGTGTGCAAGAGCCAGAGGAATTCGGTTTTCCATTTGCTAATTCCCGGGGAAAGCAAACTGTAAAAGGGGAGAAGTAGGAGTGGGAGAAGCTGCGGGCCCCGCAAGGCTGGAGAGCGGCGGCTGGCGCTGCCCGCGCGGGAGGAGAGCGCGGGGGCAGCGGGGCTGAGGCAGCACTCCTCGGCGGTGGAGCTGCGCGGGGACCCGGAGGGGAGCGACGGCCGGGACACGGAGCCAGAGCCGGACCTGGAGCCGGACACGGAGCCATAAACGGATACAGACATGGAGCCAGGGCTGCGCCGCGGGCACTAATAAAGGCGTTGGGTGCAGCCATGTGTCCGCGCCGTGTGCGGGGCCGGCGGGGCCGTTACCGGTGCTGCGGGCAGTGCTGGGGCTGCTGGCCACACTGGGCTGGCGGCCGGGCAGGGCGGCGACGTGTGCTGTGCCGCAGGTAGGTTGGGGAGCCCAGCCCCACTCCCGCTCCCACCGGACCCTAACGTCCCTCTCCCCGCGGGCAGCGCGCCCGGACCTGCATCACCCTCATTGAGGGGACCCCCCCCACCATGCGCCGGTGGCAGCAGTAAGTGGGGGGCGGCGGGCAGCACAGCCCCTCGGCAGACCCCAGGGCTGTGCGGGGAGGGCCACTGCCTCGTGCGGTGACCACCGCGTGTGGCCGCGGTGCCAACGGCAAGGGTGGCATCGCCGTTCTGTGCATAGTTTGTGCCAGAGGCTGTCTGGTTCTACACCGATGGCCGAGGGGGGCTGGCAGAGGCCGAGCTGGCAGAGGTGGAGGTAACGCGCAGCCCTGTGTGCCGTGCCGGCACCTCTGGGGACAGAGCCACTGTGGCAGTGCTCCGGGGGAGACGTGCGGTCACGTCCCCTCTGCAGCAGTGCTCTGCAAGGCCCCGTTCTCCCCCCAGACCTGCACCCCACAGAGATGCCCGTCTTGCTGTCCGTGCCCCCCCAGCCTTCCCTTCCCACGCACCCACGGCACCTCCAGCGCTGGCTCCCGGCACGGGCAGCTTTCTGCGCAGGCAGCACTCACGGTGCCGGTTTTCCCCCAGGAAACCCCTGTTTTGGCAGGTCCCGCTCAGAGCGTCCCGCGAAGCCCCCTCGGATGGGGGCACCCACCAGGCTGCTCCAGTGACCCCCAGCCCTGGGACCCTGCCCTGCCAGGCGCCGGCTGGGGCGGCTCTCGGCGACGCCATTGCTGCCGACGCACAGGAAGAGCGCGGGGCGGATGCTCGGTCCTCGCCGTGGCCACAGGCTCCTTCCCGCTGGCGTGGGGCCGGCGGGAGGGTGGGCTGGGGCGGCAGAGGAAGCCGGGCTCATCAGAGCCGGCGCCATGCCAGGAAATCCCTCCGTGCCGATGGCCCCCTCCCCGCTCCGGTTGCAGCCCCGGACAGGCGGACGGTGGCACTCGCCCTTGGGTGGGCTCGGGGTGCCCTGCCCAGCTCCAGCACACCCCAGGAAACGATGCCCCTCCAGCCTTTCCACGAGAGAGACCCGCACGGTTGTGCCCCCACCCTGGGGCCTCTTGGTCTCCGAGGTGCGGAGAGCAATCGGCGCCGGCACCGCGTCGCTGCGGCCCTGCGCTTCCCCGTGCTGCGATGGCGGCGGCAGCCGTCGCAGGGAGGGGATCGGGCTGCCGGGGGCACGAAGGCAGCACCGCGCTGAAACGCAGGGCAGCAGCAGCCTCTGCCACGAGGTCCCGTTCAGCCCCGTCTCTTCTCCAGCCAGACGGCAGCACGAGCCTCGCCAGCACTGACCACCCGCAGGCAGGGAGTTCTGCTCCTGTGCACCGCTATGCGGTCAGCAGCCCGCGGACCCTCATCGTGAAGAGGACTAATTGCCCTCTGCGCATCACTGTCCGCTCTGCCTCCCTGGGAGTGGGTGCCTGCAGCGGTGGGCAGAGCACGGCGGGGGCTCCGGTGCCGGCCTGCCACCAGCACCCTGTTCACTACTGCCAGTTAGAGCCATCGCTGGGGTCTCGCACTTTGTTTGGCACTGGGGATTTAACAGCAACGTCAGCTCACGTTCAGCGATTAGGCAGTTCCCTGGAAATGCAGATAAACCCTGAAGAGACACAAAAGGCGGATGACGGAGTTTCACTCCCTGCCATGCAGCTCTCACTTCTGCGGCAGCTGCTCTGGATGTGGCTCCCGCTGATTTATTTCAGCTGTGCTGGGCAGATTGTTAGCGCACACGTCAGCAGCCGCTCACGCGAGCCCGGCGCTGGGGATACCGTTCGTGCCTCGTGTATCGCTGCTGCGTGTATCCCCTGGCCCTCCCAGGGCCACCAGCACCCGTCTGCCCTGCTGGGGTCGTGCCGCGGTGCGGGGTCCATGCCGCGTTCACAGCATGCCCGGGCTCTGCAGCCTCCAGCGAGGTGTGGACGGACGGTCCCGGGCTCTTGCAGGGTTCCTGCAGGCTGAGCGCAGCGCACAGGACGTGTTTGGTGTTGCTGGGATGCTGGGGAACCCCAGCTGCGGAGACGGCATCCCCGCGCTGCCGCCAGCCTAAAGCACCCTGGGCCGCCTCGTGGCAGCCCCCATGGGAGCCGCGAGCACCCTGGGGATCGATGTTTGCTCTGGGACAATGCCTTATCGGCAACCTTTACCCGTGTTTGCTCGGACCCTCTGGCCACTGGCGGCCGGGCGCCGCCTCCCCCCGGGCCAAGGTACGCGGCTGCGGCCGGGCGGACGGTGCTGGCTCAGCACATACCGGGAGCGGGCACCGGCGCGTCCCGCCAAGCCAGAGCGCGTCCGGACCCTGCGGCCAGCGCCCAGTGATGGAGGCTGGCGACGGCACGGAGGAGACCCCGCTGCCTCTGGCGCTGACCAGGTTCCAGCTCTCCGAGGAGTATGGCTTCCTTCTTCCCCATCCTCTGGTAGGAGACGGCTGTGCCACCGCATCTGCGTCCCACAAGAGACACAGAGCAGAAAAATAGAGGGGTTGGTGAGCGGCTTTCTGGCTGGGCTGCAATGTAACGCTACTCTCTAGCAGTTTATAACATTCAAGACCAGGTTGGACAGGGCTCTGAGCACCCTGATCTAGTTAGCAGTGTCCCTGCTCGCTGCTGGGGGGTTGGACTAGATGACCTCTGGAGGTCCCTTCCAACCCAAAACTTTCTGTGATTCTATAAAAGGCAGTGAGGAAGGCACGTGTTGTGTTGACTCAGACAGTTTCATAGGACAAACCCCTCACTTTAAACATGATTAAGCTAGCTGCAGCGAGTGGCACAGGGGAGAGGAGAAGGAGCTTTGCGATTCACACTTTGGCCTTGGCTTTACAGGGTTTCAGGGAGCAGGAGGCGAGCGGCCAGGCTGCAGGTCTCCGTGCCGAAAAGCAATGCCATTTATGCCTGGGCTCACTTCACAGTGGGAGCGCTCAGGGACAGGCAGATACTTGTTGTCGCCCATTAATTCGTGATCGTGCAGGCTGGTATTACAAGAGGGCAACCAGACACAAACCATTAGCTGGGATGTGCAAGGCTGGATGGACGCTGGGGGCCCGGGCAGGGGGGGTGTCCGCTCCCTCCCCTCCCCGCAGGCGCGAGCGCAGCCCCGCCAGATTCCCAGGAAAAGCCCTGCAAACGCAGCGCAGCGGGACGGCGAAGGGAGCCCAGGCCCCCGGCCAGGCAATGTCCGGCACAGCCGTCCCGGGGCTGCCCAGCCCCAGCAGCAAGTCACGGACCCCCGTGCATCCCCCGGCTGCCACTGCTCCCCCGATCCCCTTTGCTCCCCAGACCCTACGGCTCTTCTGCATTGCAGCCAGAGCCGGGTCCGGAGCAGCAGAGTTTGGACAATGTCTTTCAGCCGGCCTCGACTCCGAAGAGTTTACCCAGGGCTGGGCTTATCTCTGAGCCCTCTGCTCCCATCCCAGCACCCTCCCCACCCCAGGACGGACAGGCTCCGTCTGCCTTTCAGTGACTTGCTGAGGTCCCCAGAGCTGCCCCAGTGCAGGACCGCTGTGGCCATCCCGCAGCACCCAACCCGTGGGCGTGCAGGGGATGTGCCCACCCCACTGCCCCCCAAACCCAGCACTCCCCAGACCCACTGCCTCGAAGCCCTGTGACTTCTTCCCAGTCTTGGTGCTGGCAGTGCCATGGCTGCTGCGAGCTGTCCCCCCCTCAGCTGCCACCCGCCAGTGCTGGGATGCTCCGGGTCCCCTTTCCCACAACCTCTGGCTATTTCGCAGAGGATGGCAGCAGCAGCGTGTCCCCGCCGCCCACCACAGCCTGAAGCCTCCTCTTTCGGGGAGGGGGCTGCGCTCTGCCCCACGCCTGTCCCTGCTTCTCGCATGGCTCCATGGCCAGCTCTGCTGAGCCCGGGTTTGACCCCTGGGCACCTCTCCCCCTGTCTCGGTCCTGAGCTGCTCGGGAACTGGGGGCAGAGCAGGCACAGCCTTGCTGCGCCGTGTGCTGCTGGTCTCGGGCATCAACAGCCCTCCCTCCCGCCTCTCTCTACCAAGACAGAGCTGCCGGCGCCCTACGCTCCCTGGATGGAGATTGCCCACGACCTCCCTCAGCTCATCGCGAGCCATCGGCTCCGCTCTCGAGTTCACCAGGTACCTGTCTTCTCTCGCCTGGTCTGGGCGCTCTCCAACCTTGCTCTGACACAGCAGCGTCTGCTGGACGCCCCAAAAAGCAAACCAACAGCAGAGCCGCATCCTCAGCAAGGACTCGGACCCCTCCAGCACAGGGGATCAGCTGTTCTCGCTTCCATCCCTGCGCAAGGGAGAGGGACACCTTTTTGAGTAAAATCCTGCAGTTTGCTGCCAATGCTCACAAACCAGCAACAGCAAATCAGTAGCAAATCCCACAGGGGCGGGGGGGATGGAGGCTGGCAGGGTGACAGCGAAGGCAGGGTGAGGCACCGGCAGGGTCTTCCCGGGCTGGTGGGGAAGCCCCCACCGCGGGGGCTCTCGGCATCGCCTGTGGTGCCCCTTGCTCCCAAGGGTCTCCCTGGCAGATGCCGCAGCTGAGCGCCCGGCACCTCCGAGGGCACGAGGAGCTGCACTTGGCCCACCTGGTGCTCAGCTTCGTCACGATGGGCTACCTCTGGCAGGAGGGCGAGGAGGGCACCGTGAAGGTAAGAGCAATGCGGAGGAGATTCACCCGCTCCTTGGGATCCAGGGGCTGATGTTGGTCCCTGGGACCCATCCCGCGGGAGCAAAGCCCCCTTCCTGAGGCCACAGCAGGAGCATGGCCAGCACCTTCACCAGCCTGACAGTGTCCCAGTCTTCTGTGCTTTGTGCCCTTCAGGTCCTGCCCCGAAATCTCGCCGTCCCCTTCTGGGAGGTCTCGCAGGCCCTTGGCCTCCCACCTATCCTCAGCCATGCGGACTTCGTGTTGGCCAACTGGAGGAGGAAGAACACCAGTGGGTAAATGGGCAAATGCTGGCAGACGGAGCGCGGCTCCTTCCGTGGTCGGGGCGCAGCGACGAGCACCAGCAGGTCCTGTCCAGCACAACGGGGACAAATTGTTCCCAAATCACTTTTGTTCTGCCAAAAACATTGAAAAACCATCACTGGGGTCCTGTCTCACGGACACGGTCTGGGGAAGGGTCTTTCCGGGCAGGAGGGAGCAGCAGCATTCTCTGGGGCTGCTGGGCTGTAGCCATGGGTGCCTGGGGTGGGGGACCGGGGGCCTCTGGGATCATCTTCTTGGGGGACGGGGCTTTCCACGGGCCAGCAGCTCGTTTGTCTTCCATGGACCACAGTCCATTGCTGAACCATTTATACCATCTCTCCTTTTCTCTCCTTTTCTTGTGCATTTGTTGGCAATACCCGAAATGCCTTCAGGCCTCTGGAAATGGAGTAAGTATTTAAGATGCGTATTTGTTTTCTAACAGTACTAGTTCTGTTTGAATTGGCTCAGCACTCCGACACTGCGGGGCTCTGCTTAGGTTGAGCCTATCTCTTGATATACGAGCACAACAAACCCAGCTCAGTCTTTGGCACGCAGCTGCCCCTGCGGTAACAGCAGAGTGCCACGGCCGTGGCTGAGCCGTGGGCTGCTCTAGTCACGGGCCAGACTTTTAGCCCAGCGAGTGCGTGGGGAGGGGTGCAGATGCCTCTAAACCAGAGCAGCCCCCATCTCCTTTTGCTCTGTGCCAGCTCGTCTCTGCCCAGGGTGCAGGCAAGAGGCTCTGCAGCCAGGAGGGTTTTGCCCCAAGGGCTCACCATGTCCTTGGGTGTGCGGGGAAAGCCCGAGCAAGCACTCTCCGAGCCCCCACGCACTCGGCTGGTCACTCCTGCAGGAACCTGGACACCATCATCTCGCTGCCCGGGGGAGAGAGCCTGCGAGGCTTCATCCTCGTCACCCTCCTGGTTGAGAAGGCAGCTGTGCCTGGGATTAAGGTAGGGTACCGCTGCGTGAGCCTGCGTGAGGGGTGCGTGTGCCTTCCCTCCTGCTGTGCCCCGTAGCTCTTTGCTCTCCCAGAAAGCGCCCGCAGGCGTGCAGCAACCAGGTGCACCCATCCCCTGCACACCTGCTGGTGGGCTGGCACGGGTGGCAGCGGGTGTCTGGAGCCACAGTGCACAGGCATCCCAGCCCCCTCAACACTGTGCTCCGTCTCTCCTCTCCTCTCCTCTCCTCTCCTCTCCTCTCCTCTCGCAGGCAATCGTTCAGGCCATCCGTGCCGTCTTGCAGCTGGACGAGGAGGCCCTGCACAACGCCCTGCAGGAGCTGGCAGAGGCCATCGGGGACATGAGCAAGGCTTTGAAACGGATGCACGGTAACGGCAGCCGGAGGGCAGCTCGCGTCCTCACACCGCTGTGCACGCTTCAGCTCGTCGGATGCACTAGCGTAAACGTGCTCGCGCTTGGCCCATGGAGCATCTCGGAGGGACAGAGCAGGAGGAGGCAGGAGCAGTGTGGCGGGAGCTCGGTGCTCCCAGGATGACACGTGGGGTCTGAGCACCCAAACGGGCTCGGGGTAAAAGCGTGGGGTGATATGAGGATGAGCAGCTCTGTGCACTGATGCTGTGCCACGCACGGCGGTGCCCCAAGGAGCCCGGCTGGAGGAAGCCCACCATGGCGAGCGGGCACCAGCATCATGCAAAGCACCGGCTCCTTCTCTGAGCACCGATTCGGGTCGCTTCGGCTGCGGCACGAGGAGCACTGCTACATGGGAAATGCTGGTGCAGAGGGAACTAACTGCCCGCAGTAACATCTATGATCTGATTTCCTCCTAGACTACGTGGATCCAGCAGTATTTTATGGTGTGATCCGGATCTTCCTCTCTGGGTAAGTACAGTGACTTTCCCTCCAAAGCCACCATGTTGGCGGCTCCCGGGGCCGGGGGGAGCAGGGGATGCGCAGGGAAGGGGCAGCTCAGACGGGGCACGGGGTCCCCCAGGGTGGGGAAGGGACCGGCACTGTGCCTGGCAGCGGTGGCCCCGAGGGCAACGTGGTCCTGCCCCCCTCAAGCGAGGGAGATCCCAGGCGCTTGATCCGCCCGTGCAGAGCTGGAACCATGGGGCAAGGACCACGGCAGAGGGCTGGAGTCTGCCCCCAACCCGCTTCTCTCCACCCCAGACTTCAGCTTAGCCCCTGGCATGGTCTCGGCGCCGCAAGAGCCATAACTGTGCAGAAATGAATCATTCCTGCTCTTGGCCCGAACAGTTTTGACAGGAGCAGATGGATTTCTCTTTACTTCACACGCTGTACATGCAAAACTACAAAGCCGAGTGGGGTCTCTTCCCCTGAGTGTTAAGCAAACATCTATAACAAGGCTCTTGCTGTTGCTGTATTACAGTTCCACTGATTAAAAAAAACAGTCACCCCCAAATACTGAAAAAAGTCCGTTGGGCAAGGCAGAAACACGGCCCAGAGAGCTCAGCACCGCGGGTTTGCCATCCCTCATCTTCCCTGCGGCGCTGCGAGCATCCCCAGCTGCTCCGCTCCCAGCCTTCTCAGGGGGGGTTCTATTTTTGTTTCTCTTCAGCATATCTCAGCATTCCTAAGTCAAAAGGCCACATGCATCCTGATTAGGTTTCTCCCATTTTTTATCCAAGCTGACCTTGTCTTGATGGTCATCAGCCTGGAAAAACATGCCTTTTAAATTCCCTCTGCTTTTAAGAACTTCCCACTAGTAAAGGTTACTATAAATACATCCCTGGGAGAGCTAAAAATACTGCGGTATTTGATAATGAATCTATTTTCTCTGCATTTTGTGCAAAATCTGCTCCAGCAGTCAAACAGCCTTAGCAGCCAGCACCGAAAGCCTCATGAAATGGTGCATTCTTCAGAAGGTCAAGAGATGTTTTTGTGCCAGGCACATTATCACTCTGAAATTATAACTCCTCTTCCCATTTGTGAGCGAGCGTTTATCCATTTTTGCACAACAGGCGCACAAAGCTGGATGACAGGGGCTGTGAGTTAACGGTGTGCACGGGGAGGCACCGACGCTGCCCGGTTCCCGGGCTCGCTGAGCACGAGCAGCTTTATGAGAGGAGGAAATCACATTACAGGCTTGTTCTCTGCTGAAATAAATAAAGGCAGGCTGTCATGCGCGGTCTTTAAAGATATCACCCCAAGAGTAATGAGAACAGAGGAGAACCTGAAGCACAAACTTCAAGAGCTCAGAAGAGCATCTGGGCCACTCTGTCCACTGCAGAGGCAGCCCAGCTCCAGCTAAGGGCCACCGGGATCGCGGGGAACTGGGAACTGGCAGGTTAGATGCCCGTACTTTGCTTTGCCCAGACAGGGGACCCCTCCCCTCTCGCACACCCGGTGCAGCTCTGCACATGCAGGAGCCAGGACCCGAGCTGGAGATGGAGCAGCAGCCACGGCGCTTGCCAGCGCCAGCAATCCCATAGAACGATCCCTAGCTCCTGGGCGAAGGATAGTTCAGGATTTGTCCCTACACCCATGACCTTGTTGTGCCCCTCGACACAGCGTTTGATTTCTGAGTTTACCTCGCGTTTGAGGACAGCTGGCAAGGCTGAGCGAGGAGGAGGAGATCCATGGGCCGGGTCAGGAAGGTTTTGCTCAATCTTGCCAGGCCAGGGTCCCTTCTCGCAGCCCCCCAGTTATCAGCCACCCCACGGGGCTCCCTGCCTGACTGCCCTGTCCTCCCCACAGCTGGAAAGACAACCCGGCCATGCCGGAGGGGCTGATATACGAAGGAGTGTCTGACGAGCCCATGGCGTACTCCGGAGGGAGCGCGGCACAGAGCACCGTCCTTCACGCTTTTGACGAGCTCCTGGGGATTCGGCACAGCCAGGAGAGCAGTAAGTCACACGCTTCTCCTTTTCCCTAAGCAAATAAGGGGCAGGGGAAGAACCGAGCCAGAGCGATTCCCTCGGCTGTGCCCAGATCTGCCGGTCGGCGGGACGCACCCATCTTGCCCTTGCAAAACCCTCGCAGAGCCCGGCTGGCACGAGGCTCTGCCCAGCTCGTTAGGGAGGAAGTCTATAAACGAGGCTCTGGCAGGCACTTCCTCGCTGCTATAAATTCCCAGATGGACAGACTGCTTTTTGTGTGTCAACTTGTTACTGAGGTTATATATGGGTACAAAGATGAGGGAGCAGAGCGTGACAGCATCCTGCCAGTAATTTAGCTCATCCAGTCACACAGCTTCACATTAGTCTGGCCCACAACAGAATATATTTATCAGAAATTAGCAAAACCACTCTAATAGCAAAAAAAACCCCCACGAACCCCAAACAACCCAAAACCAACAGGTTGAGAGCAAGGGCTAAAACCTGCCTTTTCGGGTGAAGCTCAAACCTAATGGAGCACTGATCTAATATGGGTTTTCTTCCTCAATTAATTGGAGGGACCGAGACAGGACGGAGGAGAGCAGGAGGCTGCGCAGGGTGTTGGGTACCACCCAGCACAGTGGTCCCCAGGGACCACACCAGCACCAGTGCTCCAGTCCGGCCGCTCCCTGATGGCATCAGGGTGCTTTAACCCACTGGCCCCCAGCTTATTTCGTCCTTTGCTGGTGTCTCGCAGCTGCCTTCCTGCGCAGGATGAGGGACTACATGCCCCCGCCCCACAGAGCCTTCGTGGAGGAGATCCGCCTTGCCCCCTCCCTGAAGCAGCACGTGCTCTCCTCCGGAGACGCGCGGCTCTGCGCAGCTTTCAACGAGTGCGTCTCCGCGCTGGCAGACTTCAGGTCCTGCCACATCACCATCGTCACCAAGTACATCACCACCGCAGCAGCCAAAGCCAAGGCCAGGGGCGCAGGGCTGGGCGACAGGGCTGGCCCCTCCGTGGGGAAGCCCCCGTCCACGCTGGAGGCCAAAGGGACCGGCGGGTCCCACATCTTCAGCTTCCTGAAGAGCGTCAGGGACACCACCAGGGAAGGGCTGATCCGCGCCTGACTTGCCTGAGGGTTTGCAGTGCTGAGAGCGGGTGCAGGAGACCCAACGGCGCGGGGGTGTCTGCAGCGCACGAGCCAAAATCCCACCCCAGCAACCTTCACCCAAAACCTCCTCCCAGCAGCCCCTTCCCACTCGTGCACGTCTGGGACACAAGGACCGTGCTGGCTTGCTCCAGGCCGTCGAGGGAGGAGAGCACTGTTGCTGCTATACCCTCGAAAGGCATGCAGTGAGCACAGCATCCTTCCACGGCAGCAGGATGAGTGCAGCATCCTTCCACGGCACCGGGATGGGCACAGCGTCCTTCCACGGCACTGGGACAGGCACAGCGTCCTTCCACGGCACTGGGACAGGCACAGCATCCTTCCACGGCACTGGGACAGGCACAGCGTCCTTCCACGGCACCGGGATGGGCACAGCATCCTTCCACGGCACTGGGACAGGCACAGCATCCTTCCACGGCACCGGGATGGGCACAGCATCCTTCCACGGCACCGGGACGAGCCGTGGGATCCCAGCCCCGCTCGCTGCATGCCCCCAGGCTCGATCCCCGCGACCCCCCCGAGGGGGGGACTGCACGGACGAACAAAGCAGCAGTTCTCAGACCCAGCCGGGCCCCGCGTCCGTCGCGAAGCCGGGTGCCTGCCGGCCCATCGCGACATGCCGGCGCTGCTCCATCGCGAGGTGGCGGCAGAAACCCGCGTTTGGCTCCCCGGCAGCAGCGGGACAGGCGGGGGCCGGTCGGGATTTGGGGGGCTGCGGTGAGGGCTGGGGGCTGCGGGGGGCTGCGGGTCGTAGGTCGGGGCTTCCCGCTGGGTCCCGCTGCCTTTGGCACCCAGACCAACCAGCAGCAGTCCAGCCTGGAAGTCGGACCCGGTTGCCCAGCATTTCACCGGGACTGCGTTCTGTACAAGTCCTGTCTGCTGAAATGCCTGCTCCCGGTCTGAACAGCAGGCAGAGATCTCACACAGCTGCGTCTGCAGCGGGACCACAACCACTCACAGGGGAATTCTGCTGACGAACACCACTCTCCAGTCATGGGAAGGATGCTGAGGTCACTCAAACCCACCGGAGAGGGGAAAGCGGAGGAGAGAAGTGAGCAGAGCGTGTCGGGAAAGCCGGGTGTGTCAACGAGGCCGGTGTTCGCTTGGAGATGCTGCATTAGGACATAAGGTTTTACTCTCCATTGCCAACTTCATTGCAGTTCCTGATGACACAGGGGCAAGCCTGCAGTGTCTGGGTACACACAGGATTCACTTGTTGAAGTCTCCATGAGCAACATTGCGCTGTGGCAGGGGATCCGGGGACATACGGTTTGCTCGAGGGGCCGGCAAGGGAAAAACGCCTCAGACCAACCCACAGTCCTCACCAGGTATCTGCAGCACACCAACACCCAGCCTGATGCCGGGTTCAGCCCAGGACCTAATACAGAGCCTCCTGCAATACAGAGATCGCAGCAGATGAAGCAAGACCAGGGAACAACCCTGCAGCTTGGCAGAGCTGCCAGGGCTTCGCCTCGTCCTCCCACGTCACTGGCCTGAGGCTGCAGGGCTGGGCTCCCCTCGCCCTGCCGTGCTGCCATGGGTGGGCAGATCTTCGTGCCATGAGCAGTGCTAAAGCTTTTTCCTAATGCCAGGTGCCCAAGGTGCCCTTTTATAGCGAGAGAGCACCCCCATATTCCTTGGAATTGGCACCTTTCGGAAAATCGGGCCATATGCCTGCGTGTTGTGCCTGCCCAGGTTTTGCTGGCACAGCCACCGGAGACAGGTTTCACTCCCAATCAGTGTCTCGGTGCAAAAATAGCTCTGGCAGTGCCACTGCTCCTGCACTATCAGAACAGAGTCAAGGTCCTTTGAAATGAGGCTTTGTTCCCATAAGGGCAACAAAAAGCTCAGCACATGGCAGCTTGAATTATTAAACCTCCTTGCTAAATTTTATTTTGTGCCTTCTTTTGAAAGGCAGCCTTAAAACTGGGGCTTAGGAGAAGATATCTTCAGTAAACAACCTATGGGAACATGTCAGCACCTTTAAATCTTTGCCTGGCAGCCCTCATTCCACTCGATCTTCATTTCTGGATAGCTGCTGCATATTTTATGAAGGAGATATTTCATTCTGATGATTGTCTTGGTCTATTACATTTCAGACCATTTCAGGAAAACAGCAAACTTAGAGGGGAAAAAAAAAAATCACTCCGGGTAAATGAAAAATACCGTCAGGACTGGCAGGGAGCCGAGGCAGACTGGCACTGCAGGGGAGATGCCTGGGCTCCACGCACGCTGTGACCTGCCCGAACCCACGCTGGTCAGCAGCGATGAAGGGGCAAAGGGATTTTGTCCCTGCTGCAAACCCCCGCGAAGCCCCGGGGCCCTTCCCTGCAGCCGCTGCCGTGCCCTGGGCCGGCAGGATCATAGCAACGCTCTACATCAGGGGGAAGGAGGGCGGATTCGTGGCTCCTTGGGAGAGACAAGGGGAGCTGGGAAACCAGAGGAGAGCTGCCGAAGGGCTCTGGAGAACCCAGGGGTGACCTGCACCAGTGGGCACGCTCACCTTCAACACAGGACTTTGGAGGATGAGGAAGGTGCCTAAAAACTGCACAGAAACAGAGTCAGACCATGGCGTACCCAGGTCGGCAAACTGCGTAGCAAGGGCTCCCCACGTTTGAGTTCACTTTGCCAAATGCTTTGTGAGAGACGCATCCAGCGCCAGCACACGCATTAGTCAGTTCAGCTCCCGCACAGTCGGATCCAGGGAGGATGCTGCCGCACTCGCAGCACCCAGACAGTGACGCACCGCGAGGCACAGACCCTTCCCGTCTGTTCCCTTGGCAGGCTGGGACAGCTGCTTCACGAGAGCTTTGATTTCTCTCTGTTTCCAAACCACTGCTGTCTAATATTGATCACAAGACGCAGACATCTGAGGTCTCAGGTGCATTACAACTGGAAGCACATGGCATTTCAATAATTTACTCCTACATCTAAAAATGCCACAATATTTGAGAGTAACACGGTGCTTGGCATTCGTTTCGCGTGCCACCGTCAGGAACCACACTGCGACGCGCTGCCCGCAGCCACGCAGCAAGACGGGGCTGCAGACCGGGGGTCTTGCTCTGCCCTGAAAGCTTGGACTCGGCAGGCATGGGGGGAGCCAGGGACGCATGGGGGGGATGGCCCTTCTGCCACCGAGGGCCACAAAGAGCAAAGGGAATTCGGAAAGAGAGCTGTGCGCCAGTCAGAGCCCAGACCCCTGGGACACCCTGCAAGGCTGCCTGCGGTGGGATGGGCAGAGTTCAGCTCATTTCTGCCCGGGCTCCACACGAACGAGGATGGGATTTTGGCATCACCTCCCCGAAGCCGGCAGCGTCTGCTGGGTCCGACCAGGGAGCTGATGCAAAACCGAGGGTTGCCGCAGCCCCCGGCCACCACCCGAACAGCAGCTACAGACCCAAATTAGCACCACCCACACAGAAAACTGTGTTATCACTGCAAACAGAGCCCTGCCCCTGCAGCGCTGATGCACACATTTCCATTGCGAATCTGCAGCTCGGGAGCTGCCTGCCAGCCCCGGCACGGCACTCCCACCCCTGTTCCGGGGTGTCCACCTTCTTGACACCTCATTACCCCTTTTATAACATTTTCTTCATGGAATCTGACGGTCCGACACATGTGATGAAGAAGGGAGCCCAGTGCAGGCTGGAGGGGGTGGGAGGAGACCCTGCCTGGGCACACTTTCGATGCCACCAACTCTCAGGAGAGCCCTGGTCGGCTGCACCCGGCTGCTGATGCATCAACACAAAGACCCGTCCGAGCGCCGCATCCCTTTCCTCTGCAGCCCAGGCAAGCCGGGGCCTCACTCACACCTTATCACAAAATCCTCTTCCTACTCCGCCTGAGAGGACGCCGCTTTCCTTTCCGAGAGCCCCGTGGCAGCGCAGTGGCAGGGTGAAAGGAGGAAGGGCGCCTGGCTGCCCTGCAGCGAGGTCTGCCGGGTGCCCACCACCCCGTTTCAGGGCACGCATGGCAAACACTCCCCAGCCCGGTTGCCTCCCCGGGGCAAGGGGAGATATCAGCAGCAACCTCTGCATGGTCCTGGGCTGCCCCCAGACCCAGCTCAGCTTCTGCCCTGCCCTCGCAGCCAGAACCTTCCGTGGCCCCGGGGCGGGCAGTGCGGGGCCTGTTGGTGCATGCGGTGTTTCCCAGCTCTCGGCTGGAGCTCTCAACAGCACCCAAGGAAGGGCCCCTCGCTGCAGACTCCCCAGCAGCACCCATCACCCCACACCGCCCGCCGCCACCCCTCCCCGCCCCGGCGCGGTCCCCAGCCTGCCCGCACCCGGCTGTCGCTCCCCGTGCCGTGCCCAGCCCGGCCGCCGCCATCCCACCCACGCTGCTTGCTCAGACTTTCCGTCCTGCTCCTCGATTGCTTCAGCCCCTGGCTCCCTCCTCGCCTTCCCGGGTCTCTCCCAGGTCACCTTCCACCACTGTGCAGCAGTTCCTGAGATGCCTCTGGGCACCAGCAGCCGCTTCCCCGGCATCCGGGCTGCCGGCCCCACTCCCCAGGGCCCCTCGCAGCCCCCAGGCAGACGCAGCCAAGTGCTTTGCTGCGACTCCTGCTACTGCTTTTGTCCTCGTGAATATTTGAAATCGAACAAGAATACAAACATTTGGATTCTAGACACTTCCCAACCCCGACCTTATTTATCATACTTGGCTCTGCTCCTGGAACTGGGGCCAGGAGAGGCTCTGAACGATTTAAGTTATTTAACATGCTGTGCATAGATCAATCTCACTCTCCCCTCTAGCCACAGGTTTCCCTTTGTGGTTTGCTCCACACTTATTACGTCCGTCAATATCCAAGTAATTAAAATCTGCCATTATCTGGGTCCTGGCTGCCTTACGAGCTCCTCATAAGCTATAAAATGCTTCATGATCAACCTTCCTTAAGCGCCTGGGAGGTCTGCAGCCCCATCCCAGGATCCCCTGGCTGCTGTCACAACCCTGAAGGTCCCGTCGCAACCACCGCCAGCTCCAGCCCGAAGCATGACTGCCATTCCTCTCCACGTGTTCCCACTCTGTGCCAGGATTGCTCATTTTTATCCCCGTGTTTCTCTATCTGCTGGCATGCTTTTCGCAGAGCACTGTCCTGTCATTCCCCCCCCCCCGCCGCCACGTAGTACTGCTA
>Ga0065711_1008906_pt1 | contig 16084 bp, 11 predicted proteins | sample Hoacrofraction12_FD_59098 | JGI IMG/M metagenome (GOLD analysis project Ga0065711, IMG submission 59098) | Hoatzin crop microbial communities from Cojedes, Venezuela - Epithelial fraction 12 v2 (version 2) | ecosystem: Host-associated > Birds > Digestive system > Esophagus > Crop | place...
TTGTGGAGTCTCCTTCTCTGGAGATATTCAAGACCCGCCTGGACAAGATCCTGTGCAGCCTGCTGTGGGTGACCCTGCTTCGGCAGGAGGTTGGACTAGATGACCCACAGAGGTCCCTTCCAACCCCTACTATTCTGTGATTCTGTGATTCTCTGCTTACTGACCCAAATGTGCATGGTCCCTCCTTTTCATCTCATGAGCATATGTCTCCTCCATCCCTGACCGCACAGCCCTGACCTCATGAGCAGGATTCCCCCATCGATTCAACACTTGCCTTTTTTAGCGCAGCACCATAAAACCACCAAGAAGCCAGCCCGCCCCACCCTGAGTCATGGGGTTGAACTTCGAGCAAACAATTTTTTTTTTTTCCATGGGGAAACCCATCTGTCTCATATAACCTAGACTGCATCTGCAACCACTTCTAGTCCACAAAAGGTGTTAAGACACAGAAGTTCTCTGCTGATTTTAATACCACAGTGCAAGAACCAAGCTTCTTCCTGGGTACATGGGAAAAAATCTGGAGACGTGACCCCAGTGATGGTGTGACTTGGCCTGCAGTGCTTTTCCAGATACACCCCAAATACAGAGTCACCACGAAAGGAGGTGATTTACCATGCAAGGCTTTTAAGTCAAAGTCAGACATCTGTGACTGAGCTATCAGCTTTGACTGCCTTTATACTCAACACAAAAATAAACACTTTAACTTGAACTATTTTACAGTTTTACATTTTACATTTGCTTACTTTGGACTCACACAAACTCACCTTTGGAGTCACCTTTTTCTCTCCATTGACTAGAAAGGGCAGGTTTGGAAATTTCTTTTTCAAATGCCTGACTTAGGAAGAATGAAACCCATACAGAGAGATTTTGGGGATGGGCATCTGTTATTATTTCTTCCTTTGTAAGTTTTTTACAGAAGATTATTTTAGGGTTTCCATGTGTCACAGGTACAAACACAGCGATCTTATTTTCCTTCTACATCAATATTACATCACTGCTTTTGCCATGCACATTTTACCTCTGCTCCCAGGCAAATATCCTGCTTTTTCCTTGCTGCTGTCTCTCCATCCATCAACACCCAACCCACAGAAGTACTGGCGTGCATCTGTGACGAGGGGTTTCCGTTATTGCCTAATCCTCCCCAGCGGACTCCGTGCTGCTGCATGAGAATCGGAAAGTGAAAATAACGGACTGATTTTTGGTCTCCGAAACTGAACGAAACTGAAGGAGTGAAAGTAACCACAGGCAACTCGACAGCTCTCGGCTGGTGAGTATTTGTAGCAGGGCGATGCTCCATCGGTGACAAGGAGGAGACCCCACTGTCACCTAAGTGTTGCCTGCTCTGCAGGCACAGGGACCGTGGCACTCAGTCTGGTGGAGTTAATATAACTAAAGTTACCCAAGTCACGTGCCAACTTTTTCAGCTGAACTGTACGGTATTAAAAACACTGTTGATCCTTACGAGGAAAGGATGGATTGAACACATTTGTCTCCAAAATGCAAGGATTGCCATAAATTGGCATTTGGCACGTTGCATAGAGGAATAGCTCAGGGCAATGGTTTGAAACGGATAAGATACACCCGCTCACCTTGGAGGGATTAGGCAACCTAGTAAACCTTTTACATCCTTACCTTTTCCCTGCATTTTCTACGTAAATGTAATACTTTTTACATGGCCCTGGACATGGTTTTGTGTTGTTTGCACAGGAGATGGCCTGTGTTCCTAAACAGAGAGCTGCTTTGAGACCACTTCTGGCACACTAGGGAGGGACAGAAGAAGCAGCTGCTGCCTCTTCTGGGCACCTCAAATATTTAGTCTGATCTAGGACAGTTTTTTAACCATCATTTGAAGCTCATGCTCATCCAAACACCTGTCAAGGGTGAACATACTTCTCATAGTGGTAGGGTGAGATGTGCATGTCTCAGCATCGTGGTTGTTGCAAATGAGTGTGCTGGCCCTTGACTGTCTACACTCCCTCTCTATCCTTGGTCACATCAGCAAAGTACCTCCCAAAACCAGAGGTGAAACACAGGTCGATGAGGGTGGCATATCCAGCATCCAGACATCTTCGGGTCCTGCCTGTGGCAATGGGATACCAGGATCTTTGCTGCCCTCTAAGGAGAACGGTCCAGAACAGCATACGTCTCCTCGATTCATGTGTCCAAGTGACATTCCTCTTCCTTATGTTTTGTTTTCTCACACCCATTGGGCTTCTGCTGCTGTGATTTACTCCTTCCTGAAGACCTGCACTACTCAATGTACTTAGCATCTCTGGCTATTCATTTGCTTCTTCCATGGGGACCGAAAACTCCAGAGAAGGCTTTGGTGGCACGTCTTTTTTTGCAGTAGAAATAGTGTCCTCCTCTGACACTGCTGTTTCAAAATTCCCTTTTATCTGCCCTGCAGTCACAAGAGGTATTTGCATTTCCCTGCATTTGGACGTCTACCTCATAGCTTGCCCTGCTTTGAGCAGGAGGTTAGACTGCTGTCTTTAGTGTCTGATAGAAAGAAAACTGAGGTAGAGATCAGGAGAACATAGAATCATAGAATCATATTAGAATCATAGATTCATAGGTTGGAAAAGACCGCTAAGATCATCAGGTCCAACCATCCACCCAACAACACCATTCCTACTAAACCATGTCCTGAAGTGCCATATCTACATGTTTTTTAAACTCCTCCAGGGATGGTGACTCCATCACCTCCTTGAGCAGCCTATTCCAATGTCTGACCACTCTTTCAGTAAATAAATTTTTCCGAATATCCAATCTAAACCTCCCCTAATGCAACTTGAGGCCATTGTCTCTCATCCTATTGCTAGTTACCTGGGAAAAGAGACCAACAACCACCTCACCGCAACCTCCTTTCCGGTAGTTGTAGAGAGCAAGAAGGTCTCCCCTGAGCTTGCTTTTCTCCAGACTAAACAACCCCAGTTCCGTCAGTCTTTCCTTGTAAGACTTGTTCTCTAGACCGCTCACCAGCCTTGTTGCCGTTCTTTGGACATGCTCCAGCAACTCAACATCTTTCTTGTAGTGAGGGGCCCAAAACTGAACACAGCACTTGAGGTGCAGCCTCACCAGTGCCGAGTACAGGGGCACGATCACCTCCCTACTCCTGCTGGCCACACCATTCCTGATACAAGCCAGGATGCTGTTGGCCTGGAGTTCCATACACTTTCCCTAGAAAAGTGCTGCAAGTTCTGTTCTTCAGCCATGACATGGAAAAATTATTGCAAGTACTTCATCTACGAATCTCTGGGCTGTGAACTGGGAGAAGACCAGAGGATCCAATAGGATTTTTCCATCTCTGACCTTTACAAGTTGAAGAAATGGAGGTTTGTCTTACAGGACAGACCACATGGGAGCTGGCCTGCAGGAGAACTCATTCAGCATCACTTGCATCTTCTCTCCATCCAGAAAGTGCACAGCTCTAGACAACACGTAGGCCCTGCCTACGCTGACATGAAAGGCAGAATAGTGCCAGTTATTAAGCCTTAGAGCACAATTTTTGTAAAAATCAGTGAAATGCAAAAGCATGACCTTATAGACATCAGGAGCATGACAAAAGGTTCATGATTTCTTCTGGTTATTTCTGGTTATAACAACCAACTCATTGTTACAGTACTCCTGGACTGTTATCTATATTTTAAGACACAGTACATTTTTTGGATACACTCAGGAAGCTTTGCCCAGATTAATTAAAACTGTGGACAAGTAGAAGAGTGTGGTTTCATTACCACTATTCACTCATTCACAGCTAAACTGGACTCATTTTCCTCCACTTCCAAAAGAAGAACACCCATATAAAAATTTTAAACAGTTTCACTGCTCTGCTGTAAGAGTTAACCCAGGTTAGCTTTTGTTGGTGTCACTTCCATGGAAAAACTTTTTGTTATCCAAGACTGGCTTGCTGCAAATTGCTCTGCGTGGGATTTCACCATCAGGCCTTTTGAAAACTTGAACTATGTTTCCACTGCATTTTTGATATCACAGCTGGGTATTGATTGTATTACCTAAGCTGGTATCTGCTTTGGCTGCTTACTTTTTCACTGTGGCTGTTTTAAGTCCTTTTTGAAGAAAGAAGAAATTTGGTGTTGACTGCCTGTCCTCTTCCTTTCTCTATATCTCATGACTGANANNTNTGAGCAGCAGCACTCCAATCGTGATCTGATACTTTATTGCGTTAAAAGCAGAGGACCAACAAGGATTGCCTGGACATCAAGCTCAGCATCTTGCAATTCTTCTTCAGATATCTCCATCAAATACTGTCTTAAACTAGACTGCCAGAGTCCCATTGCTCCAGTACCTCGAGACATCCTGCCAACAGCCAAGCTCTTGCAGTTACCAAATGTAACAGGGTCAGACCCAGAGGGCAATGGCAGAGCTCAGGGAGTGAAATCCAGTGCAAGGAACTGGTTGCCATTGATGCTTTGACTGGGCTGCAGGAGAGACCACGTGCTAGATCAGAGAAACCAAACCCTTGGGTAAGTTACCCTGGGTAGGACACGCAACTTGAGCGCTGAGGACTAAGGGTCTGTACAGAAATGAAAAAATCAAGATAAAACAGTCATGCTCCCTGCAGCTTTTAATCAAAGTTTTTACAAAATATTGCCAGACCCCTGTAACTCGGCTCCAACATGCAGCTCAGGACAAGGGACCCTTCTTAGAGTCCCTGACTTTTGTCATACCCGTTTCTGATGATTTTTGGTCAGAATCATTAATAATCTGTAATTCCATATCCACCCCACTAATGATGTAGGAAGCCAGCATCTTTCCCCCATCTGTCCTTAGAGACACCATAGGAGCCAACCCTTCTTGTTCCCTCTGCCCTCTGAGGTTGAGAGAGCGCAGCCTACCAAACTTTATTCTCCATATCCATCTCCTCAAATCCCTTTTATCTACCTCTAAGTAGAAAGCCTCCTTTCTGGGCAGATTGGGATCCTGTTTGAACACTGGCTTAGCAGTGGCTGTACAGCAGAGCCCAAGGTGTGCTCCCAGGATCTGCAGGATGGCATTAATAACTGTTGTTACAAAGCCTTTGTCAGCAGGCAAGGGAAAATGTGTAGCCTCACCATATTAATTATATTCTGAGGGGCTGGAGAAGAGCAGACTGTGAACATCTGTGTGTAGCCAGAGACAGGCCAGTTGGTCTGATGCCACCAGAGACAGTCTACCGGGAACAGAAATGCATTTAGGTGCTGCAGCAGCATTGGCAGCCCCGTGGGGAATGGGGAAATGGAAAGGGAAATCACCAGACACAGTTATCTGCTTCTGACATGTGACGCTGCAAGTCAGCAAACTTGGGAGAAATCCTGAGGAAATAGCAAATAGCAATTATCACCTCATTTCTGGGCAGGCATGAACAAATTTCCTCTGAATAACAACCCTAGAAATCCTCTCTTTGCTGTGAGTTTCCCTTTCTATGAAAAGGGGCAGATTTATGACCGGGTATAAATTGCAGTGGGACTCTTGAGGGATCAGACAACTGTTTCTCCAGGGAGAGGAGTGAAGCAACAGTTCAGCTGCTTGTTCCGAGACTCTGCTCCAAGGTAAGTTCTTACTCCTTTCTCACCATTGACTGCAATAATTATTTTAAACTGTTTCCTTAAGCTTCAGCATAAATACAGCAGACAAAGGGTGGGCTGCAGTTGCTAAGCTCTAACATCTCCCCTCCAAGGAGAAAATGAGAGTTTATGCATGCACTGTATTTTGCAGCTCTATGTTAGGGAGGGCAAGGACAGAAGAAATGACTTGGGAAAGAAACTCAAGCGTAGAAAAGTAAAGATCTGGAGAATGTGAGAGACACTTAGATGCAGAAGAGACTGAGAGAAGCTGGGAAATTGTCACCACATGAGCTAATCCCTGGTCTATGAGAAAATAATAAAAACAGGTGGGGTCCAGGAAAAATTTCACTTTTGGTGATGCTCAGATCAAAACCTGGAAGAAGGAATGCTGTTCCCAAAGGAATCAAACTCCCCCACTACGAACTGGCCCTCCCAGAAGCTGAGCCCCAAGATCCCGTTAGATCTGAAACCCTCAGCAGTGCTGGCAATGTGTCACCTGTCTGGAAAAGTCACCAAAACTTAGTGGGACGCTCTGAAGTGGTGGCAATGTTCCTGCTGTTCACCTGCTGCCCAAGCCAAGTGTTGGACCTGGCCAAGAATGCTTCAGGGAACTGATCAGCATGGGAAGCCTTGGGAATAGATGCACAAGGGGATGCCTGATACTGAAACGAGATGTCTAACTCTAGGAAAACAGATTCCACCTTGAGTTTTTTAATTATTCATCTTGGTGATTGAAATTTTTCCTGCCTGTCTTGGATATCTCTTTGAGAATGAATTATTCCCTAGGATCCAGCAAGGTCTTGGCTAGACAAGAGCCAACATCAGGCATCAGGTTGTGCCTGAATGCCCCTGTCTGCGCCACAGGAGTCGGACAAAGGTTGTTCAAGATTCACTGAAGATGCTGGGTGCAGAGTCCCCTGCTGATCTGAGCACGGCTGGTGCAGCCAGGCACTTCTTCTACAGCTGATCTGGCAACCTCACGTATTGAATGAATTACTGCCTGTCGATTACAGCATGCACCAAGCAGATGGGACTTGGGTTTGTACCTTCTATCATGTACGAGGTTAGGAAAGGGTGGATTCAAGTTCTCATTTTGGCCCACTGACAGAGTTCGGCTCTCAGCTGTAGGGGAGACTTGATTCAAGGTTATCAGAAATGCCATAAAGCACCTTGCAGAATTAAGTTTCAGTTGCCAAGTCACCTGGAAAATTCACATCAAACTGTTGAATAAGAGGGCTGGGGAGCTCATTGAGTACCATAACTCCACCCATGACCTTGCAAAAGACCTCTGGAAAAACACAAGGCCTGGCTCCACCCCTGGGCAAACTTACTCTAAACCCTGTTAGAGAAACCTGACAGCTCTGCCTTCCTGGAGATCATATATAAACCGCCCTAAGGTCACAGCCAGTTTCAGACTGTAGCAGAGGCATTTCAAAGTCCTCCACCACTTCGGGGTTGCCAGAAGGGTCCTGTGGATAAAAATATTTAAGTGCTGCTCTCTCACACGGTAGGTTGGTTTCTATGTATGTGAAATTATATTAGGTATAATTTAAGCTTTTAGGGGGTGGTAGAAAAGAAGGACTTCTCAGCCACTTTTCCGCTTGAGCTGGGGATGATACTGTCATGCTCTGTCAAGTACTGCAAGAAGTCACTTCTTGTGGTTCACTCTTCTCAGTTTTCAGTTTGCTGATCACCCCGTTCCTGATCCAGCTATAGTAAAGAGATAACGGACCAGATGTCTTGGGTCAGAGCAAGGGAATCTCTAGCTCAGTATCCTGAATCCAATGGAAATTAATACATGAGGGTCAGCAAAAAGAATAAGAAAAGGGCAAATGAGCAAGGTGACTTTCCAAGCCTTCTGCAGTGCTCAGATCAGACATTTCCCCAGCCAAATCTGGGTTTTGTGTTTTAGAGGCCATGAATCATTTTAGCTGCTTGTCCTGCTTGCCGTATTTAAAATGCTAATTCGTTTAAAGCTGCTCCGTCAAATGTCTAGCAATGAAAATGGAAATATCACTGCTGTCCCAAAGCCTGCGGCACGTCTGAAAGAGCATGAAGCACCCTACATTGCTGCCAGCATCACAGGGAGTTTTTCAGCAGTTTTCTCCAAAAGGAAAGATCTTGTGACTGCTGAAAATTATGTCAACACCTGGGGAAGACAAAATAGGACCTATTTCTGTTCAACAAATTGAAATTCCTGCACCAGTGCCTTTTACTGTACAGGAAAAGCAACCAGCAAAGCTAAAGATGTGGATTGGCAGGAATCCTGTGCAACCGTGGGAAGAGCTGCCCCTACATATCTGCATTGCTACAGCAGCAGCCGACATGCTGCTGAGATGGAGATATCATCCCTCGTGCTTGCTGCTGCTGTCTGCTTGGCCTCTTCTCCATCTGTAAGTTCATTGGAACTGGACAACCAAAAAATGCAAGCTGAGCAGCAGGACACACATTTCCCAATGTCAGAAGTATGAGAGCCAGCAGCTCAAGCTGGACCACTTCAGGTTAAACATCTGACCTAACTTTAGGGAGATTAATCTTGCTGCAAGCACAGAGGAGTGATGGAAGAGCTGTGTGTCTATGTGAACTCGGATGGAACCAGAGACCTGTAAGAAGCACAGCATCACTGCTATCTCCTTCCAAATCCTGCGCAAGACTAAAGCCCAGTTCAGCATTGCAGGTGGCTGGGCAGAGTATGTGCCCAGCTGCAGGTCCTCTGCTGTGGGAAGGTCCTCAGAGCAGAAGGGAGCGTGATGGTATTCTGAAACAGGGGCTCCCAGCCCCTGGGTTGCTTCATGTTTTTTCCTCCAGTGCCAATGCTAAAACTGAGCTCTTGGCTAACACAGATAGGCTGGAAGAAGTGGCCTTGTGCCAGCATCATGCCTCAGTTCCAAGAAAACTTTGCTTTATGAGCTGATTAGACGTGGGGTGGGTTTGGATCCCTCCTCAGATGGGCTAAATTCTCCCACTGCTGTGTCCTCTAGGCACCTAAAACCTATTTTAGATTTCACCCTTATTCCCCTGTTGATTTTTCCGTAGCCGGGAGGACAGAAGTTGTTCCCTCCTTGGTCTCTCGTAGTCCCCTCCTCTGCCAGCCAAGTCCCATAAGCACAAACATTACTTCAGGCCATGATGAACTTTCTCCAGGTTGAGTGTCTCTCTGCATTTGCCTTCCAGGTGGTCAAGAGCCCTGCACTAGAAATCCTCCCCACGATGCTGCTGCTGCTGCTGCTGCAGGTCTTGGCAAGCTGCCTCTGGCTGGGATGCAGTGAGGTGGTGACATCCTTCGAAAGTTCATGCCCTCAGTTCTTCTTCCGGGAAACCCCCCCAAATGAAGCCCTGGAGCCGGAAAGCCCAGCCTGGATCTGCCAACGTTACAAGAACCAGTATTATTTTGCCACCCTCTACGACAGGAAGAGGCGTATTCCCGTATACTCTGCTTACCTCTACGAGCCTGGACCTGGCAAGAGACCTAATACGTGGCTGGTTGAGCCCCAGGTGAGTGTCCTCTCTTACAGCGCATCACCCTCCAGTCATTAAAAGATGAACTGCAGCATTTAACCAAACATTTCTTTTTCCTCCCACCCCTACACGCATGCAAATGGCCCCACTGGTTGGGATTCATCTCATCTAACTTCAAAAACTTTCACCACACGATTCCTCTGATGCGTTTGAGACATCAGCAGGAAGATGAGATGAGTCATATGCTAAAAGTGCCCATTTTTCTACATTGACCTTACAGGAACATTAAGTCAATTTATACTACATTACATTTCATTACATTGCATTAATTTACATTACATTATGCCAAATGACCCCTCTGCCTGTCTCATGCTGTGGTGGGGGACCAAACGATGGGGAAAAGATATCCAACAGCAGCTAAATTTGAGGGACTAACTGTGCTGGGCTCTGATCTCCACCCTGAGCTGTTTTGCATTCCTGACATAGCTTATTTGCTGCCAGTGAGGAGTCAATCTGGCTTTGTAAGTGGCAGGAGAGAAGTGCAGAGAAACTCAGAAATGGGTGAGACGACCCACTGAAAAAGTCCAGGCACAGGCACTCAGCGATGAGAGGGTTAGGTTAGCACTGCGTGAATTTACGGAGTGATATTTCAGGCAGTGAGAAGTGAGTAGGATCAGTATTGGTCCAGTCAGAAGTCCACGATCTCCGTCCAGTTGCAGGTGCCCCTTACCGCCATTGCCTCAGGCTTGGTTCAGAAGGATCCACCAGACACACAGATCTCTGCAAACTACAGAGCCCTCCCAAACGTCCTGCTGACAAACTTCAGACCTTCGGTAAAAAAGGCAAAGCAAACTATGGAACAGAAGGAGAGGAAATTCAGGTCATTGCTAGGGACACAGTAGCAGTAGGAAATTCGGGTGAAAGTGAGCCATAGAAGGCCATATGCCCAGAGCCAGAGGAAGGCTAAATACGTTTCCCTGACTATGAAAAGAAAGGTGTTATGCAAAAAAAAAAAGGCATTTGCATTTGTTACTCATAGGAACTCGGAAATTGCACCGCTGCAGCCTCCGCATTTAGAGGGATAAAACCTTCTCTCTTTTCCTCCTGGACCGTGGAGCGGGGCCATCTGCAAAATCTGTGGTTTTGTTAACTTTCTTCAGAGGTCTTCTTGGATTATTTAAGTTCCCCTGGTCTCTTTGGGGTTTATGAACTGCTTCAAGAGGCTGATCATTTCTAACTTATTTTCAGTGATGCTGCAGAAGGAACACATGCTCCCTGGCACAAATCAGCTCTAAGAGATGTTATTAGCACTGCAGTAGCAAAGCCCACTTGCATCGTGGTATTTTTGTTTACTGAGCAAAAAGCTTCATCCTTGCAACAAACTGTAGCCCTCCCAGGGAAACTTCACCTCTAGGATTCATTTCCCAATGCATCTCCCTGTCTATGGGGTTAGAGGAGGCAAACATTGGTGTTTCAGGAGTGTGGTACACCTGCAGCAAACACACATACTTCTTCCCAAGTGAGGGCCAAAGCAGGAGAAAAGCAGAAGGGCCTGAGTCCTCCTCATCTCCTCCTGCGAGTCCTGTGGGATCCACGACTCTTCTGCTCATCCTCTTCCCATCCCATCCACCTTCAAGGAATCTCTAAGACATCCAGCCTTCAAAGAGGATATCTGTGTGCTAGTAAAACACTTGGGTGTTGGCAGGTTGGTTTAAAAAAAGGCATGAAATCCTTTCATAAAGACTGAGAGAACTCTTGTGGAATTGAGGCTGAAGGGAGCAAAGGCCAGGGCTGATGACAGCGTGATTAGATGCAGGTGATGAAGGTTGGATGTGATTAATGGAGGTGGGAGGAACTGGGAAGAGCCCTGGGCAGATGTGGGATGTGGAGACGGGAGGAAAGGGAACTAGATGTGGCAGGGCAGATCTCTCACCAAAGTCACCTTTCAAACCTGGGAGTGGAAAATGCTCATCGTCTCATGCGTCCACCCACACTCCCACTGCAGGCTGCAGGCTGGATTTCAAAGGTCACAAGTCAAATCGAGAGCAGTCAAATTCTGAGCTTTATTCTTTTTTTTTAAAATCTCTTGTGCTCGTCGGGGAGGGGCAGCTTTATAATTTCTCTCTGATTCATGCATTTTCATACACTCAGATGACAAAAAAATGAGTGCTCAGCACTCAGAGACTTCTGCTTGAGGGAAACCTGCTCCATTGCTACCATACCCAATACTAATACCTTTTCCTTTTTACCTGTCAAGCTGATGGGTTCAACATATCCCAAAACCATGGAAAAAGAGCGGACCCTGTTAAACTATTACAATGTCAGCTTAGAGGAAATCAGCAAGACACAGGCTATCCTCCAAGACTACAAGAACCTGACGGGTTTGAACCGTGGCCATTTGAACCCCAACGGCCATCACGCCGACTCCAGCAGCAGGACGGCTACCTTCACCCTCACCAACATAGTGCCCCAGAATGTGAAACTCAACGGCGGCGCCTGGAACAACTATGAGCAGCAAACGATGATGAAAAACACCCAGGGCTGTAAAACCACCTACGTCGTCGTGGGCGCCGTGCCTGGGAACAACTACATTGCCAAGGGGAGAGTTAATAAACCCAGCCACATCTGGTCAAGTGCCTGCTGCGAGGTGGATGCCAACCACAGGAAGGCTTGGGCAGTCATTGCCGAGAACGACAAGAACGAGGTCCAGCTCCTCACGCTGGGGGAGCTGGAGGATGTGTTGACCGAGCTGTACGGGAGGGACCAGGTTTATTTGTTTGACAGTGACTGTCCCCGGGAATAAGCCCCATTTCACATCCCAGCTGTAAAAGTCTTGGGAGCTTTCACCACATGCCCTCTGCAGTGTCTATCCTGCTTCCTTCTCTAGTGGTTTTCCAGCTCTGTCTCTCAGAGCATCTCCTCCTCTGATAAAAGAAAGAGGTCAGCAGAGCCTTCAGCTGCTTTGCTTTGCTGCCCACTCGTGGAGGGTTCTCTCAGGAAGGAGTCCTTGACCTGGACGCTCTGAAGGGGCAGGCTGGATAATAGCCCATGGGCAAGGAAATCAGAGCTTTTCATTGAGTCTAGAAGGGCTTTGTCTTTTTTTTCCTTTTTCTCCATGACCATATACAGATCTTAGTTCCTTCCTCTCCTGATTAGACATCACTGATAGTGTGCTGCTGACTTGTCCCTCACTTCCTTAGGAAGGGTGTGGGACTGGGGTTGCTCAGGTTGCCCAGGGAGGTTGTGGAGCCTCCATCTCTGGAGATACTCAAAAACCGACTGGACACAGTCCTGGACAACATGCTCAAGCTGATCTTGCTTGGATCTCAAAAGGTCCCTCCCAGTCTCAACGGTTCAATGATTCTGTGGTTCATCCTGGTACAAGGAAAGCAAAGACCCCAAGGATTGCAGAAAGTCTGTAAAGGTTATCCTACATATCCAGCATAACCAATGACCACAGCAAAGGATAAAGGGAGAGAGGAAGGTGGAAAGCAGGCAGACAACTCAGCATAGGAGGAACATCCAAGCTCTCTTGAAGTCTGTAGATAGGTAAAATAAGAAGGAAGGAAATAACCTACATGTATCACTAGGTTCCCTATCCCTGAACTTACGTGAAGAACTTATATGAAGACTGTACTTGTGTAAATTTACTAGCAGGTTTCTGTTTGCTTGCTTTTGGACCATGCACCTTGAGAGCAGGAGCTGAGCTATCAGACAGCCAGGCTCAGGGATCAGATATACAGCAGGCTTTGACCAGTCAAAGATAAATTTCTGTGATGCACTGGTTGGGTAATTTCATTCTCTGCTCTGCTTCTGAACCTTTTCTGCAGATTTATGTATAACTGATTTTGTGAAATGTATTCAATGGGTGTAAAAGATCAATGTATGCCATTAATTTAGTTCCGGAGTAGTTTACAATATAAGTTATTTTCTCCACTGCTGGATCATAGGGTCACCTTATATATAAACCAGAAGTTGCTTCCCACTGAAATTTCCACTATTAATAATGCCCTGGTACCTACATCATCCTTGCAGGAGGTAAGCTGCCCAAATCCAATCTGAAGATGCCATAACATCTACAAAAATGTCACCATCAAACTCCAGTTACTTTTCCTACCAATGGGCCTGAACAAAGTAGATTGTGGTGCAAATGGCTCAGACAAACTGTCTCATTTCAGATATACCAGCTTGATCCCGAACTTGACAGCTCAGGAGTTGTTCATTAGCCTGCTGGTCTCATCACTCACCCAGGACAAACCTCTGTGGTGGCTGCACAGGAACACGGGGTGGGGTTCATGTGCAGAGTTGGACACCTACGTGCAGGCATCTCTGTGTGTGCTGGGTGTCTGAGCTCTGACTGCAGCCAGCAGAGATCCAGACGTGGCTCAGCTGCATAAACATAGGCAGCCTGGGCCACCTGAGATGCCCTGAGGTAGGCAAGACGTCCAGTGGGTCTGGCTGATCTGCTGCAGGATCCTGGGGACACGTGCACACACCTGGGCCAGCAGCCAGAGCCCGGGCAAGTTCCCTGAAGGCATCTCCAGTGGCTCTGGACACCTGAGCACAGGCAACCAGGCCCCATCACAGACCACTGGGCAGTGTCTGGAGAGTGCCCAGTAGCATCATGGACTGCTGCTCCTGTCATCTCCAGCTGCCATGGTGAGAGCAGCAATAGCACTCGTTTGTGCCAGCTGTGTTGCTCAGTGAGGTAGGGGAATATTTTGGTTTTTAGGAGGACAAGGTAGGAACATCACTCACATCCCCCTTTGCAGGAGAGCCCCTGTGGTCCCAGGTCCCCTCCCTGAACAGATTTTTGCTCCTCCGTTCAAATTCTGACACAGACCACTGATGGGCTGAAACCATCAGTGCTATTTCAGATTGAGGGACCTGTGCAGACACCTCTGGGCTTGCTCATGGAGCTTCCTCTGACTCGCTCATCCACCTGCTCATGCCCACTGGGGCTTGAAGCCACACTCATGCCCATCCTGTGCCCCACCGCTGCTGCTTTCCAGGCTCTGCTGGAATCTCCCGCTCCCTGATCACCCCTGTGAGTCACCCCTCTGCCAGCTCCCCAGGCTCTCCCCAGAACCTTTTCTCCTGGTAGTACCCAGAAATGCCCTCCCCTCCACAGCAAGCATGTGAAATACGTGGGAAGCAAAAAAAAAAACAAAGCCCCCAAAACAATCAGCTTGGAGGCTTGCTTGCTGCAGATATCATGGGTGCTTCACACAGCACCCCGGCTTGGAGCTGAGCAGAGGGCTGCCCCAGCCCCACGGTGCCCAGCTCCAGGAGCATCCTCCCAGACAGCTTTCATATGTGATTTACTCAGGTTTCTGTTGCTCCTGGCTGTGAACAGCGGACAGGGACACAGCCCTTTGGTGAGCCCGTAGCCAGTTCGTGCATCGTGTGTGTGCCCCCAGTCCCCATCTCCTCTGTCTGCTGGGAAGATACAGCTGCACTGAGACAGGAAGGTAAGTCTGCAGTTTGCTCTGTGTCCGTCTGTCTTTGGGGAGAGCTCTTGGCAGGTCGCTGGGATTTTAGACACAAAGGAAAAATCATTTTGCCCAGGAGCTGCGAGGGGATGCTGGGAGCTAAACCCCATTAGCCCCGTTGCTCGTTGCGTCACCCACTGGGGTGGTTCGAACGGGCTTGCAGCTCGCAGAGGACCCTGACACTGTCTGTGCTCACTTCGCTGCAAGGGGCTGGGTCGTGCAGTTTGCTTAGTTCTTTTCCGAAAACACTGATAGTTCAAACTCCTTGAACTGAGCAACATGTTTTCACATCCTGTCCTAAAAAAGAAGGAAATGGGAAAAGCAAAGGAGTGGCATCGTCTGGCCTCTGCTTGAGAAAGCAACTGGGCAAAACTCCTTTGATGCATCCAAATTTTGAGTAGCTACAACATTTCCGAAGAGTAAATACAATATGCTTATTTGTAAAGCTCACCAGGAGCATCTCTGGCTGCAACAGAGGGAAGGCAGCCTGGGAGCATCTTACTGGGGCTTTGCCATCTCCTGGGCAAAGGAGATACCATCTCCATCTGCTGAGTCAGACACACTGAAGCTACTAGATTTGCCTATCTCTTTCATCTAGGCAGCAAACGTGCTGTGCGTGGTTCTGCATGAAGCATGTGCTGCTTGTGGCTCTACCGAGCTGATCTCCGAGCTGGTTGTCCAGGGGGAGGGCACATCTCTTCATCTCACCCTGCAGGTACGGGCTTTTTCCTGGGATATGTTTGCTCTCTAAGTATCACGCTGACTTCAGTAAAGTACTTGTAAATTTGCACTCGGTTTCTGACAAATTACACAACCGCATCTCTTTCACAAGTTAGGTTGCCTGAATCTAATGTCTCTTTGAGGTACCTGCTCGCATTTTCTTAGCTGAGTAAACAAAGACTCATTTTAACAAATTGCTGCATGCATAAGTGGTAAATAGTAGTTTACTCCTGGGACTTTCAGATCTTACTCTGAATGTTCAGAGGACCGGACCAGGATTGAGACTGGTTGACAAAGTCACCTCAGTGCCACCGTTTCCAATCCATAAAACAAAGACAGAATTATCTTTATTTTACTGTGCACTGTGACTGAAGGCTAAAAAGGAGAATGTAAAAACATGATGTTTTATTATTTTCCTCTTACACTGCCCTAAATCAGAACTTTATCGAGGACTGAGGGAGTTTGAACAGCATGAATGAAATGAGGCTCAAAGCCGTAGAGGGTGTTTCCTGAGTCTCACAGGAGGTCCTGCCAGGAATTTTCTGTCTTCAGTTAAATGTGGATCTATAAAAAGGACAAAAAAAAAAAACATTCCACTAACATAACTGCTTTATCTTGCGTGGTGGTGCAGCCCCCCCTCAGACCGGGTGATCCCAGAACCAGCCAACACTGTATTCTTGCTTGCACTGCAGGAGTAGCTGGCTGGTGTGCACTGAATTGGGACCACTTGGCTCTTGCCTGTCTTCGTACAAGAGCAGTGAGTTGGCCCCATCAGGCGCTCCCTGACCGCACCTGGATCTCCTGCTGCCTGGAGTCGCACCCGCCTGGCAAATGTCAGAGCTGTACCTT
>Ga0065711_1041517_pt1 | contig 16084 bp, 5 predicted proteins | sample Hoacrofraction12_FD_59098 | JGI IMG/M metagenome (GOLD analysis project Ga0065711, IMG submission 59098) | Hoatzin crop microbial communities from Cojedes, Venezuela - Epithelial fraction 12 v2 (version 2) | ecosystem: Host-associated > Birds > Digestive system > Esophagus > Crop | place...
GGGCGCCTCGGGGAGCGGCGGGCGCTGCCCGGCGGGACGCGAGAAGTTCGGGGTGGGAGCGGGCGATGGCGGAGGGGTTCTGCCGCCCGGCACCTGCTCCCGGCAGGTGGGAGCCCTGCGCCGCTCGGCTGCGGGGCGCGTCCGACCGACCGTGCGCAGCCTGCCGGCACCGGGGAGGGGGGACGCGCCGCTGCTGCCCCGCACCCGCCGTACGCGCCGAGCCGGGCGCTGGGAGGCATCGCGGTCCGGGGAGGGGGGAAAAAGAAAAGAGAGACAAAAATGAAGCGGCCGGCAGCGCCTGGCTGTGGATCTGTCCGGGTTCGGCCCCCGGACACCCTGTTCCTTTACCGTCTTGTGGCTGACGGAGAGCGGCATGCAGCGGCCGGGTTGTGGAAGCAGGGCGCGGGGCTCCTACTTGGCCCCGGAGCCACTCGCAGGAGCTCGGCCGAGCGTCTGGGGTCCGCTCCCACGCGGAGTGCCGGAGCCGCCGGGGCGCAGCGTGCGGGGCTGCAGCCTGGGAAGCTGCGTGCGGCTGGTGGGTGAGGTGGTCCCTGGGGCTGGCCTGGGAGCACGAAGCCCTGACTCGAGCTCGCTCCTGTTTCGAAGGACCGGCTCCCTACGATAGCACAGAGAAGGCTTGGTTTCTGCAGTTCTCTTCCAGGTGGAAGAGTTCTGGGTTGGTCTTGCCTTCCTGATCATTCAAAAGACCTGGAAAGGGCACCTAGCTAAGGACGGGCAATACAACCACCTCGGTTGACTGGAAATTAAAATATGTGACTCTCAATCCTCTCTATGTTAGTGCAGTAGGTTGAGGGCTTTCCCTGTTCCAAGGCTGTTCCTCTTTGGATACTGGGGAGGGAAAAAATACCTGGCAAGTTCCTATGAGTGCGAGGCTTGAATGGCATGGGGATGGAGTGTCTGCAGGGATCATCCTTCTGGCACAAGAGACCCGTTCGTTGCCCACTCCCAAGGAGAGCCTCCGCAGTACATACGGCAAGCAGAACACTTAGTAGAACAGGTTCAATTCGGTGTATGCCCATATATTGTCTGGCTATCGAACTTAATATGTAAATGTATATAAATACAGTAACTATTACAATTTACAGCTGCCAGCATTTCTTGCACTCTTGAACAAGTGCATTTCTCACACTGCTCAGAAATGAGCACCTGTCAGCAAGAGCGCAGTTACTGACATCAGCTTTAGCTCTTCCTTACACATCCTCCCTTTCAGTACCTGCCCTGGGTTTTTCTTCCTTTGTGGAAGATGAAGAGGTTTTTGAGATTGCGTAGCCAAACGAATGCCTCTGGTAGGTCAGCAGCAAGATTATGCATCGAAAGCAAAGCCAGCTGCTGCAGTGGAGAGGCACTATTTTGACAGAGCAAATTTCGACCCTAGCATTGCCAGCTTCCAGTCTGTCCCCTCCTTGTCAGGATACTAACTCGGTTATTCTGATTTAGCCATACGCTTCTACAGATACCACAGAAAAACAGACTGGGTGGAAAACAGTTTTCCAGTACACAAGAATACATGTATGTATAGATACACATAACTCTTCTGCTTTTTGTTAGAGGAAACCAGAATTTTTTTTGTTAGTCTGACTAGTGTGGGGTCTCTCCCTTCCCTCCTCCAGAAATGCCACTCAGAGCCAAGAAGCTATCAGAGCTCAAAAATCTGTCAAAGCTGATGAGTTTCCATGAGAAGTTTTGATAATTACAAAAAGAAAACTGAAAATATGCCTGGACAGTCCAAAATGGAAGATCCTGCTGGGTCATCTCACTTCTTGCTCCAGAGCATGAGGGTTCCCTCCAGGTCAGCATGTAGTGCTTCACTTAGTAAATTGATTGGTTTAGCTAAGTCTAATTCAGTGACGACCTCATCAGTACCCAGTCTGCTCCAGTATTATTCTGAAGGCAGGCGAGTTGAAGACACAGAAATCAGCTTGGAATATGAACTAAAAGATGCTGTGGAGGTTTGGGGGTTTTGTTTTCATTGTTGTTTTAAGTGTCTTACTGATATTTGAAATGGGGCCTGCAGCTACAGAGAGTGGTAAGAGATTGCTTGGTAGAGGAAATGAGAATGGGATTGCTTATTCTGCTATGTTCCCTTTTTCAATACATCCAGTTAAGGTGAGCCTTTGTCTGGAAAGGAAGCAAGATGGGACAGAGCCATGCTTTCACACAGGCTGTTTTCTTGGGGACAGCTTTAATGAATTAGGAAGTAACTCTATTAAGTGTGCAGTAGATTTCTTCTTCCTAATTAGAATGTGACCCATTTTGCTTGGGAAGTGAGGTGGGGAGTAATTTCTGGATTTTGAATTGAACATTTGGGTTTGTGGGGGATAGAGAAGGCAGTCATACAGTGTACGCCTTCTCTTTATGAAAAAAATGAGTCCTGACAAGTATTAAAAAAATTGCTAGAAGGTGGTAGGGGAGTTCCATATCAGCATTCAGTGCAAAAATTTCTGTGCATCCTGAGCTTTTCAAGTTTATTTTTATTCTACTGTAATGTCCCATTTTATTTTTACCTGCATGAGGTTCTCTGAAATCTAGGGTATTCTCTCTTCTAAAAAATGTTATGATCTCTTGGCGTGAAAGATTGCAATGGTCCCTTCTGACCTTAAGAAAAAGAGTATATGTTATATATAACTACAGTCTATTATAAATTTACTACTTTATTGCTCACACTGGAGCTGAACTGCTTCTTTTGAAGTCATGAACTGGTGACCTAGCTAATTTGTATAAACTGTATTTATCACAGCAGGTGCAGAAATGTAGCAGATTTCAGCCAAAAATACTTCTTACCAAGTCAGCCCTTCTCAGCTTCTTAAGTTCCCCTAACCAACATTTAGAGACTTTTTAAAGCATATTTCTGAAGTTTTAGAGCTGATAGACAACATATCATCTTAACAGCACTGAGGTTATGATTTGACTTCTTATCATGCTGACTATAGAAGTTAAAGCCATGGATTAATCTCTACTGGTTGTGCAGCATTTTTTAATATAATTTGGGAAATGTACCTAGACAATATCATTTAGGCACTGTAATACAGGTTCATATGGTTACTTATCTTTTCATCTCCCCTCTTTATGCGTAGATGGAAATTTTATGTATCATGAGGTGATCAATAGTTTATGCCCCTAGAGGTCTATGGCTTCAGTAGTACACAGTTCTATTTAATACATTTGTCTCTGTAGCACTCACTAAAGCAGGCAATTACTTGTAGTTAATTACTGGAAACTAGAATTCAAGCGTTTCATTGGCACATGTTTAAAACTTTTTTTAAAATGTGATTAAAAAACAGTGTGAGGGGGGAAGTGTGGAAAGCATTTTTTCATAAAGAGGGCATTGTGAGACAGTTTAATAGTTAAAAATAGCAAGATGAAGAATACATTTCCAAAGAGAAAAATGTTTCATAAACTAGATCAGATTTTTTTTTTATAGAAGGATTTGCTCCCTTTCTTTTCTGACTCTTGACTGAGCTTTAAGTGATAGCTGTACTACAGTTTTATGGTAACCAGATACAAAGTGTCACTCAAAAGAGCTCATATAAACAACTAAGGAACACAGCCTATGGCAGACACCATCTATTCTTAGCGGGTAGGGATATATACTGTTCATATCGATGAGTTCTTGAAGAATTTCAAGTACACTACAATTGATGTAGTTCTGTTTTTTTTTTTTAAACACATCACCAAATACAAATGTTCAGATCGCTGACTTTTCATCAGTCTAGAAAGCTGTTTATAGAGTTGGTTAGCTCAGTTATGGATTTTTTTTTTCCCCAATATCAGAAGCCAGCATAGCAGATGTGTGGGTTGTACTGCACAGATAGTTTTAACCAGCAGTGTTAGTCTTATATTTTGCAGTATTGAGTGCCCAAATATGTGCAAAGGAAAATACAGTCCACAAACTGTCCTGAGGTTCTATCACATCTGCAAAACTTAATACACTTTACAAGAACAGACTGTCTCCCTCAGATTTTCTGCTCTAATCTCCCTCTAGAGACAAACTTTAGCAACTAATCTATGGTTCTCATTCAGGCCAGACTGTGCTTTTTTAGATGCTTGGGCAAAGATCTCTCCAATGAAGGGCTTCAGTTCTGCAAGGAGAGAAACTGAGGCCATCTGAAACTTAACCTGTTCATCCTCAGTCCATAGAGAACCATAAAAACACAGCGTCTCTTTAATGGAGGTGAAGCCACCTTCATGTTCATGGAAAACATGTAGTCATCACTCTCCCAGTCACTGTCCTGGCAGTAACTGTGTCCCATTAGCTCTGCTAAACATCTCGGTGTGTTGTTGTGGGGTTTTCTGTGCAGTATCCTCCCGTCAGAGTTGCCAGCAGCCCCTACCTGATGCTTACTGGCTGCCCTACAAACACTCCTCATGGTCCTTCCTACCCACTTCGGGAGCTGACTCGGAAGTTCTTCTGAAAGTTCAGAGCTAAATCCACCCCCAGCAAGAATGAAGTTATCAGTTCAGGCAAAACTACCTTATTCTGTTAATGCTAATTAAACTAAAAATGGAATGTAATCTAGGTAGTTTAGGCCATACCACTGAGCAAGGACAAACATACTGAGGCATTAAAGGATCTTGGTAATGTGGTAAGAGACAGTCAGAAAAGTCATGAAATAATGACACATTTCAAAGAGCACTGTAATAATCTTAAAAGTAGATGAAATACAGCAGCTGTGGCCCTCACACCGCATTTACTGAGAAAAGCTTCCATTTATTTCCAAGTTGCTATTTCTTTTGAAGAGGTTTTAATCATGAAAGCTGATTTGATTGGCAATGTCCACATTGAATCTTGTTGAATAAATAGTATGGCACATTTTGCTAATTAATTGGAGAAGCTGAAGAAAAGATTAAGCAAAAGCAATCAGACTTTTTGAAAAGCCCTGGTGTAATGTTCAAAGCACCATTTAACATAAACTGTGTTTCTTTTACCAACTTGCTCCTTTAGTTGTAACAAATACAATAGTAACGACTGTCAGTTAAATTTTTGTACTGATCTGGAATACAAAGTCATTGAGTGAAGTCATGTATGCTCTGCACGGCTTGTGGAGGCAGTGAAAAGAATTCTTAAAGCAGAAAAGTAATTTGGCAGAGTAGCTGCTATAAACTCTTCAGTGCATGCTTATTATTGTTGAAACAGTTTTTTGGACCCACAAATTATAAAGCTATGGAATAAGAGTTTGCATCATTTTATATAAACTGCTGTAATTCTAGCCACTAAACTGCAGATCTGCATAAAGCATTAAAGAGGACATAAAAAAAAAAGCTGAATGACAACCAATTTATATGCAGTTTTATTCCTGGACACCACTTTGCCCACACAACATATGTTTCGTGCTGAATTTAGAGGCACACTCATGTCCATTATGTTGCATTAGTCTAACACAACAAAATCATGATCCAGATATCAAACCTATACAGTTTGAGAGAAGCAAAAGAGAATTGAAAGAAAAGGTAGACAAAGCTTTATTGCTTGCAAGCAAAACAATAGCATATAGGTATTCTGAATTGCACAATTACTGATATGGTTCATTGAGTGTGCATAAACACAGTAAGTGCTACAGGCAGTGTAGCAGTGCTCTGCAGTGTAAGAACACCTGCTGCACACCTGAACAAATAGTTGGGGAGGAACAATGAAATTCGGTGTGTCTGAGACAGCACGAAAGGATCTTCTATTCCAAGGTCTCATGTTTCAATGGAAAACAGTTGCTTTTCTTTAAACAAAAAGCTGTGCCTCAAAAAGTATCTGAGCTAGGAATGGGAAGGCACTGAGGCTCAGAAAGCTGTCTGAGGTGAGGCCCTTGGTATCGCACCTGTAACATCCTACAAGTCTGAGTTCAAAGAGCAATGCCAGCCAAAACAAGAGTAGAGCTACGGTTAAAAGACACCTTGCTGTGTCTTGTATTTGCCCCAAACATTCCCATGCTATACTCAACCACAGGAAGGCTTGAATAAAAAAGTTGGCAACAGAGTGGTATGCAAACTATGAATTAAAAATGAGCAGTCCCACTGAATTGGTGTATGTATAGTTCATTTAAAAAAAAAAAAAAAAATCCCAGTGATGTGTTGTCACTAATGTCTGAGACCAGCAGCTAAAAGTTAATCTTTCCAGAGACGGCCGGCCTATTGCAGAACTTGCCTATTAGCATAGCATATTTCAATATGACTACTAAGAAATAAAGGTTGCTACAATTAGGCTTTAACTTAACTCCTTTCAACGACAGTTCAACCTGTTCCTCACTGGAATCCTATTATGCTTTTCCAGTAAGGTGTTAAGACAACAACCCAGACTTACTATTTATGGAGCTAGTGACTCTTAAAATACGCTCTGAAGTAAGTGGCTATTCCCTTAATCTGTGACCTTAAAATTCAGTAAGAGTTGGTGTCTTGTTGCTCTTATGTACTGAGCTGCCCATCAGCCAGTGATCCAGTCCGGCTGGTGCTGTACCACTTGCTGACGTTGCTGCTGAATGTGGATGCAGCGTAGCTCACTGGGGACATCCGCCATGAATTTACCTGTATGAGTTGTCTGTCACCTAGTGTCCTCCCACCAACACCCTCAGTGTGGGGGCTAATAATTAAGATTATTTCTTGTTAAAACTGAAGTAGATTAAGCTGAGAAAGATTAACAGGAATTGTGAGGACAGGGAAGGAAAGCAGAAGATTAATGACGACAGCCAAAATGGAGCTCTTTCAGCCAGATAAAACTTAACAGTGACCAAAAATGGAAGAACAAGTTCCTCTGCGAAGTTGCCTCACATCAGACATCACAGAACAGCCCAGGGCATGACCTTGGGCCCAAGGCAGGTCATGCCCATGAGCTCAAAGCCTGCAGGCACACAGGGAAGCACACACTCTTTTCACTGTCCATCTATCATGACACTTTGCTTCCCTCTCCTGCCAGCCTTAATTTCTGCTTCCTAACAATATCACTGCCTGGTAGCCGTTTAAAAGTGATTAGAAAAAGGGAAAGCATAAAAGTAATAATCAGTAGCAAACATCAGGAAGCAGACCTGTTCCATTCGAGATGGAGCCATGACCTCTGCAAATGCAAAGCTATCAAACAGAACTTTCTAGATCACTCGGAAACACATCATTAGTACTTGTCACACTGGGACTTAGCTTATTGTGGAAAAGTCATTAGTTTCTTTTCAGATTCTCTGGAGAATTTCCAAAACCTAGCCCTTGCATTTCCTCAGGTTGTTCATATGTAATTTCATATTTCGGCCATTGTTAGCTGGTACAGTACACACTGTTCCTAGCTTAAATCCATAATTACAGTAGCCTACCTAAGGGAAAGTAGTGAGGTGCTCTGCCGTTGTGGCTTCCACTCTTAAAAGAAGGTAGACAATACGAAAATCATACTTACAACAGCCCTCCGCTGAGGTTATAAAGTCTTTGGAAGGCATCTTAAGTTAAGGAGCTTAGATTGTCATGCTAAGAGCAGATTGTGTATAGAACAGCTATGCTATGTATGAGGCCATTAAGATTTCTCTTCAAACATTGAATTAAAAACACCCTGACCTTTAAATGGAGTTCAGTGGTGGTATTTAGTGGTCTTTGATAAAGTGTAAAGCTGTTTAGATCACAGCAGCTTGCTGGCTAACTCTGCAAATGACCTTCAGAAGTATCCATTGTGCATTTTCTTTACAGAGTATCATGACTGGAACTGCAGCTCTTCTAGCATTTTGTTGGTGCAGTCGTGTTATGGTCTATGGTTTCATTCTCTTACCTTTGTGCAGGAGCAGAGTGCGTACCACCTGACACTATCCTTAGAAACGCAAAGTACAAAGCAAATGTTAACTTCACTTAAAAATGACACAAAAATTCAACTTTTCCTTGGTTTATTACTCACCCAGAGCTCTTCCTAACTTCTTCCTAGAACGTTACCTTCCCACGGTTGGGCAGCGTGAGGCTTTACTTCTAAGGCTGCTGTCAGATGGTCCTGTAGGAGGCTGTAATTCCCAGACTTCCTACAAGACCCCCAGCCTTTAGGAATGCTCTTTTGGTCCATTTCACGCCTTTTCCTTATTATGTTTTGTTTCTAAGGTAAATCTATTCTTGCAGGAAAAAAAACAGCTTAATTCTCTTGTGGCTGTGGTTCAACTCCAATGAATCAGATTTAAAAATAATAAATAATGTTGAGTGCAAGAGAAAGATTCAGAATGTTCATGTCTTGTGATAACTGGAAATCATTTTCTCATGGCATTACTGTATGTGCCTGTCTTTTAAAGAATTAATTATATCAAATGATCTATGAGCCTAGAAAGCTGAAGACGTTTATTAAGTTGTGAAAAGCAAAAGATACTTGTGGTGTGCCTTTAGCAATTATAGGTCTGAGTGTAAAATAATGTGTTTCTTCTCTTTCCCTCTTTCAGCAAAGTTTCTGTTTGAGAAATACATGTTCACTCGGCAAAACAAAAACAACTTTTAAAGGTTGTTCTCTGTGGAAAACACTCTATGCCCCATTACCTGCTGGAGTGAAACCAGACTAAGAACTTCTGTCATGGCAGCTTTTCTGCTGGGAGCTGCGTTGCTTATTGTTCAACCTCAGATAGTGCCTTCCAGACCGGCTATAAATTCTAAGGCTGAGGCTTCTTCTCAGTCTGTTCAGAGAGAGCTTTTAACGAAAACATCTCAAAAAAATGACTTCAAGGAAAACATTCATTCTAATGGATCATGCCGGCAGCTGCCACAGACTATCATTATTGGAGTGAGAAAAGGTGGGACAAGAGCTTTGCTAGAGATGTTGAGTCTCCATCCAGACATTGCAGCAGCAGAAAGTGAAGTTCACTTCTTTGACTGGGAAGATCATTACAGAAATGGATTGCGGTGGTATATTAATCAAATGCCATTCTCTTATCCCCGTCAGATCACCGTGGAAAAAACTCCAGCGTATTTTACATCACCTAAAGTGCCTGAAAGAGTTTATAACATGAACCAGTCAATGAGACTACTCCTTATTTTAAGAGACCCAAGTGAAAGAGTACTATCAGATTACACCCAAGTGTTCTATAATCACATGCAGAAGCACAAGCCGTATCCATCCATTGAACAATTCCTGATTAAAGATGGTGAACTCAATGTGGACTACAAGGCAATAAACAGGAGCTTGTACTACCTTCACATGCAAAACTGGCTGAAGTATTTTCCTCTTGATCGTATCCACATTGTAGATGGGGATAAACTAATCAAAGATCCTTTCCCAGAAATAGAGAAGGTAGAGAGATTTTTAAAGTTATCGCCACAGATAAATGCTTCAAACTTTTATTTCAATAAAACTAAAGGCTTCTACTGCCTAAGGGACAGTGGTAGAGAGCGTTGTTTACATGAGTCAAAAGGACGAGCACACCCACAAGTAGATACCCGGTTACTTGAGAAACTGCATGAGTATTTCCACGAACCCAACAAGAAATTTTTTGAGCTTGTGGGCAGAACATTTGACTGGCACTCATTTGTGGCAAGTTAGTGGTAAGCTTCAGAACCTGTGTTCCAGTGTACATGTAGAAATTTTAAAAAGGGCATTTAAGCTATAATTTATTTGTAAAATCCATAAATACTTCTGTACAGTATTAGAGTCACAGTTGCCATATATACTAGTTATATTTTTCTACTTGTTAAATTTGAAAGCATTTTGTATTGTTTTTCATGGTTGTTAACATTGTGTATGATGTGTCTATATGAAGAAACTAAATTATTTCACTGCAGAAGATGATCTCTTGAGAATGCGTTGTCTTTTTAATAAATAAGATCATTTCAACAGAACCCTTCAGAATTATTTGAATACTTTGGACTTTCTGGACTATTCTGTACTTTCTCCTCTAATGCTAATGAATATGCTAAACTTCACATTTCCATTTTTCTTGCTTTAAAATGTTTTTTAATATTTTTTTCACTTGAAAATGTTGTAGTTATCAAACTGTTCCATCTTGCTTTAAAATAATTTCCTAGTAAAGTGGTGGTACTTATACATGTTGGGACATGCACACCCAAAGGACAATGGAAGTCTCTGTGTAATATGACACATTAACTGCTGTACTTACCTTTGTATTTACTGTTACAACAAACGGGCCTCAAATTTTTTGGCAGTACAGTGCAGGTTTCGTGGCAGATTTTTAAAGATTCTGTGGGGACCAGCTCATAAAATCCAGAGTTAGCTGCAGAAATATGGTCAACCTGAAAGCTTCCTCCAGTCTCTGAATGTATGCATACTTCATAAAGAAGGAGGGTTGAGAGAAGAATTTAAGCAATATAGGTACATTTTCAAGGTTGCTTATGACTCTTCCTACATTTTATAGCACATTAATGCTTTGCCATCACTGAAAATGAACACTTACACCAGATAAATTGGTTGGTCTGCATTCCAATAAGCAGCAACTTCATTCATATAAATATAACCACATTTGTCCCCTATTTAAGCCTGTTTCCTATGAGTTAAGCGGGTGCTTCATGCAACTGAAAATTGCCCATGGACTACTGTTCATTTAATCTTTTGAGAACCATGATGTCGAGTCTTGATTAGACTTATGTGTTGTGGGATTAATTCCAATTCCAGGAACTCTTATGGTCTTCCATCTGCTAAAAATGGAAGGTAGATGCTAGTACATTGGTGAAAATTAACAGCTCTCCCTGTTTACAGTAGTTATGACGTCCTGTTAGCCATCAGTTTCTGGAGTTAGTTAATCCTCTTTCCACATAAGGCTTACTATGGTACTTTCATTCTGAGCTCCTAATTTTCGTTTTATGATCTTGAGTTTAGCTGTTGAATGTGCAATAGCAACAGCCTGCAAATTTGAACTTGTAACTGATTGTTACAATCCTTTATAAAACTTAAATGTAGATTTTTTTTTGTTTGTTTCTGGTGAGATGGTGCAAACTTGGGCACTATGACAAGGTACTGTCTGGATGCAAATATCCCATATTATGCTGCTTGCATGAAAATTTGCAGATGCTGCCCCTTTCTCTCCCACTCCTTGTGCACCTGCCCAAGCTGTATTCAACCTCAGAGAGGTTGGTCGTGTTTTATAAAGTAGACCTTTGACAAAAGCCTACAATGAAATCATATTGTACTCAATAAAATATTTTATGAATTGCATCTTTTCTTTCTTATTTGTTCATTACTTTCTAGTTTGGAAGACCAGAATTTAGGATTCAACTCCAGTTTAGATTCCAGTTAAATGTTCAAGTTTAATGTTCAATGTCCGGCTCAAGAAAGATGAGGAGCTACTGGAGAGAGTCCAGGGGAGGGCTACAAAGATGATGAGGGGACTGGAGCATCTCTTCTATAAGGAAAGGCTGAGGGACCTTGGCTTGTTTAGCCTGAAGAGGAGAAGGCCGAGAGGGGACCTTCTAAATGCCTATAAATATCTTAAGGGTGGGTGTCAAGAGGATGGGGCCAGACTCTTTTCAGTGGTGCTCAGAGACAGGACAAGGGGCAACGGGCACAAACTGAAACAGGGGAAGATCCAGCTGAACACGAGGAAGAACTTCTTCCCTCTGAGGGTGATGGAGCAGTGGAACAGGCTGCCCAGGGAGGTTGTGGAGTCTCCCTCTCTGGAGATATTCAAGACCTGCCTGGAGACACTCCTGTGCAGCCTGCTCTAAGTGACCCTGCTTTGGCTGTGGGGGTTGGACTGGATGACCCACAGAGGTCCCTTCCAACCCCGAACATTCTGTGATTCTGTTACTTAAGAATTTAGCTGTAGCCTAGTGGATTGATTGGAAAGCAGTTTGCTACTGGATTGTGCCTTTATGGTCCATTGCTGACCCAGAATATACAACAAGGAGGGAAAGTTTCTGGTGGCAGTAATGTCAGATCTTAAATGAGGCAGATGCCAAATATAACAGGGTTATAGTACCATCATGCTCTTATTAATGTTTTAGAAAAGAGAAAATCAGGGAATTTTGTGTAAGGTGAGGCAGTATTTTTTTTCTACAGTCATTATTATCCCATTTCCTTGCTAATGTGATCTCTGCAGGAGCCATCTGGACCTATGAGATTTTGTCTCAGATGAAAGTCTTCCCACCTTAGTATAGTCTTACCTTCACTAGTGCCTCTCTGCAGTCCCAGATGAAGCCCACCATATTCACCAGCTTTTTGCTGGGAAAGGAAAAATACCAGAGTGTGTGACCAGGAAGCAGAGGAGTACAAAAAGGCAGGGTTGCATCCGGTTCACCTGCAGCAGGTCATACAGGGCAGCACAGGGCATAAGTGTTGAATTGTGAGTGTCAGAGCACTATTGACACCTGATGTTGGTACTGAGAATACTTTTAGCTGTATAACGCAACTTGATACCAGTACCTTGCTTGTCACTTAGCAGGACACATGCACGTGTTGCCCGCTGTCCAGTATAGCTTGTCTCTGTAGAAAGAGAAGTAGACCATGAACTGTTGGGTCACTATTACTGTGTTAGTGCTAGGACCTCATCGCATGTTCTCTGTAGGATCAGGAGGTGAAGTGACCACTTCAGGGAGACATCCTGAAGCAGAAGCTCACGACTCATGCCCTAGACCCTAAGTTCAAAGGGGCCCACAGACAGTATGTCATATTGAATGTATAGGCCTTGAGAAGGGATGGCATGATTGTACAACACCTTATCCTGGAGATTGCACAGCTAGCTGTCTGGTAGCCATGGTGATGGACAATAAATCACACCCACACTAACAATAACGGTAATATTTATGCCCTAAGGTCAAGGGTTACAATACTTAAAACTAGAATTTTGAGTGTGAATTTTCACTTTAGCAAGAGCAACATTCCCTTTCCATACATGCATTACTGTATTTAAATATATTTGTTAGACTATTCTAAAGAAGTGCTAAACAACAACAAAAGCCAACAGAAGAATTTGAAGAAAGAATGAAAGAAGCTGAAGCACATTCTGATTGGGACTGTAGAAACACTAACAGTGAGTTTTGAAGTCATGCCATATCTATTCATAAAAGAAGAAAAAAAATCCCTGAAAATACCTTTACAGTGTTATGAAGTACAGGTGTTTATTTCTGTAAAACTCTGCCATCTCAGGTATAAAGTACAACCACTTGGGTGTTGCTCCGGAGGCCTGTTTCCTCAGGGCAGCTAGCCAAGTCTGTGATCACTCTTGCAAATATAACACTTTATGAGAATTCAATGTCCAATTCAAAGCCTACCACTCCCCTTGAGTTCGCGAAGAAAGGCTAATCAAGTCATTAATCAGGGTGGCACTGCAGGACTAAGTCTTGCCCTTTGCTTCACAACGCAAATTAGGTGAGTCTTTGAAAGCCAGATATTGTACCTGCAGAGGACAAAGTTTAAACTGTAATGATCATTGCATGAACACTGCTGAAAGAGTGTGGAAAGGGACAGAAGTCTCCTAGGAAAAAAACCCCAAAGTTATTAATTCATCAAGACTATTGCTACATCTACTGTTGGTGCTTTATGATCCTTTCCATGTGCTTTGCTGTTCCTTGTACTGTTTTCCTGATGTTGTAGGTGAAATAACAGCTACTATGCTTGAATAAATCAACATTGTTTTGGAACATCTCCGAAAAAAATCCATCCTTTTTTTAATCTTGCTTGAGCCTATTTGCATTGGGAATATGGTAGTGCTGCATTCATTGATGAGTGTGTGAGATTTACCACCACAGAATATTTCAGATGAAAACTTTGTTACTTTGGGGCTCAAAGCTGATCATTTCATGTTTCCTCGTCTACATGCGTTTTCAGACCCAGTTTCTGCAGAAAGCTGAGATTCTCATTCCTGGTTGTCACCCACACAGATTCCAAATGTCTAAAGAGAAATAAGATGGGGTAAAGCATATTTCCATATATCTTTCTTCTGCTTTATCTAGCATGGCTGACCAGACATTTAAGAAAGTTCACACATGCACCCCACAAGTAAGAGGCTGTACATCAAACTACTTCTCAGAGGGATATCTCTTCCCCTCTCTCTTTTTCAAAGTCTGAGACTTGAAAGTCCTAATTTAGCTCACATTGTGATTGAAACTTTGCAGAAGTATGTTAGTAGATGTTCTCTTATACAGTAATAAAGTAATAAAACTACAATACGTCAAAAGTATTAAACTAGCATATGTCAATGAAGTGTGTTGAACTTGCTACTAGGTACGTATCAGCTGAAATAGTTATATGTGCCCCTACAGCTGTAACATTACTCTTTTCGCATTCTTAACCCAGTAACTTTTATTTAGATGACCCTAAGTGCCCAGTTACTCTGGAAAGATTGTATATTCAATGTTAATTCCTTCATTTTGCAATTGCGTTGGAAAGGCCAGGTACAGATGGAAGCCATGCAAATATCTTATGAGTGAAAAAAACTTTTATTAATATTTTGCTTACCAAAAATACCTTTCATTTATGTCTCCTAAAATATTGACAAAGGTGAGCAGTGCTCTCTTTTCTTGCAACGATAACCCATCCACAGTAAATTTTCTACTTCACTACCACGCAAGAGTTGATGCAGTTTTTAAGTTAATAGTGCAATAAACTCAACAGTGACGCTGCAGATTTTAAATGCCTTCTGGGATATAAAAAATATGCAAGTCATGGTGGGGAGCAGCTGGATGCATAGGAACAGCTGGTCTCATTGGTCTGAGAACACTTCTTTTTTTGATGATAAGGGATGTGAAATTTTTGGCTTGGATATCTCTTTGTGTTTTCTATGAAAGCAATGTCTTCAATTGACTTCCAAGTCAATAATCCTATCATAATGACATCATGTTTTTACTTGCTGTTGACATTATGCTCTGCCAAAATACAGTTTAAGAGCCAAACCCCAAACAGCAGGTGCATGAGGGGTCCCTTAGTATAAAAAAAATGTAATACGTCAGACACATAGCTTCAATTATGAGTGCACATTGGCTTCAACAAAGGACTGTTCTGAAGTGAATGGAAAATTCTTCTTTTCTTACTTTGGATGAGGGTTATAGAAATGGGAATGTATATGCATTCACAGTAAAACAGCAGAACAATTAACATGCCCTCCCCACCTTGCTTTTAAATCAGTCAGCAGTATTTCAACAACAATGAACAGGTCAGTTTCCAGGACTCAACACAGTTCAGTCCAGATAATGCTGAGTTACAAAAGGAAGAGTTCCTGAAGCATTTCTTACACCAGACAGACTTCTCAGGGTATCTCCTTTTACTGAATTTTGTGAAATTCCTCTTTCCTCTCCAGTGTTGTGCTGTCACACCTGTCTCATAATTAACTTTTACATTAACACTCTATAAGAAAATAGATCCATGATCTGATGGCATTTTTACAGAATACTGTTCAAATGAATAGGAAATCACAGCATTATGGGGTCCAAAACATACTTTGTGTATGTTTGCTCTTAAATATTTTAAACTTTAATTGAATAAAATTCAGCTTATTTGGTCTGCATCATTGCATTACAGGAGGAACTATTGTCACACCATCACATGCAAGTAGTTATCTAATTTATTTGGCAAATAGATATTTACAATCAAAGGAACATATTTTTCTTGTTGCTAGAGTAGCAGTTATGTTATTGGCAATATTGTGAGACTTTTACCCATGCTACAAATAGCAGCAGTGTTTCTTTTGAAGTAATAGAAACAGTTTGAGAACCATATTCTTGATCCATGTAGGAATGGGGTCTTTTTTCCCCTTGTGACTTTGTGTAAAGTACAAAAAGCAGGAATGCAAGTTATGTTATATAGTCAGATAACAAAAGTTTACTGAAATATAGCTAAACCAAAGGTAACATAAGTGTGCATGTGCTGTAAGAAAAGAATTGGAACCATACCATGTCTTGTTTATTTTATTGTGTTAATTTCTTGCCTGAACATGTGTGTTCCTGTGCAAGGGTAATAACAGAGGGGAAAAAAAGGACACGCTGCAGAAACAGAGCTCTTCGTCCTTTTTGACTGTCACACTGGCTGAGACCAGCCACATGAATAGACAAGGGCGCTGGAAGTAGATCACAGAATCACAGAATCACAGAATAGTAGGGGTTGGAATGGACCTCTGTGGGTCATCTAGTCCAACCCCCCCGCCGAAGCAGGGTCACCTACAGCAGGCTGCACAGGACCTTGTCCAGGCGGGTCTTG
>Ga0065711_1041520_pt1 | contig 16082 bp, 20 predicted proteins | sample Hoacrofraction12_FD_59098 | JGI IMG/M metagenome (GOLD analysis project Ga0065711, IMG submission 59098) | Hoatzin crop microbial communities from Cojedes, Venezuela - Epithelial fraction 12 v2 (version 2) | ecosystem: Host-associated > Birds > Digestive system > Esophagus > Crop | place...
GACAGGGGATCGTGAAAAAAGATCCGAGGGCTGGAGCACCTCTCCTATGAGATAGGACAGGCTGAGAGAGTTGGGCTTGTTCAGCCTGGAGAAGAGAAGGCTGCGGGGAGACCTGATTGCAGCATTTCAGTACTTAAAGGGAGCCTATAGGAAAGATGGGGACAATCTTTTTAGGAGAGACAGCAGTGACGGGACGAGGGGTAATGGTTTTAAACTAAACCAGGGTAGGTTTAGGCTGGATATAAGGAAGAAATTCTTTACAATGAGGGTTGTGAAACACTGGAACGGGTTGCCCAGAGAGGTAGTGGAGGCCCCATCCCTAGAAACATTCAAGACCAGGTTGGACAGGGCTCTGAGAAACCTGATCTAGTTAGTGGTGTCCCTGCTCACTGCGGGGGGGTTGGACTAGATGACCTCTAGGGGACCCTTCCAACCCAAAACTTTCTATGATTCTATGACTCTATGATCCGCTTGTGGTCATGCAGCTGGCAGGAGCTTGCAAGTCTGGCAGCTGCCACAGGCTATGGGCAGCGGGCAGCAGCCAGCAGCTGGCAACATCTGGGCAGCTCACCTGGCTTCCTCCCAGATTGCGTAGTGCAGCATGACCACCTGAGAAGCTGCTGAGGACATCGGCCTCGGTCGGGCCCAGAGGCTTGTTATCAGGACAAAACACTAATGAGCATCGACTTTCCTGCATAGTGAATTGGTTCTGGTGGCATGGCCAGAGCCTACTCTGCTGCTAGGGAGCCTGTGATGGGCTTTGAAGATGAAACATCGCTGGTCAAAGTTTCCTTGCTTTACAACTCTATTCAACTTAAGCCAAGATAAGCAGCAAGATCCAGCCCAAAACTCACTGCAAAGGAGAATTTTTGCCAGTTTTTGTGAGGTTTTGGGGAATGTGCACAGGCAAGGCAGCGGGACTTAAAAGTATCTGTCCCAGCATTTTCTGGCCCAGTGTTCAGCAGACCTTTACTGTTCAACTTCTGGATTGCTTTCAACCTTGCTTGAACCTAGCAACTTGCTTGACCACCTCCCCTTCTTTTTATTTTTTTATAAGTTATAAAAAAATTCAGGCATTTTTGAGGGAAACTCAGCATCCTGAGCCTAGTGATAAATATGAAAAGGCAAAAATTGCACATGCGGCACCATTACCTTACTGAAATCTGTATGTATGTTGTCACAACACAAAATAGTTTTTATGCCTGCACCTTAGACTGGGGTTAGGATGTTCAAAGGTAATAATCTCTTGGGCTACAAAGCTGGCTGCCCTGTTCTTCCTTTCTTCCTCAGCAACACAAGGCCACAGGGGAGGTCAAAATATTATTCTTTTGTCATTCTTCTTAATCCAGTTCTTCAGAAGAAATGGATGCTCGCTATATTGAATCCATTTATTTAGTTGCTGCTGCTGGAAAGCTATTTCATGACCCACAAGAACTTAGAAAAACTTTGATGTTTTCCTTTTTATTGGAGTTTAAGGTTTGCTCAGGGGAAGGATCATGCACAAGTCTGCTGGAGCTCTTGTCTTCCTGCTGCGCCCATCCTGCTCAAAGCACTCTGCTACACGGGGGTGACAAGATGAGCATCCTCCCTCCTCACCTGTGTGGGACAGCTCAGCGTCATGCACCTTGCTGTGGAGAATTTTTTTCCTCTGCTCAGCATATCTGTGCCCTGGCCATCAACGACCCTCTCCTGTTAAAGCTGGGTTGCTCCTGCACTACCTCCCGGTAGCTCCGTGACGGGGGATGGAGTGTCCTGTGGGGACAGCAGCTTTGCTGCAGATAAACGCTGAGAAACCCCCAAGCCCCCCCACTTCTATGCCACGTTGATAGCTGTGGAAAATCTTCCGATGTGGGAAGCTCTATTCCTGGTGGCACAGAGCCAACTCGGACACAAGTACTCTTCTCAGTCGCCCTTTCTCCCCTCCCTGGTTATCCACCTCCATTAGTTGCTTGCATTTTGGAGAGCCAGGTTGGCGCAGAGCAGTATTGCAGTGATGGCTGTGATTGCCTCAAATGACCCCAGTCTCACCCCAAAACACCCAGCGTTGGATTTTTTTTTTTCTCCTAATTTCCAAGCACACCCCTCAAGACTGAGCTGAAAAGCCTTGCTGAGAGATGGCTCTGCTCCCAGAGCAACCCTCCCTCCCTGCGCAGCCACCCGCTCCGTCTGTCTCGCCAACAGATTTTTTTTTTTTTCTTTCCCCTCCTGAAAGCCAGGCGCTGCCTGCAGGCCCACTCGGATTGATGCTGGTGAGGAGGAGAAGGGAAACAAAAGGAAGAAATAAGGTTTTGACTTCAGGCACTGAAGGCAACTGTCATATTTTTTCCCTTTGAAACCAGAGCGGGAGTTGGCTGGGATCTGTCAAGCTGCGAGTTCTCACACATTTAGTAAATATTTAGGGTCTGATTCACCACTGAATCACTCTGCTATTTTTTTTGGCTCTATTTGGAGGAACCCCTCTGTCAGTGGGATAACACCAGCCATCTGAGGTCCTCTCACCTTTCTGTTTTAGCATCTCATGTTTATGTGTGCCTGTCCTCACAGTCACCCATCTGGACAGGAAGATGGTGTCATCCCTGCCTGGCAGAGGGACTTGGAGGCACACTGGTCACAGGCACCAGGGTTCTTCCCTGACCTGAAACCCAAAACTGGCCAAAAGCTCCAGCCATCAGCTGATGAGAACCTAGTGTGATGCCAAAGGGTCCACGCGTAGTAGAAGGTGGCACGTGCAGCATGGCAGCCTCTCTCGTGGGACTCGCCATGCTGTAGGTGCCCCTCGGTGCGTGCTGGGTCGTACACCAGCTCCTGCTGCTGCATGGTGGCCGGTTAATAGCTGCACTACTTGTATCACTATACCTGGGAGACTTTCTGCGGGGGATGCAAGAGGACTGTATTTCGCTCCAGAGACAACCGCAGTCAGTGTTTTCCATGAACAGGTCTCTGCTTTCATTGCAGGTGGAAGACAGCATGATGGACGTGTATGATCTTGTGTATGAGGAGGTGAGAAGGAATGCCTCCAGCTTCAGGAGGCACGAGCTGACTGCCATCCACAACGCAGTAAGTTGTCTCTTGGCCTTAGCAGAAAAACTTGCCTTGGGGTATCTTCCCACTGGTTTCAGCAGGCTGGGGCTGACGCCCATGCTCTGCCTCATGGATGCTGCAGGGCCATTTTCCCTCGGGAACTAAGTCCTCCAGCCTGCTGTGAAGTCTGCTCCTCCCTTCCTACTCTTCCTTCCCCAGGTTTAACCAACCAGATTATCAACAAGAAGAACAGGCCACCTATCTGAGCATCGCTCTGGTGCGAGATCTTAAAAACTTCCGCACTATAGCTGACATATATGTATTGTCTGTCTCAGCAGGCCCTGCGCCGTGCTCCTTATCTGTGGTACAAGAAAGTGGAGACACACCTCTCTGGTGTCCCCAGTCAGGTAGAGGGAGGGGGAGAATTCCACATTGTCCAGCAGAAATATTTTGACTTGGTTATTTCTGTTTACCTGGGAGCCCGTGGCTGAGGGTACTGGAGGCTAAGTGGCCTCTTGCAATGCTGGAGGCTGCTAGCAACCTCGCTAAAAACCACCACCACCCAGGATGCTGTTGGTGCAGAGGACTTCTCTGTAGCTAAGTAGGTGGGCAAGGGTGATTGCCTTCAAAGCCACAGGAGATGAGTGAGGATGTCCCCCACGGTGAGAAACTCCCAAGCCTCCACTGAGTAGAGATGCTGTGTCCTCACGCAGCAGGGCCTGTTTGGGTAGCAAGTTCATGGCACACAGCAGGGCTGAACAGGAAGGTCAGCTTCGCTTGCCTGTTTCCAGACATCTCCTACACAACTCCCTTTATCCTTCTGCGTTTTCTTAAACCATCCTAACAAGTACTTTCCAAAGCTGCTGATGAAAATCCGTGCTTCTCAAAACACAGAAAAGGGCAAATGTTTCTCATTGCAATGATGGTGGTGACCCTCAGATCTGTGACCAGGCGTGGTGGTGCTTGCTCTGCAGGGTTGTGGAGCAGCACACCCAGAGTCCTGTTTGGCAAGGAGAACCAAGCACAATACACAGCATCATCAGTTGCTTATTTTAGCCCTTTGATTGACAGAGAAACAGCCCTTCTGCTCCTTTTGGGGGTTTTTGGTTTGGGTGTTTTTTTTGTTTTGTTTCTGTTCTGCTAGAGCTCCAAGCTGGCCAATTGATCCTGGCTATAGGAAACCAGCTCCACAGTGGGTGCTGCTGGGGACCCCTCCCAGCCCATAACAAGCACTGGAAACATGAGTCTGTGCATCCCTGGGTTTTCACCAACTGTGAGAGCTGGTGTGACCGTGGAGGGAGGGCTCGGTCCCAGCCCCAGGCAGAAGTCCTGGAGAAGCACAGGCAAGCTTGGGGCCAGATCCATCCACCTTCTCTGAATTTAACCTCCGTTGCTGCAGTTGCCGGTTGCACACCCCCGTGCATCGCTCCTTGCAGCCCTGCTTGTCGAGCCCTGCCTGGGGCAGAAGGGAGGAGGGGGCCCACGACCAGTACCTCCCGTGGCAGCAGCCGGGGCGCGGGGAGAGCTCGGGCGAGTGGCTGGCAGACCTTTCTCCCTCTCTCCCAGTTCCTGTGCTGCGGGAAGCACTCTCCATTTGGGGACACAGCCAACGTCGAGGGCAAGACTTGCCCGCCCGGCCAGGCGCACGATGCAGGACAGGTAAGGGAAAGGTTTCTTCCACCCCAGGGTGGGGTTGTGCTGCTGCTCGCTGACTGTTAAAATCTCCCTGGTGTTGAAGAGTTAGATGAGAGTTGTGGCTTTTAAATCGTCTGGGGTTGCTGTGGGTTGGGGTCTGTTTTGTTGGGGTTTTGTTGTTTCAACAAGGAGGGGTCTCACCCGCTGGAGGATCCCCAGGGGATCAGCAGGTCTCAGACCTGCAGACGCAGCTTCCTTCGCAGCTCTAGAAAGCCTTTGAAACACTTGTGTTCGCAGCCTGTGGCCTTCCTTCAGCTCCCGCCTCATCTCTGGCACGTGCAGAGGGTGTGAGATAGCACTGGTATGTGCCTGAGCTCAGAAAAACTGTTGGACTTTTCCACGTGACACTAGTTTCTGAGGCTTAAAAGGTGTCTCACTAACAGCAAATTTGCTGTAATTCCTTTTTTCCAGGGCATTCAATGGGGATTAAAATTAGAAACTCAGGAATTGGGATTATGATGCCCAGCGGTAGCTTCATCAAGGACACTTTATTCTTCCTCTTTGCAGTACCCCGGTGAGGTTGATGAGGAAGCCACCAGTATTAGACCACCTCTGCACTGAGGCCACGACATGTGCTTCATACTCTGTGCAAAGCTATCGTACGATTATTTTTTTTTCTTTCCACTGGAGTAGCCAAATCAGAAAAAGTAGCTAAAGCTGCCAGCATAAAGAAGTATGTTGACCCTAGGAAAAACAAAACCGTGTTGCTACAGCTATACAAAAACATTGTTGTTAGGCGAAGACGTTGAGCGCTGACGGGACGCAGTGATGCGCAGGCACGCGTCAACCCGCGGGGCAGCGGTTCAAAGCGCCGCCTCCGGGAACGTCACAGCTCGGAGCAGGGTCCAGCTCGGCTCAAAGAGCACGAAGGGAGAGCAAAGCCAGGCACCGCAGGGGCGACTCCGTCCCCCGCCACGAACGGTTTGCGTTTCCTCCGGCTGCGAGCTGGGGCAGTGGGTGGCAGGATGCAGTTTGCAAGCCGGGGAACCGCAGTTTGGTAGCTGCCATACATTCTTTCTCTGGCTTTGAGCACTCTTACCTCGCTCTGCAAATCACTTCAAGGGCACGCTCTTGCGTTTTTGAAATGGCTCTCTTGGCTAACAGCTCCCGGATTTCTGCCGCGCTGCTGGCATGCTTAAGGCTAATGTATATTAATGCTTGCGACAGCTTGCAAAATTGAGCTGTTCGTTAGTATCTTTGGGGAATGTATTTAGCATTGTGTTGTGCTTGCCTTTTCCATCTTTTCATTTCCCCCTTTCCATTTTCCAGTGGGTGGAAAGAAAAAGACTTGTGTATGACCACACTGACCTGTGCGCGCACACATCCCCCATGGTTCAAAATGCACCATCCCAAGAAAATCGTAGGCATATTGTAGTGACAGAAAATATACCGCAGGTGTTTGTCTGCCCAAGCTGCAGCATGGAGCAGAAAAAACGAGAGATGTCCGTGGAGCAGCTCAGCTGTGCAGTGCTGCATCCCCCTCTTGCCTCCATTTCTATCTGGAATGATGGCAAGTGCTGCTGGGGAGACAACCACCCCCCATCAAGCTGCTGCCGTGCTGCAAGGGGTGTCTCTCTCCTCCCAGGACTGCCTGCAAGAGATCCAGGACTTCCTAAAGAAGCACATGGTCTTCGTCTCCACGCTCCTGGGCGTCACCATCGGTTTGACGGTAGTTATGTCTGTTCCTTTGCATTTTGGCCTCAAGAGGCAGGCTCCAACGGGGGGAGGCATATCCTAAATTTTCACCCAGAAGCTAGAATTTCAGGTGATTTTGGAGACCGGCAGCAGAGAAACAAGCAGTGATAGACTCCACCATGCAAATCAAGAAAGGGCCAGAACCTGTCTTGTCTAGGCTGATGTCTGGAGGGATTTTGCTGCAGGCATAGGCTGGCAGGGTGGTTCTTCCACGGGAGCAGGGAGCAGCTGGAGTGGGCTGCAGCAGCATCTGCATTTCATCCACCCAGGTTTGCTTGCACATCTCCTGCAAGCGAGAAGCTGTGTCACCTGGCCAAGGGCTTGCAGGTCAGGTGGGAAGCTGACAGCAATTGTGGAAAAGGAGATGCAGTAAAAGCCCCATGTTCTTGGCAACTTGCTGCCTCTCCTTGCCCAGCGCTCACTGGCTGCCTCCCAGCTCAGCCTGGGAAGTTGCTTTGTGCGGCCAGAGATGGAAGTTCTAGAAAGCTACTGAGCACCAGCAGTGGAGCTGGAGATCTGTGCAGAAAGGGAAGGTCTCATCCTGTTACTGACCACTTACGAACCTGGTACAGGTGCATCTTGGGCAGTGGGTGGGTGAAGCATGGGCTGATAAGGAGCAGGCTGCAAAGGAGAGGAGTGCAGCATGTTGCCTGGGCTCCTAGACACCGTCTTTGAAGGAGGCTCTTGCAGAGGAGGGGTAGGATCATCTTCGGAGGATGGCTTGGGTAGAAAGGGTGTGTACTGAATTTGGGAGTCTTACATGGAGGAGGACAAAACAAAACATGAAATGCTGCGAGAGGAGTGTGTCCTCCACTGATGAGGGGGCTCAGTGGCTGCATGGGGCTGGTCCTTTTGGAGATAGAGAGCACCACTAATTAAAACAAGCCTGCTGGTACACCCACCCACAGCTTGGCAGAGGTGTATCACGGTAATTACCTCTACAGGAGGGCCCTGCACGTGTGGTGAAGCACACCAGAAAAAAAGTACGCACCAGGAGACTCATCTTCTTCACCATGAAGGGAGGTTAGGTCTGCTGTGATATTTCCATGCTGCTCCCCAGCTGGGGCGACCTTTCCTCACTGCAGGTGTATCTGGAGATTGGTTTACTATTTGTGCCCGCCTTGGCACAATTGTGGGTCAGGAAATCCTTCTCTAGATAAAACCTGGAGGAACAAATACTTTTGTGTTTTATACTGCTAGTAGAAAATTAGGAAAACCATCAGGCATTGCTATGGAGCTATAAATGTAAAGTCATGTGTGAATGTATGGTGTCACTTTCTAGTTTTTCTCAGGTATAGGAGGAATTGCACTGGACCTATATTTTGACAAAAGCGGGGGCATTTTTATTATTATTTTTTTTCACAGCTTGATGCTATAGCCAGATAAGGCGGCTATCTTTGAAGCGCGTGCTAGAGGAAATCTTGCTGCAAGGCTCACTATTGTGATGGCAGGATGCAAAGGAAGCGTGCGACGAGGGCTATAGCTGCTCTGATGTCCCTGTCCCTCAGCCCCTCAGCCAACAATGCACACATGTCCCCAGATCAAGCGGAAAGGCAAAAGGCTTGCATGTTAAGACAGACTTTTAGGAAAAAGCTCATAGTTGCAGCCCTTGTAATCCTTCCCACAGCAGCCCTACCTTTGATACATTGCCTGTGTAAATCCTGATGTGTAATATACAAGGCAGAATATCACAATACAGAGGAAGTATACTGTCCTCTGCATTCACAGCCATGCACGTGTATGGAGTGGGGTTGGGGTTTTGTTAGGGTTGGGGTTTTTTTATTTTGTTGGGGTCTTTACTCCAAACAATACATGAGGGAATTTTTTTTTTCCTTCCTATGTTATCTATACAGAAGGCTATTATTATGAGCGAGATATGTTTGTTTGTGTAGAGGAGTGTTTTGTGGCAGGAATTTGAAATCTGAATTTCCTGGTTTCATCTCATTTCTTCCTATTCTTAGGACCGGGTTTGAGCTGTACTGTGCTAATTCCAATCAGATGTTTTCACCACATGTTGGGTTTTTTTCTACTCCCGTGTTGGAATTGGTGTTCACGATTGTACCGGAAAACAGCTCTCTTAAGAACAATTGTGACATCCTGATACATAAATTCAGAATTGCCAAGTAGACTAACAGGCAACACTTATGATCGCTTATTTGCACAGATGGATCATAATCAGTTCGGCACTTAATTGTGTGCCCATCTCATTTATTTCCTTTTAGGTTTACGGGATGATCCTGACATCATTCCTCTGGTTCTCCATCCACTTCAGCAGCAACCTGGACCGGAAAGGCAAATACATCCTGCGAGAGAGGTAGAAACCCGCCGCCTGGGCATCCCTACCAGGTAGAGCCAGCTCTTGGTACAGGAAGATGCCTGGAGTCACCCACAGAATCCCAGGGAAGGTGTGGCGTGGGGTCAGGTGGTGGGACGTGTATCACGCCTTTCCCCTTCCTGCACTATGAACTGTTGTGCGTTTCTGAGCTGCTCAGAGTGGACGATGCTCTGTGGAGGAGCAGTCCCACACCTTCACCGAAAACGGACAAGGACTGAGGCGAGCACCTGGGCTCGACGACCCAGAGCCCCTCGCCGGGTCCAACAAAAATCACAGCACTAAACCAAACTTCTCTTGCACTGTCATCTGAGCAATTCCCTGTGACCCCCAAAGACGCAATGTTTCTAGGAAGATGGTTTTGGATCACAGCCCAGGACCGAGCTTGTGCCATCAGCAAACAAGTGGACACAAAGTGTGTCATTGCTGATGGGAAATGTGCCCTTCTAGCCTGGACACTCGTAATGACTGACTTTGGGCACGTTTCTGATCATGCTCAAGTATGTAGGCATCCAACGGCTGTCAGCTGTTTCTTCCCTTTTTCAAATATTGTCAGATTTGCAGAGCTTTTGGTAGAGATCAGGAAAAAAAAATCAGAAAGTAGTGTATAAGCTTTGAAATAAATGACCAGCATAAGGATGCATGCCTCTGTTATTCCTCCTTGCTGATGCAATACGTCACTATTTTTCAATTCTTTGGATTTAGTCAACCTCCTAGAGCTTGATGCCACACTGATTTCACAGGGGCTTATTCGACTTGCAGCCTTAGCGCTGTGTTTATCTAGCTTCGCTAACCCACTGCGCCGCTGTGCAATACAAAAGGACTTTGATATTACACGTACATGAAGGACTAAAGTTGAACTCTGTAAGAGAACAGGATTGATCCCCAGCCAGGTCAAACAGTATAATGTCCAGCTCCACACCCTCTTTACATCATCTTATCAATAATAAACAGAAATTTAAAAAACCTCAATCAACTGAAGAACGCAGCTCTCAGTCTAGCTCCAACGACAGCTCCCTGGCGTGCTCTGCCCTCGTTGCAAGGAGGCAGAGCTGCTTCTGAGCTGAAACCCATCATTGCAATAGATTTAGCACCTGCTGGAAGCCCTGCTGGAAGCTATACGGCTATGTGAAATGTCTGTTGAACCAACAACAGCTTTCACCCCTCTCCTTCGCTGTGGCTTGTAGCCATGAAAAACAGTAAGCAGCAATTGTTTATTGAGATAAAAGGGGAAACCCCCATGCTGATGTTCAGGACAGGTCCTGGCCCTCAGGCAGGGACTGCTACATGTACAAGAGCAGCAGTACAGCCTACAGCACCTGGTTAGCATTTTAACATGGCTGCAGATCTCTTGCATTGGAAAGAACTGCGTTGGCGGGTGGGGAAAGGGCTGTCGCTCCTCATCCCGCTCCCTTGGAATCAGCAGAGCTTCGCCGTTGACTTTACTGGAAGCAGGATCAAGTTCAAACTGCTCCAGAGGATTACTCAAGCTACCTCCTGGCAGTCACCAACACACCGGTCTAGCAGGGGTTTGGTGGTGATGTGCACTTACCAACATAACCACTTTCTAGCAGTGGGGAAAGATTCACTTACATGTATATGTGTATTCTTAAATATATTGCTCTCTGGAGACAGACAATCTCCCTTGTGAGCTCCAGCTGCTATTGTCCAGGCCACTGCTATTGTTATTCCTCAGGCCAGCTGGCAGCTCGTGTGACTCATGGTTGCTTCAATAAAGATGAATTTCTTGCAAAAGGCTGTCAGTCCTTCTCCTTTTCTGCCGTGCATGAGGCTGCCTGCGTTGCTCAGGGGTTTGCGTCATGGAGAGCCTTCAGTAATTCTTTCAGTGCTGGGAAGAGCTATTCCCCAGGCTGCTGGTGCTTGCCTCTGCCTGCAGCCTGCCTTAGCACCCAGGAGGGAGAGGATGGTGTTGGTCCTTTGGAGGAAAAGGAGCCGCTCACCAGCCTTATCCTACCCTCGGCCAGCTGCTGGGGGAGCAGGCAGGTACCTTGCAAGGAGTAACACAAGCAGGGGCAGGGAAAAAAGCTTATAGACACGTTTAAGCAATAAAGATCAGAATATTTATATGATAAGAAATCTCTACAGTTTCACTTTTTTAAACACTAGGTAGTCAGGTCTTGCCCACTGCTCTGTGTTGGCTGGACAACTGATGGTGTTCTGCCATATCAAAAAACACTGGAAATTGAGCAAATTGGTGGAGTGTGTGTCATCAGTGTGGGTTACCTGCTTAAGCCTCATCAACTCTAAAGTCAAGTAGAAAAAGATCTCTGTTAAAGCTTCAGAACCAGGTCTGCTGAATCTTTAGGTGCTCCTTCTTCCCAGGTCCATTTTTGGTGTGAAGGGATGATTAGGGGCAGGAGTAGCACATATATGCTAAAGAAACCTGAACTGCTACCGTTTCCGTCTCCCTCAGCTCTCACTCCCTTGAATCACTGGTGGTCACTGGAACTTCACCAGAAGTAGCAGGCAACTTTCCAACACCGGCCTTGTAGGTGTGCGTGTGCGTAGCTGCTGTTTTCACACTCTGTAATGATTGCTGTTGTGGTGGTAGCAGGGATGAGAACATGCCCTGCACGAAACCGTCTCACAAGGGAATAATGTGCCTGGAGAGTCACCATTTCTTCTTCCCAATAAGCAGCAGACTGGAAGTGTGCAATTTCTTGTCCCAGGGATCTGGAAGTCCCTTTCCTTCCTCTGACAGCAAAACATGGGGTTTAGGTATATAATAACTATAGTAAAAAACCCAAATCCCTGGTTCTGTACGTATGCGCTGACCATCTCGCGATCTCCACTCCCATTTCACCCGCTGCCGGAGCTCCCCTGCAAGGCGCAGTGTCTTTAATGAGCACATGGCAGAGCAGTGCTCGGTTGGGCACAGTCTTCTACCACACGTCTCGTGCGGCGTGTAGCAGCAGGGGCTCCTGACAGCACCCTGCGATGGCATCCTGCTGTCGTTCCCAGCAGCAGGAAAGCAGATACCTTCAACTCCTTGGTTTTCAGAAACATGTTGCAGAGAAGAGTAGCATTACCATTTGGTTTGCAGTCATAGAAAAGGCAGCACCCACGGATGGCTGGATGAAAGCTGTGAGGTGGGCACGTGTCAAGCGGGTTTTTTTTACACCTTTGCCAACAAAAAATCTCTGTCCTGCAGTCAGTGTGCTTGCATCTCTACAACTACCTGAAAGGAGGCTGTAGTGAGGTGGGTGCTGGTCTCTTCTCCCAGGTAAGTAGCAATAGGACAAGAGGCAATGGCTTCAAGTTGTGTCAGGGGAGGTTTAGATTAGATATTGGGAAAAATTTCATTACTGAAAGAGTGGTCGGGCATTGGAACAGGCTGCCCAGGGAGGTGGTTGAGTCGCCATCCCTGGAGGCCATTAAAAATATGTGTAGATGTGGCACTTCAGGATAGGGTTTAGTAGGCATGGTGATGTTGGGTGGATGGTTGGACTTGATGATCTTAGAGGTCTTTTCCAACCTATGATTCTATGATTTACCAGTCCCTGATTTTATGCTCACTTTGGGCAAATCACAGCTCTTATGCAACTGGAGCAAAACCCCAGGATCCTATTTGTAAGAACTGCCGAGATCTACCTGGTGTTAAGAGAGAGAGAGAGATTTTGTTGGGGTAAGAGCATGGAGCTGAGCAGTGGAGATGCAAAGCCGGCAGCCTGGCTAGGAAACGCTCGCAGAGCCAGTGAGCCTTCCTGGGGCTTGCACAAGCAGAAGCTGGCTGTTAAAAGCAGGTCAACACTCAAGCTGTGGTGGGAAAGAAATCCCTATTTATGTAGGCATATGCGGGCAAAAAGAAAAAATTAAAGAGCCCAAAGGTGCAAAGTTAATAATTTAATTGTGAATTGGCTCCAATTAACCATCAATTCAGCTCCAGCAATTATCAATGAGTTCTACTAACGCTACCTGGGCCATTGCAGTTTGGCCTCTTCACGGGTATGCGTTAGCTTGTGCTTATGGGTTGCCCTTTTCCTTTTATCTCAGACAAACCCCCAGCTCTGAGAACATGGGAAGAAGGAGCAACCTAAGGCCAAGCGATTACCTGCAGTGCTGGGGAGGATCAGCCCATGGCAGAAGCAAGAAGCCTTCTGTGCTGCTCTCCATGCCTTGTTGTCCACTCAGGTTCTACTCTGCCAGCATGAGCAGTAATTTCCCCAGATGCTCTATGTGGAGCTCACCGTGTGCCCGTGGGTGGCCTGACCACAGCTTGCTTACGAGCCAGAGGAGCTTTCCCAGTGCCTGCTCCAGGGGCAGCAGATGATGCCCTTTCAATGTACTGCTCATGTAGGTGAGATGGGCGCAGCTTTGCACAGCAGCCAAGGATGTCCAGGACTTCTTGAAATTGGGTTTTTCAGTACCCAGAAAAACCCCCGAGGAGCTCAGAGCACTTGTGACAAGGTTAAGCAACTTACTGACTCTCTAGAGGGATTCAGTGGTGAGGAGGGTGGGATCTTTCAGCCTCGTGGTGCGCTGGCTTGGCTCCAGAAGGTTTTGCTATTTCCTGCCCCTTTGACTGTGTGTCTGCCAGTTCCCACCGCCATCAAAGAGTAACTGCCTCATGCGACGGCCCCTGGGCTCTGCGGCTCTGATTCATGCCTGCAGCAAGCTCCCAAAGGAGATACTGCTGAGCAAGCCCTTCCAAAGCCTGGTAAGTTGGCATATTTGGGTGGACCTTTGCAGCGCTGGGGTGGTAAGGAAGCCATCTCCTGCCAAGGTAAATCTATATTTCCGAGCTGCAGACATAGGAAATATTTTCTGAAGAAATAGTTGACTGACTTTTTTTTTTTAACCAGGTGCAGAAGCAATGGGTTTGCAAAACAGCTGGCTGTAATTCTCCTCTAGACATGCAGCCAGAGGTGGTAGATGCTCCATGCAGGAGATCTCTGCAAGCACAGCTGGAGGTGGGTAGGGTCAGAAGCTGCTTGGAATACATGGTCGGATCACACACGCTCTGCGACTTTCTCATGCAGTGTCGTTGCAGTTGTCTCTTTTAGAAAAATGCTGTATTGGGGTGAAAAGTGATTTTTATTCTTAACTGTGTAGTTCCTCTTCTGGGAGGCTGAGTAACCAACACTGGCATCAACGCTGTCCACTGGGAGACACAGCACCGGCTGTGACGGTGGAGGAGAGTGAGGCAGCGAGGAGGGGGAGCCCCGGAGCCGCCTCGGAGGCTGTTATGGAAAAACACACGTGCAGTGTGTTTTGCAGCTTACAGACGCAGCTGCCAAACCCACGACCGGCTGCAGGCCTGCCGGTGAGGCTGCCCCACTCCCCGCCGTGCCGTCCTTCTCACCCCCAGCACAAATCCAGTGCTATCTGTAGTCACCCGGTGTTTGGGGGGTCGGTCCTCCCCAGTATTTTTGCCAGGAAGAAGCATATCCCTGCGTGGCTCTCCCTGGGGCCACTGGCAGCCGGCTAGCTGTGCTGCTTACGTTATCCCAAGGTAAAATGCCCCCTCTCTCCCCTCAGCATCACGAAGTGCTATTGTCTAACCCCTGTGTGCAGCAGCTTGCTCACAGACGTGCTCGCATTCTTGTTAGCCCCGTTACATCAGCAATAAGCTATTCCAGTCTTTATTCACCTACTAATGAATTATACATTGATTATACAATGGAAGCTTTCTGAATTGATGGGCTGGGCTCTTGCTCTCCCACATGGCATCTCGCAAAGCACAGCTAAACCCAGCTGCGGCTCGGCCCTCTCCGATGCCCTGAGAGAAATGAACATTCACTTTCTGGGCTCGCGAGCAGCAGAGCCTGAGCTGAGCAGAGGAAGCGTCTGGGCCGGATGGGGAAACCCACTCGGGTTTGCTCTCCCTCTACCATAGCTCCACTGGGAGCCGATGCCATCCTTCTCCATCAGCCCCCCTTCCTCCTCCTCTTTATATAACCTGACCCATCACCATAGATACATTGACATAAATATTTAAAGATGGGAGAGAGACGGACCGTGCAGACGGAAACCATTTGTTGAGCTTATTAGAAACAGAATCTTCAGGTGCAGCTACAGGTCTCTGCTTGCTACATCCCCCCGCAAAGGCTGCGAGGCAACCAGGACCCACTTGGGCTATCACGGTGCTTCAGCTGAATTTGCAGAGCTGGGCACAGGAATTTTCAGATGAGCGGGCACCAGCCGCTCCCACTAGGACACAGAAGAGATATTCTCGTGATGTCTCCTTAGATACGTGGATGAGATTCTTCATACATGACAGCGTTGGCCAGCTCCCCAGGGGTGCAGGCAGGCTTCTCTCGAGGCGATGGAGCTCCACTTTCCCACTGCTGTAGGCCAGTCCCTGCCCTGCTGCTTGCCCTCGCTCAGTCCCTGCCTCAAAAAGCAGTATTGCAGGGTGCTGGCTGCCTAGGACGTTTTTCTTATGCACTCTGGTACTGTTAGCCTCCCATAGGATGAATTTCTGAGCTTTTCATGTATCTCCAAAATGTCCTATTTAAAGACATTTGGTGATGCTGCTGCTGTTTGGAGGTATTTTAACCCCCAAAGGTAAATTGGAAATCCAAGCTATTTCTGTCATATTTTCCACAGAAAAGAATATATGCTCGTTAACAGCTAACTGGGACCTCACTTGCAAAATGACATGCGTTTTATTCCCACCTTTCATCTGTCATTTTTGCACTAGCTGTGAGGAGGGCAGGGTAACTGCTATGCAAACCCAAGCCACAAAGCCAGAGTACCACGTCAGCGGCCATCCCGTGGTCCTTGGCGGACGAGGCACTCCTGTCTGCTCTCCCAAGTCTCCTGGACACCCTGGGTGTTAGGTGTTTAGAGCCTGCCTGGATGCTAATCGTTTCACACCCTGGTTGCCAGCTATCCAGACACGCGTCTGAGGTGAGGAGGACACAGGTCTGTCCTCTCCCCTCATCCACCTCCATCAATTTTTATAAATCACAAGGGTTTTTTTTAAGATGGTGCTGCTGGAAGTCTGGCGGGCATCTCCCTGGCAGAAGCAGTCTCGGAGCGCTGGGGACTGGGTTTGCCGAGTCCTGCTGGCACGGGGCTGCCTGCTAAACCCAGGGCTGGGAGCACCTCAAGCCGCATCTGCTCTAACGGACCCCAGTGACTCATAACCATAGATGTCAGCTAACGCCAAAACCCACAAGCAAGACACTGACTTTTATAAACAGGTTCACAAAAAAACCCCCGCCAATAACCCAAACTCAGCAGACAGAGGAAAAACACTTCAAGTGCCTCCGCTCGCTGCTGCTTCGCTCTGCCTGCAAACCCAATTCAAATGGCCGTTCGGGGGCAGGGGGAATTTTATTTTATTTGGGGTTTTGGGGGCTTTTTTTTTTTT